>Ga0209341_10001364_pt1 | contig 24316 bp, 23 predicted proteins | sample RifCSP13_2_FD_184020 | JGI IMG/M metagenome (GOLD analysis project Ga0209341, IMG submission 184020) | Soil microbial communities from Rifle, Colorado - Rifle CSP2_sed 13_2 (SPAdes) (version 2) | ecosystem: Environmental > Terrestrial > Deep subsurface > Rock core/Sediment | place: Rifle... | reverse complement strand
GGAGGCGCGGCGGGCGCGCGAGGAGATGATGCGGAGCGAGATAGACGCGGTCTACGCGGCGGTCTCTGCCCTCGGCGAGTATCCGGGCACGCATGGGGCGGGTGCGCTCGTGGAGTCGGTGGTTGCAGGGTGCCCGGCGGAGGGACGGCTGCGACCGGGCGATGTGATCGTGGAGATCGACGGGTCTGAGATCGGAGGACGTAGGGCCGCCGGCAACGCGATCGACGCCACCGGGGACGAGGTCGACTTGGTCGTGCGTCGCGGGACCGACGAGCGCGAGCTCTCGCTCGCTCGGGAACCCTGCGCCGGCCAGGACCGACCTCTGGTCGGCGTGTCGCTCGTCGACGAGTTCCCGTTCGATGTCGCGATCGCCGACACGGAGGTCGGGGGCCCGTCCGCGGGTCTCCTGTTCGCGCTCGCCGTCTACGATCGACTCACCCCCGGCGACCTGACCGCCGGGCGCACGATCGCGGGCACCGGCACGATAGACCTTCGCGGCCGTGTGGGTCCGATAGGGGGGATCGAGCAGAAGGTCCAGGCAGCGGAACGAACGGGAGCCGATCTCTTCCTCGTTCCGAACGGTAACCTCAGCGGCGCGGAGCGCGTGGCAGGGGACGGGCTCGTCCTTATCGCGATCCGCTCGTTCGACGAAGCCGTGTCGCGCCTCGAGGCGGTAGAAGCGTAGGCGCGGTCGCGCGGGCCGTATCTCCGCCCGGTGATAGGCTGCCCCCGACCACGAGGAGGGGATCCGGTGGCGGTGAGGTGGGCTCCGAGCGACCGGCGGCGACGCTTGCTGCTCTTTATCGCGATCGCTCTCGCCTCCGTCGTTCTGCTCCTCGGCATCTCCTCCGGCTTCTACATCGACCTGCTTTGGTTCCGCGAGGTCGGCCACGACGACGTGTTCTGGACCACGCTGCGGACAGAGTTCGGACTGGGGCTCGTGTTCGGTCTCGCGTTCTTTGCCATGCTCTACGCGAACCTGGTGTTCGTCCGGCGGCTGACGCCGAAGTACCGGGTGCTCTCGCCCGAACAGGAGATCGTCGAGCGATACCGCGTCGCGTTCGAGCCGTACCTGTCGTGGCTGGTACCCGGCTTTGCGGCGCTCCTAGGGCTCTTCGTCGGGATCGGCGCCAGCAGTCGCTGGCAGGAATTCCTGTTGTGGCGCAACGGGTCCGACCAGATGTTCGGGGTCAACGACCCGCAGTTCGGGCGCGACGTCTCGTACTACGTCTTCGCGCAGCCGTGGTACACGTTCGTGCAGGGTTGGCTGTTCTCGTCGCTGATCGGCGTCACGATCCTGACGGCCATCGCGCACTACCTGTGGGGGAACATCCGCACGCAGGGCGTCGGGGAGAGGGTGACGCCGCAGGTGCGGGCTCACCTGTCCGTGCTGCTCGGGCTGGTCGTTTTCCTTAAGGCGTGGGGGTACTGGCTCCAGCGTTACGACCTGCTCGTGTCGCCGCGAGGCGTCGTGACGGGCGCGTCATACACCGACGTGCATGCGCAGCTGCCGGCGCTCACGCTCCTCGTGTTCATCGCGATCCTCTGCGGGCTCCTGTTCCTAGCGAACATCCGGCTTCGGAACTGGGCGCTTCCGATCCTCGGAGTCGGACTGCTCGCGCTCTCATCGGTCGTCGTCGGCGGGATCTACCCCGCCGCGATCCAGCGGTTCCGCGTAGAGCCGCAGGAGCAGCAGAACGAGGAGCCCTTCATCGAGCTCAACATCGAGTTCACGCGCAGTGCCTTCGGGCTCGACGGGATCGAGATCGACGAGTTCCCGGTGGATCCGCAGGTGACCGCGGAGGACGTCGGTTCGAACGAGTCGACGATCGCGAACATACGCCTGTGGCGTCCCGAGGTCCTGAAGAGAAACCTCCAGTCGCTCCAGCGCGTCAAGCCGTACTACGAGTTCAACGACGTCGACGTCGACCGCTACGTGATCGGCGGAGAGCGCCGAGTGGTCATGGTCGCGGCGCGCGAGGTCAACCAGGATGGGATTCCGGGCGGCGGGACGTGGCAGACGCGACATCTCGCATACACCCACGGCTTCGGCGGCGTTGCGACGCAGGTGAACACCGCAACTCCCGAGGGGGCGCCGCTCTTCCAGCTGAAGGACCTTCCTCCGCAGGGAACGCCGGAGCTGGAGATGGACCAGCCGCGCGTGTACTTCGGCGAGCAGCAGGAGGTCGTGCCCTTCGTAGTCGTGAACTCCGGCACGGGGGAGATCGACGAGGAGAGCGGGAGCTCCTTCGAGTACGACGGAGCCGCGGGCATAGAGATCGACAGCTTCGTGCGGCGCCTGATGTTCGCGGCACGATACCGCGACTTCAATATCCTCCTCTCCAATCAGATCACCGACGGGAGCCGGATCCTCATCAACCGCGACATCAGCGTCCGTGTCCCCAAGATCGCCCCGTTCCTCGTGTACGACTGGGATCCGTACGCGGCGATCGTCGACGGCAGGTTCGTGTGGATCTGGGACGCGTACACGACGACCGATCGCTACCCGTACTCCCAGGAGGTTGACCTGGCAGCGGCCACCGACGGGTTGATCGAGGGAACGGCTAACTACATGCGGAACTCGGTAAAGGTCGTCGTCGACGCGTACGACGGCACGACGACCTATTACGTCGTCGACGAGGAGGACCCCATCATCGCTGCGTGGAGGGGCGCGTTCCCGGAGCTGTTCACTCCCGTCTCCGAGGCCCCGGCCGACCTGCTGGCGCACTTCCGATACCCGGAGAACCTGTTCCAGGTCCAGACCGCGCAGTACGCGAGCTACCACGTCGACTCCCCGGCCGACTTCTACAACCGTCGCGACTTCTGGGCGCTACCGCAGGACCCGACCGTCGAGGGCACCGTGAGCCCGCTGCGACCCTACTACTTACTGGTCACGCTTCCGGGCGAGACGCAAGCGGAGTTCGTGCTAGTGCAGCCGCTCACCCCCGTCGAGCGGCAGAACATGGTGGCCTGGATGGCAGCTCGGTCCGACTGGGGCGACGGCTTCGGCGAGATCGTCGTGAAGCGGTTCCCCACCGGGCGGAACGTCGACGGCCCGACGCAGGCTTTCTCGAGGATCAACCAGGATCCCGACTTCTCCGCTGAGCGGACCCTCTTCGGACAGAGCGGTTCGGACGTGATCTTCGGCGATTTCCTCGTGATACCGGTCGGGGACTCGATCCTGTCGGTGGCGCCGGTCTACGTGGAGTCCCAGCAGGAGAACGCGCTGCCGGAGCTCAAACGCGTGGTCGTCGTGAACGGTGAGAAGGTAGGGCTCGGCGCTACGCTGGTCGACGCGTTGTCGGACGCGATCGGCGCAGAGGTGACGGAGCCGGACGGCGGACCTGGACCGGGTGCCGGGGCGAAGGAGCAGATAGCGGCCCTCCTGGCGGATGCGTCGGCACGCTTCGACGCGGCCGACGCTGCGCTGCAGGCGGGCGACCTCGCCCAGTTCCAGCGCGAGATCGAAGCCGCTCGCGCGCTGATCGAGCAGGCGGAGCAGCTGGCGGCGGGCGAGAAGGGCGCTGAGGCGCCGGCGAGCCCGAGCCCGGAGGCGTCCCCGTGAAGATGCCGCTCGATGAACTTCAAATCCCCTCAGGACGTGCACGCGAAGGCGTCGAGGCTGAAGGGAGGGAGCTCTTCGACCCCGTCCCGGAAGGGCCGTCCGATGAGGGAGTGGGTGCTCGTGCCGAAGGCGCATCGCAAGCGCTGGAAGGAGTTCGCCGCAGCGGGGCGCCGGTACGTTACCGGGGGCTGACGTTTCTTGCTAGCATCCGTCTGCGGGGTGGAGCAGTCCGGTAGCTCGCTGGGCTCATAACCCAGAGGTCGAGGGTTCAAATCCCTCCCCCGCGACGAAGGCGGGCGGCCCACGGCCGCCCGCTGCGGCTTTCGGCTAGGATTCGCCCGTCGGCGGCACGAGGAGGAGGCGAGCGTGGGGGTTCGAGAGATCGCGTCGCAGCTCGCACACGTGCCGATCTTCGCCGGCTGCTCGACCAAGGAGCTCGACCTCATCGCCAGGTCGGCGAAGGTGGTGTGGCGCAAGGCCGGCGCGGTTCTCGCTCGCGAGGGCGAGCCGGGCATTGGTCTCTTCCTGATCCTGGAGGGCGACGCGGAGGTGACGATCGGCGGCAAGCGCAGGGCCGCGCTCGGGAAGGGTGACTTCTTCGGCGAGGTCGCGCTGCTCGACGGTGGTCCGCGGACGGCCACCGTGACCGCGACGTCGCCGGTCACCGTCGCCGGTATCACCGAGTGGGTGTTCCGGAGCCTGCTGGTTCAGCACCCGTCGATCGCGCTTAAGACGCTCGAGACCCTCGCCGCCCGCCTCCGCTCGGCGTCGAAGGACGCGTCGGTCTAGCCGGGCCGCATGGCCCGGCTCGAGCGTCCCGACGGCTGCCGGCTCTACTACGAGCTCCACGGGTCGCCCGGCTCGCCGCCTCTGGTGCTGCTGGAGGGGATGGGCGGGGATATCCCCGGGTGGCGGCGGAACATCCCTCATCTCGGGTTGGAGCTCCTGGTGGTCGCGTACGACCTCCGTGGCAACGGCATGTCGGACGCACCCGACGAACCGATGACCATGGCGACGTTCGTCGGTGACACGATCGCGCTCCTCGACGAACTAGGGATCGAGCGGGCCCACGTCTACGGGCAGTCCTTCGGCGGGATGGTCGCCCAGGAGCTGGTGTTGGCGCACCCGGAGCGCGTGCGCAGCCTGATCCTCGCGTGCACGCACGCCGGCGGTAGCCACGTCGTGCGCCGGTCCGTGACGGTGCCGGTCGGCTTGGCATGGCGGCAGCTCTACGCTCCGGGCTACCCCGACGAGCACCCCGAGCACGTGGAAGAGGACCTGCGGGTGGGATCGTCGAACCCGCAGCAGGCCCACGCCGGCCTCCGGCAGTGGGAGGCGATGCAAGGCTTCGACGCGTACGATCGGCTCCCGGGAATCCGCGCGCCGACCCTCGTGTTGCACGGCACGGAGGATCTGATGGTGCCGGTCGAGAACGCGCGCCTGCTGGCGGAGCGGATCCCCGGGGCCGAGCTGATCTTGATGGAGGGAGCGGGTCACGTGTACCACTCGGAACGGGCCGATGAGGCCGACGCCTTCGTGCTGGACTTCGTGAGGAGGCATCCCGGCTGACCGACGCTCCGGACTTTCCAGGCGAGGTGCAGGCCCTCGTCGCAGAGCGCGAGGAGCGGCGTCGCGCGCGCGACTTCGGGGCGGCCGACGAGCTGCGCGAGCGGGTGGCCAAGCTCGGTTACCGGATCGTCGACTCGGCCGATGGACCTCGGCTCGAGATCGTGGACGCGGGGAAGCCCGCCCGCATGCGACCCTCAGACGTGGAGAGCGTGCTCGACGAGCCCACGGCGGCAGACGTCTCGGTCCAGTGGGTCGTGCAGGGATGGCCCGAGGATGTACTCCGGGGCATCGCGTCCTTCCGCCGGCACGGGGGGTCGCGGACGGTGCAACACGTGGTCGTCGAGGCGTCGGGCACCGACGCCGAGTGGCCCGAGGAAGTCGAGGTAGTCGCTCTAGAGGCCGACCCCGGGTGGGGGGCGGACCGGAACTGCGGGCTGAGGCGCGCGGCCGGCGGCGTGGTGGTCGTCGTGGACGGCTCCATCGAAGCGACCGGTGACGTGCTCGGACCGATAGAGGAGACCCTCGCCGATCCCACAGTGGGCGTGTGCGGTCCGTTCGGCATAACGACGACCGACATGCGCCACTTCGACGAGTCCGAGGGACCGGACGTGGACGCGATCGAGGGCTACCTGGTGGCTTTTCGCCGCAACGTTCTCTCGCGGACCGGACTCTTCGACGAGAAGTTCCGCTTCTACCGGAGCGCCGATATCGAGTTCTCGTTCCGGGTCAAGGAGCAAGGCCTTCGCGCCGTGGTCGTGCCGCTGCCAGTCGAGCGACACGAGCACCGGATGTGGTCGACCACGCCCGAGCGCGAGCGCGACCGACTCTCGAAGCGCAACTACTACCGGTTCCTCGACCGCTTCCGGGAACGGTTCGATCTGACGGTCGCGGGCGAGGAGATCCCCCACCACCACGACCACGAAAACTAGCCGGGCTGGTCGCTAGCGTCGGTCGGGATCGGCGGCGGGATGGCTCCGTTCGCCGTCGGGTCGGGGATCGGGGCCCTCCCGTCGATGTAGTTGTGCAGATCCCTGCCGTCGATGACCTCCCGGGCCATGAGGAGGGCGGACAGCTTGTCGAGCTGGCCTCGCCGGTCCTCGAGGACACCCTGGGCGCGGTCGTGCGCTTGGTTCACGAGCCGGGCGACCTCCTGGTCGATCGCCTCGGCAGTGGCGTCGGAGATCTCGGGGCGCTCGCCGGGGAAGAGCAGACGACCCTCGGCGCTGCGGAACCCGTTGTGGCCGAACGAGAGCGGGCCGACCTTCTCGCTCATCCCGTACTCGGCCACCATCGCTCGCGCGATCTCGGTGGCCTTCTCGAGGTCGTTCTGCGCGCCGGTGGAGATCTCGCCGAAGACGATCTCCTCGGCGGCGCGCCCGCCGAGCAGGATCGCGAGGCGATCGAGCAGCTCCGGCTCGGTGAGCAGGTACCGGTCCTCGAGCGGCCGCTGCATCGTCATACCGAGCGCTGCCGCGCCGCGGGGGATGATCGTCACTCGGTGGACCGGGTCGGCGGTCGGCACCGTGAGGGCGACGAGCGCGTGGCCCATCTCATGGACGGACACGCGTTCCTTCTCCTTCTCGGACATCACTCGGCTCTTGCGTTCGAGACCAACCGCCGTGCGATCGATCGCCTCTTCCAGCTCGGCCGTCCCGACCGCGTTCTTCTCGCGACGGGCCGCTAGGAGCGCGGCCTCGTTCACGATGTTCGCGAGGTCGGCGCCCGTGAACCCGGGCGTGCGGGCGCCGATCACCCGCATCTCGACCGACGGGTCGAGGGCGACGCCGCGCGCGTGCACCTTCAGGATCGCCTCGCGCCCCCGCAGGTCGGGCCGGTCGACGACGACCTGCCGGTCGAAGCGCCCCGGGCGGACGAGCGCCGGGTCGAGTACGTCGGGCCGGTTCGTGGCGGCCATGATGATGACGCCCTTCTGCGAGTCGAAGCCGTCCATCTCCACCAGGAGCTGGTTGAGGGTCTGCTCGCGTTCGTCGTGGGACCCGAAGCCGGCGCCGAGCGCGCCACCCCTACCCTTGCCGATCGTGTCGATCTCGTCGAGGAAGACGAGCGCGGGCGCCTTCTCCTTCGCCTGCTGGAACAGCTCGCGTACGCGCGCGGCGCCGAGACCGACGAACATCTCCACGAACTCCGAGCCGGACATGAAGAAGAACGGCACGTTGGCCTCCCCGGCGACGGCGCGGGCAAGCAGGGTCTTTCCGCACCCCGGCGGCCCTAGGAGCAGCACGCCCTTTGGGATCCGCCCGCCGAGGCGCTGGTACTTCTTGGGATTCTTGAGGAAGTCGACGATCTCGCGCAGCTCGTCGATCGCCTCGTCGAGCCCCGCGACGTCGGCGAACGTCGTCTTCATCTCCTTGCGGTCGTAGATCTTCACGCGGTTGCGGCCGAGATTGAGCGCCGACGCAGCCCCGCCGGCGGCCCGCCGGATCAGGAAGAAGTAGAGGAATCCGAACAGCAGCAACGGCCCGAGCCAGCCGATCAGGAGGCCCGCGAGGCCGCTCGGCTGCACGCCTTCGTACGTCACGTCCCGCTCGTCCAGCAGCGCGGTCAGCGTGGACGTGTCGAGGTTCGGAGGGATTGTCGCCACGAAGTCCTGCTTCCGCCCGTCGAGCTCGATCGTTCCCGACACCTGCGTCGTGGAGATCTCGACGGTCCCGGTGACGTCGCCGCTCTCGACGGCGTCGATGAACTCCGAGTAGCCGATCTGGTCGGGTCGCGGCACGAAGGGGTTCTGCAGCACGAGCAGGAGGAGGAGGATCAAGGGGAGCAGCAGCCAGGGGGACATCCGGGGGCGCCGGATCCCGCCGTCGCCATCGGCACCGGTGATCCGCCCGCGTCGTCGATCGTCGGCCATCGGAGCCATCTTCCCACACGGCCTCTCGAAAACGATCCCCGTCCCGCGTCGAGGTCGCCTATCCTGGCCTGGGCTAGAACGGTCGGATAGAGGGGCCCTGGGAGACGGGATCGTCGTGCAAGCGGTGGAGCCAGAGCTGCAAGAGCGGTTCGAGCGGGACGCGCTGCCGCTCCTCCAGGGCCTCTACGCAGCGGCGCTTCGGCTCACGAGGAACCAGGCCGACGCCGAGGACCTGGTTCAGGAGACCTTCCTTCGAGCGTACCGCGGGTTCTCGGGCTTCGAGGAGGGAACCAACCTTCGCGCCTGGCTCTACCGGATCCTCACGAACACGTTCATCAACATGTACCGCAAGCGGCAGCGCGAGCCGGTCACGGTGCACGAGGACTTCACCGACGAGTGGTTCCTCTACGACCGCCTGTCCGAGCGGAGCGCCGAGAAGGCCGCGGAGGCGACCGTACTCGAGGCCATGCCGGATGACGACGTGCGCGCGGCGCTCGAGGCGCTGCCAGAGGGATTCCGGCTGGCCGTGCTGCTCGCCGACGTCGAGGGGTTTTCCTACAAGGAGATCGCCGAGATCCTGGAGGTTCCGATCGGCACGGTGATGTCGCGGCTGCACCGGGGAAGAAAGGCCCTTCAGCGGGCGTTGTGGGAGAAGGTTCGGGAGCGTGGTCTTGTCACCGATTGACTGTAAGCAGGTCCTAAGGGACATCCAGCTTTTCCTCGACGGCGAGATCGACAGGCCCGAGCGGGGCGAGATCGAGCGGCATCTCGGGGCCTGTGGCCAGTGCCTCGACCACGCCGATTTCCTGCGGGCGCTCAAGGGGTTGCTCCGCGCGCGGTGCGGGTGCGACGAGGTGCCGGCGGAGCTCGAGGCAAGGGTCCGGTCGGCGCTCGGCGAGACCTCTGACTAGTCGCCTATTGCGCGATGACCGGGGTGTCGGCAAACTCCCCTCACGCGCTCACGGAGGGAGGGACGATGAGAGGGAGGCCCGAGGAGCTCGGCACGATCCTAGGCGTCTGGGCGCATCCGGACGACGAGACCTATCTCTCTGCGGGGCTGATGGCCGCCGCGGCGAGGGCCGGCTCGCGTGTGATCGACGTGACGGCGACCCGGGGCGAGGGTGGCTCCATGGACGAGGAGCGGTGGCCTCCGGAGAAGATGGGTGAGGTCCGCGAGCAGGAGCTGATCCGGAGCCTCGAGACGCTCGGCGTCTCCGAGCACTACTGGTTGGACCTGCCCGACGTCGACATGGATTCCTCCCTCCCCGAGGTGGGTGCGAGGCGCGTCTCGAGGCTGATGGAGAAGATCTCGCCCGACACGGTGCTGACGTTCGGACCGGAGGGGATGACCGGTCACGAGGGGCACAAGTCGGTCTGCCGGTGGGCGACCGAGGCGTTCCACAGGGCGGCCGAGCCCGGAGCGCGCCTGTACTACGCGACCTACACACCCGAGCTCGCGGAGGAGTGGGTACCGAAGCTCGAGCGTTTCGACATCTTCCGGCCGGGGACGCCGCCGGTGACACCCCGCGACGAGTTGGCGATCTGCTACACGCTCCCCACAGACGTCCTGGAGCTGAAGGTGAAGGCGATCCGCCAGCACGAGAGCCAGATCGAGGCGCTCTTGCACGTGTTCGGGGAAGAGGGGTTCGGCCGGGTGATGGCGGAGGAATACTTCGTGCTGGCGGCCGAGACGCCCGCCTGAGAGGAGGACGCATGGACCAGGTCGCGGTATCCGGCGGGCTCGCGGATCTCGAGGGGGCGATCGGCACCTTTATCCGCTGGGCGACGACCTCGAACATCGCCATTCTGGCTGGCGACCCGTCGATCAACGACTTCGTGTACGGCAATCCCCACGACCTTCCGATGCCCGAGTACGTCGACGCCCTCCGGCGCGGCATCGAGCCGAAGGACCCTAGCCACTTCGCCTACAAGCTGAACGAGCCTCAGGCGGCGGGCGCGGTGACCGACTCGCTCCGCGATCGGTTCGGCATCCCCTTCGAGATCGAGGACGTCTTCATGACGAACGGGAACTTCTCGGGACTCTCCGTCGCGATGCGGGCGATCCTGGACCCCGGCGACGAGGTGATGTTCGTGTCGCCTCCGTGGTTCTTCTACGAGGTCCTCATCCTCTCCGCCGGCGCTCGACCGGTCCGTGTGCTCGCCGACCGGGCGACATGGGACCTCGACCTCGACGCGATCACGGCGGCGATCACGCCGCGCACGCGGGCGATCATCGTGAACTCCCCGAATAACCCTACGGGGAAGATCTACCCCCTGGAGACGCTCGAGCGACTGGCCGAGATCCTGTCCGAGGCGTCGGAGCGCAACGGCCGCCCGATCTACGTGCTCTCCGACGAGGCATACAACCGGATCGTCTTCGACGATCGTGCCTTCTTCACCCCGCTGGCGCACTACCCGACTTCCTTCATGATCTACACGTACGGCAAGACGCACCTCGCTCCGGGGCTTCGACTCGGGTACATCGCCATCCCACCTGCGATGCCCGACCGCGACAGGGTGCGCGGGGCGGTCCTGCTCTCACAGGTGCTCACGGGATGGGCGTTTCCCGTGGCGCCGCTCCAGCACGCGCTGGCCGAGCTCGAGCGGATCACGGTCGACGTGAAGCAGCTGCAGCGCCGACGCGACAGGATCGCGTCGGCGCTCGGCGACCAGGGATACGAGCTCACCGTGCCGGAGGGGACCTTCTACATCCTTGTCCGCTCGCCGCTGGCGGACGACATGGCCTTCGTCGAGCTACTGAACCGGCACAACAACTACGTCCTGCCGGGCGCGATGTTCGAGATGCCCGGGTTCTTCCGCATCTCGGTGACGGCGAGCGACGAGATGGTGGAGCGGGGGATCCCAGGGTTCGCGGCAGCGATCGACGAGGCCAGGCGCGAGTGAGTGATGTGGCGATGGCCCTTCTGGGGTCCGGCGAGTTCGAGCCGTGGTCCGAGCCGATCGAGCGGTGGCTGCTGGAGCGCTCACGGAACGGCGACGGGCTGGTCCTCGTGCTGCCCACGGCCGCAGCACACGAGGGAGACGAGTCTTTCGAATTCTGGGCTAGGAAGGGTCTGGAGCACTACCGGTCGATGGGCGTGCACGCAGAGGTCGTGCCGCTCAAGACACGCGAGGACGCTCACACCGACGAGGCCGTCGGGCGGTTGGCGGACGCGTCGATGGTCTTCTTCTCGGGCGGGAACCCCGCGCGGCTCGCAGCGGTGGTCCGAGACACGCCCTTCTGGGAGGCGCTGTGCCGAGGACTGAAGGACGGCCTCGCGTACGCCGGGTGCAGCGCCGGTGTGGCGTGCCTCACGGAGGTTACGTACGACAGTGACACCCAGGACTTCGACTCGGTGTGGGCACCCGGACTTGGGTATCTGCGCAAGGTCCTCTTCGGGCCACACTGGGACATCGTCGACACGTGGATCCCCGGCGCCTCCGACTTCATAGTCTCGTCGGTGCGGCCGGGGCAGGTGTTCATCGGCCTGGACGAGGAGACTGCGATGGTGGGCGACGGCACGAGCTGGACGGTGATGGGGCGATCGGGCGTCCACGTGCTACGCGACGGCGAGTGGGCGCGGCACGCCGACGGGGACACGTTCGAGCTGGCACTCGAGGCCGAGGCGTGACGATGCGTGTTTCGGCAGGCACCGCAAGCTGATGCCGGCCGGCGGCGAACGCCTGGTCTGGGGGATGGGCGACGGCTCGACGCTCGAGGTCTTCGACACACCGTTCGGGCGACTCGGGGGTATCACCTGCTGGGACAACTACATGGTGCAGCCGGATGGAGTTCGACGCGGTCGGGCACTACGCGCGGCCCGACATTTTCCAGCTGGCGGTCGACGAGCTCGCGAAGCCGCCTGCCGTGCGGGCCTCAGATGAGCGCCAAGGTGCTCACGCGCGAGAGCCCGATCGAGGAGCGAGCGCCCGAGATCGTCCGCCTCCTGTCGAAGGCCTACCCGAACGCGAAGGTAGCCCTTCGGTTCTCGAACGCGCTCGAGATGCTGGTGGCGACGATCCTGTCCGCCCAGTGCACCGACGAGCGCGTGAACAAGGTCACCGAGACGCTGTTCCGCAAGTACCGGAAGCCTGAGGACTACCTGCGGGTCCCGGAGTCAGAGTTGGCCGCCGACATCAAACCCACCGGGTTCTTCAACCAGAAGGCGAAGGCGATCCGAGGGGCGTGCGCGCGGATCCTGGACGACTACGCGGGAGAGGTGCCGCGCACGATGGAGGACCTGGTGACGCTGCCGGGAGTGGCCCGCAAGACCGCGAACATCGTGCTGGGGAACGCTTACGGCAAGGTCGAGGGGATCGCGGTCGACACCCACGTCCGCCGCCTCGCCCAGCGGATGGAGTTCAGTGCGGAGAAGAATGCCGACAAGATCGAGGGTGATCTCATGCGGCTGGTGCCACGACGACGCTGGCTCCCGTTCACCTACGTCCTGATCGACCACGGAAGGGCAGTGTGCAAAGCGCCGACGCCGAGGTGCCGGGAGTGCGTCGTGACCCGGCTTTGCCCCTCTAGCCTTGCGTGAACGCTCAGCCGGCGATGCTGAGCATCGCGGTCTCGCGCCGGCGCGCCCTTCGGATCTCGCGTCGTTCCTCCTCGTCCATGCCGCCCCAGACTCCGGAGTCCTGGCCGGTCGCGAGCGACCACTCCAGACACTGGGCTTGTACCTTGCAGCGCGCGCAGATCGCCTTTGCTCGCTCCACCTGCTCGAGGGCCGGGCCCGTGGTCCCTATCGGGAAGAAGATGTCGGGGTCCACATCGCGACAGAGCGCCCGCTGGATCCAGTCCATCCCCCGCCTTCCCCCTTGTAGCGGCTGACTTGCAGTTCAATCAATGGCGCTTAGCCGCCTCGGCCGGGCCGCCGAGGGCAGGACTATACTCTCGCGGCTTTGGAAAACGCAAGGGTTGAATACTCGTTCAGTTTGCGCCGCACGGGGTCTGGCTGCTCGAATGCTCGGTAGGAAACGGCTGCCTCGTCATCTTGAGGCTCCGCTCGCGGAACTTCGCGTCGTGATCGCGATCCTCGGCGAAGCGAGCGATGCCCTGACCTCCTGTGTGCCCACGTCGCGCCTCCCCGGAAGGTCCCTCCCGGACGGCCTCGCCGAGTTCGAGGAGCATCTCCGGAAAGCCGTGGAGAGGATGCCCGGCTGGCGGGGACCCGAAGTCGAGGTGGAGTGGATGAGGGCCCGCGAGGCGATCGGCGAAGCGCTTGGGCAGGCGGAGCGACCGCGCACCCAGGGACCGTCGCTCGCCGGGTTCCAGGCGCTGGTGGGCGCTATCGATCATCTGCTGGCACCCCTCGAGGCCTTCGAGACCGCGGCGCGGCGGTTCCGTGAACTTAGGACCTAGGCCGAAGGTCGCATCCGCAACGGCGTCGGTGGCACTTCTCTCTGGTCGGAGACGCCACCTAGACATATCGGACTAGTCCGGGCCCTCGAGCACTCCTGTCCGGCACATTGACCCCCCGGCGGTCGCGCATGAGGGTTGAGGTTCGATCGTTCTTCGCCGCCAAGGAAGGGAGGCGTCGCATGGCTCGACCACGAGCTCGGTGGTCCGTAGCTTGGGCCGTCGGTCTGGTACTGGTTCTAGCGGGTTCATCGCTCGCCGTTTCGAGTTTCGGCGCGAAGGTTCAGGTGGACGGCGCGCTTCAATCCAGCTGGCTGGACGGGGACCCGGCGATCGCCACGACGGTCAAGGGCGACACCAACTACCTGCACACGATCTACGCGAGCGACTACGCGCCGGACGGGACGTTCGTCGACGACGTAGTGGGCCCATACCTCGGTGTGTACTACCGTCGCGCGACGCTGGACGGGAGCGGCAACCCCACGAACTGGACCAATCCCAAGCGACTGAACGGGCAGTACCACGCCGAGCGGGTGACGCTCGCCACGAGTGGAGCGTACGTGTACGCGGCGTGGGCGAAGCAGACGAAGTACTGGGCGACTCCGGGCGGTTCCACATTCGATGCGACAAAGCCGCGTCCGGTGTACTTCCGCGCCAACGGCGCCCACGGCAAGGGCACCGCGTGGGGAACCCCGGTCCGACTCTCGGGCAAGTCGGAGCGGGCCGACTACGTCTGGATGGCGGCCTCGGGGACCGACGTTTACGTCACGTGGACCAACGCGGACGACAACGGCTCGGGCTCCGGCAACATCCGGGTCGCGGTCAGCAACGACCGCGGCGTCAACTGGACGAAGTCGACCGTCGACACGACGACCGCCGACGACTTCGTGACCACTTACGTCGAGGGATTCTCCGGGCTTCCCGCGGTCGCGGCCACGAACGGGGGCGCCGACGTGGGGCTCGCCTGGATCGACAACGCCTCGGGGAAGGTCTCGTATCGGGTCTCGGACGATCACGGCGCCAACTGGAGCAGCGCCGGCGAGCTGGAGGCTTCCGGCGGGCTCGACAACAACGGCTTCCCGGAGGCCGCCGCGACGGGCGACCGCATCGCGTTCGCGTGGACGACGGCCGCCGAGGCAAAGCTCGCCGTTTACAACGCGGGCACCGATAGCCTCGGGCCGGATAGGACGATCGCCGACTGCGTGGACACGATCCTGAGCCAGGCGTACACGGGTTGCGAAGGGCCGGCTCTGGCGCTCACCGGGACAGACACGATCGGGGTGGCCCTGTCGCTCTGCTACGGCGCTACGGTTTTCCCGTGCGACTGGAACTCCACCAAGGATCGGGAGTCGCTGATCTGGTACGAGTCTACGGACAACGGGGCGAACTTCGCCTCGCCGGTGCTCGTCCAGAAGCCGGGGAACGCGAAGAACACCTATATCAACGACTTCGCGTCCGTGACGTATCAGGGAGGGAAGGCCTACGTCTACTGGAACGGCTGGACGCCCTCCTACGCGGCAGGCGAGTATCACGACTACCTCAAGGTGGGTTCCTAGGCCCACCCGGCACGGCTGGGAAGGGGCGGCGCGTCAGCGCCGCCCCGTTCCTTTCCGGGTGGCGTTCGTCGCACGACCCTGTAGCCTTCCCGGAGCACCCGCAGGAGGACGCCGTGCCGACGATCGACCTCGTCACCGAGATCCCGGGTCCCCGTTCGCGAGAGATCATCGCCCGCAAGGAGCGGGTGGTCGCCGACCCGCTCGACCTCCACGTGAACGCCGTCATAGAGCGCGGGCTGGGGGCGACCGTCACCGACGTGGATGGGAACACCGTGCTCGACCTCTCGGGCGGTCTCGGGTGCCACCTGGTGGGCTACTCGCACCCGAAGGTCGTGGAGGCCGTGCGCCGCCAGGCCGAGCGCTTCTCGCACACGGACTTCTCCGTGATCCCCTACGAACCCTACGTCGAGCTGGCCGAGCGGCTCGTCGCGCTGGTCGGCGGCGAACGGAAGGTGGCGCTGTTCAATGCGGGGGCGGAGGCCGTGGAGAACGCCGTGAAGTTCGCACGAGCGGCGACGGGCCGGCCCGCCGTTGTGTGCTTCGAGGGGGCTTTCCACGGGCGGACGCTTCTGACGATGTCGCTCACGAGCCGGCACCATCCCTACAAGGCCGGCTTCGGACCTTTCGCTCCTGAGGTCTATCGTGTTCCCTTCTCATACCCCTACCGGAGCTCGAACCCGGAGCGTTCCGGTCGGCTGGCGCTGGACGTGCTGAAGCGGGCGTTCACCACCGTCGTCGACCCCGCGTCGGTCGCCTGCCTGATCTTCGAGCCGGTGCAGGGTGAGGGGGGCTTCGTGGTCCCGGCGCCCGAGTTCCTGCCGGGCGTGGTCGAGCTCTGCCGGCAGCACGGGATCGTGACGATCGCCGACGAGATCCAGGCGGGAACGGGCCGAACGGGTCGGTTCCTCGCGTCGGAGCACTTCGGGATCGAGCCCGACATCGTCGTGCTGGCGAAGGCGCTCGCCGGAGGCTATCCGCTTTCGGCCGTCGTCGGCCGGAGCGAGATCATGGACGCCCCCGGGCCCTCGGCGATCGGTGGTACCTACGTGGGGAACCCGGTCGCTTGCGCTGCCGCCAACGCGGTCCTGGACGTGATCGAGGAGGAGGGGCTCCTCGAGCGTGCGGAACACGTGGGAAAGACGATCCGCTCTCGTTGGGAAGAGATCGCCCGCGACGTTCCCGAGGTCGGCGAGGTACGCGGCCTGGGAGCCATGATCGGCGTCGAGCTGGTCAGCGACCGCGAGACCAAGGAGCCGGCGGCCGACTACCTCGCTCGCTTCATGGCGGAGACGGAGAGGCGGGGCGTTGTCACCGTCGGGTGCGGCATCTACCACAACGTGCTTCGCCATCTCGTCCCGCTGGTCATCACCGACGACCAGCTGGCGGAGGCGATGGACGTGCTCGCGGAGTCGGCGGTTGCGGTGCGCGGGTGAGCCGGGCCCGCTACCGGACGATGAATCCGAGCTTGTAGGTGAAGGAAAGGACGGCGGTCCGCGCGAGCTCCCCGGCCGCGGTCGCTTCCAGGACCACCATGTAGCGGCCCGCTTGGCGCGGGTAGGGCGCTGCCCGCGGCCACCAGGTCACGTCGAGCCGCTGCCCTCGCCGATCGGGAAGGCGGGCGACGATGTCGCCGCTCGCTTCGCGGACGCGGATCTGCCAGCGGAGGCGTTGGCTGCTGCCCGCCCCGATCTCGAAGGGTCTCGCCCCGGGCGCTAGCTCGCTGGCGGAGAGCCTCGGCCGGTAGATCTTCGGCAGGCCCATCGCGTTCACGCGGTCCCGCACGCCGGAGATCAGCGCGACCATGCGATCCCCTGGGCACGCGGTGTAGCCCGTCATCCGGTGGTAGCCGATCACCGGGAGGCTCACGATCTCGCCCTCCGGGTATCGGTTGTTGTCGCCCCCATGAGAGCGCATCCTCGCGCGTCCCTTCGGGGGCAGGTGCGCGACGTCCAAACGCCACGTGAGGATGCGCTGGAGCGCCCGCTTCATCGCATCCGTCGGGCGGGCGAAGGAGAAGTCGCCGATCGCCGAGACCGAGAAGGATCCCGTGTTGAATCCCTGCTGCGCCGCCCCGATGACGGGTTTCGTCATGCCACCGGAGCGCCCCTCGAACACGCGCCCGTATCGGTCGACCAGAAAGTTGTACGCGATGTCGCACCACCCCCGACCGTTCGTGTGGTACGCGTAGATCGAGCGCACGATGTCGTCCGACTCGCGCGGCGCGTAGTTGTTCGTACCGGCGGTGTGGTGCACGAACGCCATCTTCACCGCCGGTGCCACCCCGGGCGTGCAGTTCATGAGTCTCGGGTTCGCGCCCCACTCCTCCCTGGTGACGATCGACGGACGTCGCGTCATCGCCTCCGCGGAGGGGAGGCCCACCGGCCCCCTCGGTGATGTTCCCGGCCCGGCCGCGGTCCCAGAGCTGTTGACGAAGATCGCGCGAACGTCGGAGACGACGGCGTCGCCCGGAAGCTGGAGGGCGACCCGGGCGCAACGACTCCCGCCGGTCCACAGCAGCCCGGTCCCGGCGTTCGCTCCAAAGGGCTCCGCAGTGCCCGGATCGGGACCGCCCTCGGACTCGAGCACGTCCGTCGGGCCGAAGCCGTTGGGTACGTCTGCGACGGCGACCCGCGCGGCCGACGGGCCTCCACCCCTCTGCACCCAGATAACGCCCAGGGCGGTGAACCAGAAGGGTGCGCAGACACGGACCCTGCTGGTTCTCGCGTCCGCCTGCGCCCGGAGCACGCCGCCGGCTCCGAGAGAGAGACTCCCGCCGGCTCGCTCGGGAAGGAGGTCACCGACCTCGACCGGGACGGCGCGGACGATCGTCGGAGGGAACGGCGCTCCGCCGGCTCCGGGGAAGACGCCGGTGAGCGACGCGCCGACGACGGTCGCGGCCACGACCGAGCGAGCGAGCGGTCGGAGTGTGCGGGCGCCGGGTCGAGCCATGGGGGAGGTTCCTTCTACAGCCGGTGATGGGCGATGACAAGGACCCTCTAGCATCCTCTGCATGGATCTGGAGTCTCTGCGGGGCGAGATCGTGGCATGTCGGGCCTGCCCTCGGCTGGTCGCGTGGAGAGAGAACGTGGCCCGCGAGAAGGTGGCGCGGTTCGCGGACCAGGAGTATTGGGGCCGGCCGGTGCCGGGGTTCGGCGATCCTGCCGCACGTGTGCTCGTCGTGGGTCTCGCCCCTGCGGCGCACGGGGGGAACCGGACCGGCCGGATCTTCACGGGCGACCGCTCGGGCGACTTCCTGTTCGCGGCGCTCCATCGAACGGGGTTCGCGGATCGCCCCACGTCGGTGTCGCCGGAGGACGGGCTCCGGCTCCGCGGGGTCTACCTGGCCGCCGCGGTGCGCTGCGCCCCCCCGGGGAACCGCCCGACACCCGCCGAGCGCGACCGGTGCCTCCCGTTCCTCGCCCGCGAGCTCGTGCTCCTTCCGCGGGGCCGTGCGGTCGTCGCCCTCGGGGCTTTCGCGTGGGACGGCGCGCTCCGCGCCCTCGGGGCCCTCGGACACGCGGTGAGGCCGCGCCCGAGGTTCGGTCACGGATCGGAGGCGGCGGTGGGGGACTACCGCCTGGTTGGCTCCTTCCACCCGAGCCAGCAGAACACTTTCACGGGGAAGCTCACCGAGCCCATGCTCGAAGACGTGCTCCGCCGCGCGCGAGAGCTCGCCCGCTGATCATCCCTCGCGCTCGCCTCGGCGGCGCGCGTCGAACCGGCGGACGAACGGTAGATAGTTGAGCTCCAGGATCACCAGCACCAGCACCGCGGTGGACACCCCGAGCGCCAGGGCGTCGGCTCCGCACAGCACGCCCACGGCGGCCGCGCTCCACGCCGAGGCCGCGGTGGTGAGACCGTGGACCGTGCCCTCCGCGCGGAAGATCAGACCGGCGCCCAGGAAACCGATGCCGGCCACGACCCCTTGGATGACGCGATCCGCCGATCCCGGGAACCGGGCGATGCCGAGGCCGGTGAACGCGGCCGCTCCCAGTGCGACGAGGGCGAAGGTCCGCTCGCCGGCCGCCTTGCCCCGGAACTCCCTCTCCCAGCCGATCGCGTACCCGAGCAGCGTCGCGACCAGGATCCGAGCGAAGATCGAGATGGAGGCGTCGACGTCCACGGTGGGAGGCTAGTCGAAGTCCGCTTGCGTCGGCGCCGGGGCCCGCCTAGCGTACGCAGCGTCCGGAGAAGGAAGGGGAGCAGATGCGCACCGCACGGGGGAAGGTCGCAACGCCGCTCGTCGCGCTGCTGACCGCGCTCGCGTTCTCGCCGATCGGAGCGGACGCGGCGGTCACCTGCGAGATAGTCGGCACGAACAAGGGTGAGACGATCAGGGGAACGAAGGGCAACGATGTCATCTGCGCACGAGGCGGGCGAGACACCGTGATCGGCCGCGCTGGGAAGGACCTCATCTTCGGCGGATCCGGCAACGACTTCCTGCTCGGCGGCTTGGCAGACGACCAGATCTACGGTGGGCACGATCGCGACTTCGCTTATGGCGGCCCGGGCGGCGACATTATCTGGGGCGGGAAGGGCGCCGACTACAACCTGGTCGGCGAGCGTGGGCCCGACACGATGGTTGGTGGCCCCGGCGGTGAGCTGTGCATCTCGGCGTTCGACGGGAAGCCGAACGATCTCATCAAGGGCGGGCCGGGCAGAGACGTCTTCGATGCGGACGACGGCGACACGGTCTACGCGGCGGAGGAGGACGCCGGCTTCTGCATCGCCGAGTAGGTAGCAGCGCGCCGACCGCGTTCCCGGAGGCCGCGCGTATCCTGGCCTGATGATGCGTGGGCACGGCCGCTGGATGCCGCGGCTCCCGGACGAAGAGCGGCGTCCGATCCGCAGGCGGACGGTGCGCCGCGTGGTCGCGACGTTCGGCCCGTACAGGAGCAAGGTCGCGCTGGTCGGGCTGGCGATCGTCGTCACGGCCACGCTCGGCGTGATCAACCCGCTGCTGATCAAGCACATCTTCGACCACGCGCTGTTCGGGAACCCTCCCGGGCGATGCGACCTCGGCCAGTGCCCCAACCTGGCGACCCTGTACCGGGACGTGGCACTGATGATAGCGATCCCCGTCATCTCGGGTGTGATCGGCATCGGGCAGACCTACCTGGCCAACCTGGTGGGTCTACGCGTCATGCAGGACTTCCGCAACGGTCTCTACGCGCACCTACAGTTCATGTCGCTCCGCTTCTTCACCACCACGAGGACCGGTGAGATCCAGTCGCGACTGGCCAACGACGTCGGCGGTGTGCAGACGGTTGTGACCGATACGGCGTCCTCGATCCTGTCGAACCTCGTGATCATCCTCAGCACCCTCGTGGCGATGTTCCTGCTGTCGTGGGAGCTCACGGCGCTGTCCCTGTTCATGCTGCCGTTCTTCCTGTGGCTCACCTACAAGGTGGGCAAGGCGCGACAGGAGGTCGCCGTGTCGACCCAGAAGACCCTGGCCGACCTGACGGCCGTCACCGAGGAGACCCTGTCGGTCTCGGGGATACTTCTATCGAAGGCGTTCGGTCGCCAACGCGACGAGATCGGGAGGTTCCGCGGAGAGAACGAGCGCCTGACGGGACTCCAGATCCGCCAGACGATGATCGGTCGGTCGTTCTTCGCCGTCGTGCAGGTCTTCTTCTCCATCACACCGGCGCTCGTGTACCTGGTCGCCGGCTGGGTGATCTCTGACGATCCACTTCAGAGCGCGATAACCGCCGGGACGATCGTCTCGTTCACGACGCTCCAGAGCAGGCTCTTCTTCCCGATAGGATCGATGCTCCAGGTCAGCGTCGAGGTGCAGTCCTCGATGGCGTTGTTCGACCGCATCTTCGAGTACCTCGACCTCCCGCACGAGATCGCCGATGCCCCCGACGCGGCCGAGGTGCCGGCCCGGAGCGTGCAGGGGGCCGTGCGGTTCCGCGACGTCTGGTTCCGCTACGAGGGGCCACGCGAGGGTGCGGCCGCGCCGGTGTCGCCCAACCACGGGGACGAGGGGCAACGCGCGGCACGCGAGTGGACCCTCGAGGCGGTCGACCTCGAGATCGAGCCGGGGCAACTCGCGGCGCTCGTCGGGCCCAGCGGTGCTGGGAAGACCACGATGACCTATCTCGTGCCGCGCCTCTACGACGTCCAGCGTGGAGCGGTCGAGATCGACGGGCTCGACGTGCGAGCTATCAAGCTCGCGTCGCTCGGCGAGATGATCGGCGTCGTCACGCAGGAGACGTATCTCTTCCACACGACGGTCCGCCGCAACCTGCTGTACGGGAGGCCGGACGCGACGCCGGAGGAGCTGGAGATGGCGACGCAAGCAGCGTTCATCGACGATCGTCTCGCCGAGCTTCCCGACGGGTACGACACCGTCGTCGGGGAACGCGGCTACAAGCTCTCCGGCGGAGAGAAGCAGCGCCTCGCGATCGCGCGCGTGATCCTGAAGGACCCCCGGATCCTGATCCTCGACGAGGCGACGTCATCCCTCGACACGACGTCGGAGCGGCTCGTCCAGGAAGCGCTCCGGCCGTTGATGCACGGGCGAACGACGATCGCGATCGCCCACCGGCTCTCGACGATCCTGTCTGCCGACGTGACCTTCGTACTCGACCGCGGCCGAGTCGTCGAGCGAGGCACGCACTCGGAGCTGCTCGAGCACGGTGGCCTCTACGCGCGGCTCTACGAGCAGCAGTTCCGCGGCGGGCTCGTTGAGGCCGTGACCAGCGAGGGGCTGCTTCTCACCTCAGGGGAGGTCGTCCGCCCCGACGACTAGATCCGCCGCTCGTATCCGAGCAGACGGAACCCGTCGGGGAACACGTAATCCTGCCCTCGCTCGAATCCCATCGATTCGTACATCCGTTGCGCCGCAGTCATGCGCTCCGTCGTGTGCAAGGTGACGAGGCTCTTTCCCGCGCGGCGCGCCTCGTCGATGCACCCCTCCATCAGCCTGCGTCCGACCCCGCGGCGCCGGTCCTCCGCCCGGACCCCGAGCATCCGCACGTGGGCTTCCTCGGTGAGCAGCGGCTCGCCGGATTCCGCCTCGGTCCGTGCCTCAAGCTCGAGCGTCACGCACCCAAGGATCCTCGTCCCCTCGACCGCGACGAGCGCGAGCGTGTGGCCCGCCCTGCCGGCCACGTCGCCGAGGCGGCCGAGGTACTCGTCCCAGCCCGACTCCTCGGGCCGGACGAACTCCCGGTATGCTTCGACGACGACGACGCCCGCCTCGTCGTACTCCTCGGGCCGGACGGGCCGCACCTCGATCGCCATGCGCCGCAGGGTACCCCAGGTCCTTCGTCAATGAGCTTGACCGACCCGCCGTCCGGGAACACCATGAGGACGTGGCGCAGGCCGATCTCGGGAGACTGTTGCTCGAGGGCCACCGGGCGCTGTCCGGGGAGCTCCTCGAGGATATGTCCGAGCGCGGGTTTCCGGACCTCCGGCCGGCTCACACCGCGGTCTTCCTCAACATCGATCGTCGCTCCGGCACCCGACTCACGGAGCTGGCTCGTCGCGCGAGGATGACGAAGCAGGGCATGATGCTGCTCGTCGACGACCTCGAGGCGCGGGGGTACGTCCGGCGCGTTCCCGACGAGTCCGACGCGCGCGCCAAGGTGGTGCGCTTGACGGCTCGTGGGCGGAGATGTGCAGCCGAGACGCGGCGATCAGCCGCGGCGGTCGAGGCTCGCACGCGGCGGCTACTGGGCGAGCGCGCGTTCGAGGTCTTCCTCGAGGCGCTCGACGAGCTGGTCGGCGAGGAGGCAGGGGGGTGAGCGGGTTGAGGAACGCGGTCGACGAGCGGCTCTCCCGGCTGCAGGCGGACGACGTGCTCCGGAGGATCTGGGCGGGGGACCACACGGTCTGGCGGCCCGACCCCGCCGAGATCGCCGACCGCCTTGGATGGCTCACGGTCCATGAGCAGATCCGTGAGCGGGTGGACGACCTGCGTGCGTTCGCCCGGGAGTGCGCGGCCGACGGCCTGCGCTTCGCCTTGTTGGCGGGTATGGGGGGGTCGAGCCTCGCGGCCGAGGTCTTCCGCGAGGTCTACGGCGTCGCGCAGGGATCGCTCGATCTCCGCGTCCTCGACACGACGCATCCGGACCAGATACTCGACCTCGAGCAGGAGGTCGACCTGGACCGCACATTGGTCGTCGTCTCCAGCAAGTCTGGGACGACGATAGAGACTCGGTCGCACCTGGAGCATCTGTGGGAGAGGGTCGGTGACGGCTCCAGGTTCGTCGCCATCACGGACCCGGGGACGCCCCTCGCGGGTATCGCGGAGGAACGCGGGTTCCGTCGGGTGTTCGAGAACCCACCCGACATCGGCGGACGGTACTCGGCGCTCTCCCTCTTCGGGTTGGTCCCCGCGGCGCTGATCGGCGGCGATCTCGAGGGGCTGCTGCGAGGCGCATCGGGGATGGCCAAAGCCTGCGCCGAGGACGTGGTGGCGTCCGAGAACCCGGCCGCGCGGCTCGGTGCGCTCATGGGAGAGGCGGCGCTCGCGGGTAGGGACAAGCTCACACTGGTACTCGAGCAAGAGCTCGTCCCGTTCACGGGATGGATCGAGCAGCTGATCGCCGAGTCCACGGGGAAGGACGGAACCGGCATCGTGCCGGTCGAGGGCGGCGTGCTCGGCCCTCCCGGCGTCTACGGCGCCGACCGCCTGTTCGTCGCCCTCGGCCGCGGGGGTGGCGGTCCGCTCCTGTCCTGGCTGGAGCGCGCCGGCAACCCGGTCGAGCGCTTCGACGGCGAGGGCGTAGGGCTCGGGACGGAGATGTTCCGGTGGGAGCTCGCTGCAGTTGTCGCCGGTGCGATCCTCGGTATCCACCCCTTCGACCAGCCCGACGTCGAGTCGGCCAAGGAGGCGACGCGGCGGATCCTCGAGTCCGGCGGTGTGCCCCACGCGGACCCCGGCGACCTGCCGGGATTGCTGGCGGAGGCCGAGCCGCCGAGGTACTTCGCCGTCCAGGCCTACCTACCGCGAACCGACGAGATCGTCTCACGCGTCCGCACGGTCCAACTCCGGGTCCGCGATCTCAAGCGAACAGCGGCGACGCTCGGCTTCGGCCCGCGGTACCTGCACTCCACCGGCCAGCTCCATAAGGGCGGGCCGCCTACCGGGCTGTTCGTCCAGGTGCTCGAGCCGCCCGATCGCGACCTCCCGGTGCCCGGCGCCGACTACACGTTCGGAGAACTACTCGCGGCCCAGGCCGCCGGTGACCTCGAGGCGCTGCGCGGGCGGGGACGCCCCGTGGCCCGAGTGACGCTCTCTGAGCTGGAGGACGCCGTCGGGCGTATCTGATCAGCCGACCGCGTTCACGTGGAAGAGGCTGCCGACGCCGTAGGTGACGGCAGCAGCCGCCGCGCCGATCGCCAGCTGTCGCAACCCCGCGAACAGGAGCGATCGGCGC
>Ga0209341_10001363_pt1 | contig 24334 bp, 23 predicted proteins | sample RifCSP13_2_FD_184020 | JGI IMG/M metagenome (GOLD analysis project Ga0209341, IMG submission 184020) | Soil microbial communities from Rifle, Colorado - Rifle CSP2_sed 13_2 (SPAdes) (version 2) | ecosystem: Environmental > Terrestrial > Deep subsurface > Rock core/Sediment | place: Rifle... | reverse complement strand
ACACCGAAGCGATGCGTACAGGTAGCGGCGGCTTCACGCCGAACAGCACGTTCGACCGGACCGCTGGCTCGCATTCGCTCGCCGCGGCCGGTCAACGTGAGCGTTAGCTGTCTGTGACCGAGGCCAGGCGATGATCGATTTCACGGGCTTCCTGGCTGTGTGGGGTGCGATTCTCTCGACGGTCGCTCTCATCTGGAATCTGGTCAGAGACTCCCGCGACAAAGGAAGGCTCAAGATCGACGCGATGATCGGCAAGATATATCCCGACCACACCGACCGCGATTACCTTGTAGTCACCGTCACGAACGTCGGGAAGCGGCCGCTGCTGGTCAAGGGATGGGGCGGAATGAAACGCAAGAAAGCTTCCCAACCGCGCGGGCTCATGATCACGCCTCGAGGGCTCCCGCGGATGCTGAGGGAATCTGAGTATCACATTGAATACACCCACGACCTCAAAATTCTCGACGCGGACACCGAGCGAATCTACGTGTGGGACTCGTCCGGCAAGGAGTGGGCACTGAGTAAACGGCAACTGAAAGAGTTGAGGGCGGAGCGGCAGAAGTTGGGCAAGCCCGGTGGCACTGAGTGATGCGCCGAAATCGAGCAACAGCTAACCCCGCAGTCGAGCAGACCGCTGGCTCGCATGCGCTCGCCGCGGCTGCTCACCGCGAGCGTTAGACCCACAGGGTGACTTGCGCCAGAGGACAATCGTCTATACACTGCCTCAGTGCGGTTCGAATGGGATCCGCCCAAGGCGGAGGCGAACCTACGCGCGCACGGTGTGAGCTTTGCGGAAGCGGTCACCGTCCTCGAGGACGACTTTGCCCTCACGCGCGAGGACCCGGCCGCTGTTGACGAGCCGAGGTTCGTGACGCTGGGCCTGAGCAACCTGGCGAACCTGCTCGTCGTGGTTTACACGTACCAGGAACCCGACGCGGTCCGGTTGATTTCGGCGTGGAGGGCGAACAAGCGCCAGAGGGAAGCCTATGAGAAGGGCCGTAGCTGAAAAATATCGTGACATCGATTTCTCGCGCGCCAAGCGGGGCGCCGTCGTGAAGCCCGAACCCGGGAAGACTAAGATCTCCATTCGCCTCGACAACGCGGTGATCGAGTTCTTTCGGGCCGCAGTCGATAGGGCCGGCGGTGGAAACTATCAGACGCTCATCAACGACGCGTTGCTTGAGCACATCCACCGTCGGTCGACTCTCGACGCCGTCCGTCAGGTCGTTCGAGAAGAACTCGCGCCCTATGGCAATGCGTGGGGGTCTAACTCCCGGCTTCAGCGGACGCGCTCCGCGCGCCGCTGAGCCGGCCCGTTGGGCTGACACCCTGCGTGAAATTGGCCTCATCGATGGAGGGTGCGAGTGATCGTCCTTCTTGTAATTGACATGCAGGCGGGTGTCTTCGGGAAGGAGACACCGAGGCATGATGCCGAGGGCGTCGTTAGTCGGATCAACGCTCTCGCCAGGGTGGTACGCCAGGCAGGCGGCATCGTCATCTTCATTCAGCATGACGGGCCTCAGGGTGACCCCCTCGAACGTGGAACCGACGGATGGAGGATCCTCGCGTCGTTGGAGCGGCAGAACGGTGATATGGTGGTGCACAAGCGCGCATGTGACGCATTCTACGAGACCGACCTGTCGGACATCCTCCATAAGCACGACGCGAGGCAGCTGATCGTTACGGGATGTGCAACGGACTTCTGTGTAGACACGACGGTGCGGGCTGCAGCGAGTCGGGACTACGAGATCGTGGTGGTAGAGGACGGGCACACAACAGGGGATCGACCGCACGTGGATGCCGTCTCCGTTATCCGACATCACAACTGGGTGTGGCAGAATCTGATCCACCCGAGAAGGCAGATCAAAGTACTTCCTGCCGCCAGCGTCATTGGTCGGGTCGCATCGGACTTGCGGAAGGTGGGTTCGAGCCGCCCAACAACGCCATGAACTCGGACAACAAAAAGCGTCGCTCCTTCGTCGCTCTGCTTTTTGTTGCCCGTCCTCGGCACTCTGGCGGTGTCGAACGGTTCCATCGTCTGGTTCCCGAGAGGGACGATCTACGGATACAAGATGGGCTGGCGAAAGTTCGAACGCGCCATGAAGAAGTCCGCGACTCGGTTTGAAAAGCGGTAAGCCTTCTAACTTCGCAGTCGAGCGGCCCGCTGGCTCGCATTCGCTCGCCGCGGCCGGTCAACGTGGTCGTTGGGCAGCCACGAGGAACACACCGTGACGGTGGTGATGGATCGGCGGGCGCTGATGGCGGGCGGGGCCACCCTGCTGCTCGTGCCATGGGCTGCCGGGGCGCAGGCACGGGCCAAGACGGAGCGGATCGGGTACCTCCAGGCGGCGCCGCGAGCGGCCCTGGCGCATCTCATCGAGGCTCAACTGGAAGGGCTCCGGCAGCTCGGCTGGGTCGAGGGCCAGAACCTCCTTATCGAGCGACGGTTCGCTGACGGGAAGATCGAGCGGCTCCCCGCCCTCGCCGCCGAGCTGGTGCGGCGCGATGTCCGCCTTATCTTTACGCCGTCCAATCAGGGGGTGACCGCCATTCAGCAGGCGACGCGCACCTTGCCCGTGGTGATGCTCGCGGGCAACCCGGTCGAGAGCGGGTTCATCGCATCCCTCCCGCGCCCCGGCGGCCACGTCACCGGGCTGACGTTCGACGCGGGCCCCGAGCTGACGGGCAAGCGCCTCGAGCTGCTGCGGGAGGTGGTCCCGTCTCTGTCACGCGTGGCATTCCTCACCGACACCAGCTTTCCCGGCATGGCGAGGAGCCTCAAGGAGGTGGAAGAGGCCGGTCAACGCCTCGGGATCGTGGCCCGCGTGTTCGACGTGCGCCGACGCGAGGACCTGGAGCCGGCGTTCGCGGCCGTGGGCCAGGGGGGCTTCGGGGGCATTTTCGTCTCCGGTGTGCCAGTCGTTTTCGGGGCCCGCGCGGTGGTCATCGGGCTGGCGGCCAAGCGCCGGCTGCCCGCGATCTACAACTTCCGCGAGGCGGCCCCCGCCGGGGGCCTCATGTCCTATTCGGTTGACTTCCGCGATCTCTTCCGGCGCTCCGCGGCCTACATCGACCGGATCCTCCGGGGGGCGACCCCCGGGAGCCTGCCCGTGGAACAGCCGATGAAGTTCGAACTGGTCGTCAACCTTAAGGCGGCCAGGGCACTCGGGCTCACGATTCCGCAGTCGCTCCTGCTGCGAGTGGACCAGGTGATTGAATAGCAGTTTGGAAGAGCTGCCCAACTCAGCGTTGAAGCGGGACGGCGCGCACGCGCGCCGCCGCTTAACCCAACGTTGGACGGTTGACAGAGGCTGCTACCCGTTCTTGCGGACGAGGTCCCAAAACCCTCGAGGATCAACGATCTTGATGGGAGCGTCGGCCGCGATATCCAGGAGGTCCCGATCGCCGGTTACCAACACATCCGCGCGGCTTTCGACTGCGGAGGCCACGACCCACTGGTCATCGGGGTCGCGTTGTGGGACCGCGGCTCGCGCCGACGGTTTGGGAGCTACCTCGTACTCCCGCAGGAACTCGTCAATCTCCCTGACGGCCCCTGGCGGTAGGCCGATTCGCGTCCTGAGCACCCGCCCTAGTTCTCGCAGTACCACCTCTCCCGTCACAAGGGTGTGCTCCGCGAGCACCACGCGCAGCACATCCGCGCAGACCCCCCGGGTTGCGAAGGCGCTGACCAAGACGTTCGTGTCCAGGAAGACCCTCAAGAGACGTCGCGGGCGACATCCTCGTCCGTCAGGTATCCCCGCGCTTCCGCGAACGGCAGTGTCCTACGTCGGAGCCGCTCGAATCTCATCAGGCTCAACTGCCGCCGGAGGGCATCGCGCACAAGCTCACTTCGCGTCCGGCCGGTCTGCTTGCAGAGCCGGTCAAGGAGCCTTTCCAGGTCAGGGTCCAGTCGAATGGTGACGGCAGATCTCATGTCGTACAATGTACTACCGAGGGCCGCTCGGGGCAACGGGCCGTCCAACCACCCGCTGAGCCCGTCGGTCCTTCGCGTCACGGCGCTTGCGAAAGGCTGCAAGCGCCGCGCCGCTCGGCCCGCGGGTGAGCGGGGGCGTTCGGCCGCTGATCTGATGAGCCGTCAGGACGAGCGCCTGGGATCGAGGCTCAGGCGCGCGGCTTCACCCACGTCTCCGACCACGCCAGGCACGCGCTGGAGGCCTGCCGGTCGCCGCGCGCCTCGGCCCACGGCCGGCCCGTCGCCACGCGCCCGCCGAGCTCGACCTGCGCCGCGCGCGCCGGGAAGAACGTGCTGAACACGCCGAGCGGGCGGTTGTTGAAGCCGGGCGGCAGCGTGAGCACGAACGGGTCGAGGCAGTCCCACCAGGTGAGGCGGAGCCGGTCGGTCGCGGAGACAACCGTCTCGTGCGCCGCCGAGCGCGGGTCGCCGCCGCGCGCGAACGCGGCGGCGATCACCGGCAGCCCCTCGTCGGCGAACGCCGGGAAGAGCAGCGTCTCGATCGTGCGCTGCAGCCAGCGCGCGACGGCGGGATTGTCGCCGTAGACGCGCACCCGGCCGTCGGTCAGCTCGCTCTGCACGAACAGCGCGTGGCCCGTGCCCGCGGGGCACCAGAGCACCCGCCAGTGGCTCAGCCGGTCCGACTGCGTCGCGCCGCCGTCGTGGCTCAGGCGGATGAAGGAGTTCTCGCCGGTCATCAGGACGTCGGTCGGGTCCACGGGCGGCATGCGGCCTCCTCTCCGGATCAGGCGCCGAGCGGTCCGACGTCCACCCGCGCGTCGTTGAAGCAGGCACCCTCGGCGATGTCGGCGTGGTGCGCCGGGCAGAGCGCGGAGACGGTCTGGCCGTTGTCGCTCGTTCTGAGCCAGGCGCCCTTGAGCGTCGAGACGACGCCGCGCGGCACCGCGTCGGTGATCCGGAGCGGCAGGCGGATCTCGCCGAGGTCGTTCCAGACGCGCACGCGCTGCCCGTCGGCGAGGCCCCGGGCGCGCGCGTCCTCGGGATGCATCTCGAGCGGCGGCGGGGCGCCGCCGTCCACGCCGCCGAACGTGGACGTGATGCGCCGGTCCGACGCGGGCGAGATCAGCGCCAGCGGATAGCGCGACTCCACCGGGCGAAAGCCCGGCAGCCGCGCGCCGTACCGGTCCGCCAGGTAGGTCGACGCCAGCTCGACCTTCCCGGACTTCGTCTTCGGGAACACGTTCCCGAACAGGATGGCGTCCTCGCCGCCGACGCGCATGGCGAGCGCGCGGTCGGTCGGCAGCGCGCTCGGCCGGACGCCGCCGAGGCGCGGGTCGCCCGCGTCGAGCGCGTCGTCGAGCAGCTCGGCGTCGCTCGCCCGGAAGGCCGGGTCGGTGAAGCCGAAGCGCGCGGCCAGGCGGCGGAAGATCTCGGTGTTCGGCAGCGCCTCGCCCTCGAGGGGGATGACGGGCTCGGCCCGCTGGAGCCAGTGCTGGCCGTACGCCGCGTAGACGTCGGCGTGCTCGAAGTGCGTCGCCGCCGGCAGCACCACGTCCGCGTACGCCATGCTGTCGGTCAGCACGACGTCCGCGCCGACGACGAAGAGATCCTCGCGCGCGAGGCCGCGGCGGAGCCGGTTCTGGTCGGGGTGCACGACGACCGGGTTGTGGTTGTAGACGAAGACCGCCTTGATCGGCGGCTCGAGGCGCGGGTCGAGCAGGTGCGCGCCGACGTCGACGATGTTGAGCGTCCGCGTGCCCCGGGGGACGAGGTCCGGCCGCGCGAGCCGCGCGGGCGTCTTGGGGAACGCGAACGAGGCGCCGTTGACGAGGCCGCCGCCCGGCACGCCGAACTTCCCCGCGAGCGCGGGCAGCGCGAAGACCGCGCGGATGCCGCTGCCGCCGTTCTGGTTGCGCTCGAGCCCGTTGCCGACGCTGATCGCCGCGGGCGAGAGCGTGTGGTACCACTCCGCGAGCCGGCGCACGACGCCGACCGGGACGCCGCAGGTCCGCGCGGCCTCCTCCGGCGTCCACGCGCGCGCCAGCGTCATGAACGCCTCGAAGCCCTCGACGTGCCGCTCGACGAACGCCCGGTCGAGGCCGCCGCGCCGCTCGAGCTCGGCGGCGACCGCCCACGCGAGCACGACGTCCGTCCCCGGACGCAGCGCCACGTGCAGGTCCGCCTGCGCGGCGACCTTCGTCCGCTTCGGGTCCACCACGACGAGCTTCGCGCCCCGCGTGCGCGCGCGGTTGAGCACGGGCATCAGGTGCAGGTTCGACCACGTGACGTTGTTGCCCCAGGCGATCACGAGCCGCGCGTGCTCGACCTGCTCCGGGCGGATGCCGGGCACCGGGCCGAACGTGCCCACCCACGCCTCCGTGCGGATGCCGCCGCAGAGGGGCTTGCGGTCGAGCAGGCTCGCGCCGAGCCGGTGGAAGAAGCGCAGGTCCATCGAGCCGCCCGCGAGCATCCCGTGCGGGCCCGCGTAGTTGAGCGGCAGGATCGCCTGCGGGCCGTGCGCGGCGATGATCGCGGTGAAGCGCTCGTGGATCAGGTCGAGCGCCGCGTCCCACGCCAGGCGCTCGAACCGGCCCTCGCCCCGTGCGCCGACCCGCCGCAGCGGCGTGCGCAGGCGCCCGGGGCCGTGCACGAGCGCCGGGTACAGCGCCGGCACCTTCGCGCAGAGGACACCGTTGGTGTACGGGTTCGCCGTCGACCCGCGGACGGCGACGACCTTCTCGTCCTCGACCGTGACCGTGAGGCTGCACGTGTCGGGACAGTCCAGGGGGCAGACGCTCGCGCGCTCGATCCGCATGGGGGGCATTGTACCCGGGACGGGCTCTCCGTATCATGCCGTCGATGCGGGTCGAGATCCCCTACGCCGAGCGGACGCTCAGCGCCACGCTGCCCGACCGCACGCGGGTCCTGTCCACCACCGAGGCGCAGGCGCCGGCGCCGGTGCCGGACCTGGCGGCGGCGGTGCGCGCGGCGCTCGCGGCGCCCCGGGGGCTCGGGCGGCTGCGCGACCTCGTGCGGCCCGGCGCCGCGGTCACGATCGCCTTCGACGACGCCACCGTCGCCTCCTACGGGCCGATCCGCGGCGTCGCGATCGAGGCCGTGCTCGCCGAGCTCGCCGAGGCCGGCGTGCCGCGCGGGCGCGTCACGCTGGTCTGCGCCAACGCGCTCCACCGCAAGCTCCGGCCCGCGGAGCTCGCGCGCCTCCTGGGCGAGGACCTCGTCGCGGAGTTCGGGGGGCGCCTGGCGTGCCACGACGCCGAGGACCGCGACGCGATCGTGGACCTCGGCCGCACGGCGGAGCACGGCTACCCGGTGCAGGTCCATCGCCTGGTCGCCGAGTCGGACCTGAGCGTGTACGTGAACGCCCGCTACAACCGCGGCTTCAACGGCGGCTGGAAGTCGGTGTGCGTCGGGCTCTCGACCTGGGAGTCCATCCGCGTCACCCACACGCCGGACGGCATGTCCATGTCCGTCCGCGACAACCGCATGCACGCGGTGCTCGACGAGATGGGCCGCCACCTCGAGGCGCGGCTGGGGCGCCGCGTGTTCAAGCTGGACACGCTGCTGGCCGACGCCTGGAACGTCGCGAAGGTCGTGGCGGGCGGCGTCGAGGAGACGCGGCGCGAGATGCTGGAGACCGTCGCCGGGCTCTACCCGGCGCGGCGCGACCTCGCGCGCGAGCGCTTCGACGTCCTCGTGTGGGGCGTGCCGGACTCGAGCCCGTACGCGGTCTTCTCGTTCATGAACCCGATCCTCACGCTCGTGTCCTCCGGCCTCGGTTACCTCGGCGGCGTCGTGGACGCCGCGGGCGCGCCCGGGTGCACCGTGGTCCTGGCGACGCCCGTGCCCGACCGGTGGGACCGCGTCGCGCATCCGTCGTACCCCGAGGTCTGGGAGCGGGTGCTCCCCCTCACGCGCGACCCGTACGAGATCATGCGGCGCTTCGCCGAGGACTACGCGCGCCGGCCCGAGTACCTCGCGGCGTACCGCACGGGCTTCGGCTTCCACCCCGTGCACGCGCTCCTGGCCGTCCATCCCCTCCGGCGCCTCGAGCGCGTCGGCCGCGTCATCGTCGCCGGGCCCGAGGACCCGGCGGTGCCGCGCCACCTCGGCTTCGAGACCGCGGCGAGCGTCGAGGAGGCGGTCGCGCGCGCCGAGGCGCTCCACGGGCGGGACTGCGCGATCGCCTACGTCGAGCAGCCGGTGCCGGCGCGGCTGCGCTGAGGCGCCGGCGCGGAGCTACCGGACGCCGGCCGCCTGAGGGAGGGCCGCGGTCGCCGGCCCCAGGCGCCCGCTGGCCAGGTCCACGCTGACGCGGAGCGCGCGCAGGCCCTGCACGCCCTGCAGCTCCTCGAGCTCCACGTCCTCCACGCCGCCGGTCAGGTACCCGAGGTGCTGGAGGTACTCGATGTAGCCGCGGTACTCCTGCGCCTCGCCCGGCTGCGCGTACACGATCGCGATCCGCCCCGGCTGGGTGACGCGCTCGTTCGTGCCCTTGATCAGGGCCTTGTCGATCCGCTTCTTCACGATCTCGTAGCGGATGTCGTAGGCGCCGTCCACGTCGAACCGCTTCTCGTCGAAGCGGAAGCGGATCGCCAGCGGCGCGTGCTGGACCAGGACCAGGTGGGTGGTCTCGAGCGGCACCGGCAGCCGGTCGCGGAGCTGCTGGGCGCGGAGCGCGACGCCGCAGGTGACCATGAGCTGCCAGAGCCGGAGGTTCTTGAGGTAGAGCGGGTCGAAGCGGCCGTCCTCGAGGAGCGAGGCGCCGACGTAGATCTGGTGGTCCACGCCGTCGGTCTTCTGCTTCTCGAAGTAGTGGGGGAACATCGCCTGCGCCGCCTGCTCCTCGAGGTCGAGGTACCCCGAGATCGTGTCCGCGACGCGCGTCACGCTCTCCTCGAACAGCCGCCGCCGCTCGTACACCGCGCCGAGCCGCGGGTCGAGCGCGGCCCGGTAGGCCTCCACGCGCGCGCGCACGTCGGGCCCGAACGCCTGCAGGTGGTCGAACAGGCGCTCGACGTCGCCGCGGAGGAAGGCGATCACGCCGACCTCGTCGCCCGAGCGCAGGCCGCCCTCGATCTGCGCGACGTGCCGGTCCACACGGTAGCGCAGCTCGTCGAGCGCCGGGAGCGCGCGCGCCCGGTGCGCGGCGTCCACCACGTCGCGCGCCAGCCGGAGCTGGCGCAGCAGGTCGGCCTGGATCGCGAGCGCGCGCTGGGTCGAGGAGCCGCGGATGTCCGAGAGCGCGTAGAGCGGGTAGACGCCCTCGAACACGATCGGCTCGATCTCGGAGGTGCCGCCGTCCTCCTGCACGCCGCGCTCGATGCCGTGCAGCACCGCCCGGCGGAACCGCCACTCGACGACCGGGTGGATCGCCGTGCACTTCTCCTTGATGAAGGCCTGGATGCGGCTGTTCAGCTCCTCCAGGCTCCGCCGCACGGCCATCGAGAACAGCGGCAGGATCTCGTCGACCTTCGGCAGGTGGGTCGCGTTCAGGTCGCCGGGGCGCGGCGAGCTGAGCTCGAGCGTGCCGATCACCTCGTCCTGGTAGAAGAGCGGCGCGACCAGGATGCTGCGCACGCCGGTCTTGACGATCTCCTCCTCGATGCACCCCCGGCCCGGCCAGGCCAGGAGGTCCTCGACGACCAGCGGCTTGCCGCCCGTGACCGCGCGCTCGTAGATCGAGCCCCTGAACTCCGCCGTCGAGTGGTGTTTGGAGTCGGCGAAGATGCAGGCGTGCTCGTGCTCCACGGTGTTGTTGAGCAGGAGCACCTGGTCCCCCTCGAGCGCGGCGAGGCCGAAGCACAGCGCGGGCCGTCGGAAGAAGGTCTGGAGCTTGGCCTGGAGGCTCTGGAAGCGCACGGCGGAGACGATCGACTCGCGGTCGATCAGGTCGCGCTTGATCGAGGAGAGGACCTCCTGGTCCGTGACGTCGATCGCCCGGAAGATCGTGAACCCGCGGAGCACGAAGCGCTCGGGCGGCAGGACCGCGTGCAGCGCGTCGGGGTCCGGCAGCTCGCGCGCGAGGCGCGCCCGCAGCGCCCCGTCGAGCGCGGGTGGCGGCCCCCCGATCGTCTCGACGTCGATGAACCGCACGTCGAACTCGATCTTGAAGTGGCGCTCGAGCCCCGTCTCGGGATCCGGCACCGTCAGGATCAGCGGATAGTAGTCCACCGCCGTCCCGATGCCGTAGACCCGCTGGAGCACGAGCGCGTACGCGTACACGAGCCGCATCCTGGCTGCCGCCGCCTGGTCCAGGCTGAGCCGCCCGCGGAGCGCGCCGTCGGCGCCGCGCAGCAGCCGGTCGAACCGGGGCGTGCCGTAGAAGCTCCGGAGCTGGAACGGCACCATCGCCGCGCCGAACGCCTCGTCGAAGAACGCGGGCGGGAAGGCGGCGGCCATGAGGACGTCCACGAGCTTGCGGTTCTTCTGGATCACCGAGAGGTCCGTGATCGCGCCGCGCAGCTCGGGCGTGCGCTCGACCTCTTCGCGGACGATGCGCGCGAACGTGCCCTTCGCGGAGGGGTCGTCGCCGAAGGCCTTCGTCCAGAAGGCGACCAGCGGCGCGAGGCTCAGCTCGGTGGGGAACGGGATGCCCAGCGGGTGCGCGCCGAGCGCTGTCCCGAGGTCCACGGACCGGTTCTCCATGGCAAGGTGCATTGTACCGCGCCCGTCCAGTAGAATGCCCCCGCGATGCCACCCACGGGAGGAGCCATGCACTACCGCACGCTCGGCACGAGCACCCTCAGCGTCTCCGCGATCGGCCTCGGCTGCATGTCCATGTCCGGCGTCTACGGCCGGGGCGACGACGCCGAGTCGATCGCCGTCATCCAGCGGGCCCTGGAGCTCGGCGTGAACTTCTTCGACAGCTCGGACATGTACGGCTGGGGGCACAACGAGCAGCTGCTCGCCCGCGCGCTCGCGGGGCGCCGCGCGCAGGTCGTGCTCGCCACCAAGTTCGGCAACCTCCGCAAGCCCGACGGCACGCCCGGCGTCAACGGCCGGCCCGAGTACGTGCCCCGGGCGTGCGATGCGAGCCTCGAGCGCCTCGGCGTGGACGTGATCGACCTCTACTACCAGCACCGCGTGGACCCGAGCGTGCCCATCGAGGACACCGTCGGCGCGATGGCCCGGCTCGTCGAGCAGGGCAAGGTGCGGTTTCTCGGGCTCTCCGAGGCCGCGCCCGCCACGATCCGCCGCGCGCACGCGGTTCACCCGATCGCCGCGGTGCAGAGCGAGTACTCGCTGCTCTACCGCGTCGAGGCGGAGGAGACGCTCCGCACCACCCGCGAGCTCGGCATCTCGTTCGTCGCCTACGCACCGCTCGGCCGCAGCCTCCTGACCGGGCGCGTCCAGCGCGCGGAGGACATCCCGCCGGACGACCGCCGCCGCGACCACCCGCGCTTCAAGGACGAGAACCTCGCGAAGAACCTCGCGCTGGTCGGGCGGCTCGAGGCGATCGCGACGGCCAAGGGCTGCACGCCCGCCCAGCTCGTGCTCGCCTGGCTGCTGGCGCAGGGCGAGGACCTCGTGGCGATCCCCGGCACCAAGCGCCGCGCGCGGCTCGAGGAGAACGTGGGCGCCGCGGCGGTCCAGCTCACGGCCGACGACGTCGCGCGCATCTCCGCCGCGGCCCCGGTCGGCGCGGGCGCCGGCCTGCGCTACCCCGAGCCCGCGATGAAGGCCGTCTACCGCTAGGAGGCTCCGATGAGGCTCTGCCAGTTCCACCTGCCGGGCCGCGGCGCGCGCGTCGGCGTCGTCGAGGGCGACCGTGTCCTCGACATCACGGGCAAGGAGGCGCCGTCGGTGCGGGCGCTGATCGAGGCGTGCGGCACGGCGGAGGCGCTCGAGCGCCGCGCGCGCCGCCTCGCGCAGCGCGCGCGGACGCGGCTCCTGTGGCGCGAGCTCGACCGCGCGCCCTCGCCGCGCCGCGCCCACCTGCTCGCGCCGCTCGACCCGCCCGAGGTGTGGGGCGCCGGCATCACCTACCGGCGCAGCCGCGAGTACTACGAGGCGCACACCGGCGAGGGCGGCCGCACGAGGGGCATCTACGACTACGTGTACGAGGCCGAGCGCCCCGAGCTGTTCTTCAAGGCGACGGCGGCGCGCACCGCGGGCCCGAACGCCGCGATCGGGCTCCGGCGCGACTCGACGCTCACGGCGGTCGAGCCCGAGCTGGCGGTCGTCTTCGGGCCGCGGGGCCGGATCGTCGGCTACACCATCGGCAACGACCTCTCGGCGTGGGACATCGAGCGCGAGAACCCGCTGTTCCTGCCGCAGTCGAAGATCTTCGCCGGCTGCTTCGCGATGGGGCCCGTGCTCGCGACGCCCCGCGAAGTGGGCGACCCGCACGCCCTCGCGCTCACCTGCCGCATCCAGCGCGGCGGCCGGCTCCTCTTCGAGGGCCGCGTGAACACGCGCGAGATGAAGCGCCGCTGCGACGAGCTGGTGGACTGGCTCGCCCGCGACAACCCCGTGCCCGCCGGCACCGTGCTCTCGACCGGCACCGGCGTCCTCGTGCCCGACGAGCACGCGCTGCGCGAGGGCGACGTGGTCGAGATCGAGCTCGAGCGGATCGGCACGCTCCGGAACCCGGTCCGGCGCCTCGGGTAGCCGGAGACGACCATGCCCTTCCTCCTGAACCTCGCGCCCCTGGTTCTCGTCCTCCTCGTGCTCGTGTACCTCGGGGCGATCTGGCGCCACCCGCCGGCCCGCTGGGCGCTCGTGGCGGGCGCGCTCGGCGGCGTCGGCGGGAGCGTCCTCTACGTCTCCCTGCTCCTGCAGCAGCGCTCGTCCACCGCCGCGATCGGCCTCCTCTTCACGCCCTGGGTCTTCGCCGTCGCGGCGGGCTCGGCCGCGGCGTGGGGCGTCGGCCTCCACCAGCTCGCGCACACCCGGCAGGCGCTCCGCGGCGGGCCGCGGCGGGCCGCCGTCTGGGGCGTCGCCGTGCTCTTCCTGCTGGCCTCCACGTACTACACCGGGCGCGACGCGCGGAGCGTCGCCGGCTTCCTCCGCCTCAAGTGGGCGCCCGCCGACGCGCGCGTCCTCGAGGACGCCTGCCGCCGCGCGCTCGCGCGCCGGGACTACCTCCAGCTCGCCGCGATCGCCGCCCACCCGCAGACGCCGCCCGCGCTCCTGCTCGCGCTGGCGCGGAGCGACGATCCGGGGATGCACGAGAAGCGCCGCGGCCTCGTCAACCTCTTCGACCGCGACGCGCTCGCGGTCGTGCGCGAGGTGCTCCGCAACCCCAACGCGCCGCCCGAGGTCGCCGCCGTCCTCGCGGCGTCGCCGAACGACTACGTGCTCTACGACGTCGCCGTGAGCCCGCACGCGACGGCGGCGATCCTGCGCGACCTCGCGCGGCGGCGCGACGGCTACCTGGTCCGCTGGGGGCTCGCCGTCAACCCCCGGACGCCGCCCGACATCCTCGAGCGGCTCGCGCGGGACGCCGACGACGTGACCACGCGGCACCTGGCGGGCAACCCGGGCACGCCGCTGCCGATCCTCGGGCGCCTGGCCCGCTCCGGGAGCGCGCTCGCGCGCGCCGCCGTGGCGCGCAACCCGTCGATCGACGCCGCGCTGATGACGCGCCTGGCCGGCGACTCCGAGGAGGACGTCCGCTTCGCCCTCGCGCTCAACCGCGCGGCGACGCGGGACGTGCTGGAGCGCCTCGCGCAGGACGCGAACCCCCGCGTGCGGCGCTACGCCGCCCGGGGGCTCGGGAGGACGCGCGCCCCGTGAGCGACTGGCTCGAGACCTATCGCGGCAGCGTGTTCCGCTGGGAGGTGGACCACAACGACCACCTCACCGTCGCCTCCTACTTCGCGCGCCTCGCCGACGCGGGCCTGGCCCTGCTCGCGGCGCTCGGCCTCGGCCCCGCCTACATGACGCGCGCCGGGCGCGGCTGCGTGACCGCCGACTGCTACGCCCGCTACGCGCGGGAGCTGCGCGCGGGTGACGTGCTGCACGTGGCCAGCGGGGTGATCGGCGTCGAGGCCGACGCGCTGGTGCTCGGCCACAAGCTCGTCGACTCCGCCAGCGGCGAGCTGTGCACCACGGTCGAGCAGCGCGTGCGCCACGTGGAGCTGGCCGACCGCGCGGCCGTGCCGCTCACCGCCGAGCAGCGCCGCGCCGCCCAGGCGCGGCACGTGGCGTGGGACGGCCCGCCGCGCGAGCGGCGCCCGCGGCCGTGGGGCCTCGAGGGCTTCCGCGACACCGCGCGCGACACCGTGAAGCCGTGGGAGCTGGACGTCTCCGGCGCGAGCGCGCTCGCGCACTATATCCACCGCTTCTCGGCGTCCAACGGCCACGCGATCGCCGCCTTCGGGCTCACGCCGGGCTACCTGCGCGCCGAGCGCCGGGGCTTCTCGACGTTCGAGTTCCAGCTCGAGGTGGCTGCCCCGCTCCGCGCCGGCGACCTCGTGCGCGTGCGCTCGGCGCTGCTCCACGTGGGCGCCTCCTCGATGCGCGTGCTGCACGTCATGACGCGCGAGCCGGACGGCACGCGCGTCGCGGCGCTCGAGCAGCTCGGCGTCCACCTCGACATGGACGCGCGGCGCCCGACGCCGCTGCCCGACGCCATCCGCGACCGGGCGAGGGCGCTCCTGATCCCGACCTGAGAACGGCAGACGAGGAGGACGGCATGTCAGAGAACGGCGGCTGGGCGAAGCACGAGAACCAGGGGGAGGAGTCGGTCACGATCCGCCACGGCGGGGTGCAGACCCTGACCGCGCGCGAGGTGACGATCCGCCAGGGCGGCGCCGTGCGCGTCGAGGCCAACGAGGTCGAGGTGACCCAGGGCGGCGTCCTGCTCGCGCGCGCCGGGGAGCTCGAGGTGACCGCCGGCACCGTCGGCGCGGTGCTGACCGCGGAGGCCCGGCTCGAGCTCTCCGCCGCCTCGGCGGTGGTGGCGCGCGAGGCGCACCTCGATCAGTCCGCGGGCGCCGTCGTCGTCGCCGAGGCGGCCCACGTGCGCGACAGCGCGATCGGCTTCCTCGTCACGCGCGAGCTCCGGGGCGAGGGCGTCCGCGTGCTCTTCGGCCCCCGGGCCGCGTTCGCGTTCGGCGCGGGCGCGGCGCTCGTGCTCGGGCTCCTGCGGCTCGCCCGCGGGCGCTAGCGTGAGCGCGCGCCTCGTCTCCCCGGCGTGGCTCGCCGAGCGGCTCGGGGCGCCGGACCTCCGCGTGATCGAGGTCTCCGCGGTGAACGACCCCGCCGTCTGGCGCGCGGGCCACGTGCCGGGCGCCGCGTGGTGGTACTGGAAGGCGGCGCTCTGGCACGACTCGGACCGCGAGTTCCCGACGCCCGCGGAGATGGGCCGGCGCCTGGGGCGCCTCGGCGTCGCGCCCGACACGACCGTCGTCCTCTACGGCGACCCGGTGCAGTACGGCACCTACGCCTTCTGGGTGCTGACGCTGTGCGGGCACCCGGACGTCCGCCTGCTCGACGGGGCGAAGATCCGCTGGGTCGCCGAGGGGCGACCGCTCTCGACGGAGGTGCCCGCGCCGACACCGGTGGCCTACCCGCCCGAGCCCGGCGACGCCTCGAGCCGCGTCGGGCGCGACGACGTCCGCGCCGGACTCGGCCGGCCCGACCGGCTGCTGCTCGACGCACGCGCGCCCGAGGAGTACCGGGGCGAGCGCGTGATGCCGCCGCCGTTCTTCGACCACGGCGCCGAGCGGACGGGCCGGATCCCCGGCGCCGTGCACCTCTACTTCCGCGAGCTGCTGAACGAGGACGACACGTTCAAGCCCGCCGACGAGCTGCGCCGCGTGCTCGCCGCGCGCGGCGCCATGCCCGACCGGCCGGGCGAGATCGTCGTCTACTGCCGCCTGAGCCATCGCGCGACGCTCCTCTGGTTCGCGATGCACCACCTCCTCGGACACGACAACGTGCGCGTGTACGACGGCTCCTGGACCGAGTGGGGCAGCATCGTCGGCTTCCCCGTCGAGAAGTAGCCGGCGCCCCTCAGCGCGCGCGCGCGAGCCAGTGGGCGGCCACCTCGCTGGCCGTCGCCCACCAGACGCCGCGGTGGCGCTTCACGACGCGGATCAGCCGGCGCAGCATGCGCAGCCGCGACGGGTGGCCGATCACCTGGGGATGGCACGTGAGGGTGAAGAGCCCGCCCCACTCGTGGAAGCCGAGGAACTCCTCGCGCCAGATCCCGAAGACCACCTCGGGGCTCTGCATGGGCCGCGGCGCCAGGCGCGGGTGCATCAGGAAGTACGGCGCGTCGTCGAGCACCCACTGCACGGGTAGCTCCACCACCGGCGGCTCGCCCGGGTGCAGGTACGGCAGCACATCGTCCATCAGGTTCGAGGAGTGGACCATGCCGTGCGCGCGCACCAGCTCGAGCGTGAGCGGGGTCAGCTCCCACGCGGGGGCGCGGTAGCCCCGCGGCCGGACGCCGAGCACGCTCTCGAGCGCCCGCATCCCGCGCTCGAAGGCCTCGCGCTCGCCCTCGGGGTCGTCGGGCCGCGCCCAGTCGTGGCGCCAGCCGTGGTGGCCGATCTCGTGGCCGGCGTCGCGGATCGCGCGCGCCTCGGCCGGGTGGTGCTCGACCACCCAGCCGGGGATGTAGAAGGTCGCGCGCACGCCCTCGGCGGCGAGCAGCGCGAGCAGGCGCGGCACGCCCACCCGCGCGCCGTAGCGGCCCTGGGACATGACGCCGGGGAGGTCCGCCGCCTTGGGGTCGCGCGCGAGCCACAGCGTCTCGGCGTCGAAGTCGAACGTGAGCATGGCGGCGCAGCGCGCGCCCCGCGGCCAGGGCGACGGGCGCGCGCGCCGCGCGCTCACCGGCGCTCCTCGCCGCGCGCCCCGCGGGCCTGGCCGGCCTTCGCCGCGACCCGATCGATCACGTCGATCGAGAACCGGTCGCTGAAGCCCGCGATGAACGCGAGCACGTTGAGGAAGTGGATGTTGGTGATCTGCGTGCGGCCGTTGAGGAAGAGCTCGCCGCTGACGGCCAGGAAGTAGACGATGCCGCCCATCACCATGCCGATGATCGGCTTCGCGACGACCCACGTGAAGAGCTCGGGCCCCAGCTTGCCGTCGCCGCGGTGGAAGGCCAGGCGGTGCAGCACGCCGACGCCCCCGCCGAGGAGCCCCCAGACGAGGATGTAGACCGGCACGAACAGCACGATCGGCTCGGTCGGGCGGTTCCAGAGCAGGTAGACGACCACGCCGACCAGCGCGAAGAGCGCGCAGGCGAACGCGACGGTGGTCCGCAGGAGCGTGGTTGCGGCGCCCGGAGTGGTCAGGTCGGCCATGTCGAGTCCCTCCCCGTGGGTGACGTGGCCCCCATTGTCGACGCGGGGGCCGGGCGAGCGCTAGCCGATTCCGCGCGCGCGCGCGAAGGCGAGCAGCGCGTCGGCGAACGCCCGCGGCCGCTCGACCGGGATCAGGTGGCCGGCGTCGGCGAACGTGACCGTGCGGTGCTCCGGGATCCGGGCGGTGAGCTGCTCGACGTCCGCGGGGACGTAGAACACCCGGTCGTGCAGGCCGGTCATGATCAGCACCGGCACGGCGAGCCGCTCCCAGGGAAGGTCCCAGTCGGCGGCGAGCGATCCGGCCAGCAGCCGGAACATCCCGTCGGCCGGCGCCATCGGCTGGTACGGCTCGGCGGTGAACACGCCGGGGCGCAGCGCCGCGAGCTGCTCGGGGTTCACCAGCATGGGCAGGTTCGCCTCCATGACGAGCCGCGTGCCGCCCGCGCGGGCCAGCGCGACCACCGCCTGGTTGATCCACTCGAGCCGCGGCCCGGGCTTCCGCAGCGTGTTGATCAGCACGAGGCCGACCGCGGGCACGCCGGCGAGGCAGCCCTGGGCGGCGAACAGCCCGCCGATCGAGAGGCCGACCAGGATCGGCCGGGGCGGCGCGAGGTCCGCGACGAGCCGCGCGAGATCCTCGACGACGAGCCGCGGGGACAGCTCGGTCGCGGCGCCGAAGCGCGTCTCGGCCTGGCCGCGGAAGTTCCAGCACAGCGTGCCGTGCCCGGCCGCCCGCAGGCGCGGGCCGATCTCCGGATGCTGCCAGGTGGCGGTGCTGCCGCTCAGCGCGTTGACGAAGACGAAGGTCGTCCCGGGCGCGCCGGGCGCGTCGTACTCGTAGTGCAGGCTCTCGCCGGGGGCGAGGTCGAGGCTGGGCATGGTTGTCCCCTCAGTCCAGGTGTTCGCTGCCGGTGACCCCGGCAGGCGTCCGGAGGAAGAGCGCCGCCGCCGCCGCGCAGGCGAGCGGCAGCAGCGCGAGCAGCCGGAGCGTGCCGCTGGCGCTGCCGATCAGGTCGAAGGCGAGGCCCACGGGCAGCGGGCCCAGCGAGGCGCCGACGACGCCGATCATCTGGCCCGTACCCTGGATGCTGCCGAGGTGCCGGCGGCCGAAGTAGCGCGGCCAGAGATACCCGAACATCGTCATGCTGCAGGCGTTGTTGACGCCGAACAGCATCGCGTAGAGGACGGCCGTGACGACGTCGTGGACGAAGGTGACGCCGACGAGGGACGCCGTCGTGACGAGCAGGGCGCCGGCGAACACGTGCCGCGTGCGGCGGCGATCGAACAGGCGGCCGACGAAGGGCATGCTCACCACCATCGTCAGCGCGGAGACCGGGAACACGCGCGCCGCGGTCTCGGCCGCGACCCCCTGCGCCCCCAGGATGGAGACCTGGTAGAAGTGCAGCGTCGTGACCAGCATCGCGATGGCGAACCAGCCGGCCCCGAGGATGTAGAAGGCCGACGTGCCGAGCGTCTCGCGGAGCGTGAGCCCGCTCACCGGTGGCGCGGCGCGGCCGCCGGGCGGGGCCTCCGCCGTCTCCCGCGCGTCGCCGTCCGGCCGGAGCCCCAGGTCCTCCGGCGCGTCGTGCACGAGCAGGAGGACCGGCGGCAGCAGCAGCGCCCAGGTGAGCACGCCGAGCACGACCCACGCCCGGCGCCAGCCGATCGTCTCGATCAGGTACTGGCCGAGCGGCGGATGCACGGCCATCGAGACCGCGAAGCCGAGGGCCATGAGGCTCAGCGCGAACCCGCGCCGCCGGCTGAACCACTGCGAGACCAGGTTGGCGCAGGTCAGCATCAGCGAGCCCTGCGCGAGGAAGCGCAGCGCCGCGAAGCCGACGGCGAGCCAGAGCAGGCTCGCGACGGCGCCGAACGCGAGGCAGGCCGCGCCGAGCAGCAGCACGACGACCGTGGTCATGCGCCGCGGCCCGAAGCGGTCCACGAGCCGGCCCATGTACGGCAGGCAGAAGGCCGCCAGGAGCGTCGCCAGGCCGTAGGCCGACGAGATCGAGGCCTTGGACAGGCCGAGGTCGGCCCCGATCGGCCCGACGAACACGCTGAAGGTGTGCGACTGGCCGGGGCCGGTCGCGAAGATGCCGAGCCCCGCCACGGCGAGGATCGTCCAGCCGTAGAACCACCGCTTGCCCAGGGCGGCGAAGACCGCCGCCCGCATCGCGCCGTCGGACATGTCGAGCTCCCCGCCGCCAGTCTACCGGTGCGGGGAGCGCGGCGAAACGCCCGGCGCGCGTGCCGTCTCCGCAAAACGCCTCAGTTTTCCCGGCCGGACGAACGGGATTGACTTCGTCGGCGCGCGCGCGTGTAGTGCAGGAGCGGCGCGGCCGCGTCAGGGGGATCGGCGATGGCGACGGAGCTCAGAGTCGTGCTCGAGGACCGGCCCGGCACGCTGGCCCGGCTCGGCGGCGTCCTGGGCGACGCCCGCGTCAACATCGAGGCGATCCAGGGGATGAGCCGCGAGGGCAAGAGCGTCATCCACTTCGTGCCGAACGATCCGGACAAGGCGGCCGCGGCCCTCCGCGCGGCGGGGATCGCCCACGACACCCGCGAGGTGCTCGTCGTCAGGCTGCTCGACGAGCCGGGCACGCTGGGCGACGTGGCCCTCGTCATGGCCAACGCGGGCATCAACATCGACTCGGTGTACGTCACGACGCGGGGACACGTCGTCCTCGGCGTCGACGACGTGACCGGCGCCGTCCAGGTCGCCGGCGGCATGGCGGTCCTGACGTTCGACTGACGGCTGGAAGGACACATGGCAGGCGAGGACATCTACGGCAGTCCCGAGCACCAGGCGTTCCGCGCGGCCACGCGCAAGTTCGTCCAGACGGAGCTGGCGCCCCGCGCGCGCGAGTTCGACGAGGCGGGGCGGCCGGACAAGGCGATCTTCCGCCGTCTGGGCGAGATGGGCCTGCTCGGCATCCGCTACGACCCGAAGTACGGCGGCCAGGGGCTCGACTACTCCTACCACGCGGTGTTCCTCGAGGAGCTGACCCTCTGCGACAACGCCGGCGTGGGGATGGGCGTGAGCGTGCAGACCGACATGGCGACGCCCGCGCTCGCCCGCTTCGGCAGCGAGGCGCTGAAGGAGCGCTACCTCGTGCCCGCGATCCGCGGCGAGCACGTGGCCGCGATCGCCGTCACCGAGCCGAGCGCGGGCTCCGACGTGGCCGGGATCAAGACGCGCGCCGTGCGCGACGGCGACTGGTGGGTGATCAACGGCTCCAAGATGTTCATCACGAACACCGCCAACGCCGACTGGCTCTGCCTGCTCGCCGTCACCGATCCCGCGGCCGGCTACCACGGCTACACGCAGATCATCGTGCCCACGGACACGCCGGGCTTCTCCTACCGCCTGCTCGACAAGATCGGCAACCGCGGCTCCGACACCGGCCTCCTGTTCTTCGACGACGTGCGCGTGCCGGTCGCGAACACGATCGGCGACGCGAACCGCGGCTTCCAGCAGCAGATGAACCAGTTCCAGGACGAGCGCATGGTGCCCGTCGTCGCCGGGCCCGTCGCCGCGCGGCGCCTCTGGGAGCTGACGCTCGAGCACGCCCAGCAGCGCGTCGCCTTCGGCAAGCCGCTCGCGAAGATGCAGGTGAACCGGTTCAAGTTCGTCGAGATGATGATCCAGATCACCGCGGCGCAGGAGGTCGCCCACCGCTGCATCCGCAAGATGGTCGCCGGCGAGGACGTGACGCTCGACGTCTCGATGGCCAAGGTGTTCGTCGCCAACATGAAGCAGTACGTCGCGACGACCTGCGTGCAGCTCTTCGGCGGCAGCGGCTACATCCGGGAGAACCCCGCCGCCCGCGCCTACGTGGACTGGCGCCTGGGCACGATCGGCGGCGGCGCCGACGAGGTCATGAAGGAAGTCGCCGCGAAGCTCCTGAGGATCTGAGCGGGAGGACGGCGATGAAGGCGGCGCTCTACCACGTGCAGGTCAACGTGAGCCGCGCCGAGCGCTCGTTCCCCTTCTACCGGGCGCTCCTCGCCTACCTCGAGTTCCGCCGCATGCACGAGGACGCGCAGAGCCTGGGCTTCTCGGACGGGACCGTGGACGTGTGGCTCATCGAGGCCGAGGAGCGGCACGCGGGGTTCGGCTTCCACCGGAAGCGCACCGGGCTCAACCACCTGGCCTTCCGCGTGGACTCCCAGGGCGCGGTGCAGCGCTTCGCGCGCGAGTTCCTCGAGCCGCGCGGGCTCGCGCCCCTCTACGACACGCCCCGCGAGTTCCCCGAGTACGGGCCCGGCTACTATGCGGTCTTCTTCGAGGATCCCGACCGCCTCAAGCTCGAGGTGGCCCACGTGCCGCAGGGCCTCGAGGCGCCGCACGGCTAGCCCGCAGGCGATGGACTTCGAGGACGCGCCCGCGCAACATCATCGGCGAGCGTGTGCTGGGCCTGCCGAAGGACTGACCTCGAGCGCCCAGACCTCCCGGGCGTACTCGCGGATCGTGCGGTCCGAGCTGAAGCGCCCCGCGCGGGCCACGTTCAGGAGCGCGGCGCGCGCCCACGCGTGCGGATCGCGGTAGAGCGCGCCGACCCGCGCCTGCGCGCCGGCGTAGGCGCGCAGGTCGGCGAGGTGCATCCACGGGTCCGGCCGCTCCACGAGGGCCTGGCGCACCCGCTCGAGCTCCTCGGCCGCGAGGCCGTCGAAGTGGCCCGACAGCAGGAAGTCCACGGCCCGCCGGATCTCGGCGTCGCGCTCGTACACCGCGAGGCCGGGGTTCGTGCCCGAGGCCTGGAGCGCCGCCACCTCGCCGGTCTCGAGGCCGAAGACGAAGAAGTTCTCGGCCCCGACGGCCTCCCGGATCTCGACGTTGGCGCCGTCGAGCGTGCCGATGGTCAGGGCGCCGTTGAGCGTGAGCTTCATGTTGCCGGTCCCCGAGGCCTCGGTGCCCGCGGTGGAGATCTGCTCGGACAGGTCCGCGGCCGGCACGATCCGCTCGGCGAGCGAGACGCGGTAGTCCGGCAGGAAGACGACGCGCAGGCGGCCCCGCACGGCGGGGTCGCGCTCGAGCGCGCGCCCCACGGAGTGGATCAGCCGGATCACGCGCTTGGCCTGCCAGTAGGCCGGGGCGGCCTTCGCGGCGAAGACGAACGTGCGCGGGACGCAGTCGGCGCCGGGCTCGTCGCGCAGCCGCTGGTAGAGGAGCACGACGTGCAGGAGGTTCAGGAGCTGGCGCTTGTACTCGTGCAGGCGCTTGATCTGCACGTCGAACAGGCTCGCCGGGTCCACGCGCGTCCCCAGCGTGGCGGCGACGTGCGCCGCGAGCGCCTCCTTGGCCCCGCGCTTGATCGCCAGGAACTCCGCCCGCGCGCCCGCGTCGTCGGCCGCCGGCTCGAGCGCGCGGAGGCGGTCGAGGTCGGCGACCCAGCCCCGGCCGATGCGCCGCGTGATGAACGCCGACAGCCCGGGGTTGCAGAGGCGCAGCCAGCGTCGCGGTGTGACGCCGTTGGTCTTGTTGTTGAACCGCTCGGGGTAGAGCGCGCAAAAGTCGGGCAGCAGGCGCTCGCGCACCAGCGCGGTGTGGATCGCGGAGACGCCGTTGATCGAGTGGGCGCCGACGGTCGCCAGGTGCGCCATGCGCACGCGCTTGGGTTCGCCCTCCTCGAACAGGCTCAGGCGCCTGCGCCGGTCGGCGTCGCCCGGCCACCGCCGCGCCACCTCGTCCATGAGGCGGCGGTTGATCTCCTCGATGATCTGCAGATGGCGCGGCAGGAGCCGCTCGAGCATCTCCACCGGCCACTGCTCCAGCGCCTCGGGCATCAGCGTGTGGTTCGTGTACGCCGTCGCCCGCGTGGTCACGTCCCAGGCCGCGTCCCACGCCATCCCCGCGCCGTCGACGAGCAGGCGCATCAGCTCGGCCACGGCGAGCGAGGGGTGCGTATCGTTGAGCTGGATCGCGACCTTGTCCGGCAGCGCCTCGAGCGGATTGCGGTCCGCGAGGTGGCGCCGGAGGATGTCCTGGAGCGCGCACGAGACCAGGAAGTACTGCTGCCGGAGCCTGAGCTCGCGGCCGGCGTAGACCCGGTCGTCGGGATAGAGGACCTTCGTCAGGTTCTCCGCCTGCACCTTCTGCTCCACGGCCGCCGCGTAGTCGCCCTCGCTGAAGTCCTCGAGGTCGAACTCCCGGTCGGAGCGCGCGGACCACAGGCGCAGCGTGTTCACGTGGGCGCCGCCGTAGCCGACGATCGGCACGTCGTACGGCATCCCGACGATCGCCCGCGTGTCCACCCAGCGGAACCGCAGCGCGCCCGTGTCCGAGGCCGGCTCGCTGCGCCCGCCGAAGGGGACGGCGAACACGTACTCGGGCCGCGGCACCTCCCAGGGGTGCGCGAGCCGCAGCCAGTTGTCGGGCTCCTCGACCTGGGCGCCGTCGCGGACGCTCTGGCGGAACAGGCCGTACTCGTAGCGGAGCCCGTAGCCCACGGCCGGGTAGCCGAGCGTCGCGAGCGAGTCGAGGAAGCACGCGGCGAGCCGGCCGAGCCCGCCGTTGCCGAGCCCCGGGTCGGCCTCCAGGTCGAGCAGCTCGGCCCAGTCGAGGCCGAGCGCGCCGCCCGCCTCGCGGCACGCCGCGTCCAGGCCGAGGTTGATCGCGTTGTTCAGCAGGTACCGCCCGGGCAGGAACTCCATGGACAGGTAGTAGACGCGCTTGACGTTCGCGCGGTGGTAGGCCTGCTGCGTGGCGATCCAGCGCTCGAGGACGCGGTCACGCACGGCGTAGGCGAACGCGAGAAACCGGTCGTAGGCCGTCGCGCTGTAGTCGTCCTTCGCGAGCGAGAAGCGGAGGTGGCGGCCGACGTCGTGCGCGAGCGAGGCCGCGTCGCGGCGGCTCATGTCACGCGGGCGGGAGCGCGTCGAGGAAGCCCAGCAGGACGCGGTTGAACGCCTCCGGCTGATCGAGGTTGGCCGAGTGGCCGGCGCCCGCGATCACCTCGAGCCGGGCGCCCGGGATCTTCTTCGCCATGTACTCGCGTCGCTCCTCTCGAGAGATGATAGTCCCCGCCCGGCCGCCGGGAGTCGCCCGCGACCGGCGGCGCAAGGGTAGCATCACGCCGTGGAGACCGCGATCCGTACGACCCGGCGGCCGGCCCGG
>Ga0209341_10001359_pt1 | contig 24350 bp, 23 predicted proteins | sample RifCSP13_2_FD_184020 | JGI IMG/M metagenome (GOLD analysis project Ga0209341, IMG submission 184020) | Soil microbial communities from Rifle, Colorado - Rifle CSP2_sed 13_2 (SPAdes) (version 2) | ecosystem: Environmental > Terrestrial > Deep subsurface > Rock core/Sediment | place: Rifle... | reverse complement strand
GAGCGGACCACGGTCGAGTTCGGCGCGGGCATCAGCGCCGTCGTCGGCCCGAACGGTTCGGGCAAGAGCAATCTCGCCGACGCGCTGCGTTGGACGCTCGGGGAGCAGGGCCGGATGCTGCGCACTCGCCGCTCGGAGGACGTCATCTTTGCCGGCTCGTCGGCGCGCCGGGCGATAGGCATGGCCGACGTGACGCTGGTGATCGACAACTCGGACCGCCTGCTGCCGGTCGACTACGGCGAGGTCGAGATCGGCCGTCGGCTGTACCGCTCGGGCGAGAACGAGTACCTGCTCAACCGCCAGCGCATCCGCCTGCGGGACCTGGTCGAGCTGCTTGATGCCGGCAACCTGGCCGACAACGCGTTCCTCTTCATCGGCCAGGGCATGGTTGACCAGGCGCTGGCCCTCCGACCGGAGGAGCGCCGGCCGTTGTTCGAAGAAGCCGCCGGCGTGCGCCGCCACGAGCGGCGGCGGCGGCAGGCGGAAGCCGAGCTGGTCGAGGCGGAGGCCAACCTCGAGCGCCTGCGCGACCTGCTGGCCGAGCTTCGCCCCCAGGCGAAACGACTGGCGGCCCAGGCCGATCAGCTCCAGGCGCGTCGCTCAGCCGGGGCGGAGCTGGCCGAGGCGCTCCTCGGCGCTGCGCGGGCACGCTGGGTCGCGCTGTCGCAGTCCGCGGCCAAGGAAGGCAAGGAGGTCGACCGTGCCCGGGTCGCCACGGACGCGGCGCTGGCCGAGCTCAAGGCCGCGGAGGCGGAAGCGACGCGGCTTGCAACTGACATAAGCCGCCGCGCAGAAGCGGAGCGGTCGCTGCGGCGCGGCCTGGATCAGCAGCGCGAGCGATTGACCGCGCTGCGCCTTGACTACGCCCGGCTCGAGACAGAGCTGGCGGCCCAGTCACGTGACGTTGAGCGTGTCGCGGCCGAGCAGGCGACCGCGGATGCGCGCCGGGCCGCGGCCGTTGCGGCGCTCAGCCAGCCGCTGGCTGAGGGGGATGCCGCGCTGGCGACCGAGCTCGAGTACGTCGAGCGCGAGCTGGCGCAGCTCGAAAGTGCCGGCCATACCGGTGGGCAACGACCGGCGGAGTCCGCAGCCGGCGCACTGGGCGAGCGGCGGCGCGAGCGCGACCAGCACGAGCGTCGGCTGGCGCAACTCGAGTCTGCGCTGGGCACCAGCCGGGCGCGGTTTGACGAGCTGGAGGCGCGGCGCGGCGCGGCCGAGCGCGAGCTGTCCGAAGCGACGAGTGCGCTCGAAACTGTGGCCAAGGAGGAAAGGGCCGCCGTGACGGCGCTGGCCGCGGCGCGCACCGCGTCCGACGCGGCAACCGCCGCGCGTACGGAGGCGCAGGCACGGCTGGCTGACGCCGACGCAGAAGCGGCGGCGGCGCGTGGGCGGCTGGCAGCGGTCGAAGCAGCGCTTGCCGCCGTCTCGGACGAGGGCCTCGCGCGGGCAGCCCGCGCGCGCGGCGCGACGCTCCTGGCAGAAGGGCTCGAGATCGAGCCGCGCTTCCGTGCCGCGGTCTCTGCTGCGCTGGGTGCTGCGGCGAGCGCCTATCTCGTGGACGAGGATGCCGTGACGCCGCTCGCCACCCGGCGCGGCAGCCTGGCGCTCTCCGGTGCCGCCGCGCGGCCGACATCCGCCGCCGCAGTGACGGGCATCACCACGGCCGCTGCCGCAGGCGGCGGCGGCCGGCTGACTGATGCTGTTCGACGCGACCCCCAGGTACAGGTCACGCGCCTGCTCGAGCGAGTCGTGTGGCTGCCCGACCTGGCGGCGGCGCTCAAGGTTCGTGCCGCGCTGCCCGCCGGCTGGCGCGCGGTAACGCTCGCGGGGGAGGTCGTTGCCGAAGACGGGGTGATCCAACTTGCAGCCGCCGAGTCGGTGCTTGAGCAGCGCGCCCAGCGCGACACCTACCAGGCTGGACTGCGCGAGCTCGAGGAGGCGCTCTCATACGAACAGGTGGGATTGACGCAGGCTACGGAGAAGGCGTCGTCAGCCATCACCGCGCTCACCAATGCCGGCACGCGTCACGAAGCCGCGCGGCGGCAGCTGCGCGCGGCAGAAGAGGTGGAGCGGCTCGCCCAGCGCCGCGTGGAGCAGCTGGTCAGGGAGTCGGCGTGGCAGCATGCCCAGCTGGAGCGCAGCGAGGCTGAGCTTGGCGCAGCACGCGAGCTGCTCGGCCGCATAGCCCGCGACATCACATCGCTCGAGACGCAGCTTGGGAGCGTCAGCGAAGATGCCGCGCGGCGCAACAAGGCCGCGCGCGCGGCTGAGCTCCGCGGCCGCGCCTCAGAGCTGCGCCGCCAGGTAAGCGCCCAGGCCGCGACCACGAACGCGGCGCTCGAGGCGCGCCGCCGCGCAGAGGTGACGCTCGCCCTCGACGAGGCGCGCCTGCGCGACCTGGCCGCGGAGCAGCAGCGCATCGCGTTGCGCGGCGCAGAGCTGACCGAGCGACGCGCCGATCTCGACCCTCTGCTCGAGGTAGCCGCGAGAGCGGAGGCGGACGCGGCGGCCAACCTTGATGCCGCGTACGCGAGCGGCGCCCGGGAGCGCGCCAGCCTGGCCGACGCGGAGACTCGCGCGGCGCGGGCGCGCGAGGCGCTGCGCGCGCACGAAACGCGCAGCCGCGCCGCTGAGGTACGCGGTTTGGAGTCGCGCCTGCTGCTCGACCAGAGCCGCGAGAGCCTGCTCGTGGAGCTCGCCGGAATCGGCGACGACGGCATGGCCGCCCTGGCGCGCTCCGCCGGAGAGGAGCTCCTCGAAAGCGCGCCGGAGGCTGATGCCCAGCAGCTGGAGGCCGTGCTCGGTCGGACACTGGAGCGCTGGTCGGCCGATAGGTCGGCCCCAGAGCAGATCTCGACCGGCCGGCTGGCCAGCCTGCGCCGACGTTTCCATGAGCTGGGAGCGGGCAACCCGTTCGCGGTCGAGGAGTACGCCGAGCTGCGCGCGCGGCTGGAGGGGCTCGAGGCCCAGCGGATCGACATCGAGGCCGCGATCGCCTCGACGCGCGACCTGATCGCGTCGCTCGGCACGCTCATCAACGACCAGTTCCGGCAGACGTTCGCCGCGCTCGAGGATGCCTTCGCCAGACGCTTCCACGAGCTCTTCGGCGGCGGCGAGGCGCAGCTGAGCCTGACCGCCCCGGATGATCTGTCGACGACCGGCATCGACATCCATGCCCGGCCGCCGGGCAAGAAGCGCCAGCCGTTGCAGATGCTCTCCGGCGGCGAGCGGGCGCTGACGGCGGTCAGCCTGCTGCTGGCAATGCTCGAGGTCCGCCCCGTGCCCTTCTGCGTGCTCGACGAGGTCGATGCCGCGCTCGACGAGGCCAACATCGGACGCTTCTCGCGGGCGCTGCGCGGTCTCGCCGAGCAGACCCAGTTCATCGTCATCACCCACAACCGGGGCACGATCGAAGCGGCTGACGCGCTGTACGGCGTGACCATCGGCGATGACGCGGTCAGCCGCGTGGTGTCGCTCCGCCTGCCCGGCTCGAACGGCAATGGCGCGCATCCCGCTGAGGCGGTCGTCGAAGCGACCCCTTCATGAGCGACATCGAGCATGGCGTGGCGCGGACGCGCCACTCGTTCGTCGGCCGGCTGCGCGCCATCCTGGGCCAGCCGCTCGATGACGCCGCGTGGGAGGCGATCGAGGAGGCACTCATCGCGGCCGACCTGGGTGCAGCGCTGGCGGCGCGCGTCGTCGAGGGCGCCAGGTCACGGCGCGACTTGGATCCGGAAAGCGCGGTCAAGAACGAACTGATCGGCCTGTTCGCGCCGCGCCAGACAACCGGCTGGCCGCGCATCCCCGGTGGCGGCACGCCCGCGGTCGTGTTAGTTATCGGCGTCAACGGCACCGGCAAGACGACGACCGTGGCCAAGCTGGGCCATCGCTTCGCCACGCGCGGTGCGAAGGTCCTGCTGGCCGCGGCCGACACGTTTCGCGCGGCGGCCTCCGAGCAGCTCGAGGCGTGGGCCAAGCGCGCCGACCTGCCGCTCGTGGCCCACGCCGCCGGCGCCGACCCATCGGCGGTGGTCTATGACGCGCTGGATGCCGCGGCCGCGCGGGGGAGCGATGTCGTCGTCATCGACACCGCCGGCCGGCTGCACACCAAGAGCAACCTGATGGAGGAGCTGGCCAAGATCCGGCGCACCATCGACAAGCGCCTGCCGGAAGCGCAGCCGGAGGTCATGTTCGTGCTCGATGCCACGACCGGCCAGAACGGCCTCGCCCAGGCGCGGGCATTCCACGAGGCCGCCGGTCTGACGGCAATCGCTCTGACCAAGCTCGACACCACGTCGCGCGGCGGCATCGCATTCGCGATCGAGGACGCGCTCGAGGTCCCGGTGCTGTTCGTTGGCGTGGGCGAGAAGCTCGACGACCTGCTCGAGTTCGCGCCGAACGCCTTCGTCGAGGCGCTCTTCGCCTAGGCGGCCGGCGCCAGGTCCTCGATCCGACGGATCTTCCGGACGGGGGAGAACCACACGAAAAGGACGCCGAGCAATCCGACTGTCGGCCCGATGAACAGCATCGCCCGCAGCCCAATCTGAAGTGCCAGAAAGCCGGCCAGCAAGGTCGCCGCCAGCTGCGCCACCAGGATTGCCACCCTGACCGTGGCATTGACCCGCCCCAGCTGGCGGTCGTGCACGATCGACTGCCGGATCGAGGTGTCGGTGATGTCGAAGGCGGTCATCGCCGGATCGGTGATCAGTTGCTGCCCGATCAGGAAAGCCATCGCGAGCAGCGGCGCGCCGAGTGGCGCAAGAGGGATCGAATACGAGCCGACCATGCCCACCAGGACGCTGACCACGAGCACCCGGCCCACGCCAAAACGGCGCGTCAGGCGCGTCGTCAGCAGCGCACCCACGAGCGAGCTCACGCCACCCACGGCGGCGACCAACCCGATTGCAGCCGCGTCCAGGCCAAGGTCCTGGATCGCGAACAGGTACCACAGCGCGCCGAACACGCCCCACATCGCCGATGTGGCCATCGACGCCAGTGTGATCGCGCGCAGGATCGGGTTGCGCGCCACCAGGCCCAGGCCGATGGCGATCTCGCGCAGCACCGGCTCGCGGTCTGCCTTGGCCGGTGGCGCCGCCTCAGGCGCGCGGATCGTCGCCAGCATGAGGGCGGAGGCGATAAAGCTGATCGCGTCGACGAGGATCGCTATCGGCGCCGTCAGCAGTTGCACCAGGAAGCCGGCCGAGCCAAAGGCGGCGAACTCAGACACCGATCCTGACGCTGCCAGTGCTCCATTGGCCCGCACGAGGTCGGCCTTGGGCACGATCGTCGGCAGAAAGGCATTGTCGGCGGCGTCGAAGAACGTTGTCAGCACGGCCGTTAACAGCGTCACCAGGAGTAGCAAAGGCAGCGACAGCCAGCCGCCTAGCCACGCCAGCGGGATCAAGCCGAGCAGGGCGGCTCGTCCGAGGTCGGCCCAGATCATCACCGGCCGGCGCCGCAGCCGGTCGACCCATGCCCCGGCGACAAGGCCGACCGCGAGACCGGCCGCGAGCTCCATCCCGCGCACGAGGGCGACCCCGACCGAGTCGGCGTGCAGGTTGATGATCGCCACGAAGGGAATCGCCACGCGCGACACGAGCGACCCGAAGATCGACACAGTCGCCGCGGACCAGACGCGCACGAACGCGCCGTTGCGCCACAGTGAGGACGTAGGTCGCTCGCCTGGCGGCGGGAACTTGGGATCGAGCTGCGGCTCGGCGGCCATCCGCGCAGGGTACGGGTATGCTCGGCCCCATGTTCGACGACCTGTCTGAGCGGCTGCGCGGTGTTCTCGCCCGGCTGACCGGCCATGGCCGGATCAGCGAGGCAAACGTCGATGCCGCGATGCGCGAGGTTCGCCTGGCGTTGCTCGAGGCGGATGTCAACTTCCGCGTGGTCAAGGACTTCGTCGCCCGGGTGCGCGAGCGGGCAGTCGGCCAGGACGTGCTCGACAGCCTCAACGCCGGGCAGATGGTGATCAAGATCGTGCATGAGGAGCTGACCGCGATCCTCGGCGCGGGCGACCGAACGTTTCGGCTCGCAGGCTCACCGGCGGTGGTGATGCTGGTCGGCCTGCAGGGCTCAGGCAAGACCACGACCGCCGCCAAGCTCGCGCGCCAGCTCGTCCGCCAGGGTCGCCGGCCGCTGCTCGTTGCCGCCGATCCCTACCGACCGGCCGCGGCCGACCAGCTGCAAACGCTGGGCAAGCAGATCGACGTGCCCGTCCATCGCGCGCCGGCCGGCACGAAGGTGCTCGACATCGGCCGCAGCGCGATGGCGGAGGCAAAGAAGACCGGGCGCGACACGGTCGTGCTCGACACTGCCGGCCGGACTTCGATCGACCAGCCGCTGCTCGACGAGATCCGCGATCTGGCCAAGGCACTCGAGCCGGCGGAGACACTGCTGGTCGTCGATGCGATGGTCGGCCAGGAATCGGTCGCGGTGGCGCAGGCGTTCGCCGAAGCCGCCCCGGTGACGGGTCTCGTGCTGACCAAGATCGATGGCGACGCCCGGGGCGGCGCGGCACTGTCCATAGGCTCTGTCACCGGCCTGCCGGTGAAGTTCCTGGGCACGGGCGAGAAGACGGATGCGCTCGAGCCGTTCCATCCCGACCGCCTCGCCGGCCGCATCCTGGGCATGGGCGATGTGCTGACGCTCGTCGAAAAGGCGCAAGAGCACGTCGATCAGAAGCAGGCCGAGGAGATGGCGCGCAAGCTGCAGCGCAACGCCTTCACGCTCGAGGACTTCCTGGGCCAGATGCAGCAGATCAAGAAGATGGGCCCGATCGGCGGCCTGCTCGAGCTCATTCCGGGCATGGGCGGAGCGGCCAAGGAAGCGCAGCAGGCCGTCGAGAGGGGCGACCTGAAGAGAGTCGAGGCCATCATCCAGTCGATGACCATCGAGGAGCGACGCGACCCAGACGTCTTGAGCGGCAGCCGCCGCCGGCGCGTGGCACGCGGCTCCGGCACCAGCGTGGCGGACGTCAACCGCCTCCTCAAGCAGTTCGCCGAGATGAAGAAGGTGATGCGCCAGCTCGCCGGCGGCGGTGCCGGCGCCCGGCGCGGGATGCTGCCGTTCGGCCCGCGCCGATAGGGCCTTCGGGCGTTCGACAAAGCGTGCCCTGGGTGTGACCATCCATCGCACCATGACCGATAAGCAACCACCTTCCTTCCCGAACCTCTCCTCGTCGGCCGACGATGCAGCAACGCGCGCTGAGCGAACCGGGTCACTCTTCAGCCGTACCGGCGCGGCCGCGGAGGAGACGGTCGTCACCGACGCACCCGTGGCGATGACGCCGACCGCCGCGTCCTCGTCGATGACCATGAACAGCCGCTGGCGCTGGGCGGTTGTTGGCGTGGCGACGGTACTCGTGGTCGGGCTGCTCGGCGCCGTTTTCGTCCTCGCCGGGCCGCGCTCGGGCACGCCGTCGACCGTTGCGCGCTACGCGCCGGCAGACACCGCCGTGTACATGGAGGCCCGGCTGGATCTGCCCGGCGACCAGGGTCAGCAGCTGGCCAGCTTCATGTCCCATTTCCCCGGTTTCGCCGACCAGGGGGCATTCCAGGCGAAGGTGCTCGAGACGCTGAACTCACTGACGCGCATGAGCGGCAGCGGCCTAGATTGGCAGACCGACATCGATCCCTGGTTCGGAGGCCAGGTCGGGCTCTTCATGGCGACCGTTGCGCCAACCGTGGGCACGCCAACGTCGATGACCATGGCGTTCAGCGTCAAGCAGGGCCAGCAGGCTGTCCTCGATGCATGGCTGACGCCGCTGCTGGGTACCGACTGGCAACGGTCCACTTACGAGGGACAGACGATCTGGACGGGCGCTTTCCCCGACTCACCCAGTCGCCTCAGCCTCGCCAGCAACGACGAAGCGCTGGTGGTCAGCTTGCGGGTCGAGGACCTGCAGGAAGCCCTCGACGTTCGCGCTGACCGCGAACCTGGAATGGCCGACGATCAGTTCTTCCTCCAACAGCTGGCCAAGCTCCACGACGACCGACTGGGTGCCTTCTACGTCAACTACGGCCAGATGCTCCAGGCACTGCCCAGCGGTGCATCGATGCTCCCGCCAGGGTGCTTCGACGACGTGATCTCGCAGGCAGGCGACCTCAAGTTCATCGGTGAGGCGCGCGCACAGAATGACCACCTAGTCTTCACTGAGCGAGTCCAGGTACCGACAATTGCCGGCGTCTCCGCTGCGCCCAACTACAGGCCTGCCGACATCGCGGCCAGGGCCCCGCAGGACGCGGTCCTGTTCTACGAGCTGCCGCAATTGGGGGCGAGCGTGCGGGTGCTGGTCAAGGAGTTGCTCGATTGTGCCGGGGCAGGTGGTGGCACCCTCGACCCCGGTTCGTTCCAGACCCTGCTGGGCACTGCACCAGAGGATTTCTTCGACTTCGTGGTCGATGCGGCGTTGATCGTGACAAACAACGACGGGCTTTACGGAGGTGGCATCGTCGCCACGGTCGACGACGAGACCCTCGCCCGCGTCCGCGTCGAGCGGCTGCTGACCGCAGTCCGCGCGCTGGCCCAGCTTGGCGGCGCGGTCACCATCGAAGAGCGGCAGCACGGCCAGGCGACGATCACCGTCATCCGGGCGAGCGGCCTGCCGGCGGAGGTGCCGTTCCAGTCGCTCGCGTTGACCGTCACCGGTGGGCACCTGGTCATGGGCCTGGATGACTTCGTGACGCGGGTTATCGACCAAACGGCGGCTGACTCGCTGGCCGCGACGCCCCGCTTCAAGGCCGCGCTGGCGGCAGCCGGTGGCGCCAACTCGTACGCGGCGATGTTCCTCGACATCGGAGCCATCAGGGCCAGCCTCGAGGGCCTCATCCCGCCCGACTCGCGCGCTCAGTACGACTCGGAGATCAAGCCTTTCGTCGAGCCGATCGACTACCTGATGGTGGTCGGAGACAGCGACAACGGAATCGGCGTCTCTCACATGTTTCTGTACGTGAAGTAACCTGTTAGGCCAATCTGAAAGGGAGGCCTCACGCAGATCCAGTGGCAGTCCGCATCCGTCTGACCCGCGTCGGCGCCAAGAAGCAGCCGACTTACCGCTTCGTCGTGGCTGAAAGCCGCAACGCCCGCAACGGCCGCTCGCTCGACACCATCGGCCACTACAACCCGCGCACTGACCCGATCGAGATCAACGTCGACGAGGACAAGGCGCGCGACTGGATGAAGCGCGGCGCCCTGCCGTCGGCGACGGTCGAGCGCCTCTTCCGCCGCGTCGGCGTCCTGCCGGCCAAGGCCGAGTAGCGCCATGTCGGCTGAATCGCTGGTCGAGTACGTCGCCAAGGCGCTCGTCGACGAGCCCGACGCGGTCGAGGTCAAGGCCGTTGACGACCAGGACGGGCGCGTCATTGAGCTGCACGTTGCCGAGAGCGACATGGGCAAGGTCATCGGCCGCAACGGCTCGGTCGCCAAGGCGATGCGCACGCTGCTCAAAGTCGTTGCTGCGCGCGAAGGGGAGTCGATCTCGCTCGAGATCGTCTAGAGCGCACTTCGGTGACTGACGACCGGCTCGCGGTCGGCCTGGTGCGCGGCGTGCACGGCCTGCGCGGTGCGGTGCGAGTCGAGGTCCTGAGCGACAACGCTGGCCGTTTCGAGGCCGGCAGCGTGCTTCATGCGGAGGGCAGCGACCGCCCGCTGACGATCGTCTCCGCGCAGCGCGACGGCCCGGGCCTGCTGGTGCGCTTTCGCGAGGTACCAGACCGCCCCACCGCCGAAAGGCTGCGCGACAAGTACCTCGAGGTTGACCCGACGCCGGGCGACCTACCGGCCGACACCTACTACTGGCACGAGATCATCGGCTGTGCCGTGACTACCGGGACCGGAGCTGAGGTGGGCACGGTGGGCGACATCTTCCGTGTCGGTGGGTCGGAGGTGTACGTGGTCAACGGCCCCGGTGGCGAGGTGCTCGTGCCCGCGGTCGCATCGGTGGTAATGAAGCTCGATCCAGAGAACAAGAGCATCGTCGTGGACGGCGTCGCGCTTGGGCTGGAAAGCGGCGATTCGGCATGAGCGCGCTGCGCATCGACGTGGTGACGATCTTCCCCGAGCTCTTCCCGGGCCCGCTTGGGGCAAGCATCCCGGGGCGCGCCATCGAACGGGGATTGGCGACGCTCACCGCGCACGACCTGCGGCGCTGGGGCCTGGGCCGCCACCGCAGCGTCGACGATTACCCGTACGGCGGCGGCGTGGGCATGATCATGCGCCCGGAACCGATCCACGCTGCGCTCGCTGAGCTGGCGGACGCGGCCACGACGCGCATCCTGCTCGATCCGGGGGGAGTGCCGTTCAACCAGCTGCTGGCGCGCGACCTGGCGAGTCGCAGCCACCTGCTCTTCGTGTGCCCGCGCTACGAGGGCGTCGACCACCGCGTCCGCTCGATGGTCGATCTCGAGGTCTCGATCGGCGACTACGTGTTGTCCGGCGGAGAGCTGCCGGCGATGGTCGTGATCGACGCCGTGCTGCGGCTCCTGCCGGGCGCGATCGACGCCGCCTCGCCTTTGGACGAGTCTTTCGCGGCGGGTGAGCTCGAATACCCGCAATACACTCGCCCGGCCGAGTTCGAGGGCATGACCGTGCCAGACGTCCTCGTCAGCGGCCATCACGCGCAGATCGAGGCCTGGAAGCGCGAGCAGGCAAGAGTCCGAACCAGGGCGCGCCGGCCGGACCTGCTGGCAGACTGACCGCCCTCGAAACGCGCCCGTGCCGGGGCCGATATATACTCGGCCGCCCGAGCACCAACCGGCGCCTTGATGTCCCGCGCCCTCAGAGCCAGAGAGTCAACCGTCACATGAGCGTCATCGACGAGATCAGCGCGGAGCACCTGCGCACCGACCTGCCCGAGCTCAGCTCAGGCGACACCGTGAAAGTCTCGGCGCGCGTCCGCGAGGGCAACCGCGAGCGCGTCCAGGTCTTCGAAGGCACGGTCATGCGCCTGCGCGGCGGCGGCATCAGCCGCTCGCTCACGGTGCGCGCGATCCGCAGCGGCGTCGGCGTCGAGCGGACGTTCAAGGTCCACTCGCCGCGCATCGAGAAGATCGAGGTAGTGCGCCACGGGGTCGCCCGTCGCGCACAGCTCTACTTCCTGCGCAAGCGCGTCGGCAAGGCCGCTTCACTGCGCGAGCGCCGGCCCAGCTGAGCCCGCGGGCATCGCCAGCGCGAGGGTGATGTACCGACTGTCCTGAATATGTAGCAGCAGTCCTGAATATGTGGCGCCCCGCACCGCCGCCACGCCCGCCGCATACCCGCACATTTTCAGCCCAGTCGGCACGTATTCAGGCGATTCGGTACATCGGCCGCCTGTCCCAGTCGAAGGGTCGCCGCCCGGCCCGCCCAAGGGCTCGCGCTTGGACTAACCTCTTGGACATGGGGGTCATTTCGCCCACCCGGCGGCTCGAGAATCGGCTCCAGCGCGAGCACGGCTATCGCGTCATCCTGGGCCTCGACGAAGTCGGCGTCGCGCCGTCGTGCGGCCCGGTCGTCGCCTGCGCCCTCGCCATGCCGCTCAACAAGCGCTTCATCAGCGGCGTGCGCGACTCCAAGACGCTGTCTGCGGCGCAACGCGAGAGGCTGGCGCGGATCATCCTGCGGCAGGCGCTGACCGTGGGCCTGGGCGCTGCGTCCGTGCGCGAGATCGATCAGCTCAACATCTACTACGCCACCGTGCTCGCCATGAAGCGCGCCGTGACCCGCGCGGGCGCGCATGACTTCGTCATCGTCGACGGCCGCCACATCCGCGGCTTCGAGGAGCATGCCGGACCGTACAAGGCGGTGATCGACGGCGACGCTCTCGTCTACGCCGTGTCGTGTGCTTCGATCGTGGCCAAGGTGACACGCGACCGGTTGATGACCCGACTCGCCGCCCGCCACCCGGGCTACGGCTGGGAGCACAACTCTGGCTACGCAACACCTGATCACCGGGCCGGGATGGCCGCCCTAGGCATCACGCCCCATCACCGACGCTCGTTCATCACCACCCAGCGTGTCCTCGCCGGCGAGCAGACGGCGTTCGACCTGTTCGACGAACCGTCTGCGCTTCCACCGGCCGTCGAGGCGGACCTGCTGGCAATGCCCGCGTAAGGCCGAAGTAAGTGGGCGGCAAGCGGCGCCGGCGACGATCCAAGGATGCAGGCAGAGCGGCGGCGGCGCGGGTCGCAGGCTGAGGACGTCGCTGCCAAGTTCCTCGAGCAGGCCGGCTGGCAAATCGTCGGGCGCAACGTCATCGTTGGCCGGGACGAGATCGATATCCTGGCTCTCGACTCAGGTCCGCTGCAGGAGCTTGTCTTGGTGGAGGTCCGGAGCGCGTCCAGCCCTGCGTTCGGTGCCCCGGAGGAGCGGGTCGACCGCGCCAAGGTGCATCGGCTGTATCGCGCCCTGGCGGCGCTGGGACCATCCGCGGCGTGTTGGGTGCCTGCCCACGGCGCGCTGCCGAGGCGCGTGGACCTCGTAATCGTCGACCGCCGCGGTGGCAGGCTCGTCATCAGGCACATGAAAAGGCTGGAGCAGCCGGTCTAGAACGGAGCGCTACCTGCGACAACTCGCGGGAGCGACCAGCCATGTGCTTGCGAAATCGGCTCTCGCACGGCCGATAAGTAACGCAGACTACGCACCTAGGGAAGCAGTTGTAGGGAAGGAGAGTGCGAAGTGAAGATCACGGCACACCTCGTTATGTTGGCGGTTGCTGGCGCCCTGTTCCTGTTGGCGGCCTTCAACATCAGGATCCAGAGCCTGGACTTCGTTGCCTTGGGGCTCGCCTTCTTCTCGGCATCGTTCGTAGTGGAGCGTTGGTCCGGCAACCGCACGTAAGCGGGTGGCGGGTACGGTTAGCGTTAGCAAGACCATGGCTCCGCCCCGCGGAGCCATGGCACCCCAGGCTGCCGTGGCGATCCGCACGACTAATGGGATCGCACTGGCACGTCTGAGCGACGCGCCATTGTGCTGCGTCTGACGGCTCTGAGCCCGGACTCGGTGTAGACTGCCGCAGGCCGCGAGAGCGGCCGCCGCCGCGGGTTCACGCCCGCGAGCGAGCATCACACACGCGTGTCGCTCCCCGCAGGGTGCCCACGGCGCGATCAGCGCCAGCGGTCTGCGGAGCCACGACGGCAAGAGGCACGCGGAGGACAACAACCGACTCTAGGAGGCTCACTCCCCGTGACCATGCCGACCGTCTCCATGCGCCAGCTGCTCGAGGCCGGCGTGCACTTCGGCCACCAGACCCGGCGCTGGAATCCGAAGATGAAGCGCTACATCTTTGCCGAGCGCAACGGCATCCACATCATTGACCTGGCCAAGACGGTCAAGGGCCTCGAGGAGGCCCTTGAGTTCGTCCGCCAGACCGTTGCGCAGGGCGACACGATCCTGTTCGTCGGCACCAAGAAGCAAGCTCAGGAGCCCATCTCAGAAGAGGCGACACGGGCGGAGATGCCTTACGTCAACCAGCGCTGGCTGGGCGGCATGCTGACCAACTTCATCACCATCCGCAAGCGGCTCGGCCTGCTCGACCAGCTTGACGCGCGCCAGCAGAACGGTGAGTTCGAACGGCTCTCCAAGAAGGAGGCCAGCCGGCTGATGGAGGAGCAGGCGAAGCTCCAGCGCACGCTGGGCGGCATTCGCAAGATGCGCCGCCTGCCGGGTGCGATGTTCGTGATCGACCCGCAGCGCGAGCACATCGCCGTCATCGAGGCGCGCAAGCTGGAGATCCCGGTCATCGGCACGGGCGACACCAATGTCGACCCTGACATGCTCGACTACGTCATCCCGGCCAACGACGACGCCATCCGCGCCATCCGGCTGCTGTGCACGCTCATCGCCGATGCGGCTGTCGAGGGTGGCCGCGAGCGCGCGACGCGCCCGGTCGAGGAGCCGGTCGCGGTGATCGAGGAGCAGGAAGAGGCCAGCGACGAGATGGTCGCTGCGCTGGCCGCCGGTGGCACGTTCAGCTTTGAGCCTGAGCCCGATGAGGAAGAGCTGCTGCCAACAGAGCAGGCGGTTGAGGCAGAGGAGGCAGAGGAAGAAGTCGAGCCTGAGCCGGCTCGCGCCGCTCCCGCCAGACCGGCTGCGCGCGCTACGACGCGCCGCCCGGCCGCTGCCAAGGACAAGGCGAAGGCGAAGGACGCGGACGACGAGGAAGAGGCGGCCGGCTAGCGCCGGGCGCTACTCACAAGCGGGAACCAAGGACACGAAGGACGACATGGCTGACATCTCCGCACAGAAGGTCAAGGAGCTGCGCGAGCGCACCGGCGCGGGCATGATGGACTGCAAGAGCGCGCTCGAGGAAGCTGACGGCGACATCGACAAGGCGGTCGCACTGCTGCGCGAGCGCGGCCAGGCGACCGCCGCCAAGAAGGCCGGCCGTGAGGCGCGTGAGGGCGCGATCGCGAGCTACATTCACGCTGGTGGTCGGCTGGGCGTGCTGATCGAGGTCAACAGCGAAACCGACTTCGTCGCGCGCAACGAGGAGTTCCAGAAGCTGGTCAAGGATCTGGCGATGCAGGTCGCCGGGCTCGACCCCAAGTACGTGACCGTCGAGTCGATCCCGACACAGGTGCTCGAGACCAAGATGGCCGAGCTGATGGCGGATGACGAAGTCCAGAAGAAGCCCGCGCACATCAGGGCGCAGATCGTCGACGGCCAGCTCAAGAAGTGGTACCAGTCGGTCGTGCTCTACGAGCAGCTGTTCCGCGACACCGACCAGAAGGTTGGTGACCTCATCACCGACGCGATCGCACGCATCGGTGAGAACATTCGCGTGCGGCGCTTCGTGCGCTACCAGCTGGGAGAGGACATTTGAGCCAAACCGTCGCCGGACCGGTGGCGGTCCGCTTCGGCCGGATCCTGCTCAAGATCAGCGGCGAGGCCCTGCTCGGCCAGCGCTCGTATGGCGTCGATCCGGAGATGTGTGTCTTCATCGCCCAGCAGGTGCGCGAGGTGCATGCCCTGGGGGTGCAGGTCGCGGTGGTTGTCGGCGGCGGCAACATCTTTCGCGGCCTGGCCGCGTCGGCCAAGGGCATGGACCGCGCCACCGGCGACTACATCGGCATGCTGGCCACGGTCATGAATGGCCTCGCGCTGCAGGACGCGCTCGAAAAGTCAGGCGTGCCAACGCGGGTCATGTCTGCCATCGCCATGAACGAGGTGTGCGAGCCGTACATCCGCCGCCGCGCCGTGCGCCACCTGGAGAAAGGCCGCGTCATCATCCTCGTCGCCGGCACCGGCAACCCATACTTCACGACCGACACCGCGGCGGCGCTGCGGGCGGTCGAGATCGGCGCCGAGGTGTTGCTGAAGGCGACCAAGGTCGACGGCGTGTACGACAGCGACCCGGTCAAGAATCCCAAGGCCGTGCGCCATGAGCGGTTGGAGTACCAGCAGGTGCTTAGCGACCGATTGGCGGTGATCGACTCGACCGCGGTCACGCTGTGCATGGAGAACGCGCTGCCGATCGTCGTCTTCGATATGAACCAGCCGGGCCACATCAAGACCGCGGCCCTGGGTGGACGTATTGGCACGGTTATTGACAATGGAGAGCGCGATGGCAGATGACATCCGCCGCGACGCCGATTCGCGCATGGCCAGGGCGGTCGAGGCGCTCGAGCGCGAATTGGCCGCGATCCGCACCGGCCGCGCCGCAACGGCGCTCGTCGAGCGCATCGCGGTCGAGTACTACGGCACGCAGACGCCGCTCAACCAGCTGGCCAGCATCAGCGTCCCGGAGGCGCACACGATCGTCATCCAGCCGTGGGATCGCAGTGCGCTGGGAGCGATCGAGAAGGGCATCCTCAAGAGCGAGGTCGGCCTGACGCCGAACGTCGACGGCACCGTCGTGCGGCTCAACATCCCGCCGCTCACAGAGGAGCGTCGCAAGGAACTGGTCAAGCTCGTCCACAAGCGCATGGAGGAGGCGCGGGTCGAGATCCGCAACCACCGGCGCGACGTGGCCGACGAGATCAAGAAGGGGCTGCGCGGCGGCGACATCGGCGCGGACGAGGAGCGGCGCGAGATGGAGCTGCTGCAGAAGCTGACCGACCGTTGGACGGCGGAGGTGGACCGCGTGGGCAAGCACAAGGAACAGGAGATCCTCGAGGTCGGATGACCTCAGTCGACACCCACCGACCGACCGACACGCTTCTGGCCAGCCAGACCGACACTGACCTTGCCACGGCCCCTGGTGGTCAGGCGCCATTGCCGCGTCACGTGGCGATCGTCATGGACGGGAACCGGCGCTGGGCGCGGCTGCACGGCCTGTCAGAGGGGGAGGGTCACTCCGCCGGCGTCGACGCCATCCGGCCGATCGTTGAGCACTGCGCCGACCTGGGCATCGAGGCGCTGTCGATCTACGCGTTTTCCCGCGAGAACTGGTTGCGCGACGAGGGGGAGGTGGCGACGCTCTTCGCCCTGCTCGAAGCGGCCATCCGGCGCGAGACGCCCGACCTCGTTCGCCAGGGCGTGCGCGTGCGCATCCTGGGCCGGCTCGAGGAGCTGCCCGAGCAGACACGCGTCTCAGTCGCGGACGCGCTGTCGGCGACCGCGGCCGGCCATCGCATGACTCTGAACGTCGCCTTCAACTACTCCGGCCGCTCGGAGATCGTAGATGCCGTTCGCCGCGCGGTCGCCGACGGGTTGCGGCCCGAGGAGGTCGATGAGGAGGCCATCCGTGCCCGCCTCTACACCGCCGATGGGCCGGACCTCGACCTGCTCATCCGCACCGGCGGCGAGCAGCGCATCAGCAACTTCCTGATCTGGCAGGCGGCCTACGCGGAGCTGTACTTCAGCGACGTGCTCTGGCCCGACTTCGAGCCGGCCACGCTCGACGCCGCGCTGGCCGAATTCGCCCGCCGCACGCGCCGCTTCGGCCGCTAGCCTCCCGCGTGGAGTCCGGCTTGGCACTGCGTTCTGCCGTGGCACGGTCGGATTCACCGGATTCCGCCCCGCCGGGAATCGAATTCGATCATTCCAGCCGCCCCACGGCCGACATCAGCAGATCTGGCCCCGTGTGGCCGCCGGACCTACCTTTATCCGGCGCATTCTGCCGCCCCACGGTAGACGACTGTCTGCGGTTAGCCTTCGGGTCATGCGTCAGCGCCTGATCAGCGCGGCCGTGCTCGTGCCGGTCGTCGTCATCCTCTTCGTGCTCGGCGACCCGTGGCTGACCCTGGGGATCGCCGTAGTGGCCGGACTGGCGGCGTACGAAGCGAGCCGGTTAGTGACCGCCGCCGGGTTGCGTGCGAACGTTTGGTTCGCCGTCCCGGCCACCATCGTTGCTGTCTTCGGCATCAGGCTGTCCCACTGGGACTCCTTCTGGGGTGGTCAGCCGTACTACGGCGACCTGCTCGTCTACATCGCGCTCGTGGTCTGCGTTGCGGCGGTGATTGCGCTCCGGTACGGCGAGCCGCGGACGGGCTTCGTGGCCTGGGCCGGGAACATCGTTGCTGCCCTCTATCCCAGCATGCTGGCCTTCGCGACGCTGACTCTCGCGGGAGGCCCGTGGATACCCGAGCGCACCTTCTTCAGCGACACGCTCGATAGCGGGCGGATCTGGATCATGATCCTCGTCTTGACCGTCTGGTCACTCGACAGCGCCGCGTACGTTTCAGGCAAGTACGTTCCACTCGGCCACTTCATGAACCACATCTCGCCCAAGAAGACGTGGAGCGGCGCCATCGGCGGGACGGTCGCGGCCGTGGCGGTCTGCACACTGCTCGCTTGGATGGCCGGCCAACAGCCGTTGATAGGCATCCTTCTGGGCATTGTCATCGCGGCGGCTGCCCAGGTGGGCGACCTGGCCGAGTCGATGCTGAAGCGCGCCGCCGGCGTCAAGGACTCTGGCTCGTGGATACCCGGGCACGGCGGCATCCTGGATCGAGTCGACTCGTTCATCTTCGCCGCGCCGGCGATGTTCATCGCGCTGGAGTGGCTGCACGAGTACTTCCGCGGGTGAGCGAACGAGTTCGGGTCGCGGTTCTGGGGAGCACCGGGTCGATCGGGCGGCAGGCGCTCGACGTCCTCGCGGCGCTCCCCGACCGCTTTGCCGTGACCGCGCTCGCGGCGGGCCGCGACGAGAAAACGTTCAACGAGCAGGTCGCGCGGTTCATGCCGCGCCTGACCGCGCTCGCCAAGGACGGTCCACGGGCGCTCCAGGACATCGCCACGGCCGACGACGTCGACCTCGTGCTCGTGGGCACGACCGGAGTGGTCAGCCTCACGCCCGTCCTGGCGGCGCTGCAGCGTGGCAAGGTGGTCGCCACGGCCAACAAGGAGACGCTCGTCGCCGGCGGCCACCTGGTCATGCCGCTCGCGCGCGACCTCGCAAAGCGAGCCGGTGCCGCGGACCAGGCGACCGGCGCACTTAAATGGCTCCGACCAATTGACTCGGAACATTCTGCGATCTGGCAGTGCCTGGCCGGGGAGCGGCGCGACAACGTCACGCGGCTGATCCTGACCGCGTCGGGTGGTCCGTTCCGCGAGTGGTCGGCCGACCGCCTCGCATCGGCCACCCCTGAGGACGCCCTGGCCCACCCCACCTGGCGCATGGGCGCCAAGATCACGGTCGACTCGGCCAGCCTGATGAACAAGGCGCTCGAGGTGATCGAGGCACGCTGGCTGTACGATTTCGGCGACGACCAGGTTGACGTCGTCGTCCACCCGCAGAGCATCGTCCACTCGCTGGTCGAGTTCGTCGACGGCTCACTCAAGGCACAGCTGGGGCTGCCCGACATGCGCATTCCGATCCAATACGCGCTGACCTATCCCGAGCATCTGCCTTCGCCTGCGCCGCGCCTGGCCGGCTCTGACATTCCGACCCTGAGCTTCGAGCCGGTCGACACGGCCCGCTTCCCCGCGCTGGACATCGGGCGCGACGCCGGCAAGCACGGACCGCGCGCTTCCGCCGCGCTGATCGCCGCCGACGACGTGGCGGTCGATCGCTTCCTCGCCGGCACACTTCCGTTCCCGGGCATCGCCGAGCTGTGCGCCGATGCAGTAGTGCGCTTCGGCACCGGCGCCGCACCGGAGCTGCCCGAGTTGCTGGCTCTCGACGCAGAGGTCCGGCGCTGGGCGGCAACCGCCACGCCCGCTGGAGCGTCTAGACCCTGATGTTCGACTTCATTGGCCTGGGCAACGGCCTGATCAACGTTGTCCTGCTGCTCGTCATCCTGGTCGGCCTCGTGCTCATCCACGAGTTCGGCCATTTCTTCGTCTCCCGCCGCGCGGGAGTGCGCGTGCACGAGTTCGGCATCGGCTTCCCGCCGCGCGCGAGGGTGCTCGGCAACGACGGGGAGACGACCTACACCCTCAACTGGCTGCCAATCGGCGGCTTCGTCAAGCTGGAAGGGGAGGAGGGCGAGTCGGTAGATCCGCGCGCCTTCGTCAACCAGGGGCTGGCAAAGCGGCTGGCCATCCTGCTGTCCGGCGTGACGATGAACATCATCCTCGCCTTCGTCATCTTCGCCTTCATCGCCGGCTTCGCCGACCCGGTTGCCATGGCGCGCATCGGCTCTGTCACGCCCGACTCGCCGGCGGCCGCGGCTGGATTGCACGGCGGCAACCAGATCGGCACGGTGAAAGACCAGGACGGCAATGACGTGCCGGTTTACGACGAGACGGGCGACCTGATCGTGGCCATCGACGGCCAGCGCTTCCCGGTCTTCGACTGGAATAGCGGCACCAGCGGCGTGCCCCAGAGCGCGTATCTGCGCAGTCGTGCCGGGCAGACGGTGGTGCTCACCATCCGTCACAACGATGGCACCCAGCAGGATGTGTCGGTCACGCTTCGGCCGGAATCAGAGATCACGCCGACAAAGGGCGCCCTGGGCGTGCAGTTCAATGCCCTGCCGACGGAGAACGTCCAGCACGGCGCGGTTGATGCCCTGGTGATCGGCTTCCGCCGGACGGTGGACGCGGCGACGCTCATCCTGCGCGGCCTGGGGGACTTGATCGTCAACATCACCAATCCACAGGTGTCCGGCCCGGTCGGCATCGTCGGCGCCATTGGCACTGTCCGGACCGAGCTGCCGCCGGTCTTCCTGCTGTGGTTCGTCGGCCTGCTGTCGGCCAACCTGGCGGTGGTCAACGCGCTGCCCTTCCCGCCGCTCGACGGTGGTCGGGTCGCGGTCGCGATCATCCAGAAGCTGACCGGCAACCGGATCAGCATCGCCGCGGAGCGCCTCGCCTACCTGACCGGCTTCGTGCTGCTCATGACGCTGCTCGCCTGGGTGACGTTCTTCGACATCCAGCGGCTGGGCTAGTGGCGGTCCGTCGCGCCACCCCGACGGTCGATGTCGGTGGCGTGCTCATTGGCTCAGGCCACCCGGTGGTCGTCCAGTCGATGACCAACACAGACACGGCCGACGCAGACGCGACGGCGCTCCAGGTCGCGGCGCTCGCCCACGCCGGCAGCGAGCTCGTCCGCGTGACTGTCAACAACGACGCAGCTGCGGCCGCGGTGCCGGTGATCCGGCGCAAGCTCGACGACCTGGGCGTGGGCGTGCCGCTGATCGGCGACTTCCACTACAACGGCCACCAGCTGCTGGTCGAGTACCCGGACATGGCGCACGCGCTGGCCAAGTACCGCATCAACCCGGGCAACGTCGGCGGCAAGCGCCACGACGAGAACTTCGCCACCATCGTGCGCGTCGCCATCGACAACGCCACGCCTGTTCGCATCGGTGTCAACTGGGGCTCGCTCGACCAGGCGCTGCTGACCGAGCTGATGGACGCGAACGCAGCGCTCGCGGAGCCCGCCGAATCGCGCGACGTGATGATCGAGGCGATGCTCCAGTCGGCGCTGCGTTCGGCCGAGCTGGCGGAGCAGACCGGCCTGGGTCACGATCGGATCATCATCAGCGCCAAGATCTCGCAGGTGCGCGACCTGGCGGACGTCTACCGATTACTCGCGGTGCGCTGTGACTACCCGCTCCACCTGGGCCTGACGGAGGCGGGCATGGGCATGAAGGGCATCGTCGCCTCGGCCGCCGGGCTGGCGCTGCTGCTCGACGAGGGCATTGGCGACACCATCCGCGTCTCGCTCACTCCGCCCCCCGGCGGCGACCGCACCGAAGAGGTGCTGGTAGCACAGCAGATCCTGCAATCACTGGGGCTGCGCTCGTTCACGCCGCAGGTCTCGGCCTGCCCGGGGTGCGGCCGGACGACGTCGACGTTCTTCCAGCAGATGGCAGAGCAGATCCAGGCCTACCTGCGTGAGCAGATGCCGGCGTGGTCGGCGGCCTACCCGGGAGTCGAGGAGATGCGCGTCGCGGTGATGGGATGCGTCGTCAACGGCCCCGGCGAGTCGAAGCACGCCGACATCGGCATCTCGCTGCCGGGCACGTTCGAGGAGCCCGTTGCGCCGGTGTTCGTTGACGGCGCCCTGCGCACGACGCTGCGCGGGGATGGGCTGGTGAGCGAGTTCATCGCCATCCTCGACGACTACGTCGCGCACCGCTACGGGGGCAGCGGCGCGGCTGCGTAAGCGCGTGAGCGCGCTGCGCTAGGATTGCGGCTCCCGTCAGTCGTTCAGCGCGCGGAGAGCCTCGTGGTCACCGAGCAGAAGAGCCGTTTCGTCGCATCAATCACGCCCCAGTCGGAAGACTTTCCGGGCTGGTACAACGACGTCGTCCTGAAGGCGGAGCTGGCCGACTACTCGCCCGTGCGCGGCTGCATGGTCATCCGGCCCTACGGCTACGCGATCTGGGAATCGATGCGTGACGAGCTCGACCGCCACATCAAGCGCACCGGCCACCAGAACGTGTACTTCCCGCTCTTCGTGCCCAAGAGCCTGCTCGAGAAGGAAGCCCAGCACGTCGAGGGCTTCAACCCGCAGGTCGCCTGGGTGACCCATGCCGGCGGCGAGGAGCTGACCGAGTGGCTGGCCATCCGGCCGACCAGCGAGGCGGTCATCAGCGAGGTCGTCAAGGACTGGATCCAGTCCTACCGCGACCTGCCGCTGCTGCTCAACCTGTGGAACAACGTTGTCCGTTGGGAGCTGCGCACTCGACTGTTCCTGCGCACGGCCGAGTTCCTGTGGCAGGAGGCGCACACCTTCCACGCCACTGAGGAAGAGGCCGCAGCCGAGGTGGCGGTCGGGCTCGAGGCCTATCGCGCAGTGGCTGAGGAGTGGCTGGCCATCCCTGTTCACAAAGGCATGAAGACTCCCGCCGAGACCTTCCCGGGTGCCAACTACACGCACACCGTCGAGGCGATGATGCGTGACACGAAGGCGCTCCAGGCAGGCACCAGCCACATGCTCGGCCAGAACTTCGCCCATGCCGCCGGCATTCAGTTCCTCGATCGCGACAACACGCTCAAGAGCCCATACGGCACCTCGTGGGGCTTCTCGACGCGCATGGTCGGGGCGACGATCATGGCCCACGGCGACGCGTCTGGCCTGGTGCTGCCGCCCAACGTGGCGCCCTTCCAACTGGTCGTCGTGCCCATCTTCCGCAGCGAGGACGACCGGGTCGCGGTGGCGGCCGCGGTCGACGGTCTCGAGCAGTCGCTCGGCGGCGTCCAGACCGCGTCTGGGCTGCTGCGCTGGAAGGTCGATTGGAGCGACCAGTCGCCCGGCTTCAAGTACAGCCACTGGGAGCTGCGCGGTGTGCCGTTCCGGCTCGAGATCGGCCCGCGCGACGTGGCTGCCGGCCAGGGCGTGCTGGTCCGGCGGGTCGATCGGGAGAAGCGGCCGATCGGACTGTCGGAGCTGCCGGCCGAGCTTCCGCAGATGCTGGCCGACTATCAGGCGTCGCTCTTCCAGCGGGCGCTCGACTTCCGCGCCGCGAACACCCACCTGGCCGACTCGTACGACGAGTTCAAGGCGGTCCTCGACAAGGAGGGCGGCTTCATCATGGCCCACTGGTGCGGCAGCGCGGCGTGCGAGAAGCAGGTCAACGCCGACACCGGCGCGACCATACGCGTCATTCCCTTCGACGCGCCCGCCGAGTCCGGCAAGTGCCTCGTCGACGGGCAGCCCTCAGACAAGCGGGTTCTGTTCGCGCGCGCCTACTGAGCAAGCGCCAGGCGCACCTGCCCGGCGATCCAGACGAAGATCGGCGCCAGCAGCAGCGCCGGCAGCAGGTTGGCGACGCGCACCTGCCTGATGTCGAGCAGCCGCAGTGCGACGCCGATCAGGATCAGGCCACCCACTGCGCCGGCGGCATCGACGGACGCCGGGTCGAGCCCGCCACCGACTGCCCAGGCGATCGTGGCGATGCCGCCTTGGACGATGAGCACGGTCAGCGCCGATAGGTACACGCCCGCCCCAAGTGCCGCGGCGAACGCGATGGCCGCCACGCCGTCGAGCAGCGATTTCACCGCGAGCAGTTGAATGTCGCCGGTCACCCCGTTCTGGATGGAGCCAAGGATGGTCAGTGGCCCTACGCAGAACACCAGGCTTGCGGTCACGAATGCCTCGCTTACCCGCGACGGCTGTTCGCCGCGCGCCAGGCGCCGCTGGAACCAGTCGCCCAGCGCATCGAGCCGGTCGGACAGGCGCAGCAGCTCGCCGATGGCCGCGCCACCAAGGAGCGCGCCCAGCACCGCCAGGTCGTTGCCGACCGGCGCCGAGCGGTCCATCAGCAGCCGCAGCGACAGCGCCGCCCCGATGGCCAGCGTGAACAGGCCCAGACCGTCCGTCAGGGTGCGCTGCATCCGCTCCGGCACGCGCGCGCCGGCGAGCACGCCAATCGTGGTGCCCAACAGCACGGTCGCGACGTTGAGCAGGGTGCCGGTCAGAAACATGCCCTGGTCCCTCTCTCAGCCGCGCGCGGCCTTGAGGACGCGCAGCGCGTTGAGGGTGAGCATCCGGCTAGGCCCCGAGCGCTCCCACTCGGCAGGATCCCAGTACACGCCAGAACGGCGCCAGTACGGCGCCCCGTCAACGTGCCAGCTGCCGTCCGGCTGTTGGCGCTCGCGCAGACGAGCCACGGCCTCGGCCGCGCGCTCGTCGGGCAGGGCGCCGGCGCGTGCCAGAATCGTCAGGCCCTGCGCGTAGTTGTAGTGCCAGTAGGCAGGGTAGGGGGACTCGAGCCATTTCGGGTCACCCACGTCACCGCTGCGGTGCGAGCGGAACATGCGGTGATCGAGGAAGAACTCAGACGCGCGATGAGCTGCCTCCGCGGCCGCCGTGTCACTGGTTGCCCGGGCGTACTGCGACAGGCCCCAAACCGGCGGCAGTGACTCGTTCAGAGACGAATGGGTGACTCTCGGCGTCTTGTCGCAGTTCCAGCCGCAGTCTGCCCATTGCCAGCCCACGAGGGATTCGGCCAGCAGGCGAACGCGTGGGTCGTCGGCCATCCCCAGGCGGACGCATACCGCCAGCGCGTAGCCCTCTTGAGAGGCGCAGC
>Ga0209341_10001353_pt1 | contig 24394 bp, 23 predicted proteins | sample RifCSP13_2_FD_184020 | JGI IMG/M metagenome (GOLD analysis project Ga0209341, IMG submission 184020) | Soil microbial communities from Rifle, Colorado - Rifle CSP2_sed 13_2 (SPAdes) (version 2) | ecosystem: Environmental > Terrestrial > Deep subsurface > Rock core/Sediment | place: Rifle... | reverse complement strand
TCACTCGGCAGCCTCTGGCTCCGCTCGCGTGCCATGCCCCGCCTATTGGTCTTCCTGACCTATGGGCTGGCCGTGGTGATGCTGGTCAGCATCTCGTCCTCGTTCTGGCTGATCCTGGTCTTCCCGGCGTGGGTCTTCGGGATCAGCGTTTTCATTCTTATCGAGACCGGGCGAGGCAAACCGTCGGAAGCCGAGGATATCCTGGGCGGCGCCGTCCGGTGAGCCCAGACGGACTCGCGCCGTTTGGGGGACGGACGATCATGACCCCATGATTACCCCGGAGTTGCGATTGAAGGTCGCTATGGTTCACCGGTAGCCTGGCGATGCCAAGGCAATAGATCAGGAGTCTTGTCAGCACCAAGGGCGCAAGCAGGGTCTTGGACGCCCGCAACAGCCCCCATCCCCCCTGGTCCTTTCTGCCGCGAGCGACAGGGGTTGGTGCCGGCCGCCAGCCGGGAGGATAATGTGAGGACACGACATAATCGGGCTTATTGGTCTACTCTCGGCCCTGCGCAACTCACAGCCGGATGAGGGGTTCAATTGTGTGCAGGGCCGGAGGGCGCGGTTTTTTCGCGCCCCGGCTTCATGCCGGAGGCTCGACCCCTGGATGTGGTCTCGGTGGAGGCGGGCCGAAGAAGGCGCAAGGACGTCCGGTGGGCCTTCGTTTTGCAGCGGTGGAATTCGCGGCCACCCGGATCGCCAAGGAGGTAGGTCATCGCTCGCGACAATGGTTGAGAAGTCTCGGATTCGCCACGGCCGCACGATCAAGTGCGGCACCCTATCGTCATCTTGAGGAGATGAGATTATGACTGCATCAATGGACATGAGCGCCGCCACGCAGATGGACACCAAGCCCCATCCGATGTGGAAGACGCTCATCACCGGGATCGCGGCGGTGGTCATCGGCGGGGTCTTGCTCTGGGCCCCGGCCAAGGCCAAAGTCGAGACCTACACCCTGATCGTCGCCTTGTTGGGCTTCTGGTGGTTGATCGCCGGGGTCCTCGACATCGTCCACATCTTCACCGACCGCACCGCCTGGGGCTGGAAGCTCTTCATGGGGATCATCAGCATCGTCGCCGGAGCCTACATCCTGATGTACCCGATTGCCGCGGCGGTGGCCCTGCCCAGGGTGTTCGTCTTCGTTCTGGGCTTCTGGGGCTTGTTCTACGGGATTGTCCTGCTCATCAACGCCTTCCGCGGCGCCGGATGGGGCGCGGGAATCCTGGGAGTCCTGGCGATTATCTTTGGCGGGATGTTGATCGGCAGTTACACGATGCCTGGGAGCGGGCTGGCTTTCCTCTGGTCCGCAGCCATCGTGGCCGTGATCGGCGGGATCGCGCTGATCGTCCAGTCCTTCCGGACGAGGACCGCGTAAGTCGCGGTCAACCTGAAGAGAGCGCGCCTCGCGGCAGTGTCGCGCTCTCTCTGAAGTCTGGTTCGCGTTTCTTGTAGGGGCGAAGCACTCCCCGGCTGGCCGGCAACAAGCGTCGGGCCTGGGAGGCTTCGCCCCTACATCTGTCCCCACTCGATTAGTGGACTCTTTATGGGATTCCTCTAAATGCCTTCCTCAATACGCCCTCGGCTGAACAGCGGCCTGTGGGCCATCGTGCTCCTGGTAGTCATCGAGCTGCTTACCAATGTCGTGGCGTTCACGCTGGCGATCTTCCGAGTCGCGACGACCTTCCGACCCCTGGCCGAGAATCCGGTGTACCGCATCTGGCTGGCCGCGATCTCCTTGTTGCTGCTGGCGGCGGTGGTGCTGTGGCTGCTCGACGACACGCGCCGCCTGCGGCTGGTGATCTTCGTCGTCAATGGCATCTTCACCGCCCAACTGTTCCTGGCGTCGACGGCGATTCTCGTGCGCCTGGCCCAGCAGATCGAGCTGCCTGTTTCGGCACTGATCGTCGACGCTCTGGTCGTCTTTATCACAAATATCCTGATCTTTTCATTGTGGTACTGGTTCATCGACTCGTCCGACACCAAACTGTTTCGGCCTTCGGACGAACCCTCGTGGGACTTCCTCTTCCCCCAGCGGGCGATGGCCATCCCCGGCGCCGCCGAGTGGAAGCCTCATTTCGTGGATTACTTGTTCGTGGCCTTCACGACGAGCGTGGCCTTCAGCCCGACAGACACGCCGCCCCTCACCCGAGCCGCCAAGCTCCTCACGGTAGCCCAATCGGCCATTTCGTTGATTGCGATCGTGGCGATCGCCGGGACGGCCGTCAACATCCTCGCATCCAGCAATTCAAGTTGACAGCCAATCCCCCCTTCCCCGGACGTAGTCGAAGGTAGCCCCGTTCCGCCCGGCCGAAGAGATGTGCCGGACGCCGATCACCTCCGTCCGCCTCGCTCGAGCAGGTCCCGGACCTTCCCCCGGACATTCGCGATGAACAGGGCCGGGAGCCTGAAGTCTCGACCTCATGCTGGTTGTCCTGGGGAGATCCCACGACACCGATGGCCGGGGGCGCCATCGGCGTCGCTTCGTTGCGGTGCTTCGCGCTTCCTGCCGGCGCCGTTGGGCCGCCGGCCGATCTTACTTTGCGGCCTGTTGGAACGTTACCGCGATCGCATCGTCGGCGGTGCGGAACTCGAGCGAGGTTCCCACCAGGGAATAGCTCGAAGCAGTCTGCAGCGCGAGCAGGTATTGACTCTCCTGGTCCATCACGCCTTCGGGATTGGAGCAGAACATGCGCGTGGCGCTCGGCGGACCGATCGAGATCGAGTCAGCCGAGATCTGGTAGCCGGCGAAGTACTCGTTGCAGCCGGCGTTGCCCGTGATGTCGCCATCCTCGCCGAAGGCGGCGGTGATTTCGGTCCCGTTGATCACGCTCACCACCGCCTGCTTGCCGTTGTTGTAGGAGATGACGGTCCATGACGTGCCGCTCAGAACCTGGCTCTGCGCCTCGAAGACGAGACGAGCGTCGCCGGAGGAATCTTTCAGTGTTAGCGTGTCTCCGGAGATCGAGTACGAGGTGCTTGCCCCGAGCGCGGCCAGGTAGGCGCTCTCCTGTGTCATCACCGCCTCGAGGCATGCCATCAGGGTCCCGGAGGTCGGGCCGATGGTCATGCTCGAACCGGTGACCTGATACTGGGCGCTATAGCTGTTGCAACCCGAGGACCCCCCCACAGAACCTTGCGCGTCGAATTCTGCGGTGATGGTGGTTCCTACGATGGGCTTGTCGCCGTCGACGCTGGTTACGATCCAGGTCGTGCCCGTCAGGGAACTCCCCCCGCCGACGGCCCCGGCACATGAGGCGGTCAACAAGCCGAGCAGGACCAAGAGAAAGGGCGTGAATCGTCGAAGGTCCATAGCGATCATCCTTTCTACTTCCGGTTCCACAGCTATTATGCCGAGCGAGTGGGGAGAGGCGTGCGAAACTCCGGCGCGGCACAGTCTATCACAGAGTCTCCAGTCCTCGCTTGAGGGCTCCCGCCGGGCCTTCAACTCGCCGGCCGCGGCTCAAGCTCACCTATTCTCGGACAGGGCCGGTGAGCCCGCCATCGCCGGCCGCCTTCCCATTCGGGGGTCGGTCCAACATTCGACTCACGACCGCCCCGAACAAGAAGATCTGCGCCCCGTAGTTCATCCCGATCAGAATCACAGCCAGCCCGCCGGCCACACTCAGGGCGGTGTCCAATCGCACATAGCTGAAGTAGAGGTTGACCAGCGCCAGCCCAGCGGCCGCGGCTACGGCGGCCAGCGCGGCACTGCGCCCAGCGCTGCGCCAGGATACCGGGGCGTCGGGAAGGATCTTGTACAGCAGGCCGAAGAGCAAAGTCACCAGGATGAAACTGAGGAGGGAGTTGAGGAGCGGCACATCGCTTCCCAGGCCCAGCCACCCGCTCAGGCTGGCGAGGACCACGCTGGCCACCACCGCCAGTACCAGTAACAATCCCACGCCAAGGACGAGTGCCATCCCTAACAGCCGTGTGACGACCATCGCGCCGGTCCGCAACTGAGTGTCGTGAGGAACACCCCAAATCGTGTTCAAGGAGTACTTCAACTGGGCAAACGCGCCTGAGGCCGTGTAGAGCAGCGCAACCACGCCCACCAGGGTCACCAGGGCCGACCCGTTCTGGGTCCGAGCCGTGGCTTCCGCCACCTGTTGTTGGACGGCCAACGCAGCTTCCGGCCCGAGCAGCTCCACGAACTGTGCTTGCATGTCGGCCAGGCGAAGGAGACCGCGCTCCGAGAGCAGAGTGCGGGTCAGCTGGTAACTAATCGCCAGGATCGGGACCAAGGCAAAGGCGCCATAGAACGCGAGCGCGGCGCCGTGACGGGCAGGATTGAGAACAGCAAATTCGCGGGAGGCCGCCTTGAGAAAGGCGAGGACTCGTGGGAGCATCTACGCGACGCAGGGCCGGGTTTGGCGCGTCGTCCCCAGGGAGTCAAGGGCCACAAACTGGAATTCCGTGGTCGCCGTGAGATCGGCCATGGGGGGCAGCATAGAAGGCTCTCCCTTCAACAAGGCTCGCCTAGGACGCCGGCAACGGTCATGGACGTCAGTGGGGGCTGGCCAGGGCTGCGTTCCGCGAATCGGACCGGGAACCCGTCTGGCCAGGTTACACGGAAGACGGACGGGATCATTGCATTCGGCCAGAAGGACCGTTGCTCCAATCCCGCGTCTAGTTTCTGGAAACCGCCCGCGCTGAGGGACTGCGATCCCCGCCTTAGCTCATTAACGACCCGGGCCCGGGCGCCCTGGACCACCCGGACCGCCGGGACCCGCAGGCCCCGGCCCGACTGGGCCCCCCGGGCCGCCGGGTCCACCTGGGCCTCCCGGTCTGCCTGGGCCACCAGGCCCGCCAAGCCCTCCGGGCCCGCCTGGCCCACCCGGTCCGCCGGGCCCACCTGGCCCCGCCGGTCCAGGGCCGACGGGGCCAGGTCCGGCAGGGCCGCGACGACGACGCGCGACGAGGGACCGCCCGGTTGCATTTGATCGCATCATCAAGAACCTCCTTTTGCCTGGCTGGCCAAATCCCAGCCGACAAAGAACGTTGACACCTTGTTGGGAGAACCGCCGGAACGTGAATTGTAGGGGAACCCTCGATGTTGCCACGGCTTCCCGATCCAAGAAAGGACCATCGTCTTCGCCCCTTCCCCGGCCGTCTCGCCCGCTCCGTGCTCGTTCCCCTGTCAACCTTCTTTGCCGTGGCAGTGCTTGAACTTGCGGCCACTGCCACACGGGCAGGGCTGGTTGCGGCCCGATCCGGCGTACTGCACGGCCAGGGCCCGTTCCTGTTCGCCGGCCAGGATCCCCATCACCTCGTCGGCGAACCGCCCTTGCTTCAGCAGGTCGGCCATCAGGCGCACCGGGTGATCGATGTGGTTGAAGAAGGCTTTGTAGCCGGCGCACAGGTAGTTGAGGCCTGGTTCGCCGTCGGGAGTCAGGATGAATCGGTTGCGCGGGCACTCTCCATTGCAGGCGAATCGGACTTCGCACTCGCGGCAATAGCGCGGCAGGGTATCGCGCTTGTCGTTCCCGAACTTCTGCTGCTGTTCGGAGCCGACCAGGGTGATCAGGTGCTCTTGTTTGATGTTGCCGAGGAAGTACTTCGGTTCGACGAAGTGATCGCACGAGTACAAATCGCCGTTGTGTTCCAGTGCCAGGGCTTGACCGCAGGTTTCCTTGAAGATGCACAGCGCGCTGCCGACGCCGACCCACGAGCCGAGCGCCGAGTCAAAGGTCTGGATGAAGACTTTCCCGACGTCGCGCTGCACCCATTCATCGAAGATGGCGATCAGAAAGCGCCCCCACTGTTCGGATTTCACCGTCCGCTCGGTGACCCGGTCCCCTTCGAGCGTATACAACGGCCGAGCCTGATGCGAATCACCCCAACCCTGGTTGGCCAGGGGGAGGAGTTCCGGCGTCGCCCGCTCGACGATCGGGATCAGCTGGATGAACTCGGCGCCCAGCTCATCACGGAAGAAGCGGTAGACCTCGAGCGGATGATCACCGTTGGCGGCGTGGACGGTGCACAGGATGTTGAAATCGACGACACGGGCCTTGAGGAAGTCCAGGCCGCGCATCACCTGGTCGAACGTGCCTTGCCCGCCCTTGTCGACCCGGTAGGCATCGTGGATCTCGCGCGGCCCGTCGACGCTCAAACCGACGAGAAAACCGTGATCCTTGAAGAAGGAGCACCAGGTATCGTCCAGCTTGGTGCCGTTCGTCTGGATCGTATGTTGGACTTTCTGCCCGGGCTTCTTGTGCCTCTCGGCGTATTCCACCGATAGGCGAAAGAAATCGAGGCCCATCAACGTCGGCTCGCCGCCCTGCCAGGCGATGGTTACTTCCGGCGTCTGATGCGCCTCGAGCAACTGGCGGATGTACGTCTCGAGAAGATCATCCGCCATCCGAAACCGGCTTCCCGGGTACAGCATTTCCTTGGAAAGGAAGAAGCAGTACTTGCAGTCGAGATTGCAGATGGCCCCGGTTGGTTTGGCGAGAAGGTGGAAGGCCTGCGGAGTGCCCGAAGGGCGCGTAAGGGGCATCGCGACGGCGTCAGCCAGGGACATATTGGGAATCTCCATCACGTCCACCACCAAACGAAGAACGACAGTAGGGCCATTCTACGCCATCCAGGGGCGTATGTTGAAGCAAGAATGGCGCCCGGCGGGGATACTTCGCAGGCGATGGGTCGGCTGGCCGAAGGAGAGCGCCGAGGGAAGGAGGCTAGAGGGATTGCGTGAGCTGCGGGTGCGGCCAGGGCTTCTCAGGCATGCACCGTTCGATCGCGGCCTGCCTGAGCGTGCGGTACAACGACTTACTCAAACGAGTACCTCAAGCCGATCTGTTCTCGGATCTGGTCCATGGTCTTCATGTTCGCCAGGCTGGAGGCGAGGGGCATCTCTTCGCTTTCCGCCATCCCGCGGCGGATACAGCTCATGGCCTCCTCGATCTCATATTCGAATCCGTTTCGTCGAAAAGGGAGCGTTGCGACCGATTCTTTTCCATGAATAGAAAGCGTCGCCCGAGTCGATGACCAGAAGTCGGCCTCGATCCTGACAAACCCGTCCGTGCCATAGATCGTGAAGGTGTTGGCGGCACCCATGAGAAAGCTGCAGGTGAATTGCGAAACGACGTCTCCCGGATAGGCCAACACGGCCGTGGTTAGCTCGTCCACACCGGTGTCCCCGAGCATTGCCAGTGCGACGATAGCCGAAGGATCGTTTCCAATCGCCCACTGCGAAGTGGATACGTTGTAGACGCCGAGGTCAAGCAGGGCGCCGCCGGCAAGCTCGTGGCTAAATTTCCGATCGGATGGATCCCGCTCGGGTCGAAAGCAGAATGTGGAAGTCAGCAGTCGGATGTCACCGATCTGCCGCGCATCCAGCCACTCCCGCACCTGGCGGTAGACCGGCAAATAGCGTGACCAGAGCGCTTCCATCAGGAACAGGCCCTTCGCCTGCGCCAGCTGGATCAGGTCGGCCGCCTGGGTGGCATTGACGGTAAACGGTTTCTCACACAGGACGGGTTTGCCGGCCTCGAGGCACAGCCGCGCTTGGGCGTGATGGAATCGGTGTGGCGTGGCGATGTAGACCGCGTCGACATTTGGGTCAGCCGCCAGCGCCTCATCCGAGTCGTACGAGGAGGTGATTCCGTACCTTTGGGCGAATTCCCGGGCGCGCTCTGCCGACCGGCTGGCGACCGCAACCAACCTGGCGCCCTCAACTGCCTCCAAGGCCTGTGCGAACCGATGGGCGATTCTCCCCGGCCCGAGAATGCCCCACCGGAAGGGTGAAGAGTTCACCTGAGTTTTTCGCCTCCGGTCGTTAAGTCTCGCTCCCCTCTACGCCCCTTCGCCCTCTACGCCCTTCGCCCTCTACAGGGCGCCAAGGGCGGCGCACCGAAGCGGTGCAGGGCGCCACGCCCTTCGCCCTCTACAGGGCGCCAAGGGCGGCGCACACCCAAGGTGCACCCGAAGGGGTGCCCGAAGGGGTGAGGGCGGGCGCCCCCAGGGGGCAGGGCGCTAAGAGCGCAACGCGTAGCGGGTCGCCACCTGCAGCGTAGCGTCGTCGAAGCCTGAGTCGAGCTCGTCTAACTCTTTGTTGACCAGTCGTAAGGAGGTCACCTTGATGGCGTAGTCGACGGCCTCTTTCATCAGCTCGGCAAGGCCCTCAGGGTTGAGACCAGCCTGGTGGAGGTCGATCCGGCCGGCGCGCATTTCCAGCGCCCACTTCCGCTTTTCGGCCAGCCGACGGACGCGTTCCTCCAGCGCCTCCCCGACACGGCGACCGCCCATGCGGGTGAGCAGGACGTAGATCGCCAACATCCGCGCGGCCAGGTAGGTCCACAACTCCAGTTCCTTCTCGCCGGAGATCAGCGATGCCGACCCGGCTTTCACCCGTGCTCGGACCATATCCGCCATTCGCTCGAGATGAGCGCGGTGATTGAAGTAACCCGATGGCAGTGAGAACGACGGCGGGGTCAACGTGATGTCGGCTCCGATGAAGCGGCCGCCGCCATAGTCGGCCGTCCCGGAGATCAGAAACGAGAGCGAGTCCTTCGAGCGACGGTGAACCGCCTGGATCGAGCGGTAGGTCATCTGTCCTTTGGAGGCAATCTCCGAAAGATACTCCCCCGCTTCATTGGAAGAAAGGCCAAGGACCGACCCCAGGCTGTCGCCAAGAGCGCCGTCGGGGGTCTCGAATCCCAGCGTTTTCGCCAGGACGTCTTCCATCAGGACGACCAGACCGCGCTCGTCGGTGAAGAGCAAAGCAGGTCGATCTAGGGCGGGCTCATCGTGTGCGTCGTTCATGCCTCCCCTCTGCACCTTCCCCCGGGTCGCCTACGACTACACGGTCTCCTCGAGACGTGCCTGGACGTACTCCCCCACAGCGATAATCAGGTAGGCCCCCACGTAAGGAACGTCGGCCAAGAAAGTGATGAGATTGGGACTCCCCTCCGTAATGTAGATCTCGTTCCAGTCGGCGTACACGAATAACAGGTCGGCCGCGCCCAGGACCGCCATCCCGGCGGCGATGAGCTGCCAGGCCGACGATAGTCTCCCGCCGCGCAGCGCGATCGACACCATCACCGCAAGCAGCAGGAGGATCAGGTCGCCAACGGGGTAGAGCACCGTCAGGAACTTCTCGATCAACCGCTCCGAACCGGGATACGTGACGATCGGCCAGAGGATGTAACGGAGAACCAAGACGCCGATCAAGCCCACGACGGCCAGGGCGGCCCAGAATCCCCGCCCTCCCCGCACGCCGATGGATCGATACCGCATGAACAGGGCTATCCACAGAGGCAGATAGCCTACGGCCCATGCCAGGTCGGCGATCGAGGGGAAGGGAACCTCCGCCCCCAGTAGTATGTCGTAATAGGCCCAGATCGTCTCCCCGACCGACCAGAGAGCGAAACCGATCATCAGCGCCAGCCAGATGCGCTTGGCCGGCTCTCGCGGATCGTAGCCCTTCCACAGGAGGAACGCCAGGACGGCGGTACTCCAGGACGAGGCCAAGGTGGCGCCGTCGGATATCCATGGTCGGCCGGCGTCCCCCAGGGGTGCGACCAAGTAGGCGATCGTGAACAGGACCCAAACAGCAAGGGCGATCCCTGCCGCGGTTACATTCTTTCGGTCCTGGAAGGCACTCGACATCTCAGGCTCCTCCCTCCAACGCCGAGGTCAGCCAGGTGGCTGCACGACGCGAAGCGACTGCCGATGTGGGCGACAGGCGGCCGGACCTCTGGTCTCCACGGCCGCCGTTACCGAGGATTATAGACTCGCCAAGTGTGGCGGAGCCTCGCATTGACCTTGCAGGTCCGTCGACAAGCCAACCGGAAATCGGGGCCAGGTCGGCGGGCAAGCACCGGTGAACCAGAGTTGGCCGGCCTGCGGGTGTTGGATCCTGGGCGGCGGCTGCGACGCATCTCGCGGGTCGTTCCACGACCGCCCGGCGAAGCGCGGCGAACGCGGTCCTCAGAAATCAGAAACCTGATGACCCTCGCTGCCTCAGCGCGTCTGTGGATTCGCCAGGTCGGAGAATCGAAGATCGTCAGGTCGCCCGCGTTCGGAGATCCTGACGATCCAAGGTCGTGCTCAGGTAGCGGGGCTAGGATTCGAACCTAGGACCTTCAGGTTATGAGCCTGACGAGCTGCCACTGCTCCACCCCGCAATGAAGAATTCCAGTTTATCACGTGCACCCAATGGCCGTCAAGGACGGAGGCGAACCTCAGTTGCCAAAGAGCAGCTCACGCCAGACGAGCCAGGTGCTCGGCGGGGAAGGCAGCGGGGTCGGAGTCGCCGGCGATGGCGTGGCCGCACCCGGCGGTGGGATCGGCACGACCAGCTTTTCATCGTCCCGGACGAGTTTGCCCTCGCCGTGAGCCCAGGCTTCAATGGCGGCCTCGGACGTCGCGCCGGCAATCTGAGTTTGCAACTCGACCGAAAGCGACTCCAAGCCGGCCACCTGAGAGGCCAGCGTGCGCGCGTCGCGTTCCATCCGCCGCGCGTCCTCCATCCTGCGGTTCAGATCTCCCAGGATGAACAAGGCGGCGATCACGCCGACCACGATCATGAGGCGTTGGAAGGGGGAGACTCCGCTCGATCGACCGGCCATCGGCCGGGGATGTTACCACAAGCTGCACGCCGGCGTGGAAAGGCATCGGCGCGGCGCCGGCCCCAGGTCTGCAGGGGCCGGCGCATATGCCGAAGGTGGGATTTGAACCCACATGAGCGGATGCTCACTGCGCCCTGAACGCAGCGCGTCTGCCATTTCCGCCACTTCGGCGCGGAGAAGTCATTTTACCATGCGGCGATTCAGGACTTGGCCCCGCTCCGGCGAGCCCTCGGCTATCGCCTCGGTCACGCCTGCGCGTGGGACCAGCATCTGCGGCTTCGCGATCCCCGCGGGCCGCATGCAAGAGCATGTCATTCCCGCGAAGGCGGGAATCCAGGAGTCGGATCTCTGCCTCGGATCGGAGCACGGACCCGGCGACTTGCTGGGCCCCCGCCTCCCCTTCGGGATGCGAAGCGCTATTCGCGGGGGCGACGAACGAAGGAACGTTACACCTGCAAGGGATGGACACTGGGGGCGACTGGCGCCTACCTCAGGCCTCCAGTCCGCGCTGGGCCTCGTCGAGCTGCAGGCTGATCACGCGGCTGGCCGAGTCCGGGCCCATACTCACTCCGTAGAGCACTTCGGCCGCCTGCACCGTCTGCCGGTTGTGGGTGATGATGACGAACTGTGTTTGCTCGCTCAACTCGCGCAGCACCTCGCGGAAGCGGGCGACGTTCGACTCGTCCAGCATCGCATCGACTTCATCCAGCACACAGAAAGGTGTGGGTGAGACCTTGAGCAAGGCGAACACGAGGGCGCACGCCGTCAGGCTGCGCTCGCCTCCGGAGAGCATGGATAGCCCCTGCTCGCGCCTCCCCGGCAGCCGAGCCTCGATGTCGATCCCGGTCTGGCTCAAGTCGCCCGGATCGGTCAGGCTCAAGCGTACCGATCCGCCGCCGAAGAGACGGGTGAATGTTTCGCGAAACTCCCGTGCGACGGCCTCAAAGGTCTTCTGGAACTCGCTTTCCATTTGGACGTCGAGCTCGGCGATGACGCCCTGCAATTGCGACTCGGCCTGCTCCAGATCCTCGACCTGGGCGGTGAGAAACTCGACTCGCTCACGGACTTCGAGGTATTCCTTCTGCGCCTCGGGATTGATCGCCCCCATCCGCCGCAGTTGAAGGCGCAGGCGCGCCACCTGGCTCTCGTACTCGATGGGGAGCTCGGCGACGTGAGGCAAATGCTCGACGAGCCCCTCGAAGGGGATCGGCACCTGACCTTCGGCCGTCTCATCGAAATCGAACGCCACCAATCCAAAATCGTCCTCGGCCCGGCGTCTCAGGCTGGCCTGCTCCTCCTGACGCCGTGCCCATTCGATCTGCGTCTGCGAATGGCGCCGCTCCGCCGCCTGGAGATCGGCGCGCAACTGGCTTTCCGCCCGCTCGAGCGCTGAACGTTCACCCTCCGCAGCCGTCAACGCCGCTTCGGCCGGCGTCGCCTCCGATTCGAGCGCCGCCAGCCGTTCTTCGACCTGGCGCTCCTGTTCCTCGGAACGAGCGACAACGTCTATCAGGCTTGCCCGTTCGGCCACGAGCGCAGCGAGCCGCGCCGCCATTTCCTCAGCCTCCACTCGTTCCGCTGCGGCGACATGCTCCAGCTCGGCGAGGCGTTCGTTCGACTCCTCCATCCAGACACGCGCGGTCTGCACGCTCGATTCGGCGTGCGCAAGGTGCACCGAAGCCGCCTCGCCTCCCAGGCGCATGTCATCCAGCCGGACGATGCGCTCCACCCTCTTCTGCTCGGCCGCCAGGGCGTCGCGAGTCTTGTCCTCGTCGGACATCCTGGCCAGCGTCTCGGAGAGTCGTCGCTCCGCCTCGTGGGCCCGCTCTTCGGCGAAGGCGAGCTCGCCCGTTCGTGTGCGCTCCAGGGCAAGCGCCTCCGCCACCGATTGCCGTGCGCTCTTCTCCTCGGCACGGGCGCGCCGGAGCGTGTCCTGCGCTTGCACGACCCGCGACCTCGCCGCCTCGAGAGCCCCGCGCAGCGTCTGCTCTTCCTCTTCCGCCGATGACAGTTTCCCACGGGCCGAATTCAGGATCTCCGTCAGCCGATCCCGCACATCGGTTCGACTCCGATACGGTCGGGAGGCGTTCAGCACCACGTGCCCGTCCGGGAAGAAGACGTCCCCTTTCAACGTCACAAGGCGAGCGTCGTCTGGCAATTCAGGCAGCAGGCGCCGCGCCGCAGCCCGGTCGGTGACGATCAGGGTGCGGCCGAGCAGAGCGTCGACGGCGCCCTTGAAGCGATCGGAGGCGCCGGCCAGCTGGGCGGCGTTGCCCACGACCCCGTCGGAAGTCGGTGGTGCAAGCGGCTGACGGCGCGAGAACTCGCCCAGCGACAGAATCGCTGCCGCCGGTGCTTCCTCCCCGTCGCCGATCTGGTCGGCGGCGCGCTGCACAGCCTCGGCCGACCCCAAACCGAATGCTTCGGCGAAGGCGCCGAGTGCCGCCCGGACGGCGACGGCCATCGCTGGGGCCGGCCGCATCGATTGACTCAGGCGGCCGTGCCAGCCTGTCAGATCGCCGCGGGCGGCGGCCCGTTCGAGCAAGCCCTCCACATCCGTCTCCGGTGTATCATCCAACTGTTGCAGGCGCGCCTCCCCGACCGCTACCTTGGCGCGCGATTCAGCGAGGCGCAGTTGATGCGCCTCCAAAGCTCGCTGGGCAACGGCGCCCTCCTCCGAGGCGTTCGCCTCCACTGCTTGGGCGGCAGCCGCGGCGTTTTCCACGTCGCTCGCTCGAGACTCTGCCTGGGCAAGCGACTTCCGCGGCTCTTCGGCCGCCTCCCGGGCCGCGGCGACCCGGTCTCGGGCGCGTTCCATATCGAGCCGAGCCACCTCACCAGCCTCACGGCCCTGCCCCAGGCGCGCCGCGCTGCCGGCGACCTCCACCCGGAGAGCTTCGAGCCGCAGCCGGGCTTGGGCCGGCTCAAGGTGGCCGCTCTCGGCCTCGCCGGTCTCGCCTTCGCCCAGCAGTTCGCGGCGTTGCGTTTCCGCCGCGACAAGAGCCTGCTCTCGCTGAAGGCTTTCGGCCCGGGCTGCCTCCAGTCGCCCCTGAAGAGCGCGCCCGGATTCGGCCTTGGCGGCGACCTCGACCTCCAGCGCGGTGACCTGCTCGGCGACCCAGCGCGACCGCTCTCGCGCCACGGCCAGATTCCGTCCTATCGTTTCGCGCTCGCGGAACTCAAACGAAGACTGCTGCGAAAGACGCTGCAGCCCGAGGCGCGACGCATCAATACGGGTGCGCCTCACGTTCAATTCCTCGGCGGTCCGTCTCTCTTCGGCGTGCAGCCGATCACGAACGGCCGACTCTTCCTCCGCCAGGCGCTTGGCCTCGCCCACCACCGCCATCATCCGGTACCAGTGATGACCGTACCACTGGCGCAGCGCGGCTTGCAGGTCCTGCCGGACCTGTTCGTAATCCTGGGCCCGTTTGGCCTGGCGCTCCAGGCTGCGCAAGCGTGGCCGCAACTCGGCCAGGATGTCGCGCACCCGATCCAAGTTGCGCCGGGTGTGATCGAGGCGCCGTAACGATTCTTCGCGGCGCGAGCGGTAGAGCCCGATCCCCGCCGCCTCTTCGAAGAGGCGACGTCGTTCTTCTGCCTTGAGCGACAGAGCGGCATCCACCAGGCCCTGGCCAATGATCGTGTAGGTTCGCTCTCCCAGCCCGCAACGCGCCAAGAGCTCCGAGACGTCGCGCAGACGGACGCGCTGCCCATTGAGCAGATACTCATTTTCACCGTCGCGGTAGGCCCGGCGGCTGACGGTGACCTCGGAGAAGTCGATCGGGAGCCAACCGTCGTTGTTATCGAAGGTAATCGTGGCCGTGGCCATCCCCGCCCGGGCTCTTTGTTCCGACCCGGAGAAGATCATGTCCTCGGTCTTCTTGCCGCGCAGCAGGCTGTAGGATTGCTCACCGAGCACCCATCGAATCGAGTCGGCGATATTGGACTTGCCGGAGCCGTTGGGGCCGACAATGGCGGTGATGGTCGGGGCGAACTCGAAGATCGCCTTGCTGGCAAACGTCTTGTAGCCCTGCAAGTCGAGCGACTTGAGCCGGGCGCGGCCTCCGTCGGGCCCCCCCGCTCGCGTTGAGCTCATGAGGCGCCACTCGTCTGGCCGAGGTCGACAAGCGCCCGCGCCGCCGCGTCTTGTGCCGCCTCCTGCTTGCTGCGGCCATGGCCCCGGCTGCGCAGCGCCTGGCCGACCTCGACCTCGACGGTGAATTCTCGGGCGTGGTCTGGGCCGCTGGTCTCGACGGTGGAATAGCGCGGCGTTGCGTTCAGTTGGGCCTGGGCCCAGATCTGCAACCGGCTGCGGGGGTCGACCAACGAGCCGTCGTCCATTGCCCGGGTCACGGCTCGCTGAAAGCGCGGCTCCATGAAATCCGCCACGGCTTGTTGGCCGCCGTCGAGGTAGATGGCTCCGATGAAAGCTTCGAACACATCGCACAGCAGCGCCAGTCGCTGGCGCCCGCCGGAGGCGGCCTCGCCCCGCCCGAGCAGCACCGCTTCCCCTAATTGCAGCTCACGCGCGAATTCGGCCAACTGTTCGGTGCGCACCAACGACGAGCGCAAGCGGGTCAGTTCGCCCTCGTCCAACTCGGGGAAACGCTGGAAAAGATACGCGGCGGAGCTCATGTCGAGGCAGGCATCGCCCAGGAACTCCAGTCGCTCATTGTCTTCGAGGACCTTCGGGTGTTCGTTGACATAGGATCGGTGGGTCAGGGCGCGTTGAAGCAGCGCCGGATCGTAGAAGACGATCCCGGCCTCCCGGGCTAGGTCTTCCCCTCCGGGATGCGAAGCGCGATCCCCTCCGGGATCCCCTTCGGGATGCGAAGCGCGATCCCCTCCAGGATCCCCTTCGGGATGCGAAGCGCGATGCGAAGCGCGATCCCCTCGGGGATGCCCGCTGCCGGGTGCCAAGCGCGACGAAGCGCGATCAGGGTCCATCTTCCGTTTTCAGGCGAACTTGGGGGGCGCCGGGAACCCAGACGTGCTGTGTTCACGGCGATCCACCAGTTCCACCGGCCTCCAGGCGAACACATGAATTCTAGCAGGTTTGCAGGGAGTGGACGGTGGTCGGTGGTCGGTGGCCAGTGGAATTTCCCCCCGTGATGGGATCGAGCAACGGATGGGGGTCTGGGGTGGAGGTTGGAGATTGGGGACTGGAGGGCTAGGCGGTTACCAGACAACTACTCGCGGCTGGGTGCTGGTAGCCGACCACTCACCACTGACCATTGACCACTAATAGGCGCGGAAAGCGAGCACCGAGTTGTGCCCCCCGAAGCCGAAGGCGTTGCTGAGAGCGAAACGCACCGTGCGGCGGCGCGGTTCGAGAGGGACGTAATCGAGATCGCACTCCGGGTCGGGGGTGTGGAGATGCGCCGTGGGCGGGATCAGGCCGGTCCGGATGACCTGGACGCAGAAGATCGCCTCCAGCGCCCCGGTGGCACCCATCATGTGGCCCGTCATCGATTTGGTCGAAGAGATTGGCACGTCGTAAGCTTTCTCGCCCAGCGCAGCCTTGATCGCACGGGTCTCCGACAGATCGTTGAGCTGTGTGCCCGTGCCATGAGCGTTGATGTAGTCGATCTCGTCCGGGGCCGCACCCGACGACTTCAGTGCCTGGACGATCGCCAAGGCGCCGCCGCCGCCGTCACCGCGCGGCGCCGTGACGTGGAAGGCGTCGGCCGAGGCGCCGTAACCGGCGACTTCGGCCAGAATCCGCGCACCACGCGCCCGGGCGTGAGGCTCGGTCTCGATGACCAGGGCCGAGGCCCCCTCCCCCATCACCAATCCGTCGCGTTCTTTGTCGAAGGGAGCGGGAGTGAGGTGGTACTCCTCGTTCCGATGAGAAAGCGCCCCGGTCCGATCAAAGGCGGCGATCCCCATCGCGATCAGGGTCGCTTCCGAGCCGCCGACGATGGCGGCCTCGATCATGCCGGCACGCAGCAGCGTCCAGCCGACCCCGATGGCGTCGTTGCTGGAGGCGCAGGCCGAAGCGATCGAAAAGGTGGGGCCCATGGCGCCGAAATCCATCGCCGTCATCCCCGATGCGCCATTCGACATCATCATCGGAATCAGAAACGGGCTGAGCCGCCGCGGCCCGGTTTCAACGAGCGTCTCGCTCGCCGCCTGAATGGCGCCGATGCCGCCGACGGCGCTCGAGATGATGACCCCGACACGCGCGGCGTTGTCCGGCGTGATGGTCAGGCCGGATTGGGCCATCGCCTGTTGCACCGCCGGGACCGCCAGGAGTTGGAACCGGTCGCGGCGCCGGGTCTCCTTCACCTCCATATAGCGCGAGGGGTCGAAGCCTTTGACCTCGGCTGCGATATGGACCGCCAGGGGTGTGGAATCGAAGAGCGTAATGGGACCGACCCCGGATTCCCCTCGCACGGCCCTCTCCCACGTCTCCTCCACGGTGAGACCGAGAGGATTGACAGTCCCCATTCCGGTGACGACGACCCGCGTCTGGCCCTCAGGCATGTTGGGATCCCATCCTGGATGCCTCCACCGCCGGCTCCGCTTTGAGACCGGAACCCGTGAGGACGGCGACGACCGGATCCGGCAGCGACGGAAGCGTGGCCGTCAGCGCCTCCCACACGACGGCCGAGGTCGGCTCGAGGTAGAAACCGAGTCGGGCCAGCTCCGCCTCTCCCTCGACGATCGCCGGTTCGTCGACCGCCACGACCGTCCCGCCGCTGGCCTCGATCGCTGCGAGCACGGCATCCCCGCGCACAGGTTGGAGGATGCGGATGCCCTCGGCCCGGGTCGGGCCTTCACGAACCCAGGCCAACGCTTCCCCGCCCGCCTGATGGACGGCCCACAGCGGCGCGCAGGCGGCCGCCTGCGCCGCGACCAACCGCGGCCGCCGGTCGATGGCGCCGGCCTCACGCATCGCGGCGAAACCGCGGTCGATCCCGAGAAGCAAGGTTCCATGGCCGACGGGGAGGACCACGGCCCCTGGAGCTTGCCCGAGCTGCTCGACAATCTCGAACGCCAGCGTGGCTATACCCGCCAGGCCGAGGGGGACCCAGGCATGGCTGGCACAGGTGGCGCCGCGCGAGGCTTCCTCCCGGACGGTTTCGGCCGCCCTCGAACGTGGCCCTGGAATCTCAACGACCTCTGCCCCGTAGGCCGCGATCTGCGCCCGTTTGCGAGGGGAGACATTCTCGGGAACGAAGACGCGCGCTCGGAGTCCTGCCCGCGCGGCGTACGCGGCAAACGAGGCTCCCGCATTCCCCGAGGAATCCTCCACCGCCTCAAGGAATCCGGCGGCGGCTAGAGCGCTCAGGAGGACGGCGGATCCGCGATCCTTGAACGAGCCGGTCGGGTTCAGGTGTTCGCATTTGAAATGGAGGGTGCGCCCGTCGACCGTCGCCGACACCAGGGGGGTACCGCCCTCACCCAGGGTGATCAGTGACGCCTCCTCGGGAAGCGGAAGCATGCTTCGATAGCGGGCAAGGCCGGCGTCGAGGGGTCCGGCCGAAGCGGGCTGAAACCGGATCGGCGGTTCGAGATCGAAGACCCCGCCGCAGGTCGGGCAGCAATACGGGAGGGGACCATCCGCGGCGCGCCTCCCGCAGTTGGTGCAGCGAAATGGCCATGAGGGCAGCGGGCGGTCTATCCCGTCCGGGACGGCCCCTACGGGATCCCCTCCGGGGAGCGAAGCGCGACGAGGCGCGATGCGATGCGCGACGAAGCGCGACGAAGCGCGATCCGGTCCGATCATCCCGACCGGTCCCCGGGCTGGGGCCGGTAGTCCCCCTCCACCCACACCTCTCCACCCGGACCAACTTCCTTCTTCCAGATCGGGACGATCTCCTTCAGGCGATCGATACCATAACGCGCCGCTTCGAACACTCCACTGTCGCGATGGGCCGCCGAGCATGCCACGATCACCGTCGGCGTTCCGACGTCCAGGCGGCCGATACGCTGAACGATGGCGATGCCTTCGACTCGCGGCCAGCGGCGGCGCATCTCGTCCGCCACCTGACGCATCTTCTCTTCGGCCATCCCCGTGTAGGCCTCATACTCCAGATGCTCCGTCTCCGGAAGGTGCCCGCCTTCCGTCCGGGCACGTACCATCCCGGAAAACACGCAGGCGGCGCCGGTGGTCGGCAAGATGATGGAAGAGAGGAGTGCGTTGAAGTCCAACACCTCGTCGGTCACCCGCAAGTGCGTTGGAGACGTGTCGCCGCCGCTGACTGGTGGAAACAGGGCGACCTCGTCGGCTCCATGGAGCCTTTCCTCCGGAAAGGCAAATTCGCGGTTGACGGAGACAACGGCCGTTTTCAAGGAACTCTCCACCTGAGGATGAAACCGGGCGATGGCGGCCTTCAGGTCGGCGACGGTGGCCGCTTCGTCGAGGTCGAGCATCTCTTCGGTGATCCCGAGCCGCTGGCGCAGCGTGGCGAAGTAAAGAACGCGGACCTGCACAGCTACTCCGTCAGGACGACGTCGCCGCTGCGGCCGCCGTGTTTCTCGAGCAGCCGAATTTCGACGATACGCGCTCCGCGCTCGACGGATTTGATCATGTCGTAGACCGTCAGCGCGGCAACGCTGACGGCCGTCAGGGCTTCCATCTCGACTCCGGTCGGCCCGGTCGTCCGCACAGTGCTAGTGAGCACCGCCGCCGGCGGCTCGTCCTGGAGCTCGAGCTGAACCGCAACGTGGGATAGAGGAAGTGGGTGGCAGAGCGGAATGAGATCGGGCGTCCGCTTCGCAGCCATGATCCCCGCCAGCTCGGCCACGGCGCGCACGTCGCCCTTCTTGAGATCGCCGGCCCGAATCAGGCCAAGGGTGGAGGCGGAGAAGGACACCGTAGCTCGGGCCATCGCCCAGCGCAATGTCGACGGCTTGTCTCCGACGTCGACCATGCGGGCGCGGCCGGAACCATCTAGATGCGTGAGTTCTTCGGGGCCCACGCCTTGATTATATGATACGGCAATTCACGGCCCTGCCAGGCATCCCCTATGGGGATCCCGCCCTTGGCGGTCTGTCCCCTGGGGGCGCCCGCCCTCACCCCTTCGGGTGCACCTTGGGTGTGCGCCGAAGGGCGTGGCGCCCTGCACCGCTTCGGTGCGCCGAAGGGCGTAGAGGGCGAAGGGGCGTATAGACCGAATGGGCCTTTCGCCCTGGAGCCCGCCCTCACCCCTGCGGGCGCCCTGAAGAGAGTAGGGACCGAGGCGATGGACGAGGGCTCGGCCTCTACAGGCCGCCAAGGGCGCCGGTCCCACCGGGTGCTAGCGCGAAGCGGGGCCAAATCCAAAAGGGGGTTGAGGTGGTCGCCAACTCCCCCGCCTTGACAGCCCCCCCGCCCCGTTTATAATCACAGTCACCTGCCGATACGGCAGGCGACTTCTTGGAAGGAGAAGTCATGCCGCCGCTTCCCAAGCGCAAACATTCCAAAGGAAAGCGCGACCGCCGCCGCTCGCACGACGCGCTTGCCTTGCCGACCCTGATCGTCTGCACCAACTGCGGAGAGAAACATCAGCCGCACCGGGTCTGCCCGAATTGCGGCCACTACCACGGCCGCGAAGTCTACGAAGTCAAGAAGGACTGAGCCGGCCCCCGGGCCGTGCTCACGCAACCCTTCGGGCACGCCTTCGCACTCTACGCCCTTCGCCCTCTACACCCCTTCGGCCGATACGGGCCGCCAAGGGCGGGCGCCCCCTGGGGGATGGGCGCCACGCCCTTCGCCCTCTACAGGGCGCCATGGGCGGCGCACCGGAAGGGGTGAGGGCGGCGCACACCCAGGGTGCACCCGAAGGGGTGCCCGAAGAGGTGAGGGCGACTGTGCCCGATGAGGCCAGAGGGTGAACGCGATCCGGGTCATGCCACCCGATTTCAAACAAACCGCTTTCGTCTTTCCGGGGCAGGGGTCGCAGAAGGTCGGGATGGGCCTCCAGTTGGCCCAGGCTGATCCAGCCGCCCGTGCAGTTTTCGCGGAGGCCGACGAAGCACTCGGCCTGCCCCTCTCCCGGTTGTGCTGGGAGGGCCCGGAAGAAGAGCTCAACGACACGGCCATCACGCAGCCGGCGCTGTTGACCCATTCCATAGCGGTTCTACGGGCGCTCCAGGCACGGTCGACGGCGTCGCATCCAGCGGTTGTGGCAGGCCACTCCTTGGGCGAATACAGCGCCCTGGTGTGCGCCGGCGCCATCGACTTCGCCCACGCGCTGCTCCTGGTTCGAGAACGCGGCCGGCTGATGAAGGAGGCCGGAAAGCGAAACCCGGGAGGCATGGCTGCCGTACTGGGTCTCGATGCGGAGGCGGTCGACGAAGTGTGCCGCGCCGTGCAGGCCGAGACTGGAAACGTGGTCCAGGTCGCAAACGACAACTGCCCCGGCCAGATCGTGATCTCCGGGGACGAACCGGCGTTGGCCGTAGCCATGGAGCGACTGGCGCAGGCCGGGGCCAGGCGCACTGTTCGTCTGGCGGTCAGCATCGCCGCCCACTCCGCCTTGATGGCCCCGGCCACGGAAGAGTTCGCCCGCCATGTGGATCACGCCGGAATCCGGGACCCGCTCATCCCGCTCGTCGGCAACGTGGAGGCCGGGATCCTGCGCGGAGAGTCGCAGGTGCGGGCAGACCTCAAGGCACAACTTACCTCTCGCGTCCGCTGGACCGAGTCCGTGCGGCGCATGCTTGGCGATGGAATCGTTACCTTCGCCGAGATCGGCTCCGGTGAGGTCCTGCTCGGTTTGATACGCCGCATCGACCGTTCCCCGTCGCTGATCGCCGTGGACCGGCCCGAGTCGCTCGACGCCTTTCTGGGCTGAGCCGCCATGCGCAAGCTGGTGTTGGCCGCCGTCCTGCTCCTGGCGATTGCCTTCGTCGTCAGCCGACGTTCGGACCTAGGAGAGGTCGTTCAGACGTTCCAGCGCGGAGTCCCATTCTGGCTCCTGCTGGCCGTCCTGGTGCACCTGGCCTCGATCCTCAACAACGGGGCGACGCTCCGCTCCCTCTACCGGTTGCTCGGTTTGAAAGAACAGATCGGGCGGCTGATGATGCTGTGGTGTTCGTCGGTCTTCTTCACGACGGTCACCTCGAGCGGCGGATGGGGAGGGATGGCCGTCTTCGTCACCGACGGCCGAAAACGCGGTCTCAACGGCGCCCGGGTGACGGTCGCCTCGGCCATGTATTACCTGTACGACTTCGTGTCTGCGCTGCTGGTGGTTGGCGTAGGTCTGATCGTCCTCGTTCGCCGCGGCCAACTGGACACCGGCGAGGTCTTGGCCAGCATCGTGCTCGCGGTGTACGCGCTGCTCTTGGCGGGCTGGCTGATCCTGGCCTGGCGCTCTCCGGAGCGTCTCGGGACCGTGCTGACCCGAGGCGGATCGGTCATCAACCGGCTGGTCCGTCCCTTCGTCCGGCGCGACTACCTCGATCTGCAGCGGGCCCGCACTCTGGCCCACGACATGGGAGCGGGCCTAACCGAGGTGCGCCGATCGCCGGAGGGTCTTCTGCTACCGATCGCCCTATCGCTGAGTCACAAGGCACTCACGGTCGCCATCCTCTTCCTGTGCTTCCTGGCGTTTTCTCAGCCGTTCTCAGTGGGGACGCTGATTGCTGGCTACAGCCTGGGCTACATTTTCACCGTCGTCACGCCAACCCCGGCCGGCATCGGGTTCGTCGAGGGGATCTTGACTCTGGCCTTCTCGGGTTTCGGCATCCCTGTGGCGACCTCGGCCGTGATCGCTCTCGCGTATCGCGGGATCACCCTCTGGCTGTCGTTGCTTTACGGGATGCTCAGCTTCCGCTGGGTGGGCCTGGGCCCGAAGCCGGAGGCGTTGACGGTCGACAGGACGCGACCTCTGCGTCCACCCCCTGACCTTCGCCCGTAAGATTCTCCCCCTGGCCGAGGCGCCGGACATCCGGCTATCCGCGCGGCGCGTCTAGACTCGTAGGGGGACGGCACCCTGGCACCGCCCGCCACACCGCCTCGGTGTCCTGGCGAGGAGGGCAGGTGTGCCGTGCCCCTCCGGCCCACCCCGGGCTTGTTACGCCGGAGTCGGCGGACGGGCCGAAGGAAATCCGAACAGGCGCGCCAGCTCGGCGGCCCCTTCCGGGTCGACCACCGCCAGCACTTCGTCGCCCTCTTCAAAGGTGGTCACCCCGCGCGGGATGACGATCTCGCCCTTGCGAATGATGGCGGCGATGACGCAGTTGTCCGGCAGAGTCAGGTCCTTGATCGACGTCCCCAGCGCCGGCGCGCCCGCAGGAATCTTCTCCTCGACGAGCGAATAGCGCCCACGGCGAATCTTGAGCAGCGTCATCATGTCGCCGAGCGACATTTCTTCCTCGATCAAACTGGAGAGGATCTCGGCCTGATTGAGGGCGACATCGACGCCGAACGTCTGATTGAAGAGCCAGGCCGTGGCCGGGTTGTTGACGCGTGCGATCGTCCTTGGCACCCGGAATTGGGAGCGTGCGAAGAAGCACAGGGAGAGGTTGTCCGCATCGTCCGGCGTGCAAGCCGCCAACACCTGGGCCTCGCGAGCTCCGGCCGCTTCCAGGACGGACGGGTCTGCGGCATCTCCCTCATGGATGACCTCGGTGGGGAGCTCGCGGTGGATGCGCGACAGAATGTCGGGGCGATGTTCCACCAGACGCACGGTATGGTTCTGTCCCACGAGGAGTGCGGCCAACTGGGCTCCGGTGCGTCCGCCCCCGGCGATGAGGACTTGCATTTCAGATCCCTTCTCCCGGTTCGAGTCGGGCGCGCAGCCATTCAATCCCCTCGAGCGTCGCGCTCACCTGCACGACATCTCCCTGATCGAGGATGATGGCCGGGTCGGGCAGCGTGGCGCGGCCGGCGCGGGTGTGGGCGACGCCGCAGACTCCTTCGCGCAACATATCCCCCAGCCGCCGGTCCTTCCAGCGGGCGGGGATCGTCAGTTCGTAAACCTCAACCTCGCCATTGCCGGCAGAAAAAACGGTGCGGATCTCACCGTGGTAGAGCAGCTCTTCAATGCGCTGCGCTCCCCAACCGGTCGAGCTGATCACCTGCAGCCCAAACGCCTCGAAGAGCGGGCGCCGCTTCGGGTCGTAGTTGCGGGCGACGACGTTAGGGACATTGAATATCACGCGCGCGGCATGAGCCACCACGGCATTGACGCTGTCGGAGTTGGTCACCGTCGCCACTCCATCCGCCTTTTCGATGCCGGCCCGTCGTAACACGTGCTGGTTGAGCACCTCGCCTTCGATCGTCCGTCCCCGGAAGTCCGGTCCGAGGTTCTCGAAGGCTTCGGCCCGCTGATCGACGACGCTCACCTCATGGCCGCTTTGCGACAGACGCTTGGCTAGCTCACCTCCGGCCCGCCCGCAGCCGATGACCAGGTATCTCACATTGCCTCCGTGAAGTCTAGCTCCCTGCGAGCTTGAAGCTCGCGGGGAGGTTCCCGTTCACTCCAACTGATACGGCACATCGGTGATAACAATCCCCGGCCTGAACATCAGCGCCATACGGAGCCACAGAGCGGTCTGCGTGTGCAGCAGATTCCCCCACCAGCGATTGGGCACGAACTGCGGGACGACGATGGTGATCGTCTCTCCCGGCTGCCGATGGCGGCTCACTTCCTGCACATAGCTCAGCAGAGGCTCGAGCAGGAGGCGGTAAGGGGAGTCGAGGATGACCAGTCGCACTCCTTCGCCCCAGGTTTCCCACTTCTGACGCACCCGCTCAGCCTCTGCGGCGTCGGTCGAGACGTGGACCGCCGTCACATCGTCCGACAGCGAGCGGGCGTAGCGCAAGGCGGCCAGCGTGCCGCGATGGACTCCGCCGACGGGAAGGATCACCCGGTGTCGATGCATTTGCG
>Ga0209341_10001352_pt1 | contig 24397 bp, 24 predicted proteins | sample RifCSP13_2_FD_184020 | JGI IMG/M metagenome (GOLD analysis project Ga0209341, IMG submission 184020) | Soil microbial communities from Rifle, Colorado - Rifle CSP2_sed 13_2 (SPAdes) (version 2) | ecosystem: Environmental > Terrestrial > Deep subsurface > Rock core/Sediment | place: Rifle... | reverse complement strand
AACGGCCACCAGCCGCCATTGGCAAGGGGAACGAGCGGTGCGAGGTGTGGACTATGTAACCGTGCGCGGCGACGGGCACATGGATCTCGACATCCGTGGAACCATCGGAGAGAAACGAGAGACGGTTGCCTACCACGGCGCCGGGGTGAGCCTGGTCAAGTCACCCACGGAGGCGATGCCCCAGGAGCTGCTCACTTTTGAGACCGGCAACGAGACCCTGGATTGGCTCAACACCGCGGTCGGGATCGGACTGGGGGGGGGCCAGAGCGGAGGGCTGACGCTCACCATCTATGTTGTGAGGAACTGACGTGGATCTAACTGGTCTCCTGGCCGGAAGCGGCTTCGCCGCCGGGCTCAACCTTTATCTGGTCACCCTTTTGTTGGGGATAGCCGGCCGGCTGGATTGGGCCGACATTCCCGAGGCCCTGCAGCGGACCGATGTGATGATCACCGCCGGGGTGCTCTATGCCGTCGAATTCGTGGCGGACAAAGTCCCCTACGTCGACAATCTGTGGGACGGTCTGCACACCCTGATCCGGCCGGTGGGTGCTGCCGCCCTCGGCTACGTGCTGGCGGGAGATGTCTCGAGCATCGGACAAGGAGTGTCGGCGGCCGTCATGGGGGCGTTGGCACTGTCGGCCCATTCCGCCAAGGCGACCACGCGGGCGGCGGTGAACACATCACCAGAGCCGTTCTCCAACATCGCCCTGTCCTTGTTCGAGGACGGTTTGGCGGCCGGTCTGGTGGCGCTGGCGCTGCAGTTCCCGGCCGTGGCGATCGTCGTGGTGGTGATCCTGGTGGTGGCAGCCTTCTACATCGTCAACCGTTTGTGGAGGGCGTTGGGTCGGCTCCGAGGTAAGTGGTCGGCCCGAGCCGCCTAGTGCTCTGCCAGACAGAGCACTAGCTCCTACCCGAGCCGGAAGTCGGCCTTCCGCTTCTCGAGGAAGGCCCGAACGCCTTCCAAATGAGCCGGGTGGGTGCCGAGCTCGCCTTGGACCCGACGTTCGTAAGCGAATGCCTCGGGAAGCGATGAAGCGGCGCCGGCCAGGAGCGCTCTTCTGGTAGCCAGGAAGGCATGAGATGGCCCGTCGGCGAGCTGGGCGGCCAACTCGAGGGCTTCCGACAGCAAGCGGTCGGCCGGCACCAGTCGGTGCAGCAGACCCAGGTCAAATGCCTCCTGGGCGCCGACCCGGCGACCGGTGGCAGCCATCTCTCGTGCCCGCGACAGCCCCACCATGGCGGGAAGAAGCCACGTCGTCCCCGAATCCGGGATGAGCCCCACCTGGATGAAGGCGCTCATGAAGAAGGCAGCCTCGGTGCCCACCCTCAGGTCCGCGGCCAGGGCCAAGCCCAGGCCGGCGCCGGCCGCTGCCCCATTGACGGCCGCCACCGTCGGGAGTGGGACCGCCAGCAACGCCTCGATACACGGATTGAAACGCTCTTCGATAACGGCGGCCAGGTCGGGCCCACCCTTCTGATAATCGGCGGCCAGATCCGCCAGATCGGCCCCCGAGCAGAACGCCTTGCCGGCGCCGGTCAGAACGAGTGCCCTCGACTCGGTGGCTGCCCGGCGGAGGGCGGTGAGGAGGTCGGCAGCCAGTGCTCTATCCACCGCGTTGTAGACGGCTGAGCGGTTGAGCGTCACCACGGCCACGTCGCCCGCCAGCTCGTACTCGACCGAGCTCACCGGCCCAGGCTAACCGGGGAGGCCCGAAGGCAGACGTCCGGTGATGACCGGAGGAGCAGTGGGAGCAGCAGCCGGTTTCAGAGGAGGCGAGGGGGTCTCATTCCAAGGCACCGGGACATCGCGGTCGGGCGGAGTGATTGCCCGTGGCAACGTGATCGTGAAGATCGACGTTCCGTCTTGGCGGCGATAGGCGAGCGAACCCCTCATACCGGCGCAGAGGGTGCTGGCGATGGACAACCCAAGCCCGATCGAGCCGGTGGTGAGCGGTGTCGAACCACGATGGATGTATCTCTCAAACAGCCTCGCTTCCAGGTCGGGGCTTACTCCCGGTCCGTGATCGGCGACCTCGACGATGACTCCATCGCCGGTGACCTCCCCGACGATTTCGATGGGCGGCCAGCCGTGGCGAACGGCATTCGAAACAAGGTTCCTCAGAACCTGACGTAGTCGGAGTCGGTCGGCCTCCGCCACCACGTTGTGTGGGCAGCTGATCGAGACCGCCACGTCGGTGCGACGGTATGGCTCGACGACCGCGTCGATCTCTCGCACTACCTCCACAGGCTGGATCTGGTAGGCGATGCCTTCTTCATTAGCTCTTGCCGCCGTGAGCAGGTCTTCGAGCATCCGTGTCAGGTCGGCGGCCTCCGAGACGATCAGGTTGGTGGTCTCTCGAAGTAGCTGGCGTTCGCCGGCGACCTGAGGACCCCCAAGGGATTCCGCCATCGTCGCCGCGAAGCCGTAGATGCCGGTCAAGGGGGTGCGCAACTCGTGGGACAGATTCCCGAGCATCTCGGTCTTGGTCTTGACCAGTTCATGTTCGCGCTTCAGCTCCGCTTCGAGCAGCGCCTGGCGAGACCGTCTTCGCCAGGAGCTCCGCACTGTCCAGACCGCCAGGGCCGGCCCGAGCAACGCGACGCTGAAACCGGCGATTCCCGACAGGCGGCCGGCAATGCTGAGTTCAGCGTCTATCTCGGCTTGCGCGCGTGCGACAGTTTCTCTAACTCGATCCACGATGAGGTCGACGTTGGCGGTGAACATCGTCACATCTCCCTCGGTGGCGGAACGGCCGTCTAGGGCCAGTTCGATCACTTCGGCTCCGGAGGAGCGGGCACTTTCGGCGGCGGCGACTACCAGCGGCTCGTGGGTTAGATCGTCGAACAATGCGGTTCTGGCCGCCAGAACGTCCAGCGACCTTCGAGCCTGATCGACGGCCGCTTGCCGTTCCTCTGAGTCCCGAGACGCCGACAAAGCCAGTACCAAGCCGAGATTGGCCCGAGCGGCCACGGCCGAGCCCAGCACCGATTCCCCGGTTTGCACTAGCCGGGCGTCGGCCGCCACCCGGGCGGTCTGCCCGGCTTGCGAAGATACAAAGGCCAAAGCGACCAAGAGAATGCCCACGGGGGCGGCCAGGCCGGGCACGTTGTCGAGCCTTGCTGGCAGGCGAAACCGCATACCCAGGTTGATCGGCTGCCAGAAAGCCGGTATTGAGCGCTCAAGTGTTTGGGCGCCTTTTGCCGATGAACGGGAGGATGGGTGTGGGCAGGTCCTCTTTGGTGGTTCGCATTGGGGCGGTGGCGGTCACCGTCGTATTTCTGCTTGTGCCATTGGCCGCCCTGGGCGTCCCGGGCCAAGGGAGCGGCGGCAACGGCAAGGGTGGCGGAGGTGGCGGTCACGGAAACACCACCACCACCACCGTTCCAGAGCCTACGACCACCGTTCCAGAGCCCACGACCACGCTTCCAGAGCCCAGCTCGACCACGTCGACCACCTCGACGACCTCGACCACCCCGACCACCTCCACGACCTCGAGCACCTCCACGACCACTACCACTCTCCCGCCCTCTTCCTCGTCGACCATCCCAGATGGTCCGCCCCCCGACCAGGGCGGTGGGGGTGGTCCAGCGGCGGTGTCGGGAGGAAGCTCGCCTGTCGCCTCGAGTGGCGGCGTCGCCGGAGTGCCGTTTGCCACTGCGTCACCGGTGCGGGCGGTCTCGGGTCGGACGCTGAGTGCCTTGCTGATGGTTCTCGGCGAAACAATCCCGACCGCCCTCGGTGCAGTCCCTGCCCGGGTGGGCGAGGCGGCGGCGGCGATGGCGGCTTCGCTCCCAGCCGGCGCCCTCGGCCTTGCCAGCATCGATGAGTCGACTTACCGGACGATCCTCAACAGCCCGGTGGTCGTAGCCGCCGTGGTGTGGCAAGCGCTGGCGGGCTCGGGCAACCACTGGGTGGCGCTGGTGTCACTGGTGGTATCGGTGTTGGCTGGTGTGTTTTGGCGGCGGGAACCCCAACCCGCCGCGGTTCACTAGATCACCGTTACCCTGCCCCTTCGTGTCTGTGATCTTGGACGGCGGGCCGCTGACCGTCGAGCAGGTCAGCGACGTGGCCGCTCGGAGGGCCACCGTGACCAGGTCCGCCGACTTGGCATCCAGCATGGCCGCCGCCCGTTCGGTCATCGAAGACGTGCTCGAGAGGGGAGCCACGGTCTATGGAGTCAACACCGGTTTCGGCGCCCTGGCCGGGACCCGGGTCGAACTAGCTGATCTGGTCGAGCTACAGGTCAACCTCCTTCGCAGTCACGCCGCCGGAGTCGGGCCGCCCCTTCCTAGGGAGACCGTACGGGCGATGCTCTTGCTGCGAGCTCGCACCCTCGCCCAGGGCCATTCCGGCGTTCGTTTGGCGGTGGTAGAGCGATACCTCGACTTCCTTCGCCTCGACGTGCTGCCGGTGGTCCCGAGTCAAGGTTCAGTGGGAGCTTCTGGTGATCTGGCCCAGTTTGCCCATCTGGCCCTTCCGGTCATCGGGGAGGGGCTTCTTGACGACGGAGCAGGTCCCCGCCCGGCCGCCGTGGTGCTGGCCGAGCATGGCCTGTCACCTCTTCGCCTGGAAGCGAAGGAGGGCCTCTCCCTCCTCAACGGGACGGAGGGGATGCTGGCGGTGGGGGCCTTAGCGACCAAACGTGCCGAGACTCTGGTCCGGGCAGCCGACCTGGCCTGCGCGATGAGCGTTGAAGCACTGTTGGGCAGCGCCCGTCCATTCCGCCCCGAGATCCACGCTCTCCGACCCCACCATGGACAAGGCGTCTCGGCTGCTGCCATCGCCGCTGCATTGGCCGGTTCGGAGATCGGGGCCAGCCACGCCGACGATTTCCGGCATGCAGTGCAGGATGCCTATTCCCTGCGGTGCGCACCGCAGGTTCACGGGGCGGTCCATGACACAATCCGGTACGCCCGGTCGGTTTTCGAAATCGAACTCGCCTCCGTTGTAGACAATCCCATCGTGCTCCCGGCGACCGGTGAGGTCATCTCCGGTGGGAACTTCCATGGCCAGCCGCTGGCATTCGCACTCGACTTCTTGAGCATTGCCATCACCGAGCTAGGGAGCATCTCGGAACGAAGGACCGATCGAATCCTCGACCCCGAGCGCTCGGCCGGGCTCCCCGCCTTCCTATCCCCGAGGCCTGGAGTGCAGAGTGGCTTCATGCTGGCCCAATACACCGCCGCCGCCTTGGTGGCGGAAAACCGGGTGCTCGCCCATCCGGCCTCCATCGACTCGATACCGACGTCGGGCAGCCAGGAGGATCACGTCTCCATGGGTTGGGGGGCTGGGCGCAAGCTGGAGTCGATCCTCACCAACACCACCCTGGTGCTCGCCATCGAGTTCCTATGTGCCGCGGCCGGGGTCGAATATCGGGCCCCCCTCCGCCCTGGTCCGGGGGCCTCGACCGGGTTGGGCGTCATCCGCCGCTCGGTGCCTCCCTTGGATGCCGATCGACCCCTCGGCACCGACATCGAAGCCGTGGCCGAAATGATCACCGAGGGCTTGCTCAAGGCCCTTTGAGGGACCTGGCATCTGTGCGAGAATGGTTCTTCGCCGGGGAGGAGTGCGGCCAAGCGAGTGGTGGACCGGGGTCGCCTGCGGCGACCTTGGCAACCAGGTTCGAAGCGCGTCGCCCCGGGAACCAGAAGGAAGGCTTTCTTTGTTGGACCGTCCTGACATTCCCCTTAACGGAAGGGCCCCGGCTGAGGTAGGGTTGAGTTGATGAGCGAAGCCCTTCGTTATCGGGGAAAGCTTCAGCTGTCGGGTAACCAGCGATCCCAGCTCGTCGTCGATCTGCGGATTCAAGATGGGGCCTTGATTCTCCTCTCGGCCGACGAATCGCTGGGGGCGTGGCCGGTGGAAGACGTGACGGTCTCTCGAATCAGCGGTGACCTCTTCACCATCAAGTTGGGGATCGAAGAGGCGGTGTTCGTCGCCGACGATGCCCTGGCGTTCTCCTATGAGGGCCTACCTGCCATCGAGCGGGAAGCTGAACTACTCAAGGACAAGCGCCGCCTCCGCAAGAAGCGGGACAAGTCGGTGCGCCGGCTGCTCACCGAGCGGAACGGAAGACGGCCGCAGCCGCCAACTACCGAGCCTCAGGCGCGGGACGAGGCGACGGTGCCAGTGGTCACCACTCCGACCCAACCCGATCCCTACGACGATTGGCTTCCGCCCGTCCCCCCGACAAGGATTACCGCCGATGCAGCGGCTGTAACAGGGCGGCGGGAACCTGCGCCTCGTCCGGTGGAGGTGGCGGCGCCCAAACCGGTTCGCGCCAAAACAACCCAGTCGGCGGAGGTGGCGGCGCCCACAGCGAACCCGGATCGCGTCAAAACAACCCAGTCGGCGGAGGTGGCGGCGCCCACAGCGAACCCGGATCGCGGCAAAATACCCGTAGAAGTTGTCGCCCTTGCTCCGGCCCAACCCGTCCGCAACCGCGCCAAACCATCGGCGCCGGTCGAGGTTCCGGCCAAGGTGGTTAGTCGGACCGCGGCGGGGAATGCAACCGTCAAGCCGGAAGTGGTACCGGTGGCCGAGGAGAGCCAAGTTGCGCGGACCGCCCGGGCAGCTGAAGGCAGGAAGACCCTGCCCGCCGCCGGCAAGAAGAACCCGAAACCCGTGGCACTCCTTCCTACCGTCGCTGAGGTCGAGACCTTCGCTCGGGAGCGTCCTGCGTCCAAGAAGACCGTCGTCACATTCGCCCCGGCCCCCCCCCCGGCCGCCGGTGGCGAGCCAGCGGGCCCGACCGCAGCCAAGACCTCGGGCATTCGGCTGGCCGAGGCGGCGGCGCCAGCTCAACCGGTGCGCGGTCCGGCTCAACGGAATTGGAAACACATCGATGTTTCGGAGCCGGCATCGGCTTTGACTGGCACACCGGCGGTACAAGAGCCGACGGCCGAACCAGCGGCACCGGAGCGACTACGAAAGCGAGCGGGTCAGGGTGGGTTCACCCGCCAGATGGAGACCGTCCAGCCCTCCTCGGAGCCTGCTACTCCAACCGAGGAACCTCTCAAGAAGGCGTGGAAGCGGGCGCTGGCGGGGGGCCCGGTGGTGGCCGGCGGACCGCGTGACGCCGAACCGGTGGAACGTATCTCGGTCGCACCCTTAGTCGATCCCTTCGAACCTGCCGTTAGTAACGTCGCCGCCTACGGGATCCGATCTCGTCCGACCGGTCTTTCGGCCCGATTGAAGCGCACCAAGCAGACCGCCGAACCGCACGAGCACACGTGGGTCCAGCAGACACTGTCAGCCGGGTTGGTCCGCCGGGTCTGTGACGACTGTGGGCAGGTCTCGCTCGACTTGACCGAAGAAGAAGAAGCGGCCCGTCTCAAGGCCTGAGCTCGGCCGACCCCTCAGCCGGAGGGGACCCCGATCCCTTCGTCCTCACTAAATCGTTCTTGTGACGGTTTGCCTACCGCCGGGGTGGTCAACCGTCACAAGAAGGGATCTGATGGAACCGTGGCGTCGGCCTCCGGTCGTAGAGCAAGCCCGTTAGGGTCGTGTTGATGAGCACCAGCCGAGCGGTAAGGGCGCATCGCGGTCCCGAACTGCACTGCCGGGGGTGGCTCCAGGAAGCCGCGCTGCGCTGCCTGCAAAACAACCTCGATCCGGAGGTGGCCGAACAACCCGACCAGTTGATCGTCTATGGCGGTCGCGGTAAGGCGGCCCGCTCGTGGGAGGCCTACGACGCCATCGTCTCGTGCCTCGAGGAGCTCGAGAACGACGAGACCTTGCTGGTCCAATCGGGAAAGCCGGTGGGTGTGTTTCGCACCCATGAAATGGCGCCGCGGGTGTTGCTGGCCAATTCGCTGCTGGTGCCCGAATGGGCTACCTGGGAGGAATTCTGGAAGCTAGAGGCGGCCGGGCTGACGATGTACGGGCAGATGACGGCCGGCTCGTGGATTTACATCGGAACCCAGGGGATCCTCCAGGGCACCCACCAGACGTTTGCTGCCATCGCCGACCAACGCTTCGGTGGGACGCTGGCGGGGACCCTCACACTCACCGGCGGGTTGGGCGGAATGGGGGGAGCCCAACCGCTGGCGGTGACCATGAACGATGGGGTGGCGCTGATCGTGGAGATCGACCCGGCCCGATTGCAGAGACGCCTCGAGACGGGTTATTTGGACGTCGCCGGCACCGATCTCGATGACGCCCTCGACCAGTGTCTGGCCGCCAAACGCGACCGGCGACCGCTGTCGGTGGGTTTGGTCGGCAACGCCGCCGAAGTGTTTCCCGAGATCCTCAGGCGGAGTGTCGAAGTGGACATCGTCACCGATCAGACCTCTGCTCACGACCCCCTCAACGGGTATGTACCGAACGGCTTCACCCTCGAGGCGGCCGTCGAACTTCGGGAGGCCGATCCAACCCGGTACGTCGAGGAGGCGCGCCGGGCCATGGCCGAGCAGTGTCGGGCGATGGTCGGATTCCAGAGGGGGGGGGTCGAGGTTTTCGACTACGGGAACAACCTGCGTGGGGAAGCCAAGAAAGGCGGTTTCGCCGAGGCCTTTTCGTATCCCGGCTTCGTCCCCGCCTACATCCGCCCGTTGTTCTGCGAGGGCATGGGACCGTTCCGATGGGTGGCGCTCTCCGGCGACCCGGCCGACATCGCCGCCACCGACCAAGCAGTGGCCACCCTCTTCCCGGACAACCGACCGCTCCATCGGTGGTTGGAGTTGGCGCAACGGCGAGTCCAATTCCAGGGCCTACCTGCCCGCATCTGCTGGCTCGGATACGGCGAGCGGCACTTGGCCGGACTCGCCTTCAACCGGCTGGTGTCGGCGGGTCGGGTCAAGGCGCCGGTGGTGATTGGTAGGGACCACCTCGACTCGGGTTCGGTGGCCTCTCCTTACCGGGAGACCGAAGCCATGGCGGACGGGTCGGATGCGATCGCCGACTGGCCCATACTCAACGCCCTGCTCAATACCGCCTCGGGAGCGGCGTGGGTGGCGGTGCACCACGGTGGGGGAGTGGGGATGGGGAAGTCGATCCACGCCGGCGCCCAGGTGGTGGCCGACGGCAGCGCCGGGGCCGAGTTGCGGTTGGAAAGAGTCCTCACGAATGATCCGGGGATGGGGATCATCCGCCACGCCGACGCCGGTTATCTGCGAGCCATCGAAGTGGCGGCGGAAAGAGGCGTGCGGATACCGATCCCTTCGGCCGGGGCCACCCACAGCTGAGCCCTGAATGAGCCGCTATTGCAGCTTTTGCGGAGGACGCGACAGCGACGTCGGCCATCTGATCACCGGTCCTCGAGGCGTGGCGATCTGCAACGAGTGTGTGAAGCTCGCCCACCAGTTTGGGGGGACAGTGGCGCTCGCTAGCACCACCGAGTTCCTGCTGACCGGTATCTCCCGGTTGGTGACGAACGACCCCCGTCATGGCGGGATCACCGGAACGATTGGAAACGCGGCCTTGGTCGTGCGGGGCGGCCACGTGACCTGGGTGGGCAAGGAGGACGACCTGCCGTCCGCCTACCGGCGTTTCCACACTGCCTCCTGTGAAGGACGCGCGGTCATCCCTGGTTTCGTCGATTCCCACACCCACCTGATTTTCGCCGGGAACCGGGCCAGTGAGTTCGCCAGCCGGCTGACCGGTCGGTCCTACACCCAAATCGCCGCTGGCGGGGGGGGGATCAAGGCGACGGTGGCCGCCACCCGGCGTGCCCCCGTCAGCCAGCTCATCATCGAGGCCGGCGACCGGGTGTCGGCGATGGTGGCGGCCGGTACCACAACGGTCGAGATCAAGTCGGGTTATGGGCTCGACGTCGACAACGAGGTGAAGCTGTTGGAGGTGGCCTCCCAAATCGGGGCTAATCATCCGGTCGACGTCGTCCCCACGTTTCTCGGCGCCCACGCCGTTCCCGTCGAGTTCGACGGCCGGCGGACCGACTACGTCGACTTGGTGTGCAACGAGATGATTCCTCGTTGCGCGCCGTTGGCACGCTTTTGCGACGTGTTCTGCGATCAGGGGGCGTTCACAGTCGAGGAGTCCCGCCGCATCCTGGAAGTGGGTAGGCGCCACGGGCTGGCGCCTCGCCTGCACGCCAATCAGCTGGCCGACTCCGGCGGCCTCGAGCTGGCCATCGAGTTGGGTGCGGTCACCGCCGACCATCTCGAGCACCTCGACGACCGACAGATCGAGGCGCTGGCTGGGTCGGGCACAGTGGCGGTATTGATGCCGACGGCGTCGCTCTCGCTCCGGACGCCGCATGCGCCCGCCGCCCGGCTCTGGGAGGCCGGAGCCACCGTGGCGCTGGCCACCGACTGCAACCCGGGCACCTCATACGTCGAGAGCATGCAGCTGGTAGTTGCGCTGGCCTGTCTCGAGATGGGACTCACTGTCGACCAGGCCCTCTGGTCAGCGACCAGGGGGGGGGCTTTAGCTCTGTTGGAGGAGGACAAGGGCTGGCTCGGCCCGGGATCCGCCGCCGATCTCATGGTGATCGACGCCGATGGGCCTGAGCATTTTCCGTACCGCCCCGGCTCCAATCTGGTCTGGAAGGTGTGGAAGGGCGGCGACCTGACGGTCGGCGGGCTGGCATGATGCCGGGCCATGGCGGTATTGCTGGCGGGCCTCGATGCCCAGGCGGTCGTGTTCGATTTCAATGGCACCATCACCGACGATGAGCGGTTGCAGGCCGACATCTATCGAGAGATCGCCCGGGAACTCGGCACCGAGCTGACAGAAGAGCAGTACTTTGCCGAACTGGCGGGTCTGAGCGAACCGGAGATCGCCGCTTGGGTCCTGGCGAAGGCGGGGAGGGATGCCGGGGAGGCCGGTCGGGTGGTGGAGAAGCGACTGGCCGCTTATCGACGGGCGGCCGGGTCAACATCGCCCGTCCGACCGGGTTCCGCTGCCCTGGTGCGAGCGTTGCACGGACGAGTGCCGATGGCCGTGGTGTCGGGAGCCATGCGATCCGAGATCGACTTCGTCCTGTCGGCGGCCGGTTTGGCCGAGTGTTTCGAGTTCGTCGTTTCGGCCGAAGACGTGGTCGCCGGTAAGCCCGACCCGGAAGGTTTCGAGGTCGCTTTCCGGCGCCTGACCGGCCTGGTAGTCGGTCTCACCCGAGATCGGGTCGTGGTCTTGGAGGACTCCCGGGCCGGATTGGTAGCCGCCCGCGCCGCCGGCCTCCGTTGTGTCATCGCCCACGCTGCTCAACCGGAGGCGGTGAGCGACGCCGATGCGGTAGTGGAGAGCCTGCACGCCGGTCTGCTCGACGACGGTGTGCACCCGCTCGCCGAAGAGGTTTTCTCGGATCGGGTGGAAAGGATCGTTCCGGTCGAGCTCGGAATCACCAACCGCAACTACCGGGTTTTCGTCCGAGGTGGCGGTTCATACATGCTTCGGATCCCGGGGGAGCGGACTGAGGTGTTGGGGATCGACCGGGCCAACGAGGCCGAGGCCGCCCTTCGGGCCGCCCAACTGGGCATCGGCCCTCCGGTCTTGAGCCGGCTGGAGTCGGCCGGCACTCTCGTCACCGAGTTCGTGGGAGGAAGCCATGCTGTCGACGCGGCCGATTTCGTGAGCCGGCTGCCTTCGGTGGTTGCGACCCTGCGCCTTTTCCACGCCAGCGGCCACCTCTCCGGTCGGTTTCCCATCCACCGTGTCGTCGAATGGCACGCTCGCGATGCCGCCCGACATGGTGTCAGCGCCCCCGAGGTCTATGGGTGGCTGAACGCCCGTTCCCAAGCCATCGAGGAGGCCTTTGCTGTTAACCCGCTACCGGAGGTGCCCTGCCACAACGATCTCCTGCCCGCCAACCTCTTATTCGATGGCGACCGGGTCTGGCTGCTCGACTACGAATATGCCGGCATGAACGATCGGTTCTTCGATCTCGGCAACCTAAGCGTCAACTCCGGACTGGACGCTTCCGCCGACGAGTTGCTGCTCACCTCCTACTTCGGGTCAGTCACCAAGGCGGCCATGGCCCGGCTGGCCTTGATGAAGATCATGAGTGAGTTCCGAGAGGGCATGTGGGGAGTCGTACAGCAGGCCATCTCCACTCTCACCAACGTCGACTTCGTCGCCTACGCGAACGAGCGCCTTGAGAACTGCCGGCGCCTGGCGACGGCCCCGGAATTCGACGCCTGGTTGGAGGAGGCGAAGGGAGTGGTGGCGTGAAAGAGACCGCCTCGATTGTCATCTTGGGGGGGGGAGTCGGCGGCGCTTCGATCGCATATCACCTGGCCGCCCTCGGCTGGTCCGAGGTGCTGCTGCTGGAGCGCTCTCAGCTGACGTCCGGCTCGACGTTCCACTCGGCTGGGCTGGTTGGTCAGCTCCGGAGCTCGGTGACCCTCACCAAGATGATGACCTATGGGGTGGACCTCTACCGGCGATTGGCCGCCGAGACCGGGGAAGACCCGGGTTGGCGAGAGGTCGGTTCTCTCCGCCTGGCCTCTTCGCGGCCGCGTCTGGAGGAGCTGGCCCGCCAGGCTGGCTGGGCCCAGACCTTCGGCTTGCCGCTCCACATGGTCAGCACCAGCGAGGCGTTGGAGTTGTGGGACGGCCTGTTCGACCCAACCGGCGTGCTAGGGGCGGTCTTTCTACCCACCGACGGCTCACTCAACCCCTCCGGGTTGGCGATGGCGTTGGCGGCGGGAGCCCGCCGGGGGGGGGTGGAGATTCGCACCAACACCAGGGTCGTGGGCATCGGGGTCGAGCAGGGGAAGATCACCCACGTCGACACCGATGCCGGTCGAGTGATGACCGAATTGGTCGTGCTGGCCGGGGGCGTCTATTCCCTCCAGCTCGGACGCATGGCCGGAATCAACATTCCGGTCGTCCCCATGGCTCATCAATACGCTCACACCCGAATTCGAAGAGACGTGCCTCGCCACCTCCCCACCATGCGAGATCCCGACCGCCTCGTCTATTTCCGGGAGGAGGTGGGGGGGCTATTGATGGGCGGCTACGAGAGAGACCCGCTTCATTGGCATCTAGACGGCGAGATCCCCACCGACTTCAACAACAAGCTGCTCCCTCCGGATTGGGAACGCTTCCTGCCCCTCACCGCCAACGCCACGTCGCTGGTCCCGGCGTTGGCCGAAGCCGAAGTCACCCAGCTCATCAACGGGCCGGAGGCCTTCACCCCCGACGGCGAATTCATCCTCGGCGAGAGCGAGGTCGGCGGGTTGTTCGTCGCCACCGGATTCTGCGCCCACGGTATCGCCGGAGCCGGCGGGGTCGGCAAGGTCATGGCCGAGTGGATCGACAGTCGGGAGCCGACCATGGACCTCTGGAAGATGGACATTCGCCGGTTCGGGGGGCACTACCGCAGCCGTTCCTTCTGCCTGAAGCGGACCGAGGAGATCTACTCCACCTACTACGACATCGTCTACCCCTACCACGAGCGGAAAGCCGGTCGGCCCCTCCGCACCAGCCCCGCCTACGCCCAACACCTGGCGCTCTCCGCCGAATTCGGAGAAAAGTCAGGGTGGGAGCGAGTCAACTGGTATCGATCCAACGAGGATCCGGGCCACGAGCATTTTCGACCGCGTGGTTGGGCTGGGGAGAACTGGTCGACCGCCATCGTCACCGAGCACCTGGCCACCCGCACCGATGCCGCGCTCTTCGATGAATCGAGCTTCGCCAAGATCGACGTGGAGGGTCCCCTCGCCTTCCTCCAAGAACTTTGTGCCAACGACCTGGACAGACCAGTGGGCACCGTCATTTACACGGCCATGCTGAACCGGGCCGGGGGCATCGAGTGTGATGTCACGGTGACGAGGCTCGCCGCCGAGCGCTGGCTCATCGTGACCGGAACCGCCCTTGGGCGCCACGACCTCTCGTGGATTCGGAAATGGGCGCCGGAGGCGGTGTCGGTGCGCGACGTCACCGGGTCGCTCGCCTGCTTTGGGTTGTGGGGGCCGGCGGCGCGGCGGATCCTGTCCGAGATCTGCGAAGACGACCTCGCCTTTTCGTTCATGCAGGCTCGTCAGCTCATTGTGGGTGACGTCCCCTGCACAGCCCTGCGGGTCACCTATGTTGGCGAACTCGGGTGGGAGCTCTATGCGCCGGTCGAGTACGGAGCCCACCTGTGGGATCTCCTCATCGCCGCCGGGCAGAACCACGGTCTGGTGCCGGGCGGTTATCGAGCCATCGACTCGCTGCGGCTCGAAAAGGGATACCGGGTGTGGGGGTCCGACATCACCAGTGAGACCGACCCCTATTCCTCTGGTCTCGGGTTCGCCGTGCGGGCCGGCAAGCCGTCTTTCCATGGCAAACCTGCCCTCGCCGCCATTCCAGGGGAAGGCGGTGGACAGCGGTTGGTTTGCTTGGTGCTATCCGATTCCCGCTCCGTGGCGCTCGGCAACGAACCGGTCAAACGAGACGTCCAGGTGGTCGGACGGGTGTCGTCGGGGGGGTTGGGGTATTACCTCGAAGCCTCGATCGCCTATGCCTGGATCCCGGCGTCACTGGCCGACCCGGGTACGAGTCTGGCGGTGGAGGTGTTCGGAGTCGAGGTGCCCGCCGAGGTCCGGACCGATCCTCTGTTCGATCCAACCGGCCGCCGGATCAGGGGCTGAGGCCGGGAAGGGACCCGGGGGGGCCGCCCAGGTCGCGAGGAAAAAACGGCCAAAACGCCGGATTGATGTGATCCTGCTTGAGTTTTTTCCTAAGGTGGGTGCTTCTCGCGGACGCACAGGGCGCCGCTCCGAATAGGAGGTCCCTTCTTGAACAAGACCGAAATGGCTGAAAAGCTGGCCGATCGGGCCGGCTTGAGTCAGGCGAAGGCCAACGAGGTGCTGGACGTGATCTTCTCCACCAAGTCCGGTGAAGGAATCATTGCCATCGAACTGGATGCCGGTCGCAAGGTCGCCGTCTCCGGCTTCGGCACCTTCGACAGCAAGAGTCGCTCAGCCCGCAAGGGCCGCAATCCGGCCACCGGGGAAACGATCATGATCGCCGCCAAGAAGTACGCGACGTTCTCGGCCGCCAAAGGCCTCAAGGACCGCGTCGCCAAGTAATTCGCCAAGTAGATAGGGCTTATTCCGTAGAAGGCCCCGCCTCGGCGGGGCCTTTCTGTTCCCGTACCATGCCCCTGGTGCACCGTCTGGGAAATAATCGTGGGATCTCGTCGGCCCAGGACGCCCCTGGCGGCGTCCTCCTCCTCGACGCAGCGCATGGGCTGCGCCTTCGTCGTGCGTCCTGGCCAGGAACGCCGCGGCCTCGCCGATACCCTCACGCTATTTCCCAGACAGAGCACTAGGTGAGCTTCGGCCACGGCGTCAACCCGCTTCCCATCGCCCACCGCGGGTCGCAGCAGTTGTGGCCGGAGAACACCATGGTGGCCTTTCAAGGCGCGGTGGATTTGGGCTTCCGATTCTTGGAGACCGACCTTCACGCCTCCCAAGACGGAGTGGTGGTCTGTTTCCATGATGATCGGCTTGAGCGGACCACCGACGCCGGCGGCGCCTTGCGGGATCGAACCTTCGACCAACTCCGAGAGGTTGACGCCGGCTATCGGTTCGGACGCCGCCTTGACTTCCCCTGGCGCGGAAAGGGCGTGGAGGTGCCGAGCCTGGAGGAGCTGGCCACCACTTTTCCAGCCGCCCAACTAGTGCTCGACCTGAAAGAGGATGGGCTCACCGGACCCCTCCTCGATCTGATCGGGCGGCTGAAGTTATGGGACCGCCTGATCGTCGGGAGCTTCTCCGATGGGCGGCTGGCGGACTTTCGCCTGGCCGCCGCCGGCCGGGTGGCCACCTCGACGAGCCCCCCCGAGGTGAGGTTGGTCTGGCGGGCGTCCCGGCGGGGGGGAGCGGTTGCTCTCGAGGCCGAGGCTTTGCAGATTCCTCGCTTCTATCGCGGGGTACCGGTGGTCACCCGCCGGTTCGTCGAGACCGCCCATCGCTCCGGGGTCGCCGTGCACGTTTGGACCGTCAACCAACCAGGGGAGATGCGCCGGCTCCTCGATCTAGGGGTCGACGGCCTCATCACCGACCGCCCCGACTTGCTCCGCCCCCTCCTCGAAGCGCGCGGCACCTGGCACGGGTGACCGCGAACCCAGGGTTCTGGCACGTACCCAGTACTAGCCAGGGCCCACAGATCAACCGTGGGCTGGCGACTCAACTGTGGGCCGGGGCCAGCTGGACAACGACACCGAAAGGTCCCCACCGCCACCTCCACGCAACCGGTCTCGACGAGCCATAAGATCAAACCGTGCAGTTGATCATCAAGGTCCTCATCAACGCCGCTGCCCTGTGGGTGGCGGCTCGATACATCCCCGGCATCACCCTCGAGGGAAGCGTCTGGTCGATCCTGCTCGTCGCATTGGTGTTCGGGTTGCTCAACGCCTTCCTCAAACCGATCCTCAAGCTCTTCTCGTTGCCGCTACTCATCGTCACGCTCGGTCTATTCGCGATCATCATCAACGTCGCCGTGCTCGGCATCACGGCTGCGCTGATGGACAACTTCAGCATCGACGGTTTTTGGCCGGCCTTGTTGGCGAGCCTGGTCATCTCGATCGTGAGCGCCATTCTCAACAAGGTCCTGACCGAAAGAGACTGAGGCCGGTGACTGCCGGTGACCTGCCCCGCGGGCTACCGGGATACGGTGGTCGGTTTGAAGAAGGGTCGAGTCGCTTCGAAGGTGGCGACCTCGTCTTGGTGGCGGAGGGTGAGACCGATGTCGTCCAAGCCGTTCAGCAGTCGCCACTTGGTATGCGGATCCATATCAAAATGCGCCTCGAAGCCCGGGGCGGTAACGGTCTGGGCGTCGAGGTCGATTCGAACCACCGCGGCGGGGTCGGCCTCGGCCAGCCCGATGAGCCACTGCACTTCCTTGGGCGACAATTCGACCGGCAGCAGCGCGATCTTGGTGCAGTTGTTGCGAAAGATGTCGCCGAAACTCGGCGCGACCACGGCCCGAAAGCCCCAGTCGGCCAAGCCCCAAGGGGCGTGTTCTCGGGAAGAACCGGAGCCGAAGTTGGGACCGGTCACCAGGATCTCGGCGCCCCGGTATTCGGGCCGGTCGAGCACGAATTGGGGGTCGGCCTTGCGCCACTCATGGAAGAGGAACTCCCCATAACCGGTCCGCTCAACTCTTTTCAGGAACTGCTTGGGCATGATCTGGTCGGTGTCGACGTTGGCCCGGGGGAGGGGCGCCATCGTTCCGGTGATGACGGAGATTGCTTCCATCACGACCACGACCTCACGTCCACGAAATGCCCCTCGATGGCGGCGGCAGCGGCCATGGGCGGAGAGACCAGATGGGTCCGCCCGCCGGCCCCCTGCCGACCTTCGAAGTTTCGGTTGGAGGTGGAAGCGCAGCGCTCACCGGGGCCGAGGATGTCGGGATTCATGCCCAGGCACATGGAGCAGCCGGCGTCGCGCCACTCGAAACCGGCCGACAAGAAGACCTGGTCGAGTCCCTCCCTCTCGGCCTGGAGCTTCACCAAACCCGAACCCGGAACGATCATCGCCGAGACTTCGGGGTGAACCCTTTTACCGGAAACCATCGCCGCCACTACTCGCAGGTCTTCGATGCGGGCATTCGTGCAGGAGCCGATGAACACCCGGTCGAGCCTGATCTCGCTGATCGGTTGGCCAGGCCGGAGGTCCATGTAGGCGAGAGCCCGGTCAATCGAGTCGGCCTCGATGGGATTCTCGGCGGAATCCGGCGATGGCACCACCCCGGTCACCGAAACCGTTTGGGCCGGGTTGGTACCCCACGAGACATAGGGTTCGAAATCGTTGGCGGCCAAGCGGATCTCGGTGTCGAAAGCGGCGTCGTCGTCGGTGGGAAGGCTCCGCCAGTAGGCGAGTGCCGCGTCCAACACTCTGCCCTTCGGGGCAAACGGGCGACCCTCCAGGTAGGTGAAGGTGGTGTCGTCGGGGGCGACCATCCCGGCTCGGGCTCCGGCCTCAATCGACATGTTGCAGATGGTCATGCGCCCTTCCATCGAGAGGCTGCGTATCGTGCTACCCCGATACTCGATGACGTGACCGTTCCCCCCCCCCACACCGATGCGGGCGATGATTCCGAGGATGATGTCCTTGGCGGTTACGCCTACCGATAGGTCGCCGTCGACGGTGATGGCCATGTTCTTGGGCCGGTTTTGGGGGAGGGTCTGGGTGGCGAGGACGTGTTCGACTTCGGAAGTACCGATGCCGAAGGCGAGCGCGCCGACCGCCCCGTGGGTAGCGGTATGGGAGTCGCCGCAGACGATCACCATGCCCGGCTGGGTGAGGCCTTGCTCGGGTCCGATCACGTGGACGATGCCCTGGCGGGGGTCGTCGAGTCCGAAGAGCGGGATCCCGAACTCCTGGCAATTCTTAACTAAGAAGTCGATCTGCCGCTTGGACAGGGGATCCTTGATGCCGAGGTGGCGGTTGTCGGTGGGTACGCCATGATCGATGGTGGCAAGGCTGAGATCCGGTCTCCGCACTCGCCGCCCCGCCATCCGGAGGCCGTCGAAAGCCTGCGGCGAGGTGACCTCGTGCACGAGGTGCAGGTCGACGTAGAGGAGGGCCGGTTCTCCAGTGGCCTGGCGGACGATGTGGTCGTCCCAAACCTTGTCGAAGAGCGTTCTCGCCATGAGTGGCCACAGGGTACCCGGCCATTGGACCTTGCCAGGAGGACGTTCTCGTTCTGGCCGCGGAGGCGCGCTCCCTGGTCTGGCCATCTGCCGAGAGAATCCGATCTCGGATTGGTTTAACTCATCCGCGCGCTAATGGCCGCAACCGTTCGGCGATGGACCTTCACGCTGAGCTCGGGATCGGCCCAGTCGATCATGGCTGCCCGGATGATCCGGAACAGCGCCGCACGGATGAGCAGCTGCTCGCCGTCAGGTAGCTCCGCCACGTGGTCGAGCACCTCCGGTCCGACGCCTTCCCACTCGAAACAGTCCACGGCGACGATGGCAGCGGCGTAGTCGGGCGGGCGCCAGTACAGGCTGAGATCGATGATCCCCGGTGCCAAGCCGGGGGAGAACAAGACGTTGCCGGTCAAGTCGCCGTGCACCAGTTGGCTCGGTGCCATCAAGGGTTGTCTCATCGATGTCAACTCCTCGATCAGCTGTGCGAACTCCGGCCCCACGTCGGCTGGTTGTTCACCCCAGGCGGCACGATCCGCTTGGCGCCACGGGTCGTCGATCTGATCGACCCAAGCGGGCCGTTCGACGCCTGCCAGCCAGTCGTGAAACGCGTCGCCGGCTTCGATGAGCTGTCGCCATCGCGAGCCGTCCTTATCACCCGCAAGCCAGGTCGAGGCTGACCACCCATCGACGATCCAACGCCCATCCTCGGTGGCGATCGGGCGTGAGAGACGAAGGCCTCCCTCGCTGCCCCTGTTGGCCAGCAGCCCGCACACCCACTCAACCACGTGATGGTGCTCGACACGTTTCAGCGCTGCGGACCCCGCCCGCCACACGTCACCAGAGTCGGTGGCCACCACCCCTCCCGACAGGCCGAACGCCTCAAGAACGTGGGTCGGTGGTGGAACTTCAAGCACTCCCCAACCGTAGATCACCACAGGATCACTGTTCTCGTCGTTCGGACCCTGACAGCGCTCCCCGATCGGGCACTTCTGGGCGCCGGCCTGAACTAGCGTTCGTAACTGGGGTGCGATGCGACTGAGATTCGGGCTGGAGGCTTTCCCGGTCGATGGCGACGGGGTCTTTCTCGCCGCGCGCCAGACAACGTGTAGGCTTCAACTGGCTATCGGCCCCACGGCCGCCCGTGCTCGGAGGAGGTACCGCAAGTGTCCGATCATCCCAACGCCGCTCGCTATCGCCAGCTGGCCTCGGCCATGAGAGCGGGAGACATGAAATCCCTGGCGGACAGCATATCCGATGACATCGAATGGTGGGAGATCGGCGCGCCCGAGCCGGTGCGCGGCAAGCGGGCGCTGTTGGATAGGATGCAGGCTCTCAGCTCTTACGAGTTTTCGGGAGATCTCCATGACGTCGTGGCCAACGACGACCACATGATCGCCCTCCTCAACGTCACCGCAACCAAGGGTGACAAGTCGCTCAGCTATCGGACGGCGGAAATCCATCATGTCAATGCCGATGGTCAAATAGCAAAACGTTGGGCGTTTTCCGACGACACAAAAGCTATCATCGACTTCTTCGCCTGAACTCGGGGCGAGCGCCCTCTTGCCCGAGGCCTTTCTTCGGCCGACCAGGTTCGCGGCGTGCGGTGCCGACAAGGATCGAACCCGGACGGTTCGTGACCAGACGTTCTCGTCACCGATCTGTTGATCCGTGCGAATCTGGATCTTGATCAAGATGACATCACGGTGACGCCTGGGACATGCAGATCCGGCGGTTATCGCGGACTTCTGAAGTCCTGTTGTGGTGGTCAAGAACACTTCGCCGGGCGCCGAGCTTGGGCGCTGGACGCTCGACAACCCGGTGATGTGCCTCGAGTTTGCAGAAACCTGGCTTGTGGCTTGCGAGGCCGGCCGCAATTCCCTGGGGGAGATCGGCGAACAGGTTGCGCTTGTCGCCATCAACGTCGAAACCGGGTACATCAATCGAGTTGATACGCCCACTCGCATTTTCCTTCCCACCTAGGCTCTCAACTATCCAGCGACGTGACGCGCCGTGGTCCGCCAGGACTCGGAGTACGGAGCGCCTGCCTTCGTGGATAGCCTCAGACAAGCTGATCGTCGGGCTGGCTGGCTGACGCCTCGCCACATGGCCGGGCGACCGACCAGAATCCACCTCCATGCTTGACGCCAACTTGCGTCGTCTCTCCCGGCTACATAGGTCCGTCTACCGACTCACCGGCGGGGCATTGGGACAACGCTTGGTGGGCAACGACATGCTGCTGCTTACCACCCGGGGAGCGTCCACCGGAAAGGCCCACACCGTTCCGCTTCTCTACCTCAGGGACAATGACACGCTGGTAGTCATCGCCTCGTGGGGTGGCCGTCCCCAGCATCCCGACTGGTACCACAACCTGATGGCAGATCGGAGGGCGACCGTCCAGGTGCGATCCAAGAGTTGGCCAGTCCGTGCCCGCACCGCCGGTCCCCAAGAGCGGGCGGCCTGGTGGCCTCGCATCGTCGCCGCCTACGAGGCGTATGACACTTACCAATCCCGCACCGACCGCGTCATTCCGGTGGTGTTGCTTGACCCCGACCGATGACAGATCCGGTCGGGCGGCACCCCAGGTTGGGGGTGGGCGAGGGAGAGCACGCGTCGTAGAGGAGCAAGGCGAGATCACCCGGAGGCCTGATGAGTGGTGCACGTGGGCACCCGCCGATTGCTCGCAACGCTACGGTTGCGGTCGGCCGTGTGGCGTCGGACGCCGTCAACGTCAGAGAAAGGAGCCACCGACGACAAACCGAGTGGGGCGATCTCTCCTCCGAGTAGCCGCCTTGACGGCGCTGCTGCTCGCCTCTTGCGGAGACGGTGCGGCCACGACGACCGTCGCCGAGCAGCTCACGGCGCCGACTGTTACCGCGGCACCGGGTTCGACCGCAACGCTGACGGAGCCCACCGAGACGCCGCTACCAAGCACCGAAGAGTGCGAGGAGCCGGCAACGGAGATAGCCTTCGGGTCGTCGATTAGCGAGGAGATCGTCGGCAGCGACGAGCCCGGCGGGGAGCAGCGGTACTTTTGCGTCCAGTTTCCCGACGGCGTGAGCAGCATCACGTTTGAGCTCACGGAAAATGACCTCTGACCTCAACCTGTACGTGGGCCACCCCGACCTCGAGACCGTTCAGCAGGGCGGCCTTTGGTTCCGGGCTTCGGACGAGCCGGGCACCGATGACGAGGTGGTAGTCGTCGAACCAGCACTCGCCGACTAGGTGAACCCCGGCTCGTACTACATCGAGGTGTCCGGAGAGGAGCGCCGGGAGTCGTCGTCGTTTAGCTCACGGTCCGCACTCCGTAAGGGGCCGAGGAGTCGATCCGGCCGCGCTGCTTGGTTAGGAGGCGCAGTCGACCGCTATCGCCAGTGCCAAACAGATCTGGCGCATTCGCATATCACTGAGCCGACCGAGCCGCTGAGTGAGTGCACCAGTCGCGACGCTTTCAATCGAATCCAAATTCACAGCCGATCGCTTTGGAATCGGGTCGTCTCCCACCTCGAGCACGACCTCGCTCGGGAGACCCCGAATCGTGGTAGTGCACGGAGCAACCAGAGCTCGTCGCAGCCTTGGGATCACAGCGTTACGGGACATGACAACGACAGGGCGACGGGAGATCTCGGGCAGCTCGCACCACCAGACCTCTCCCCAAGAGGGCAGGCCTGTCACGAGGACGCTGCAGCTTCCCGGAACGAGGCCAGGTCACCCCATTCGTCGCCCTCGTCGAGCGGATGCTCGTCGTAGGCGGCGTAGGCGGCGTCGATCTCGGCAGCTCGATGTTTGGCGAGCAGCGAGGTCAGCGCTTCGTCGAGCAGTGCGGCATCGTTGAGTTCCGACCGCAGATTTCTCGCATCCTTGAGCAGCGTTTCGTCGACGGTGGTACTGACTCGGACCCTGGGCATGCCATAATCATGCTACAACTGTGCCACCTTTGCAACGTGTTTCGACTGCCGCCGCGCCGGCCGTTCAACGAGGAGATCGTCGGCAGCGACGAGCCCGGCGGGGAGCAGCGGTACTTTTGCGTCCAGTTTCCCGACGGCGTGAGCAGCATCACATTTGAGCTCACGGAAAATGACCTCTGACCTCAACCTGTACGTGGGCCACCCCGACCTCGAGACCGTCGAGCGCACGACGGGCCGATCCGGCGCGCTTGCCGATCTGAGCGTCACGGTCCGAGTTTCGGGTGATCGGTGACGATTGGTCGGCAGCGAGAATGGTCTGATGTCCGATCAACCTGAGCGCACCGACGAGCCAGATTGGACCTCAATCGTGGATGCCTACGGTGACGCTTCCCACGTGCCAGCAATGCTGAATGACACCCTTTCCGGCGACCCAACAACCCGGCGATCAGCCATCGAGCGACTCTGGGGATCTCTCTGCCACCAGGGAACGGTTTATGAGGCAACACCTGTCGCGGTTCGGTTCATCGCCAAGCTCATTGCAGAGGGAACCACCACTGACGATGTACGGGCCCATTTGACGTTTCTCCTTGCTTCGATCGCCAACGCCGACTCCTTCGTATTGCCTGGTAACGATCAGATGGTGCGCGCCGACTGGCGCCGGGACACCGACGAGCCAAGACCCGAGCGCGACCTCATCGAGGAGTGCCGGACGGCAGTAGTCGCGGTCGCGCCCCAGCTGATCGGACTTCTACCGACTGCTCCGCCAGCCATGAGGGGCGGCCTTATTGCGCTCGCCGGCTCTGTCGCTCGAGAGCTCCCCGAAGAAGTCGAGCCAATCATCTCTGACTTCGCGAACCAAGCGAACGATCGCCATCTTGCTGAGAGCGCTCTGCTTGTCATGTCAATCCTGCGTGATGACCACATCACAGCCCAGCAGCTGCGGGAAGGGGCGGATGCTGAGCTTCGGGATTACCTCGACGCGATCGCGGACTGGCCGATCACGATCCAAGTGCGGGACGCCATCCGCGAACTCGCCGAGCGAGCGTCGAACCCCTGGCTTGACTGAGTTGGGACCATGAGCCGCTGCTTCGCCTCGGGGTACGAGAAAGATGTGCCGATCCCGAGCGCGTAGACCAACGGGGCGTTATCACACAAATCGGCTGCTCAGGGCGTAGGTTGCGGGTGTGGTGGCGGGGAATCCGGGTGACCGCGAGGGCGTCTTAGGGAATGAGGTGGCGGGCGTTCTCGTTGGTGGCGATCAGTCCGCTGCTCCAACCCCCAGGAGAGCTTGCCGTGCAGCAAATGCGCATGCCCGGACGGCGAGCGCATGCCGCTCGCGATGGCGTGCGGCCACCCTTCTACGCCGGTTCGGAAAGGCGATCCTCCTCCCAACGTACCTCGTGGAGGCGCATCGGGTCGTCGAAGCCCTGGAGGTGGACCTCGCCGCGGTCGACGAACGTGAAGCCCTTGCCGGCGACGAGCTGGCGCACCACGTCCGAGACGAGGATCTCACCTCCGTGAGCCTGCGCCCCGATGCGCGCCGCGGCGATCACGGCTGTGCCGAACAGGTCGTCGTCTTCAGCGATCGGCTCCCCGGCGTTCATACCGACGCGGAGGAGGATCGGCTGGCTGGCCGACTTGTTGTGGGCCGCCAACCGGAGTTGGAGCGCGATCGCACAGGCTAGGGCGGCAGTAGCCGAGCCGAAGGACGCCATGAACCCATCGCCCATCGTCTTGATTTCGGCACCATCGTGGTTTCGGAGCTCTTGGCGCACGATCCGCTCGTGGTCTCGCATGACCTCGCGCGCTCCCTCGTCGCCCAGTTGTTGGGTCAGCGCGGTCGAGCCCTCGACGTCCGTGAACAGGATGGTCCGTACAGTGCCGGAGTCGGCTCCGGCGTTGGCACGAGTTGGCTCGGTCGGCGGCCGGTCGGCGAGGAACGCG
>Ga0209341_10001350_pt1 | contig 24409 bp, 29 predicted proteins | sample RifCSP13_2_FD_184020 | JGI IMG/M metagenome (GOLD analysis project Ga0209341, IMG submission 184020) | Soil microbial communities from Rifle, Colorado - Rifle CSP2_sed 13_2 (SPAdes) (version 2) | ecosystem: Environmental > Terrestrial > Deep subsurface > Rock core/Sediment | place: Rifle... | reverse complement strand
GAGGGAAAATGGGGATGAGATTGAACAGCATGAGGATGAGATTGAGCAAAACAAACCACGAAAATACGAAAGAGGGATCAGGCAGTAATTGATTCCCCGGAGAAAAAAGATTGATCTGAAACACGCCCAATCGGATCGGGATGGCAGCCAATGCGGCCAGCAGCAAGTTGGAAACAGGTCCTGCCAGAGCCACCAGCATTGGCGCCGCGGGCGATGTGCGCTGCAGCGCATACGGATTGATCATTACGGGTCTGGCCCAGCCAAACCCCGCCACCAGCAACAGTAGCGATCCGATGGGATCCAGATGCACCAATGGATTCAGCGTCAGGCGACCCATGCTGCGCGGCGTATCGTCGCCAAAGTAATCGGCCACGAAGGCGTGCGCGAACTCATGCACGGTAAATGCGACGATCAGGACAATTGCGCGTGCGATCAGTTCCGCAGGATCGAGTCCAAGCATAAGAGCGCGGGATTATAGCATGCCATTTCCACTCTGCAGTTCATATGCGCCTCAACGTAAAAGGGTGGGCACGTTATAATGCCGCGGCGCGCCGGAATGCTCCCAGAACTGAAACTTGATGACATTGTTCGCCTGCGCAAGACGCACCCCTGTGGCAGTACCGACTGGAAAGTGGTTCGCCTGGGCGCGGACATCGGCCTCGTCTGCCTGGGCTGCGGCCACCGTGTACTGATGGAGCGGCGCAAATTAGTCAAAAGCATGAAGAAGTTGAATCCACCGGATGTAATAACAAATAACCAATAACATTTCCTAATTGGTTATCAGTTATTGATTTTTCCCATGTCCACCCTCTTCCTCGTCGCCACCCCTATCGGAAATCTCGAAGACCTGAGCCCGCGCGCTCAACGCGTGCTACGCGAGGTGAAGTTGATCGGCGCAGAGGACACGCGCCACAGCCGAAAGCTGCTCACCCATTTCGACATACACACTCCGCTGACCAGCTACTTCGAACACAATGAACGCCTGAAATTGGACGAAGTGCTCGCCGCACTGCAAACTGGCGATGTGGCTCTGATCTCCGACGCCGGTATGCCGGGCATCAATGATCCCGGGTACCCGCTGGTGCGTGCCGCATTGGACGCCGGCCACGACGTCAGCCCGATCCCAGGACCCAGCGCCCCGATTGCGGCATTGGCGGCATCAGGGCTACCCACGGATCAATTTCTTTATCTTGGTTACCCTGCACGCAAGAGTGGAGAGCGTCGCGGCGATCTTGAAAAGATAGCTGCACTGCCATATACACTGGTTTTTCTCGAATCACCGCATCGTTTGCTCCCCGCTTTGGAAGATTTGCGACTAACTCTCGGTGACCGCCAGGTGGCTGTGGCCGCGGAGTTGACCAAAATGTACGAGCGTTTTTTCCGCGGTAGCCTAAGCGAAGCCCTAGCCTTCTTCGTAAAAGAACCGGCCCGCGGTGAGTTCACTATCGTGGTTGCCGGGGCGAAGCCTGAAGCCGAGCACTGGAGCCAGGAGCGTGTGCTGGCCGCTCTGCGTGACGGCTTGGGCGAGGAAGGAAAACCATCTGAGCTTGCTCGCCGCGTCGCAAGCGAGGCCGGCTGGCCGCGCAGCCAGGTGTATGATTTGATGCAGGAATTGCGCAAGGAAACCAAATAACATGGACTTGAACAACCTCACACGCTTCAAACAACTCGATCCCGATGACATGATCGGTCACATCAATGGTCTACCGGAGCAGCTGGCTGCAGCTTGGAAGCTGGGCAGCAAGCTGTCGCTGCCTCGTTGGCGCGGCATCCGCCAGGTGGTCGTGGCTGGCATGGGCGGCTCGGCCATCGGCTCCGACCTGGTTGCCGCCTACGGGGAACACTCACTCAAATTAGCCTGGACCACTTGGCGGGATTATGGCCTGCCCGCCTGGGCGCATGGACCAGAAATGCTGGTAATTTGTTCGTCCCACTCAGGCAACACCGAGGAAACGCTCTCAGCCTTCGAGGCAGCCAAGGCCACAAGCTGCCGCATCCTGGCAGTCTGCACCGGCGGCCAATTGGAAGAAGCTGCAAAGAAAGCCAATGTTCCGTTATGGGTCTTCAAGCACAAGGGCCAACCACGCGCCGCAGTGGGCTACTCCTTTGGTTTGCTGCTGGCCGCCGCGGCGCGACTAACGCTGCTGCCGAATCCTGACAACGAGATGGCCGAGGCGGTGGCCGCGATGAAAGAGCAGCAGAAGACGCTGCTGCCCGAGGTGCCCGATACCCGCAACTCCGCCAAGCGCATGGGCGGCCAGTTCATGGGGCGTTGGATCACGATCTACGGCGCTGGCCTGATGGCGCCGGTGGCCCGCCGCTGGAAGACACAGCTCAATGAGATCGCCAAGGTTGCAGCCAGCTTCGAGATCATCCCCGAAGCGGACCACAATGCTTTGCAGGGCGTGATGCAGCCCGAATCGCAATTCAATGCCACCATGGCTATCTTCCTGCAGGCTGCGCACAACGACCCGCGCAACCAGCGCCGCACCGAGCTGACCCGCATGGCCATCATGCTGCAGGGTCAGAACACGGATACGATCACCGCGACCGGCGACAGCCGCCTGGCTAACATGTGGACCGCGCTGCATTACGGCGACTATGCCGCCCATTATCTGGCGATGGCATATGGCGTCGACCCGACGCCGGTGCCGATGTTGAATGAGCTAAAGGAGAAGATGAAGGAGGGCCTAGACTAGAGGTTGGATTGGAGATCTGTTTTATTATTAGTTGTAGTCGATCCCTTCGAACTTGCCTTTGATTCCAAATCGTTTGCTGCCTTTGATCATTTCCGCCACGTCGGCTACATGGATCAGCATCTTAGACGGAATGCACCCCCGGTTGTGGCAGGTCCCACCCAATGACCCTTCTTCCAAAAGGGCCACCTTGAGTCCTTGCTTGGCGGCGTAATCGACAATATCCAACCCGGAACCTGCGCCAACCACTAGCACATCAAAATGGTTATTGCTGTTGGGCGCCATGCATTTCTTTATTGTGTTTATCCAGTTCTTCCTGAGAGTCGAACTGGGCGCCACATTGCGTACACTTGTGATCACCTGCCATAGCTATGCACCTCCTTTCTCCGGGAAAACGGCCTTTTTTTGGATTGTTACATGAAAAAAGACGAGCCGGGACCACCAGGCTCGCCTTTCGTCGGCAATCGCAACTGCCGTTCTGCTTATTCAGGCTCTTCCGGCATCACGATCCACATGATGAAATAGGCGAGGATGCCGGCGCCACCCAGCAGGATACTGAGGGCGAAAGCCAGACGGATCACAGTCGGATCGGTGTCCAGGTATTCAGCTAATCCGCCGGCCACTCCTGCGATCATACGATTCTTGCGCGAACGATAAAGACGTTTGACTTTTTCAGGGGCCACGTTTTCTCCTTATAATAATTTCGGATTCTAAACAGATATACGATAATTGTCTGGAATTGTTTCGCGCCTGACTTTCATCCATTATCCCCCACCTTCATTCTTAATTGCTCCCAACCCATTCTACAATCGTCGCCTCTCCCTGCCCCACGCCAACACACAATGTGGCCAGCCCATAATACGGCCGTCGCTCGCCTGGCGCTCGCCGGCGCATTTCGTGCACAAGCGTTGTCAGTATACGCGCGCCCGAGCAGCCCAACGGGTGCCCCAGAGCAATGGCGCCTCCATTGACATTGGTGATCTCCTCCCGCAATCCCAGGTCTTTCATAACGCGCAGCGACTGAACGGCAAAAGCCTCATTGAGTTCAATTAATCCAATATCTTCGATCTTCAGATTGGAGCGTTTCAAAGCTTTGCGCACCGCGGGCACCGGGCCGATGCCCATGGTGCGCGGCGGCACGCCGGCGGCCGCCGAAGCCACTACCCGCGCCAGCGGCCTAAATCCCAATGCCTTGGCCTTCTCCGCGCTGGTCAACAGCAGGGCGGCCGCCCCGTCGTTTAGCCCCGAGGAATTGCCCGCCGTCACCGAGCCGTCTTTGCGAAAAGCAGGCTTCAGCCTGGCAAGGCTTTCCATGCTGGTGTCTCGCCTCGGGCGCTCATCTTGATCGACAACAATCGGCTCACCCTTGCGCTGGGGAATGGAAACAGGCACGATTTCTTCGGCAAAGCGGCCGCCATCCATCGCGGCGATTGCCCGTTGGTGGCTTTGCAGAGCAAGGCGATCCTGTTCTTCACGCGAAATGGGTTGCTCTTCGTACAAATTCTCGGCGGTCTCCCCCATCGAGTCGTTGCCATATGGCTCTTTCAGCTTGGGATTTGGATATCGCCAACCCAGTGTCGTGTCCCACATGGTCACATTGCCATACTCAAACGCCTGGGCCGCCTTGGGCACCGAATACGGCGCACGGCTCATGCTTTCCACGCCCGCAGCGATATAGACGTCGCCCTCGCCAGCTTTGATTGCACGGGCGGCAATGTTGACGGCGTTCAACCCAGAGGAACAGAGGCGGTTCACTGTGACTGCGGCAACTTCCACCGGGAACCCGGCCAGCAGCACCGCCATACGCGCCACATTGCGGTTGTCCTCTCCCGCCTGGTTGGCGCAGCCCATATAGACTTCCTCGACTTCAGCAGGATCGATGCCCGTGCGCTGCACCAGCGCCTTGAGCACCAGCGCGGCCATGTCATCTGGGCGCACAGCAGCCAGCGCGCCGCCCAGCGCGCCGATGGGAGTACGCACGGCATCGATAATGACTGCTTCAGGCATCTCGCTCCGATTTCACAGAAATGGATTACGGCGAGTTGGAATTCTAACAGGATAACCCTCCCGGTTTATGTTTTTTAACTGGGATGGTCATCCACTATACTTGCGGCTTATGTTTCCTTTCGCCGGCGAATTCGCCGCCCTTGGCACCTCGGTCATGTTTTCGATCGGGGCCACGTTTTTCACTCTAAGCTCGCGGCAGGTAGGCTCCGCCGTGGTCAACCGCAGCCGCCTGCTGGCGGCGACGCTTATCCTCATGGCGGCGCATCTTGTTCTTTTCGGCGGCCTGCTGCCCAAACTGGCGACAACGGATCAATGGTTCTGGTTCAGCCTTTCTGGCATCATCGGCTTGAGCCTGGGGGATGTTGCTCTCTTCCAGGCTTTCGTGCAAGTTGGAACCCGCCTGACCATGCTGGTATTCAGCCTTTCACCTGTACTGGCAGCTTTGATGGGTTGGGCATTCCTGAACGAAACACTAGCCCCTTTACAAATCTTGGGCATGGGCATCACACTCGCCGGCGTGCTGTGGGTCGTATCCGAAGAACAAACTGGAAATCAAGATCCCGTCGATCGCCGCTATTATTTGGGAGGCCTGTTCTTCGCACTCTTAGGTGCGCTAGGGCAGGCAGGCGGATTGGTAACTGCCAAATTTGGACTGATCGGCGACCTCCCGGTCCTTTCCGGGCAAGTAATTCGCATGGGAGTGGCAACTCTCGCACTGTGGCTATTCACCTTGATCCGGGGTAAGGGCAGGGAAACGATTTTGAAATTTCGCGAGAAACCACTGGCCGCCCGTTTCGCGCTGTTGGGAACCGTTGCCGGGCCAGTGCTGGGTGTTTGGTTTTCGCTGGCCGCGGTGAAATACACCGAAGACATCGGCGTTGCCAGCACCCTTCAGTCGTTGCCTCCGATCTTCCTTCTCCCCATTGGATATTTCTTTTTCAAAGAGAAGGTCACCGCTCGTTCAATTCTGGGAACAATGATAGCGCTGGCCGGGGTAGCGATCTTATTCCTGGTCTAGCTATTCGGGAAATATGAAGATCGGGCTGGGCGTGAGAGTAAAGGAAAACATCCCTCCGCGGGCTTGCACAAGTTGAAGTTCCGGGCCATCGGACCTGATCGCCAAACCCTCGACACGAACAGAGGCAGCGCCAACATGCCATACTGCGTTCGCTTGCGGAATGGCGTCACCGGGTAGCATAAGCGTGCCCGAGTCGTACCACGCGATCCAGAAGCGCTGTCCGCCTTCCTCGACCTCATAGACGCGAATGCCATCGTCATCTCCAACTACAATTCGCGTAAAACTATCGTAATCCCCCAATTGATCAATTAGCTGCTGCAGCGCATAGTAAACAGGCCGATACTCCTTGCGTTCGAAATCCACCAGGCCGGCCCAAGCTGCCGTGCCGGCGCCCGCTTGAGCGATACCCAGCTTCAGCAACAACAAATCCTCGGTATAGGCGGTGTTGATCAGGGCGATACCCTGTTCGGCCGCGACGACGATGCGCTTCACCGTATCCTGTGCAACGAACTCTTGTGTCCAACGCAAAGAATCCGCATCGGCAGCCACCAGCTTGGTGAAGAACTCCGCCAGCCGACAGCGATCGGCTTCGGTAGCCGGAGGAACCAGGCGGCCCATCTGGTTTGCGGGCTTGTCACAAAGGGTAGCCGGGCCCCAGGCGATGAAAGGCGTCGCCCCGGTGTCGCTGATGATGATCGGTTTCTGATATCCGCGAGAGCTAGTTTCCATTTTCAGCCAGTCCACAATAGCCTCGATCTCATAAGGATGGCCTAATGAATGGATGTTGAGCACGTCGAATATATCCGGTCTATCCAGGATGGCGCGCATGTCGTCAAGCGAATGCGTCTTGTCTTGTAATTGCGTAAAAGCAGATTCATATTCTCCGGGTTCCGCCGATCCAAATAAGGCAGGCGTTGTGAGAAAAGCCACATGAGCCACCATTACATCGGGATACGCCGTATGCGCGGCTTTGTAAGACATTTCCAAGAGTTTCAGATACTCATCAACGGGTTCGGGTTCATAACTGGAAAATTCGACACCGATTTCGTAATAGCGGATTGGTTCGAGTAGGCCCGGCATATCTTCAACTCCATCCGCGTCGTAACGCTCCACTACTGCAGTGACCCACTCTTCGTATTCATCCAAATATTCTTCTTTAACGCCGCCTTTGAGTGGAAAGAAAAAACCTTCAACCCGAACATCCTTGGAACCCCAATTGCTTAAGGAGCGCAATGCGATCAACGGAGTATGGACACCGATGGCCTGGAATTCCATGATGAAGGTATCCAGCCGGGTGAAATCAATGGCAGCCTCCGGGGAAGGTTGCATTTGACCCCAGGCGAAATTCTCCGGCAACGGCTTGGCCGCGGTGAGACCCAGCGGCGCCAGCATGTTCGCAAGCGGCCGGACGCGGGAAGGAATTTCGATGACGACATATTCTGTGCCAATGAGGATCGGCGTTATTGCTTCGTCTTCTCCGGTAATCGCGCTGGGAATCGCGATCGGCACAATCTCGATCGAACTGGTTGCCGCGGGCGATACGGCCATGCCGGCCTGACCACACGCGAGCCCTATTACCAATACGAAGATGGGGAGTTTCCTGATCAATTTAGCATCCGAAAGAGGACCGTGTACTCTCATCCTACTGTGTTGGCAGGACGCAGGAATTGTAAATCAATCGTTGCTCACCGAGATATGCAATGGATATCAGTCAATGACGGCGGGATCATTAAAAAAATCAGCGGGCGGGCCCGTCTCTTGAGCCCGCGGACTATTATTTGACTGTGAAGCTCTTCGCGCTGGTTTCGAAATCCGTATGGCGGGCATCGTATTCACTAATGTCCGTCGTGTAGGTGATCACCCACACTGTGTCCCCGGATTTCAACAAGTACTGGTCAGCCTTGGATGTTCCCTCAGCCCCAAGCAGTACCGCCAGATCAAACTCTTCGATCAACAGATAGGCGTCGAACCCGGGGATGGTGACGGCGCGTTGACCCACCACGGCGATCCCGCCCACGGCGTTCAGTTGGGCAAGAGACGCATCCACGTAATCCTCAATGGTGTAGCTTTCGAGCGCTGGATTCTGCTCACGGATCACGTTTACATTGGTGTACGTCTGGACTGGATTGTTGATCTCGGTGTCGGCCGCATACAAGAGAATGAAGCCGGCATTCGCCTCCAGTGACTGAGCCAGGCCCTCCTGCCCGGCGTCGCGAAACATCTGGGCTACCTGAGCGAAATCTTGCTCGTCTCCGCCGCCTTCGAAAGTGGCGGGGAGCATGAACGCAAAGCCTTCCCCTTCGAAAGTCTCCCAATCGCTTGGGGCGGCTGCACCTCCGCCGCCAGAGCAGGCTGTCAGGAGCAGACCGAGGGCGATAAACAGTTGTGCTTGTCTTACGAAATTGCTTTTCATTAGTACTTTCCTTTCCCTTATGGAATCAACAATAAGGAAGCGAATTATCCCGTATTGCTTGGCAATCAGTCAATAGCGCCTCTTATAATTGCCCCATGCCCAGCCATCCGCTTTCCGGCGTCTACGCCGCCGCGGTCACTCCAATCAAATCCACAGGCGCAATTGACCTCGCCGGGTTGCCGACTCTGCTCGCCTTCCTGGCCCAGCGCGGTTGCCACGGCGCCCTGATCCTGGGAACTACCGGCGAAGGTCCATCATTCTCACCGGACGAGCGGTCTGCAATCTGGAAGGCAGCAGCCGAATGGCGCGCAAAAGAAGCGCCACGCTTCCAACTGTTGGCCGGCACAGGCACGCCCAGTCTTAGCGAGACGCTCGCGCTCACAAAAACCGCATTCGATCTAGGATATGAGGGCGTTTGTGTGCTGCCTCCGTTTTTCTTTCGCGATGCCACCGAAGACGGTCTATTCGATTGGGTCTCGCAAGTCATTGACAAATCCGTTCCCGAAGGCCGCTGGTTCTTGGGATACCACATTCCAGCGGTCAGCGGGGTTGCGTTGTCTCTCAACCTGCTGCAAAGATTGAATTCCGCATTCCCAACGCGCTTCGGCGGCCTCAAGGATTCCAGCGGAAGCCTGGATTCAGCGCAAGCATATGCAAAGGGTTTGCCCAACAGGGCGGTCTTGGTCGGCAGTGACAAATTGGTCGGGTCAGGGTTGGCGGTGGGCGCTGCCGGCTGTATCACCGCCGGCGCCAACCTCTGGTCTTCGCAGTTGCGCGGCATTTTTGATGCGCATAAACGCGGCACCCCTGTCGCTTCGCTGCAAGGAGAGGTCTCCGTTCTGCGAGAAAAGATGGATGCTGCTCCCTCCAGGCCTGCGTATATCAAGGCAATGCTGCACGCTCACCATGGCTTCCCTCTATGGTCCGTGCGCGCGCCTCTTCGAAATCTCACCGAAGAGCAAACTCGCGTTGCTATTGGGAGCCTGGAAGTCCTCCGCTCAAGAACATAAGCCGGCGTCCGCCGGGTAGCTAAATCCGATCAATACTTATGCCTAAGCTCAAAGCCGATATCGCCATTTGCGGCGCAGGGATTCTGGGCATCAGCGCCGCATACCAACTGGCCGTGGTCCACAAACAGCCGAATATCTTGCTCGTCGACGAACGCCCGCCACTGACTCTAACGTCCGATAAATCCACCGAGGCCTACCGCAACTGGTGGCCAGGCCCCGGCGATGGCATGGTGCGCCTGATGAACCGCAGCATTACGCTAATGGAAGACATGGCGCGCCAAAGCCATAACCTCTTCAACCTCAATCGACGCGGCTACCTCTACGTGACCACTGACCCGAACTCCTTATCGTCGCTGTACAACTCCGCTGAAGAAGCCTCCGCGCTCGGCGCGGGCGAGCTGCGCGAGCACTCGAGCGGTGCGAGTTACCAGCCCCATCGCGCCGAGGGCTTCGAAGGCTCCGACGGCGCCGATTTGCTTGCGGATCCCGCTCTCATATCGAAGCATTTCCCCTACCTGTCCAAAGACACGGTCGCCGCGCTGCATGTACGCCGCGCGGGCTGGCTCTCTGGCCAAACCTACGGCATGTGGATGCTGGAGCAAGCCAAGGCTGCGGGCTTGAAAATGGAAACCGGACGCGTGGCAGCGGTGGAAACCTCGGGCGGCAAAGTCAGCCGTGTTGCTTTGCAGGATGGAACCGAAATCGAAACGTCCGTTTTTGTCGATGCTGCGGGACCCTATCTGGCTGAAGTAGGAAAATTTCTCGGCTTAGAGATTCCGGTTACGAATGAGCTGCACCTCAAAGCCAGCTTCAATGACCACCTCGGCGCGCTCGGCCGCGATGCACCCCTGGTCATATGCGCTGATGCGCAGAAGCTGGAGTGGAACGATGACGAGCGCACTACGCTGGCTGGGGATCCTGAAGCTGCCTGGCTACTCGAGACCTTACCATCCGGTGCGCACACACGTCCCGAAGGAGATAGAGCAGCGCAGAGCATTCTCGTTCTCTGGGATATTCATAATCAGCCGGTCGAGGCTACTTTCCCGATCCCGGAGGATCCGCTATATGCGGAGCTCGCTGTGCGCGGCCTGGCGCGCATCCTGCCCGGATTCCGTGCCTACGTCGAACGAATGCCGCGGCCGCAAATCGATGGCGGCTACTATACAAAGACTCGCGAAAACCGCCCACTTGCCGGGCCGCTTCCAGTCAACGGTGCATACATTATTGGCGCCGCGTCCGGCTATGGGGTCATGGCCGCGGCGGGCCTAGGCGAACTGCTAGCAATGCACATTGTCGGCGCCTACCTGCCGGAATATGCTCCAATGTTCAGCTTAGCGCGTTATGAAGATCCGGTTTATCAGACGGTGCTTAATAATTGGGGCGATAGCTGGCAACTGTGATTTACTAGCTGATTCACCACGGAGACACGGAAACACGGAATTTATTCTTAGGCTCCGTGCTTCCGTGTTTCCGTGGTTTTGTTCATTATTTCGCGTTCAGATCGTTCTGATGGATTCCGAATAGATTTCCCTCTGTATCCTGGCAGTACGCTTGCCAACCGACACCAGGGATCGGATGCAAAGCATTCACCACCTTACCGCCATTCTTTTCGACTGTAGCCACCGCTGCCTTGGCATCCTCTACCTCGATGGTATTGGTCGTGCCTTCATCCGGCTTGGTGCGGCGTCCAAAACCGCCGTTGATGCCCGGTTTGCTATCCTCACCAGTAATCACCAGCCAATACTCCGTCGGCCCTTCCCATTTCTGCACTTTCCAGCCAAAAGTGTCGGAATAGAATTTGGCCATGCGCTCAGTATCGTCACCCACCATTTCGAAATGCACTACGCGGGACATAGCTTCCTCCAAATTTAAGCGGCCTAGAACTTCATTCTATCAAGCATCCTCTTCACCCATACTTTATTTCGATTGCTCCGTACTTCACAAGTAGATTAGAACCGCCAAAAAGCAGCGCAACCCCTATATGAGTAAAGGGTTAATTAGGGTGAGCGGCGATTGCCGCACCTCAATCATCATTTTTCATAAGGAGAGAACAGATGGATACAAGCAGTCTTGGTAAGTGGGCCTGGATCATCGCCCTCGTCGTGTGGGTGGTGCTGGGCGCCTTGGGTGGCCTGGGCGTCGACCTCGGCCTGCCCACGATCGTCACCGACGTCGTGGCCCTGTTGGCCGTGTTGGGTGGCCTGTTCTACATCGCAGGCATGAAGGATCGCACTGGATTCTTCATCGCTGCGCTCGCCTTGAGTGCCTTCTCGGCAGCCGCCGGCGGCCTGTTCGTGGCCCAGCTCGGTGGCTTGGTCGCAGGTATCTTGGGTGGGGCCGCCGCCGCCGCTGCTGCTGCTTCTGCTGGCGCTCTGCTCATGGTTGTCTATGAGTGGATCATGTCCTTCAGCATGAGCAAGTAGTCCCTTTATCTCCAAGTTTTTATACACAAAAGAGCGGGACCTAGGTCCCGCTCTTTTGTTTCATGGCTCACAAAGAAAATAGCGAAATTCTCGTTTCGCTATTTTTCCATATTTAACCTCTGCTTGGAAAGGTTGTCGGAGCCTTGGGTTGCCTGCTTCTGCCTTTGTTATCCGTCAGGCGCCGCTGCTGCTTACGGATCGCTTTTTGCTTGGCGATTCGGCGCTCCTCGCTGGTCGAAATAAACCATCGTTTCTTGCGCACGGTGCTGAGCACCTTGCTGCGCGCCACTTTCTTGCGGAAGCGTTTGAGCAGCGAACCCTGGGATTCTCCAGGCCTTAATACCACCTTGGGCAAAAACCACACCACCTTTCCATTATGGACTGCATCTTTCCTTAGACAAAAATCGCTTCCTGCATTCGACAGGAAGCTCACTTGAATAAGTTCTACGATGCGAAGCCGGATTATATCACAATGAGAATAACCAGCCGTAAGGTAACGGGGCGACCCTGCATACTCGTTAGCCACAAAGACGGCTACTCAACCAATGGAGGTTCCCATGGATAATCGTGAGATCTACAAAGAGAAAGCGCAAGCCAAGCTCGACGAGTTGAATGCACGCATCGACCTGCTCAAAGCCCAGATGAAAGGCCAGTCTGCCGATGCCAAGTTGGCGCTAAGTGGGCAAGTGGAAGTGCTGGAAAATAAGCGCGAGGACCTACAATCGCGCATGCGCCAATTACGCACGGCTGCCGAAGATGCTTGGGATGAAGTCCCATCTGGCCTTGACCGGGCGATGGATGAAGTTCAGCATGCCCTGGACCGCGCCGGCGAAGAACTCGATAAGGCGCGATGAATCAAGCGCTTTAAGATTCTCACTTCAAGTAAGAAAACGAACGCGGGTTAAGCGCCTCGTTGATACGCTGGCCAAGCAGTTGCCAGCTAACAGAAAAGAGGATCAACACGAGCGTCACGGGCACGAAAGTCCACCAATAGGTGAATCCCAGCGAAGGTCCAACAATCCAATTACGCGAGGCCGCGATCATCACTCCCCATTCCGTGATGCCGCTGATTCCAATGAAAACCAGAGCAGCTTCCAGGACAACCATGCCTCCAATATCCCGGGTCACCAGAACAACAATAGGGGTTGAAATGTTGGGGAGAATATGCCGGTAGAAAACCTGCCAATTGCTTAATCCCACCACGCGCGCGGCTTCGACATAAGCTTGGTTTTTTTGCTGTTCTATGGATGCAAAGGTTAGCCGGCTATACGGCATCCAGGAGAACAGGATCAAGCCCAGGACAACTGGTTCTACATGCCAATCGACCATCAACTGTTGGAATTCATTGAGAGGCAGTTCAATCGACCCTGCAGTAACAGGCTTTAGAACTTGAATAAATAGCAGAATGCCCGCAAGCGAAGGAAATGCCAGAAAGGCATCTGTGACCCTCATTCCGATTCGGGCAAAAATACCCCCAATCATATTGGCTGCCGCGCCGATCAGTACCCCAAGGATGGAGGTGGATAAGGCAACCGTAAGCCCAAAAACGAGGGCGGACCGGGTTCCCCAAATCAACGAATGGAAAACATCATATCCCCCCGGAAATGTGCCTAACCCATAATCTTTTCCTGGCGGCTTTGGAGTTTCATCAGTACCGACCACCTGATTAAGCGCTGGAACCGCCGGGTCAAAGGGAGGTGAAAAGATCGGGGCTAGAACTGCGGTGGCGAAAAAACCGGCGACGAGAAGAAACGGCACCCAATTGCGAAAATCTCCAAAGAACCTCAAGCGGAACATGCGCAGCATGATTAACTTTCCCCCGGTCTCAGACGCGGGTCTGCCAGACCCTGGATGGCGTCTAACACGAAAGTAATCACCAAAACCACAGTCACACTATAGACACAGAAACCCATTGCCAAAGGAACATCGGGAATTGTTCCCACGCTCTTGGTTAGCAGTTCAGAAACCCCATTCCAGTTGAAAATAACCTCCACAATATATACGCCGGTGAGCAGCTGGGCCGCCGTGAGCCCGGTATGCGTCAACGCGGGCAATAGCGCATTGCGCAGTGCATGCCGAAAAAGAATGTGCCGATCTTTGATTCCCATACTTCGGGCTAGCTGAACGTATTCCTTTTGCAGTTCTTCAACGACGCTTGCCCGTGTAATCAGGACCAAAGAGGCAAGGTGGAACGCCGCCAAGGTGATTACCGGTAGCACCAAGTGGCGAACGGCTTCCCAACTCAGGTCTGGCCGCAGGTTGACCAAAGCGTCCAGTGTTATAAAACCGGTTGGCGTAAAGAATTGGTCGCTGCGGATGTAGAAACTTTCGTTGTAGCCGATTCGCGATAAATCGAACCATCCTAATTGCACATAAAAGACTGTGATAAGCAGCAAACCGAGAATAAAAGGGGGAACAGCCGTGGTTACGTATGAAACACCCCGTATGGCAACATCTGTAGCGCCTTCCTGGCGCCATGCGATCCAGGCGCCAGTAAATAACGCGATGGGTATGTACACCAGGAATGAGTAGATGGTGAGCTCAAGTGTGGCCGGGGACCTTAAAGCGATTGCCGGATATACCTCACGGAAATTCGGGCTTCGACCCCAGTCACCTTTCAGGATATCACTCATCCAGCGCGTGTATTGGATAGGAAAAGGATCGTCCAGACCGAAGGTCTCGATGGCTCTGTCGAGGTCTCCGCGAATGGTCTCGGCCGGCAAGTATTTCAGCCGCTGAGGTAAATAATTCCTTGCCCTTTCTTCTGGTGGTACGAGCAACGTAATTGCCATAACCGCCGCGGTAACGATAAGGAAGGTGACGACACCGTTCAATACGCGTTTGCTAAGAAAGGACAGAAATGGCAAGACGCGTTTCAACGCGCCTGGTTTTGAATTTTCTGAAGGGAGGGGCTTGCCTCCGGTCGTGTATCCGAAGGCGGTAACCTCAACGATGGAGTCGCCATACAATAATTACCTGGTTCAGCCTATCTAAGTTTAGTTGAAACCCTGCTTTCGGTGACCCTAATCGTCAGGTCTCGGCTCACCAGGCATAGGCTTCCGGCGCCGCGCCGCCGGGTCCGGGCCAAATTTCATCCAGGGCGTTCAAGGCTTCAGCGTCCAACTTGAAATCAAGGGCCTTGAGCGAGTCGTCCAATTGTTGCATCGTTCGAGGGCCAATGATGGGCGCGGTGACCGCGGGCTGGTGGAGCAGCCAGGCCAAGGCCATTGTAGCCGGTTCCGTCTTCTTCACTTTGCAGAATTCCTCATAAGCTTTCAATTGGTTCTCGTATTTTTTGATTTCATCCTGAACGTCATTGGAAGCCCGGCGGCTACCCGCGGGTTTCTCGAACGCGCCAGCCAGCATTCCCTCGGCCAGGGGACTATAGGGAATTAATCCCAACCCATAATGCTGGCAGGCAGGAATGACCTCCAACTCGATGCTGCGCGCCCGCAGATTGTAAAGACTCTGCTCGCTTACCAGCCCCAAAAAGTTGCGCACTTTAGCTGCTTCCTGCGCCCGGGCGATATGCCAGCCCGCGAAATTGCTGCTGCCTACATAAATCACTTTACCCTGCCGGACAAGGGTTTCCATCGCTTGCCAGATTTCTTCCCACGGCGTGGCGCGGTCGACATGATGCATCTGGTAAAGATCAATGTGGTCCGTTTTTAGGCGGCGCAAACTTTCCTCTGCCTGGCGTCGAATGTGATAAGCGGAGAGGGTGTGCGCTTCGTTCGGTCCCTTACCCATGCGGCCGTATACCTTGGTAGCGATAACGACCTTCTCGCGGCGTCCGCCTCCCTGAGCAAACCAGTTCCCCACGATTTGCTCCGTTACGCCCTCCCCCATCTTCCATCCGTAGACGTTGGCTGTGTCGAAGAAGTTGATGCCCGCATCCAATGCAGCATCCATGATAGCGAAACTGTCTTTCTCTGTTGTCTTGGGGCCAAAGTTCATCGTTCCCAGGCACAGTCTGCTTACTTGCAGTCCAGTGCGGCCAAGATGCGTGTAATCCATTCCAACTCCTTCCGTACGAGCGGGTTAAGACCGGCCTCCGGAGTTTGCAAGCAGACTCCATGAAACCTTATCTGTACCTCTTCGCAGAACGACCCATAGAAATATCGCTTCCACAACCATTGCCATCGACATACCCAAAGCAGCCGTGGGCACTCCCGGTAGATTCAGAATCACGCCGCTAACCAGAACCACAGCCAATGTTAACAACTCCATTGCCATAGCCAAAGCTTGCGGCCGAGTATTTCGACGCGCGGTCAGCAACCCGCGTGATGTGGTGACAAACGACAATGCCAGCGGCATCAGCAGAGCCAACCCGGCGCCCTGCTTCGCAATGCCGGAAAGATCTGCAGTAACGCCAATTAGCGTATGAAAGTAAACATCCGAAAGAGGCGTAAGTGCCACCAGCGCGAGGAAGGTCATCAGGGTTGCTCCCACCCCAAACGCAAAACGCCTCAATCCAGCCTGACTTTCCTTCTCGTCATTGAGAGCAATGGTCACTTCAGGCAGCGCCATCTCGGGCGCACGTGTGATGAATAGCAATCCGTTCAACACCGGCCAGGCGGCAAGGTTCAATTCGGGGTTCGAGCTGCGCGCCAGGGCTGCGGCGATCATGGGCTGCGTGAAGAGGAAAAGCAGATTGCTGGTCGCCAGCGGCCAGTGGAAATTCACCAACTCGCCGTAACCCAGGTCAGGCTGCGAGCCGGTTTTGGCATCAGTGCTGAACCGCTCCTTGACCACCCGCGCCGAGGCCAGGTGTGCGTAGAGCGCCTCGGCCGTTACGCCAACGCTGAGCGCCGTGGCACCTACCACAATTCCGGGAGCATGCAGCAGATATCCCAAAACGGTAGCCGTGCCCGCGGAACCCAGCAATCGCAACACAGTGCCGCGACCCACCTGCCCACTGTAGCCGTAGCGGATCATGATTCCCTGGCGGAAACGCCGCCAGGCAATGGCCGCGGACCAGGGCAGCATCAATTGCAGCCCCAGGCGTACAGGCGCCAACAGGCTGGCAGGCACACCCAGCATTTCTTTGACCACCAGGTCAAACACAGGCGTCCATGCGAGCAGGAATTGCAGCAACGTTGTGCCCAGCATCAGGTGCAGCGTGAAGCGGCGCAGCATCAGGTAATTCTGGCGGCTGCGCGCCAGGGCGGTGCTGGTGGCCAATAGGGAGATGACCGGGCTTTCGATGGTGATGCTCAACGACATCGCCAGGCCGAAGGCAGCGATCATGCGCTCAGCTTCGCTGAGGCGCGCCAGGGCGGCGCTGATGTAGGGGGACTCCAGCGCCATCAGCAGCCAGCTGGCAGCCAGCGGCAACCAGATAAGCAAGATTCGTTTTTGGGTCAGGGCCGGGGAAGCAGTGGGTTGAACGTCTGCGATGTTGGCCATGGAATCAGTCTACCATGCTGCTTAAACAAAAACCCCGCCGTGCCGTGAGTGGCGGGGGTTTTGAACCTGCAGAAGCAGGTGGTGCCCTCTCCGAAAAGATCAGCTTTGGCCTCGCGGCCTACTGCGTCCTTTTCCGAAATCAGGGCTCCGTATGGTTTGTGTTGGTTCAAAACTTAACTGGCCACTAGCACGAACACAGCAGGGCAATCTACTTATACCACAGCCAGATTAAAAGCAATCTACGCGTGGCTTAACAAAAAGGTGAACAGTGAGTAGTGAATAGTGAGTAGGTAAAACAATGACGTCAAGTTCCTTTTTTTCCTAAACACCAATCACTGCTCACTAATCACTATTTCTTCGGCAACTCTACCCGAATGTGCAATTCCTTCAACTGCTGCTCGTCCGCGGGGCTCGGCGCACTGGCCATCACGTCGCGGGCGGCTTGGTTCTTGGGGAAGGCGATCACATCGCGAATGTTCTCTTCGTCGGTAAACAGCATCGCCAGCCTGTCAAGGCCGGACGCGATGCCGCCGTGCGGCGGCGCGCCATATTCGAAAGCCTCCAACATATGCCCAAATCTCTGCTGGGCGACTTCTTCTGATAAGCCGATCAATTTGAAAATGCGCGATTGCAGGGCGCGATCATGGATGCGAATCGAACCGCCGCAGATCTCCAGGTTGTTCAAAACCATATCATATTGCGTGCCTCGCATCGATCCTGGATCCGTTTCGATCAAGTTGATGTCTTCAGGCAATGGCATGGTGAACAAATGCTGGCTCGGGTCCCAGCGCTTTTCTTCTTCGTTCCAAAAGGCAAAGGGGAAATCGATCACCCAGCAGAAGGCCAGCAAGTTCGGGTCGAGTAAATTGAGTCGCTCGGCCAGGTAGACGCGCAGGCGCCCCAGCGAAGTGAAGACTACTTCCGGCTTATCGGCAATAAATAACAGCAGGTCGCCTTTCTGGGCGCCCATCCTTGCCTTGAGCGCGGTCAACCCCTCCGGGTTAAGGAACTTGCTAAACGTTGAGCGCTCTTCACCCTCTGGTGTGATAGCCAGATAGGCCAACCCTTTAGCCCCGAATTGCTTGACATAATCAGTGAGTTCGTCGATTTCCTTGCGGCTGTAGTTTCCCAGACCCTTGGCGTTGATTCCGCGAACATGGCCGCCGTTGGCAACCGCCTCCGCGAACACTTTAAAACCCGACCCCTTTGCCATATCTGAGACATCCTGCAACTCCATGCCGAAACGCATGTCGGGGTTGTCTTTGCCAAAGCGCGCCATGGCTTCCTTATAGGTAAGCCGCGGAAAGGAGGTTTGCATGATTCGTTTATGCGGCAGCAATTCCTTCACCATGGCCGTGTACATCTCTTCCATTAAGTCCATCACGTCTTCGCGCTGCACGAAGGACATCTCCAGGTCGAGCTGAGTGAACTCTGCCTGGCGGTCGGCACGCAAGTCTTCATCGCGGAAACAGCGCGCGATCTGGAAGTAGCGCTCGAACCCGGCCACCATCAGCAGTTGCTTCAGCTGTTGGGGCGACTGGGGCAGCGCATAGAACTCGCCGGCGTGGATGCGCGACGGCACCAAATAGTCGCGGGCTCCTTCGGGTGTTGTCTTGAATAAGATGGGCGTCTCGATCTCCAGGAAGCCTTCTTTGTCTAAATAATCGCGGATGAATTTGATCATCTTGTGGCGAAGAAATAGGTTCTTCTGCATCTTCTCGCGCCGCAAATCCAGGTAGCGATACCTTAGGCGCGTGTCTTCATCCACGTCTTCATCCTTATTGATTGCAAAAGGCGGCGTCTTTGCCTGGTTCAGGACCTTGATTTCGCTCACCGCCACCTCGACTTCGCCAGAAGGCAAATCGGGGTTGGCCATGCCCTCGGGTCGCTTGCGCACCGTGCCGGTCACCTGCAGTACCCATTCGTTGCGCACGGGTGCGAATGCCTGGTGCGCGGTTGGCGCCTTTTCGGGGTCGGTGACCACCTGGACCAGGCCAGTATGGTCGCGCAGGTCCACGAAAGTGAGCCCGCCATGGTCACGTCGGCGGTGCACCCAGCCAGCCAGGGTCACCTGCTGGCCGGCGTGTGTAGCTCGAAGCTCGCCGCATGAATGTGTCTTTTGCATACCAACTCCTTGAATCCTTACGTCGATTACACCAATCAGTCAATTTGTCGATCGGACAAATAGTCACTTGGTCAAGCGAAATTGACTATTTGACTAATCGACTACCCGACTAACAGACTACTATAAAACGAAACGCCCGCCGCATAGCGCCGGGCGAGAGGTACATGGCTAGCGTGCAGCCAGGTTTAATTCTCCCGCCCCGGTTGGGGGGAATTATTGCTGTCGTTGTTGTTGACGATTTGGATACGCATCCGGGGCATTATAGCACAGCAGCACGAATGAACTCACCCGCGATTACCGCGGCTATGAGCCTATTACCATTTGGGTATCCGCATTGCAGGGGTTCACAGTGGGACCCTGCAGATATCACGTTACGACACCCACCTCCCCTGCTATCCTTCGATCCGACCGACAAATGTTAGCGAGCTATCTCCTGCCGTGGCCGTGATCTCCCAGCAGCCAGGGGTCGGGAAAATGAGTCCTGTAGCTTGAAAGCGCGTTGGATAACAGCAGGGGACATGTGCGTCGAGAGGCAGCGCGAATGCGTCTAGTCGCCGACCCGTGATTATCAATTTCTCCCCCGCCGGGCGAAACCAGCCCACTTTTATTCCTTCAGTAGCGTCATAGTCAAAACCTTCGTCAGCTGCCCACGATGCCGAAGCCCAAATGCTGCGGTCATCATTGACAAAGTAATAACCTTCAGCAGGCGGGTTGGCCACTGCGCTATCTTCGGGCGCCAGCAACCAGACGGGATCAGTCGGCAGGCAGGAGAATGATTGGCAGCCCGAAGCAAAAATCAGCAACAAATTCAACATGGCAAGGATGATACGGCCCTGCATAATTAAAGTATACCGGTGGGCTTGCCGCGGTTCCCCTGCCTGACCAGTTGCACGCTCTATTTTTCGCGATTTTCAGCGTTGCCATACCGGAACTCTGCATTGAGAGAGTGGCCCCACCCCTCAATGAAATAAAGAAAACCGGAAAGCACCTTCGCTGCTCCTTCTTATTGAAGCATTATAGAGGCTCGAGATTCTGTCGCGCCCTTAGGAGTCGCCTAAGGTTGGTTTCGGCCCAGTACTTGATCGATAAAAACTTCGGGGCTTTGCGAGGCTTCCTGCTTCAACGCCCTGATCTCCGCCCGGTCCCGCAACTTATTCCGGACGATCAGCTCTCTCACCAACAGCTTGGCAATGTCGCGCGGCGCCAATGAATTTCTACCTGACCAATGCGCTTCCGCCCCGTAGCCTGCGGGCAAATTGTTTTTTATGCGGTCGTCTCGCCAGGCTGCCCAACTCGGAAACCCGGTGGGGACCAGCTCGCGCCCTTCAAGGTCCCACTGGCCCCAGCATTTCTCACACTTGATGCGCGCGTCCCTGGTGAGCGTCAACTTGTGGTTGCTGATTGCATTGCACACGGCTACTTTCACCCATTCCAGGTTACAAACAATTCGGTCATCAGGTGACCGCATTTGCCGGTGCGTTTCTCACCGAGACGCGCCAGGTGAGACAACTCGGTAAGGAAATGTTCCTGGCCGCAGATTGGGCAGAAGGCGCGGGCGCAGCGGTTGACCTCGGGTGCGCCCAAGACATGCTCGATCCGCGTGCGGAAATACTTGAACTGATCGACAGACATGTTCAAATGCGCTTGCCGGGTCTCCTTGGCTTGCACGATGAAATCCTCGATGAGAGGCAGAAAGGGTTCTGGCATGCGGTCGGCGTCCTTGAATTGAATTAGTTGAGAGATTGTTGTATCCAGCGCAGCTTGACGTCCTTCAACATGTGCCCGCACTCCGGGCACCCGAAACCCGACCCGCCGCGCATGTTGTAGAAGGTGGCCAAGTAGTTCAAGGTTTCTGTGTGTAAACTCTTGCCGCAATCCGGGCAGGAAGCTTTCCAACTGGCAAACAATTGCTGGGTTACCTGCTGCGTAGTCTGGCCCCTGGCCAGCAAGGCGCGCGTCAGCGATTGCTCCATGGCCTCAAGCTTCTCCAGGCATAGGATGATCTCTGGATCCTGATTAGCCAGGGCGGCATCCACAAACTCGGTTACTGCATTTCGCTTTACGGCTAGCATGGTTTCCTCCGTAGACGCGATCGATGCTGCCATTATTCAGGATAAGGTGGTCGGGGGGTTGAGGCATTTGTCCCGTCCAAGGGAGGATATATAGCCCTGCAGAGAATCTCGTCGTTTGTGTATCCTTTCACTAGTCAAATATGGAGTTACACCCATATATGTATATGCGAAGAAACGAGGTAATCCATGAATACTGCGCTTAGAGATGAGATCTGCCTGTTACATGCGCATCTATGCGGCGCCCTGGCTGACTCGAACCGTATTTTGATCCTGTATTCCCTGCAAAAAGGACCGCGCAATGTGAGTGAATTAGTGGAGGAACTGCAGTTGCCCCAGCCCACCGTTTCGCGCCACCTGAAGGTCTTGCACCAGAGCGGCTTGGCACTGCGCAAGCGCGAAGGCCACACCGTCATCTACACCCTGCGCGATCCGCGCGTCATTCACGCTTTGGACCTGCTGCGCGGCGTGCTGGCCGACAATCTCGAAAAGCAATCCAGCCTGGCGAAGTCTGCTTCGCGACAAATGGCGACCATCAATTAGGAGAGCATCGATAGATGCGAGCCGTATTGCGAGCGAGCATTTTGCGAGCGTGGCAATCCAAAAAACGAAAGGAACCCCTTCGACGATGAAGACCTTACTTATCCTGGGCGGCGGCACCGCCGGCACCATGGTGGCCAACAAGCTGGCCAAGAAACTCGACGCCGACCATTGGCGCATCACCGTTGTCGACAAAGACGAGACCCACTATTACCAGCCAGGCTTTATCTACGTGCCTTTTGGCGTTTATCAGCCCGAAGACACCATGCGCCCCAAGCGCCGCGTGATCAATAAGCGCGTCGACATCATCTTTTCCGGCATCGAAGTCATTGAGCCCGAAGCCGGCCGGGTGCGCCTCGAGAATGGGCAAAACATGGCCTACGACATTTTGGTCATCGCCACCGGCTGCGAGATCCGCCCGGATCAGATCCAGGGCCTCACTAACGCCGGCTGGAAAGAGAATATCTTCGACTTCTACACGCTGGAAGGCTCCGCCGCGCTCAACACCTTCATGGAGAAATTCGAAGGCGGACGCGTGGTGCTCAACGTGGCCGAGATGCCCATCAAGTGCCCCGTGGCCCCGCTGGAATTTGTCTTCCTAGCCGATTGGTATTTCACCCGCCGCGGCCTGCGCGATAAAGTCGACATCACCTATGCCACGCCGCTGCCGGGCGCGTTCACCAAACCCGTGGCTTCTCAAACCCTGGGCCACATGTTGAAGGATAGGGGCATCGACCTGGCGCCCGACTTCGTCGTCAGCGAGGTGGACGGCAATAAGCAGGTGATGAAATCCTGGGACGGCCGCGAAATCCCCTACGACCTGCTGGTCACCATCCCCACCAACATGGGCGTGCGCGCCATCGAGCGTTCCGGCATGGGCGACGATCTGAATTTCATCCCCACCGATCCCAAGACCCTGCAATCCAAGACCTATGAAAACATCTGGGTGCTTGGTGATGCCACCAACCTGCCCACCTCCAAGGCCGGTTCTGTCGCTCACTTCGAACACGAAGTGGTCGTAGAGAACATCCTGCGCCAGGTGAAAGGCCTGTCGCCCAAGCCCGCTTTCGACGGACATGCCAATTGCTTCATCGAGACCGGATTCAACAAAGGTTTGATGATCGACTTCAACTATGAGGTCGAACCGCTCGAAGGCACCTACCCAATTCCCCTGGTGGGACCTTTCAGCCTGCTCAAGGAAACACAGATCAACCACTTGGGCAAGCTCAGCTTCCGCTGGATCTATTGGAACATCTTAATGCCAGGCCATCACCTGCCGGTCACCAATGAAATGAGCATGGTGGGAAAGCGCAAATTCGTGCCTTCCCTCGCTCAAAACTGAGTCAAAGAGTCAAAGAAGAAAGGAGCACACATGGTACTCACAAAATCTGCAGTCGAGTTCACCGCCGAAGGGTTTATGACCGACCCAAAGGCCTGGACCCCGGAGATCGCCGAGGAGATCGCCGCCAACGAGGGCATTCAACTCACTGACCGTCACTGGGTGGTGATCAACTTCGCCCGCGCCGAATACGAAGCCACCGGGGAAGCCCCCACTCTGCGCCGCATCACCAAAGCCAGCGGAGTGGAGACTAAAGAGATGTACAGCCTCTTCCCCACAGGCCCTGCCAAGCTGGCTGCCAAGTTAGCCGGTCTGGCAAAGCCGACAGGATGCATTTGACGCTCCGCGTCGAATGCAGGCAGTCGTCGCGAGCCGCTTGCGGCGTGGCAACCTCGGAGATTGCGTCGCTACGCTCGCAATGACGATCGAACAAATGTAGGGGCGGGGTTTCCCCGCCCAAGGAGAAACAATGAGCAAGAATGGTAAAGACGAAAAGGCGACCCGCAAGCTCTGCCTCATCGCTTCCAAGGGTTCACTGGACATGGCCTACCCGCCGTTGATCCTGGCCAACGCCGCCAGAATGAGCGGCATCGAAACCCACATTTTCTTCACCTTCTGGGGCCTGGACATCATCAACAAGGCTAGGATGAAGAAACTAAACGTGGCCACCGTGGGAAACCCCAGCATGAATGCCTGGGGTTGGCACTTTCCCACCATGGTCGGCGGCATACCGGGCATGTCGGATTTCGCTTCGACCATGATGAAGAAAGAAATCGACAAGCTGGGCTTCCCGCCTGTGGACGAGTTCGTGCAGATGCTGGTCGATTCCGGCGCCAAGCTGTACGGCTGCAAGATGTCCATGGATATGATGAAGCTGACCAAAGAAGACCTGATCGACGGCGCCGAAGTCCTGGGCGCTATGGAATTCCTCGAGGTCGCCGATGGAGCCCAGATCATTTTTGTGTGATATTTCCTAGGAGAGCCCAGGGATTCCCCCCTTTCGATGACAAGAGCCTCGCAAGTGCGAGGCTCTTGTCGTTTTCACTGCAAATTGGGTGTTATTGACTATCGAAGCGATCTTAGCTGCATGTTGCGCACCGACTCGTCGACTGCTACGGGCCGTTTCGCCGGCGCGTAGCGGACAAGCGGTAGCGCGTCCGTCACCGGCGGCTCGCCGGAGCGGGTTGCCCAATTGGCGCCGCTGAACCTCAGCCGCGGTCGCCCGCAGTGCGGGCAGGCCAGCGAAACAGAAACAGCGGCTTCGGATCCCTCTCGACAATATGGGCAGTACAACACAAGAAGCGGGTATCCTTGAGTAGCCATGGGGGACAGCTTAGCGCGGCCAAATCTGAATCGCATG
>Ga0209341_10001349_pt1 | contig 24418 bp, 26 predicted proteins | sample RifCSP13_2_FD_184020 | JGI IMG/M metagenome (GOLD analysis project Ga0209341, IMG submission 184020) | Soil microbial communities from Rifle, Colorado - Rifle CSP2_sed 13_2 (SPAdes) (version 2) | ecosystem: Environmental > Terrestrial > Deep subsurface > Rock core/Sediment | place: Rifle... | reverse complement strand
GATGGATCGATCGTCGGCACGGGACCCTCGACACGCAGCCACGCGTGGCGGCATGTCCAGCCTGGTGGGATCTCCACCTCGAAGCGAGCCAGGTCCACGGGCGCTCCTTCGTGAAAACGCTGAATGTGTGTCAGCGCGACCGGGGCTTCGAGCGCCTCGAAGTCCATGAACACCAAGCTTCCCTTCCGGACCCCTTCCACGGGAACGACTCGCGTTTTCCGATCAGTAAGGAACGAAGGATCGAGGGTAAGCTCGACGACGGGACCGCTGCTCTTCCGGGCTTCGCCTCCGGGAGGAACGTGCCACGCGCTTGCCTTCCGTACTTTGGTGCGCTCATCGACGCTGTAGCCCGCAGGGAATTCAAGGGCCCGCTCGCGCAGGGCCAGCACCGCGAGCCGGCGGCGTACGAGGAGCGTGCCGTCCGGGCGAACAGCCAACTTCGTTTCGCTGAGCAGGACGTGCCAGTTGCCACCGTCGGACGGCACGGTCGGATTGATTCCCACAAAGGGCGCTGCCCAGGGAGGAAGCTTGGCGGCGTGAGACGGCGACCCGTGAACACCGGAGATGAGCGCCAGGGCGAGCGCTCCGTAGCTTCTCTTGGTCACGGCCCAGTCTCGCGGCGCTCCAGCTCGACTGCGGTTCCATCGAAGCGGCGCACGCCGGACAGGAACCCGCGCAGGGCGTCGTACTCCACCGCGGGAACAGCGAGTGGTAGTAGTGCCAGCGCCCGCTCGACGCGAAATCCCTCCGCGGTAGCAGAAATCGCCATCCGATACCTGCCATAGGGGCCGCCGAAGGTCGCGCCGTCGGGGAATCGCATCGGCCGGATGCCGACGGGTAGTTTCACGCTCATCTCCACGATGTCCGCCCGCGGGAAGTCAAAAACGACCGGGTGCACGCGTGCCCCCGGGGGGAGGTCGGGAGGGGTGTTGACCCAGGGGCCTGTCCAGCTCAAGCGGTAGCGATCCGCAGGCGTGTCGGGGACCCCCAGCTGTCTTTCGGACTCGCATTCGAGATGGAAGGTGACCGGGGGGTACGACACGCTTCGGTCGGCGCGGGTGACTTCCACATCCTGGCCCGCTCCGCACATCTCCTTCATCAATTCCTCACGTTCCGTCTCGGTCAGCCTACCGAGCGTCTGCGCCAGATCCAGACCAGCCTGTCCCCGCAGCGTGCGACGCCACTTAGCGAACAGCTTCGAACCGTCGGCGGTGAATTCTGCTTCGACGAGCGTATGAGAAACGTTGCTTGTGGCAGCCGAGGGCGGCAGGAAGAAAGGACGCGCGCCGTCCGTCGTGGCGAGCATTCCTTCCACGCCGGAGACCCACCAGGGAATCTCGCCGAACGAGAGCCCCGAATCCAGGTCGACGACCAGCGTCGTGTCGTCGCGCATGTTCGCGGAGCGCAGGGCGACGACGGTCGTCGGCAGTTGCCCCAGCGACTTGATCTGGCGATCCCACAGATTCTCTCTGCGGTCCGGCGCCAGAACGGCGTGGGCTTCGGCGCCGAGAGCGCGCGCAACCTGTATGAAAAGGTGATCCAGCTGGTCCAGAGCTCCTGCTCCGCTTGGGGGCTTGGTCGCCTGACCCGCGCCGCCTCGCGGGTACAGTGCGTTCTCCACGTTGACGGCGATCCAGTCGTAGGCGGCTTTCAACTTCGTTGTGAGATCGGTGCCGGCTTCGCGCGGGATCGCGGCGAGCACCTTTTCGAGCAGGGTTCGGGAGATCGGCATGGACGCCTGCTTTTCGATGCGCTTGGCCTCCTGGTTCCAGTAGTCCTGGAAGCGTTCGTCCCCGCTCATGTAATAGAGGACCATGGACGCCCGGGTCTCGTGAACAGGAGGCATGAACGGCTCGTCGGGTACGGGTGGAAGACGGCGGCCCACCACGAGCACGGACTGTCGGTCGCTCTCCACGCGCACGTTGAGCCCTTCGGACCGGTACACGCGGTAGGCCGAGGGCTGGCCGTCCCACGTCCTCCATCGGTACCGGAAGAGGAGAATGGGCCATCTGCCCTGGAGCGGGACGCGGCTCCAGCGGTCGAGGCTACCCCTCTTGACGGTGTACCCATAGTCGATGACCGATCCGGGCACGACACCAGGCAATGCGAACCTCACCGCCCTCACCTTCGTCGATCCGGCCGAGCCGCTCCGCGAGGTCGACCTCGTCCTCGCCCCACCGGTGCCGTTCGACGAGCTCGAGCAGACGGCCGATCGGATGACCGCGGGCGGCCTGACGCTCGCCGTCGCCTCGATCGACGCGCTCATACGCATGAAGACCGGCACCGGCCGCGCTCAGGACGCGTCGGACGTCGACGCACTTCGGCGGGTCCAAGGAGCTTCCCGTGGACCCTGATCGGCCCGCGCGCGGCTTCTCGCACCACCACACGGACGAGCAGCTCTCCGCGTACCGGAAGCTCACGGCCGAGCAGAAGTTGCGGTGGCTCCACGACGCATGGCGGCTCACGATCGACTTCCTGCCGCGCGAACGGCGCGAAGTGTGGCGCCGGATGCGGGCGGGCGAGATCTGACAGCGAAGACCGGTTGGATCGAGCCCTGAGCTCTCGGACGATACGGCGCCAGGTCGGGAGACGCCGCGGCGCCACGGGCGATCTGGCGCGTCGGAAGCAGAATGGAGGTGTCCATCATGCCAGTCATCCAGGCGAAGCTCATCGAACGTGTTCTCAGCGAGAATGAGCCCGCTGACCCCTTCCGGGTGGCTCGCTGCGTAGCTGGTGCTCGGGGGTCCGCCGCTATGCTCGGCCAGGGTCGTGAAGAAGGCGCGGAAGCTCGGGTCGGTCCAGTCGCTCTCCATGTGGCTCACCCACCAGGCAGCGCAGACTCCGACCGGCAGCGGCGCGTGCCTGGATGCCTGGATGGGGGTCGCTCGGTTACTGCGACGTCGCAGCAGATGCGTCGCATCCCCGGTAAGTCGTTTGGAGTCTCCAGGCCGACTACCACTGTCAGATTCGCGTCGCCGCGCCGTCTTTCCGGCATGCGCGGCGTCATCACGGGCAAGGACGTTCTCAGGCACTCGGTGACCATCTGCCGGCTGTGGGGTCCGCGCTGTTACCTCCGCTGTCTTCCTCCCCGCCCCCGAAACAGACCTCCCCGCCTAAAAGCCATCCTGGTCGCGCACGGCCGGGCGATCCTGCGAGCCTTCGGCGGAGACGTTGATGGGGCGCCCGGGATTCGAACCCGGAACCCTGCGCGTCGCGCACCAGGAACAGGGCCGCCACCTTCCAGAAGCCCGCGGGCGGTCCCGGCTGAGCTGCCTGCGGCCAGGAGAGGTCAGCTTCGCGCCGCCGCCCCGTCTCTCCGGTATGCGCGGCGTCATCACGGGCAAGGACGTTCTCAGGCACTCGGTGATCATCTGCAGGCTCTGGGGTCCGCGCTGTTACCTCCGCTGCCTCCGCGCCGCCCTGAGCTCCCGGCCGAGCACGTTCCTCGAGATGGTGGCCTGTGCCTGACAGGCGTCGCGGGCGATGACCAGCCGCTGAACTTCGCTCGTCCCCTTCGCGCGCCTGGGTATCTAGAGGACTACGCGCGCCTGATGTAGCCGCAGTATTCCCGGGTGGACGTGCCGACGTGGATCATCGGCCCGCCTCTCGGCGACGAGCCACCTCCCGAACGAACGGCCGGCGGAACTCCTGCAGGTCTGGCCAACGCGGGGCGTCAAGCAGCGCCTCTCGCCCGCGGAGTTCAATCCGCAGCTCGAGGCGCTCGCAACTAGTCACTGTAAGTGATACTACGTGGACATGGCCCGGCGGCGTCGCGCGCTCACGGCTGAGCAGCTGAAGTGCCTTTGTCCTGCCAGGCCCGGTGGCGTCTCCGCCGCGCTGCACGTGAGCGAGCGTACCGTTCGGTGACCGGGTCGACCGGACAAAACGGTGTGGACCTCGTGGTCAGATCGGGCCATTTTGGCGTAGACCTCGCGGAAGCCTTGGACCAGTCAAATGCTTGTTTTTACAGGCATATCTGTTTGTTATCGCTCTTATCGTATTGCTTGATAAGAACCAGATAAATGGCTAAACTTCCACTACTCACATGGATCCGAGAACGAACCCGTTCGCACCTGGCGCTGGCACCCCACCTCCCGAGCTGGCTGGCCGGGACAGCGTCATCTCCGATGCCGACGTCGCGCTAAGCCGCGTGAAGGCGGGGCTGCCCGCGAAGAGCCAGATCCTCCTCGGTCTCCGAGGCGTCGGAAAGACTGTGCTCCTCAACCGCGTCTCGGACCTCGCGAGGGCTCAGGGCTACGAAGTGATCGAGCTCGAGGCCCCCGAGGATCGCGCGCTGCCGGACATGCTCGTCCCGCCGCTCAGAAAGCTCCTCTTCAAGCTCAGTACCGTTGAGAACGCGAAACACCTCGCCCACCGAAGCCTCGCAGTCCTCCGGTCGTTTGCCGCCGCGTTCAAGGTCAAGTACGCGGACGTTGAGGTCGGCGTCTCGTCCCCGGGCACTGCCGACTCGGGGAACCTCGAATCGGACCTGCCAGAGCTGCTCGTGGAGGTCGCGACCGCAGCGAAAGAGGCCGGAGTGCCGATCGCGATGTTCGTGGACGAGATCCAGTACCTCTCGGAGGAGGACTTCGCTGCTCTCATCGTCGCCGATCACAAGATTGCACAGCGTGGGCTGCCGTTCGTGCTTTTCGGAGCGGGGCTACCTATGGTCGCGGGACTCGCCGGCGAGGCGAAGTCGTACGCGGAGCGCTTGTTCGACTACCCTAGAGTGGGGCCACTACCCGAGCCCGCGGCCGGTGAAGCGATTCGAGAGCCGCTTCGCAAGCACGGTATCGACATCGAGCCCGGTGCCCTCGCCCTCATCATCGAGAAGACGAAGGGCTACCCGTACTTTCTCCAGGAGTGGGGTTACCACTCGTGGAATCTCGCACGCGCGTCGACCATTACGGCCCAAGACGCGGAGCGAGCCACGACGGAGGCGCTAAGTCGGCTTGATAGCGGCTTCTTCCAGGTGCGCTGGGATCGCCTCACTCCGCGTGAGCGCGACTACATGCGCGCGATGGCGGCCCTCGGGCCAGGGCCCCATCGCTCAGCCGACATCGCGACTGAGCTCGGCATCCAAATCACTTCGGCGGCGCCGATGCGAAGCAACCTCATCAAGAAAGGTATGGTCTACAGCCCACAGCACGGCGATACCGCATTTACAGTGCCGATGTTCGACGAGTACATGCGTCGCGCCATGCCGAAGTGGATTTCACGAAAATCACCGTAGGTGATAGGTTCACCGCAGCTGTTCGGGCTTGCAAGGGTGTCCGGGGCAACCGACGCACGCCCCACGGGTGCAGAGTGGACCTATGCACGCGCCGTTACACGACGGAGTAGTGGCCCCCGCCATGTAAAACGTAGCGGTAGCGGGCTCCACGACCAGTGATTTCAAGGTCTTGCTGCCTACCGGCGATGCACTCTCAGCCGGGAGCTGCGGCGGCGGGAACGCGGAGACGGAGGATCTGGATTGTCTGCTGAGGGTCGAGCGACTGAGCCCGGATCGCCTCCGGACCCGGGCCAACAGCCCGCGACGACGGCGGTTGCCACCGAGGGGCGGACGCCACCACACGTCCACTCCGAGGCCGGGATCTTCGCGATCCTGGGGCAGTACGCGGTGATGCAGATCGTCTGGACAGCCACCGGTATCATCCGCAACAAGATCGTGGCCTTCAAGCTGGGGCCCAGCGCGTTCGGTGAGTTTTGCCAACTCCAGGCCGTCATGACCGTGGCGGTGACGCTCGTCAGCTTCGGCATGATGGTAAGCGTGAGCCGCAACGTGGCTCGGAGCCGAGAGCCAGAGGAGCGCCAGGAGCACCTCGCCAACGCCAACGGCATCGTTCTCGTGCTCTCGCTGGCGGCGATCCTGATGAGTTTGACTCTGCTCGCCTCGGGGCAGTTCCTGCGCCGCGTGGGCCTGAGCGAGCAGCCGGCAATCGTCATCGCCGCCCTCCTCTTCATCGCCGCGATCCCGCTGGAGGCGCTCAAGACGAACTACCTCGCGCTGCTCCAGGGCGTGCTCGACGTGAAGGGGCTTGCGGTGGGGCGCAGCACGGCCGTGGTTCTGGCGACCGTGGTCGCGGTCCCCGTGGTGTGGCTGTTCGGGTTCGTCGGTGCCGCGGTCCAGTTCTTCCTGCTGAGCGCGTTCGTCACCGTGATGCTGGGGCTGCGGTGTCGCACCATCGGCTACGCGCCGCTTCGCGTTCGCCTGCGGCGCGAGCACGTGCTGCTCCTCGCCTCTTTCGGCCTCGTTTCCATGGTAAGCGGCTCCGTTCAGGGGCTGGCAGACACCGCGGTTCGCACCAACCTGATCGAGCAGGCGGGCGCTGCCGCCAACGGGCTCCTGCAGGCCCCGTACACGCTGGCGGTCACGATCAAGACCATCGTGCTCACGAGCATCGGCAGCGTGTCGCTGGCGACGATCGCGCCGCAGACCGACCCGCGCGAGACCTCGCGCGCCATCGACCGCATCTTGAACGTCGTGCTCCCCCTCGGGGCGTCGGCGCTCGGGCTCATCGGGCTCATGGGCGTCCCAGCGATGGTGGTGCTCTATTCGAGGGCCTTCACGACGGGCGCTGTGCTCTTCCCTTACCTGCTGACTGCGGATCTGCTCCAGGTGTTCGTCTGGGTGGTCGGAGCGCCGCTCCTCGCCAGGGGCGACCGGATGCTGTGGCTGATCTTGGACCTCGTCCAGTACGGGGCGCGCTGGGCGCTCGCGATGATCCTCATGCGCTCGCTCGGTGCCTATGCCGTCGTCGTAGGGTACCTCGTCAGCGTCGCGCTGCACGTAGCGCTAAACCTCGTCATCTACCGCTTCCGTTACCGGCTCGAGCTGCCGATGCGGCACATCCGCCGGCTCGTCGTCGGCTTGGCCTTGGTCGCGGTCGTGGCAGCCGTGGGCGCCAGGCCCACAGCCTCGATCCCCGCAACGGCTGCAGTTGCGCTCGCGTGGATCGCCTACACGGTGCACCACGCCCGGCAGAGCGGCATGCTCGCCCACCTATGGCAACGCTTCGCGCGGCGGTGACCCCTGGTCATGGTCAACTCGTTGGCTGCGGGTATGTGCGAGTCCATCGCCCGCATGCGACGGCGTCTGAATCGTGACCGGTGCCCGGCCTCGCTGCGGAGCGCGGCAGCGGCCCGGAAATCGAACCCAGAGCCCATAGGCGGGCCACTGAGCGACGATCGGGGGATCGGTAGGGAAAAAGGGCAGGGGACGCCTCAGGACGCGCCAGCGGGCTTCCTAGGCTCTCTCCTGTGCCGCTCGCACGACCGAGACGGGTGAGTTGCTGACGACCCCCGTCACCGAGCAAGAGTGTTGGCTTGCGAAAACCGTAAGCCCTGACAAGATTCCTCCATGACACCCTCGGAAGCCCTCGCGAAAGTGGCGCGGCTACGCCGGGGCTGGCCGCGGGGCAGTGCAGCGCGCTTCCGGAGGAGCGGTGGGGGGCCGGATGTGTCGGGAGACGAGATGATCCTCGTGGTCCTCCTCGAGGACAGCGTCGTGGACGGTGTCCCAGGAGCCGAGCCATGAAGCGCTGCGCGATCTGCAAGAGCACGAAACTCCGTCAAATCGAGGAGAAGCACGCGATCACCGTCCACCTCCGCGGAGGCCCGCTTCGCATCGTCGTGGCGGGTGTGCCAGCGCTGGAGTGCGGATCTTGCGGCGAGGGCTTCTTTGAGGGTGCGGACCTCGAGAACGCGGACCTCTTCGCCGCGGCCGAGCTGGCGAATCGTGGGATTCAGGAGGGCGCCGTGTTCCGGTTCATGCGAAAGGCGGTTGGCCTGCGCGGTGCCGATGTGGCCAACCTCCTGAACGTGAGGGAGGCGACCATCTCTCGCTGGGAGAACGACCACGACCCGGTGGATCTTGCGGCGTGGGCGGCGCTCGCGGCCATCGTCTCGGAGAAGCTCGCTGGACAGACAACCACCATGGACCGGCTCCGCGCCTCCAAGACGCCGCGAGAAGCAACCGGCCCCGTGCGCCTCCGGTTCACGCACGCCTGCCCGCGATGCTCGCCGCGGTAGCCGCTCAGCTCAGTAGACCATCCACATGTTCCAACCGTCATTGCGGCCGGGGAGACGGCCCTCGAAGTCATCCCCGGCCGCAGCCCACCGGCGAGCCAGTTCGCGCGTCTTGCGGCGCACCCAGCGGTTGCCAGAGATGCGGTACTCCCGACGAGCGCCGATGGCTTGGGCTTCGACGTACGGGTGGTTGCCCGCCCAGGCGACCCGCAACTCGCCGACGTTCATCGCGTTCGTTGGCCACCACCAAGCAAGATATCCAGACTTCCACCGGCGAGCGGTGTGGCAGCCGTCCACCAGACGCACCGCAGTCCCCCGGAGAAGCGGCAAGTGCCGCTGACGGTAGGTTCGTGCCATGACGTGGCGCCTCCTGTGCGCACTACGTCACGGCGGACCTCCCTTTCTCATCACCGTAGGTCATCGTTGGCTTTCCGGGCCCCCAGCCATCCAGAGCCTACCCCTCCCCCGGGGAAGGGATTGAAGGGGTGACCCTTGGAACGATATGTTCCTTTCGACGGAGGGCATGCTGCCGTGAAGTCTGCCGAAAAGCGTAGCCGCGTCCCATCGCTCTTTGAGCAGCGAGCCCGCGAGAAGCAGCTTTCTCGTGAGGCGGACGAGCTGGCGGTCGCCCAAGGCGAGAAATCTCGCGAGCAACTCCGGGAAGAGAACGCTCACTTCGCGCGCCTCGTGAAAGAGGGTGGCGTGAAGATCGCGCGGTGGCGGTTCCGGGCCTTCTCGTGACGAGGCTGGCCTCAGAATCAGAGACCCTTTCTCTAGTTGAGCTATGCGCTACTCCATGGATCGATGGTGAGCTTCCTATCATCGCTCTGTCACGGGCTACCTTGCTTTACGGCATTACGCCACCCGCCCCGCTCTCGAGCGCGCTCCTTGGACCCGCCGCTTGCCCGAGGCTCGAGTGCCTCTGGCGGCACGTGCGCCCGCCGCCCGCTCCTGGAGAAGTTCCTCAAGATCGATCTGGGCAGATCCTGCGTCCGGCCGTGCCTTTGGAGGAGTACTGCAGCGCTTTTCCCGTAGGCGGCGCACGCGCTCGGTCACGAGGTCGATCGCCGCGGCTCTCCGGTCGCCAGAGAGCAGGCGAATGACATTCTCGATCTCGTACAGCGCATCCAGCAGGCGACGGGCGGTCATCTCTACAGGGCTCGTGGTCATCGCGCGCCGCTCCGGACGATGGTGTCGCCCGTTTTCTCCTCAGAGAAGGCCAGATCCCCGGCTTGCTTGAAGCGAGCGCGGAGCGCCTGACCGCGCTGACTTTCGAGAGCGCGTGCGGCCTCGACAAAAAGGCCCAGGAGGACAGCAGGCTGTTCAGCGTCGAGGCCGGCCTTCACGACAAGGCCGCCGAGCTGGATCTTGCGACGGGCGTCCTCTTTGCGAGTCATGGTTCTCTCGAGCGCGAGGGCCCTCTCAGATCTCTGCAACAGCGCTCTGCTTTTGCGGAGGCGACTTCTTGTCGCCCCCGCGAAACTTGTTGGCGATGGTCTCGAACTCCTTCAGGAGTTCGTCTTCCTCGATCACGAGCTCGCCCAAGCCGGCCTTGACGGCGAGGCGGCCCATTCGCTCGGCAGACTGGTTCTCCAACTTGGCGAGAGCCTCCTTGATCTTCTGCATCTGAGAGAGTTTCTTTGCGCGGCGTTCGATGAGGCTCTTAGGTGCCATCGTTCTCCCTGGTGTTGGTGCTTTGGTGTTCACGTCGCAGAGCACTCGTTCTTCGCCCTCTCGCAGCTTTGCCGTTCAAACCGCGTGGATCGTCGCACATCCTACTGACACCGTATGTCGATCGGTAGCATTAAGTCCCGACCTGGCTTTTTAGGAGGGCGCACTTATCCGTCGCTGCGCGACGGAGTGCTTTCAAGTAGGGTGCGCCGGCGTGGCGATCTACCACCTCTCCGCCAAGGTCATTTCGCGTTCCGCGGGCCGCAACGCGGTGAACGCCGCGGCGTACCGCCGTGGGGCCGAGATGTTCGATGAGCGCACGCTCACCACGTTCAGTTACGAGCGCAAGAGGGACGTGGTCCACTCCGAACTATCGATTTCGGAGAAGGCGCCGGTTTGGGCGCGCCGGCTCTCCGAGCTGCACGCGGCCGATCCGGTGAAGGCTTCCGAGGCGCTGTGGAATCGGGTGGAGCAGAACGAGAAGAGGAAGGACGCTCAGCTCGCGCGCGAGGTCGAGTTCGCGCTCCCGCACGAGCTCACCGATGAGCAGCGGAAGGTGCTCGTGCGGGAGTTCGTGACGGAACAGATGGTGGGCCGCGGAATGGTGGCGGACTGGTCGATACACCAGGGCAAGAACGAGAACCACCACGCGCACGTGCTCATGACGATGCGGCCCCTGACCGAGGAAGGGTTCGGCGCGAAGAAGGTACCGATGCTCGATCCCGGGACGGGGGTGCCGCTACGCGATGAGCGGGGAAAGATCCGGTACGCCTTCGGGGACGTGTGGGGGACGAAGGAAGGTCTAGAGCAGCTTCGCGAGAAGTGGGCCGAGCACCAGAACTTCCATCTGGCGCTGCACGGGCATGAGGTCCAGGTCGACCACCGGAGCTTCAAGGATCGCATGGTCGAGCTCACGCCGACGAAGCACATCGGGGCCAATGCGAAGAGCATGGCCGAGCGAGGTAAGCCGTCCGAGCGCGTCCGTGACCACGAAGCGGAGCGGCTCGAGAACGCTGGCAAGATCCTCGAGCGCCCCGAGCACGTCTTCGAGCTCATCACGAACCGGCAAGCGGTCTTCTCGTGGCATGAGGTGGCGAGGGAAGTCGGCCGGTACGTCGACGACCCGGAGGCACACCAGGGGGTGATGGCGCGCCTCGCGGCCTCGCCGGAGCGTGTGGAGCTAGCGGCGGAGGATCGCAGCGAAGCGGGCCGGGTGCTAGAGCTGGCGAGGTACTCGACGCGCGAGATGGTGAAGGCCGAGCGGCGCATGGTCGAGACGGCGGACCGGATGGCGGCGTATACGTCGCACGGCGTCGAGCTGGGCCGCGTCGTTGCAGCGATGATCCAGAGACCGCAGCTATCGGACGAGCAACGATCGGCAGTGCTGGCCATGACGGCCAAGGGCCGGATCGCGACGGTGGCCGGGGCAGCCGGATCGGGGAAGTCGACGACGCTGGCCACGGCCCGGGAGCTGTGGGAGGCGCAAGGCTTTCGGGTGCGCGGCGCCGCGCTCGCCGGCAAGGCGGCCGATGGACTTCACGAGAGCGCGGGCATCGAGAGCCGCACCATCCACTCGCTCGAGTACGCGTGGAAGAGCGGTCGGGACCTGCTCACGCGCCGCGATGTGCTCGTCATCGACGAGGCGGGCATGGTGGGAAGCCGCCAGCTCGGCCGCGTGCTCGAGCAGGCGGACCGAGCTGGCGCGAAGGTCGTGCTCGTGGGCGACGCGCGGCAGCTCCAGCCCATCGAAGCCGGGGCGGCCTTCCGGGCCATCGCGGAGCGGGTCGGGGTGGTCGAGATCGAGACCATCCGCCGGCAGCAAGAGGCGTGGGCGCGGCAGGCGAGCCAGGACTTCGCCAGGGGCCGTGTGGGGGCGGGACTCGAGGCGTACCGGCGCCGCGGCCAGGTCGAGCTCGTGGGCAGTCGGGAAGAGGCGAAGGCGGCCCTCGCGCGCGACTGGATGGAGCATCGCGGCCAGGGGTCCAGCATCATCCTCGCCCACACGAACCAGGACGTGCACGACCTCAACGAGGCGGTGCGGGGTGCTCGCCGCCTCGCTGGCGAGCTCGGAGACGATGCCCCCTTTTCGGCGACGAAGGGTGCGCGCGAGTTCGCGGTGGGGGACCGGCTGGTGTTCCTCGAGAACAACCGGGACCTCAGGGTGAAGAACGGCACGCTCGGAACGGTCGAGGAGACGCGCCAAGGCGAGCTCGAGGTGAAGCTCGACAGCGGAGAGCGGGTCCGGGTCCGCGAGGCCGAGTACGCGAACGTCGACCACGGCTACGCGGTGACGATCCACAAGGCCCAGGGGGTCACGGTCGACCACGCCTATGTGCTCGCGTCGGGGGGCATGGACCGGCACCTCGCCTACGTCGCGATGACGCGCCACCGGGAGCGGGCGACCCTTTACGCGGGCCGGGACGACTTCAAGGACCAGGAGGCCCTCGAGGCGCGGCTCTCCCGGGCGCGGCCGAAGGAGACCACGCTCGACTTCGCCGAGCGGCGCGGCATCGACACCCCCCGGTCCTACGTCGAGAACGCCAGGGCATGGATCGAGCGCAGCCGCGAGCGCGTCACGGAGGGCCTGGAGCGCGCCGCCCAGGTGCTCAGGGACCGGATGGGCCTCACGAAGGAGCGCGAGCTCGAGTCACAGCCGCTCGGCCCCCGCGATCGCCTCGCAGAGTCCCTCCAACGTGCGGAGCGCACCGAGGAAGCGACCCGGGAGAGGCTCCGCGCGGAGCAGCAGCGCGTTCTCGAGGAGAAGGCGCGGGCCGCGGAGCTGGCGCGGCAGAAGGTCAGGGAAGAGCGGCGGCGCCAGCCCGAGCAGAAGCGCACGAGCCACGAGCTCAGGGAGGAGCTCGGCCGGCTTGCGCGTGAGCACCACGATGCTCCGGCGAAGCTCCAGCAGCAGCTCCGAGGACAGTTCGACGCCACGGTCCGCGAACTCAAGGGGCGCGAGCGTGAGGTGCGCGCCGCGCCGCCGCGCGAGCATCCTCAGGCCGAGGCCGGGCAGGGAACCGAGGCCGAGCGCGAGAGGCTCGCGAAGCTCTCCTCCCGCGAGCTCGAGCGCGAGATCGCCAAGATTCGGCCCTCGCCCGCATATCAGGTCGTCGACGCGATGCCCGCCGTGGCCGAGCTCATACGCGCTCATGGCCAGGCCTTCAGCGAGCGCGCCGAGGCCTTGAACAAGCGTCACGCCACCGAGTCCGAGGTGTACCGCGCCCGTCGTGAGCTCGCCGAGTGGCGCGAGACGCACAAGGTCCGCGCCCTGCTGCACGACAAGGGCCTTGCGCCCGTGCGCGCGGTCACGGAGATGGATGCGTGGATCGGGACGCAGCAGGAGAAGGCGCAAGGCTACGAGTTCGGGGAGAAGGCGGCCGTCGCGGCTCAGGGTGAGGCGGTGAAGCGCCTGGCCGAGCTGCGCGCGCAGCTCACGCCCGAGGTCGAGAAGCAGCAGGCCCCCGCCATCGCGCGCGTGGCCGAGCTGGAGGCGCTCCGCGATCTCGCCCGCACGCGTGAGCGCGAGAAGGGACGGGAGCTCGAGCAGGACCACGAGTTGGACATGGGCCGGTAGCTCTCGGCCGACGCGGCCGCCGTTCCTCTGGGTTCCGAGGTGGGCGCCGCCTGCAGAAGTAGGCCCGGCACTCCTAAGCGTGTCGTCGGCCACAGACTGGGAGCATCGTCGAGACGTCACCGTGGCCCCCTGGCAGGAGCGGGCATCGGGGCCGTAACGGCCCGTAGGGCGAACGCTTGGCCCCTTCCGCCCCCGCGCGGACCCGGCCCGGCGCCCCAAGAGCTCGCTCGCTTGAGAGGTGCCCTCCAGGTCGTCCAGGGCCGCCGATCGCCTCATGGCGGCGCCTCCGTCACGCCCTGGTCAGCTTCGCACCGCCGCGCAGTCTCCTCGGCATGCGGGGCGTCATCACAGGCAAGGACGTGATCAGGCACTCGGTCATCATCTGCCGGCTCTGGGGCCCTCGCTGCTACCTCCGCTGCCTCCGCGCCGCCCTGAGCTCGACGCCGAGCACGTTCCTCCAGGTCGTGAGCGCGTAACCTTCGGCAACGCGACGTGCCGGGCAGGTCCCCGACGCGAACTCGTTCCCCAGGTGGGAGCCCTCCAGGCCGTCCACGGTGCCGATCGCCTCGCGGCGGCGCCGGAGAGGGCGCTCCTGCGGGGCTTGCTCGGCTTGGCGTGCGCCGGATACCTTCCTGCCGTGACTTCGGCCGCTCCCGCCCTCGCGGCGATGCTGGCGCCGTGGTTCACAAATCGTGTAACCTCCGGCGGTCAGGCTCCGGTCGAGCAGCCCTCTGCATCATCGCGGGATAGGTGTCATGCTCGACAGACTTGAACTCGAGGTGAAGCGGGCGAAGAACGAACTCGTCTGGTGGATGGCGGGGCTCACCGTCGCGCAGACCGTTGTCTACGCCTTGATGATCCGGCACCTGCGGTGACGCGCTCGCCGCACTGCGGTGCGAGCTACACCAGCACCAGGGCGACCAGGAGCAGGGCCGAGTTGATCGCGACCATCCAGATCAGGATCGTGAGCTGCCGAGGCAGCCGCTGGAATCGCTGATCGAGGTCCACGCCGGGAAGCTACCACCCTGGCGCCGCAGCGCCCTGTGAAGATCGGGGGGTTCCGGCCCCGTTCTCCCGAAGCTGACTCTCTCCGCCGCTGAAGCGGAAGTGGATCCGTATCCTGCTCTAGAAGCGAACGCCGCCAGGTCTGGCGTCCCAGAAGCCGGGGCGGTTAGCTGCTGACAGGAAGTGGTGATGGGCGACTGGACAGCAATGACCGCAGCGCGGGTGCTCGCGACGCTGAAGCGAACCGCAAAGGGAGGCGAGGGTGAGGTCCTCGGAGGAAGCTCGCGTCTTCTCAGGATCAGAGTCCGACAAGGTGCCCTACGACCTTCTCGCTCTTGGGGTCGATGACGGCGAGCTCGCGACCCTTCTGCTTCGCGATCTCGGACGCCTTGAGAAGAGCGACGGCCTTGCGAAGGATCTCGCTCTTCGTGGTGCCGTTCTGCTCGGCGACATCATCGAGGAAACCGTTGACGTCCTCGGTGAGCTCGAGCGTGAACCGCACCTTCCTGGGGGCAACCAGTTTCGGGACAGCCATCGGTAGACTCCAGTGCAAGTGGCCTCCACAAAATGTACACGGAAACTGCGCATGCGCCAGTGAGTGGCTCCGTGCCGGGGGGTTACCCGGCGGGGCTCACGCAACCCTGAATTCAACGGGGTTACGAACGTGTGCGGAGAACCCTGACTCTCCCCCGAAGGCGTCAATAAGCGCTGGGCGCAAGGTCACGCAATCACTGGCTGTCACCCCCGCTACCGCTACGTTTTGGTGCGCCAGGCAAAGCCTGGGTGAGGAGGATGACAGCGCTGTAGAATTCTACTCGCGGCAAGCTCGGCCGGGCGGATGCCACTGTGCGGATCGCCCGTACCATCCAGGTCGCGGGGTCGGGGATCACGCCCCCGAGGCTCCCACCAGGCGAACGCCCGACGCTCCGGACGTCGCCTCGGCCGACCTCCCGTGGCGCTACCGCCGGCGGCTACGGTTGTGCAGCTCAAGGCGGCGGGAGCCACGTGGACGGAGGTGGCCCGCCAGCTGAAGTGCACGGTGTGGGCGGCCAGTTCGGTTTTCACAGGGGCCGCCGCTGCCCCGCTCCTGCCTCTCGGGGCCTTGCGGGTCAGAACGGGATGCCCTCCTCAACCAGAAGCCATCCGAACTGGTTCCAGTCCGGGTCGTAGCGGGTTCCGCCCTTCACTTCCCATCTATTCCTAGCCAGCGCCTTCACCAGGTCGCCCAGCTTGCACTGCGCGTCGAACCGCTCCAGTGAGTCAAACTGGCGCCGGCGTATAACCTCGCGAACCTCGAGGACGGCCTGGATGAAGGCGCGGAGGTTCTCCCGAACCTCTTCGCCGCTGCTATCGTTGGTGACATAGACGGGCGCCCTCGGGAACTGCTCCAAGAACTGCACCACCTGAGAACCCTCCTTCATGTTCACGAACGACAGCTCGTCCGGCGGGTCTTCGACCTCAACCTCCTTTCCGCCAATAGTCAGCGTGCACGGTTCTCCGGACGTCAGCTCGGGCGTGTTGTTCGCGATCATGTTCGGGGGCGCTCCGACGTCGGCTGGCATCGTGTTCGGCATCTCTTTCTCCTTCTTCTGGGGGTGTAGGTCGGCTTGTAGCGCCCGCATGATTTCGGCGTGCGTGTGCTCGGAGACCCCATCGCCGTTCTCCAGCCGACGGACGGTACGAACGCTCACGTGTGCGCGTCTGGCGAGTTGCTCTTGCTTCCAACCTCTCGCCTCACGGGCCTTCCGAACCTCGTTCGCCTGTTCGCTCATGCGCAGGGATCCTAGAGGGCACCTAGCGGACAATGCAACCGGACAAACATGCCAAGCAGCGGACAGCAAGCAGATCGATACACAGGACAGTTATTGTAATATCAAGCACTTATTAGATAAATAGCTACCACGAACAAGTGAATCCGTTTGGGTTTACCGGCTAACGGCACCGGCGAGTGATTCGCCGTCACCGCTCTATGCCCTCCACCGTGTGGCGGCAGCCCGGGCGCGTTCGATAGGTGGAAACGTTGCGGTAGAGTCAGCTCAGCGATGTGCAGCCGACGTGGTTTTCCTGAGGGTCGCCAGCCAGGGGGGGGAGTCAGCCGGCGCGATCAGCACGGGGTGCTGGCCCCTATGACGCCGCCAGTTGCGTTAGCGAAGAATCCCCAGGGAGTTCGCGGTCGAAGGAGTAGGTGCCGTTGGGGATGATGTGCCGGAACATGAGCGGCGAGATGCGGGCGAGCTCGTCGCAGGTCACCGTCTCGCCGGCCGTTCTCGAGATCGGCGACCACCTTGCCGATCCGCACCGTGTTCCAGACGAGCGCCGCGTTCGACAGGAGCGACAGGGCGCTCACCACTCTCCTGGGCCCGCTTCCCGCCCTGAGGATAGTGCTGCGCGGGATCGCCGAACTCATCTTGGCGATCCTCGGGTGGGCGGCGGAGATGGAGGGTCTGACCCGACGCGAACAGATCTCAGCGCGGCGTCAGCAGGCTGCCGTGGCGGCTGCCTCCTGACCAGACGTGCCCGAGCCGTCAGGCGGAGCGGCCACACCTGCGGCGGCGGGCTCCCGGGAAACGGTAACCGGCGGGGCGGCCGGCGCCCCCACGGCGTGGCGCTGGCGGGCCTCCTGCGCCCGTCGCCCAGCCGGGGTCTCTTGGGACACTCGCCCTTTACCGAGCTAGCACAACCGCCATTATCGCCACCTGCGCGATCAGGTACAGTACGCCGCCGCCGATCATCCAACGCCTCGTGCTCGCTTTAGCTGCGGCGAGTTGGTGCTCAGCGTTCAGCTTCGCCAACTCGAAGTCGAGGCGTCGGTGGATCTCGAGCCCGGGATCGCATGAGCGGCCGCACTCCACCAGCATCTCGTTCACGACGTGCGCCAGGGTCGACGCCTGCCGCCAGGTGAACCCACAGCCCTCAAGGCGTTCGGCGAGCTTCAGGGTGTCGATCGCAACGGTCACGCTGTCCTCTCCACGATGTCGTCGTCATCGGTCACGGTGCGTCCGTGCCCATTCATCCAAGAACGAGCGTCGCTCCTCCGGTGTGAGAACCCCGGCGAAGGGCGACGACTGGCGGAGGGCTGTGGCCTTTTCGGAGTCTTCGGTTGCAACAGCGAGCGCGGCGTCGAGGCCGGCATCGAGGAGGCGGGCCCACTCGTCGAAATAGTAGTCGTTGGGGGTGGCCCTCCGCGAACGAATGAGCTTGGCCTTCGCGATCTCGAGAAGCGCTGGGTCGCGCCGGATCTTCTCCGCGACCAGGCGGTGCATGGCGAGAGACCGGGCGTCGGTTTCTTGATGCGTGCGTGGCAATCTACGTCCTCCTCGCCGCCAGTTCTGGCGGTACCTTCGCTGCTAGTAATGCCCGATGGGTGCTTCCCATTAGGTGGGGTCCCGCGGGCGGACCTGGAGTTCCGGCGGCACATTCGCTATTAGCAACGCCCGGTACGGCTCTATGTAGGCCTGGGTGCCACGTGGTCGTAGAGATACTATGGCGCCAGGTCCACTCCGGTGGGCCAACACGGGGCCCCGCATGGGTCCAGTGTGACCGCGGAGAACACGACCGGGTCGCGGATGGACTCGAACATTGGGCCGGCGAGGATTGGGGCCAGGTCGGCCGTCCCCTCGCGGCCGTCCTCGAACCTGATGAAGAGTTTGAATCCGCCGACAGGGCGAATCTCGACGGGAACCGGGTTGTCGGTTGGACGCATCGCTACTCCTCGTGGGTCGACCTTGGTGACTCTACCGTCCGACTGGCAGTGCCACCAGTTGTCCACCGGCTCCGCTGTGTGGAGGGTTCGCCAGTGCGCCACCAGGATCCGCTTCGCTCCGGCCCTTCGGCTGACAGAACTCTCGCTCCGGCTTTCTGGCAATCACGTGGGCAGGGCCCCCGCCCTTTTGCGGTTGTGCCACGGAACGTGCAACGGGAACAGTTGGCCGTGCCATCGGGATCGCGACGCAGCACTCCCTAACTCGCGCATCGGATCAGGTGCCGCCCACACCCGGCGCAGGGGCGGGACGGAGCCCGCGCGCGGGGGACGGGCAGTCAGATTCCAAGCTGGGCCCTGAGGAACTTGCGGTGCCTGAGGGCACGGGGGACCGCGCCGGGCAGCGTGCAGCCCCCCGACCGTCATCGGCGAAGCAGTGCACATAACAGCGCGAGGAGTGCGCCCGTTGTGAAGCCTTGCAAGAAGGGTGAGCAAAGGCAACGCGCCTCAAGGCAACGCGGCGACAGCAATGACCGCCCTTGATGCTCGGCGATTTCTTCGACAGCGCTCGCCGCGAGTTCCGGCGGCACATTTGCTATTAGTAACGCCCGATACGTGTTTGCTAGTCTTACCAGGCCCATAGGTCGTTGCCCCTTACCCCTGCTGCTCGGAGAGCGATCACGAGAGGCGCGTGAAGGTCGTAATGACGTTCGCCGCCGGACCGAACGCTCTCGCCTGCTTGCCCGACTTGCGCCCCGTCAACTTCTTTACGCGTCGGCCGAATCCTTGATTCACCACGAGTGCGCCAAGAACTGCAACTGCGGCCGCATGCTTTTTCAGAATGGCTGGCGTCGTCGCGACGCATTCCGCGGCGGTTCGAATCACATTTTCGTCCACCGCGCCGTTTTGCTGAAGGTGCTTCACGATCGTGTCGACTTCGACGAAGAAATCAACCAATTTGGTGAGGCCGTCAATGTAGGTAGCTGCAACTAGCGGAAGCGGGCCGATGTATTGCGCGTGAAGCTGCGCCAGCGCAAAAGCCAGAACCGCACCCTCGGTGCCAAAAAATTGCGTGAGATTCTCCAGCGGCTCCAGCATTTGTTCGGGGAAGCGGAAACTTCGCACAACCATAGCCATAGTGACTCCCGGTGTGGTGCATGTTCGTCGCACGGATACTGTTCCCAAAACTCACGCTTGTCAACGGGGGTGCTGGCCCCCCCCCTACGACGCCGCCAGTTGCGTTAGCGAAGAATCCCCAGGGAGTTCGCGGTCGAAGGAGTAGGTGCCGTTGGGGATGATGTGGCGGAACATGAGCGGCGAGATGCGGGCGAGCTCGTCGCGGGTCACCGTCTCGCCGGCCTTCTCGAGATCGGCGACCACCTGGCCGATCCGCACCGTGTTCCAGACGAGCGCTGCGTTCGACAGGAGCGACAGGGCGCTCACCTTGTTCATGATCTCCTCGTAGTCGCCGCTTCTGAAGACGCCCTGGTTGGCGAAGAAGAGGCGCCGGGCGAGGGCGTGGCGCGACTCCGTTCGGTTGAGCTGGAGCTGAACCCGGTGGCGGATCGCCGGGTCGTTGAGGTACCGGAGGATGTACGTGGTCTTCACGAGGCGGCCGAGCGCCGTCAGGGCCCTGGCCAGCCGGTCCGAGCTCGAGCTGAGGCGCTCGAGCACGACGTGCGCGGGCGCGGTGCGCCGCTTCAGGGACGACGCTGCCCGGACGAGTTGGTCCCACTGTTCGCGGACGAGCGCCAGGTCGACCATGCCGCCGCGGAAGACGGCATCGAGGTCGCCGTACGAGACCGCCCGGTCCGGCCGGTAGAGCTGTACGGCGCCAAGGTCCTTCACCCTCGGCATGAACGAGAATCCGAGCAGGTAGCAGAGCCCAAAGAGCTGCTCGGTGTAGCCGTGGGTGTCGGTGGAGTGCTCGCGGGGGTCCAGGTCGGTGTCGTTCTCGAGGAGGCCGTCGAGCACGTAGAGGGCCTCACGCACGGAACAGGAGATGGCGCACGTCGAGAAGACGGAGAACTGCTCCGAGACGTGCGTGTACACGGTGACCGCGCGGTCGTAGTAGCCGAAGTAGCGCGGGTAGAACGACCCCAAGAGCGAGCTCCTCTGCACGCCAAAGCGCTGGCCATCGGACGACGAGGCGTGGCCATCCCCCCACGTCGCCGACAGCGGCAGGCGGTGGTGGAAGTTGACGAGCACGCGGTTGGCCGCCTTGATCGCCTCTGGGCGGAGGCACCAGCGGGTGACGTTCTGCAGGGTGTCGGCGGCGATCCCCGCGGTGCTCTGCGCCATCATCGCGATCCCGAGGTTGGTGCCGTGGGCGACGAGAGCGGCGAGCAGGGTCGCGTGCAGGTTGTCGCCGGCACGGGGCACGTAGCCGTCCAGCGGCACGAGCTCCCGCGTGAAGCCACACCATCGGTCCACCTGCATGACCAGATCCTCGACGCGCAGGTGCCCGAGATGGGGCTCGATCGAACGCTTGATCCGACGGATGCGGGCGGGCACCTCGAGCGCGTCGTCGCGGGAGAAGCGAAAGCCATCGTTCTCGACGGTGACGAAGCGGTTGGCCGCGAGGCCGTCGGCGAGGGCTCGCACCGCCTGATCGAACTCGGTTCGCAGCCAGTCCAGGGCGCGCTCTGCCTCCGTGGGGAGGTTGAGCTCGACATATGCCTTGGGGCGCTCCTCGGCCCACTGTTCCGCGTCGACGACGAGGTTCCAGAACGAGACGTGGTGCCGGCTGTCGGCGAGGTACAGATCGCCGGAGCGAAGCGCCTCAGCGGCGGCCTGTGCGACGGCGACCTCCCACAGGCGGTGGCGATCGGGGCGGTCAGCCGCGAGAGCCGCTTGCCAGCCGCCACGCTTCGGGAACGCCAAGGGCGCGTCGGCGGGGAGCTGCGCGGTCTCGCCGCGATGGAGAGAGCGCGCAAGCTCGATCGCGGCGATGAGGGTCTCCGTCCCAGGCTGCCCCTCGAACCTCAGCTCCAGGAACTCGGGCAGGTAGCGCTTCAGGAAGTGGTGACGCGCGACGAGTTCGTCGAAGAAGCCTCCGGCGTCGGCATGCTCGAGCTCGGAGATGTCGTCGGCGACCTCGCGGAGACCCACCTCGTCCGCCTCGCCGAAGAGGAGAACCACCCGTTCCTCGCGAGGAAGCGCTGTGTCCCCGAGGATTCGGAGCAGGCGTGCGGCGGTGGAGAGGGCCCCCTTCGCGCGCTGCTGCGTCTCGGCGACCTTCTTGTGGAGCGCCCGACGGGCACTCCGGGCCATCCGGATCATGTACTGGCGATGCAGCTCGACCGCCTGGTCGAGGAGTGTCTTGTACGTGTCGGCGAGGAAGCACGCGAGGAGCGCCTGGCGCTTCGTCTGGGCAAAACGCTTGAGGTCATCCACGTCGTAGCGGCGCACCAGTCCCGCCAGATGCTCGACGATCTTCCCGGTTACCCCGGGGAACGCGAGGTCGTTGACGCCGAGCGACAGCAGTTGACGAATGTGCCCGAGGTTCTCGCGGAGCACGGCGGGGGTAGCTTCGGCCGGGTATTGCTTGAGCTCGAACAGCGGCGAGCGGTGTTCAGCGTGGAGCAGACCCTCGAACGCCTCGCACTGGGCGGGCGTGAGCCGGTCGACGATTCGCCGCCAGGTCCGCTCCTCGCCACGTGTCGCGGCAGAGGCAACGAGGCGGTCGAGCGTCGACGGCCCGGCGAGCTCGATCTTCCACGACCGGAGGGCGGTGACGGCGAGGCCGTGCAGATCCTTCGGGAGAACACCGTCCACCGCCCGTTCGTGGAGCCATGCCCGCAGCTGTTCGTGCGCCTCCGCATCGAAGGCGCGGTAGCCCAGGTACTGCCGGATGCGATTCGCATGGTTGGTGTCGGTGGACGCTCGGTCGGGTTCTGCCACGAACAGCACCGCGGGCAGGCCGAGCTGGCGGCCAACGTGGTTGACGACCCTCGGCGGGATCTGGCTGTAGTCCTCGAAGAAGCGGCCGACGGTCCTGAGGGCGCAGAGTTGCAGTGCGTAGCGGTGACGATGGATGTCGCCGCGGCTACTGCACGCCACCTCGGCCAGGTCGTCTACCGAGAGCATCCAGTCGCGCGCAAGTTCCTCGTCGCTGGGATCCGTGGGGAGGAGGGGGGGCATGGTGGGGCGGAAGGTAAACCTTTCGCCCCGGGCAGATCAGCCTGAGATGGCGCCTGTCCTTCCGCGTACTTGGCGCTCCTCCCCGGAGTGGGGTTTTTGCGCCACCCTCTCCAGTGCGCGGCGCAGGGTTCGATGGGAGAGTCCGAGCTCGCGCGCCGTCGCACGCAGGCCGAGGCCCCTCCCCATAAGCTTCTTCGCCTTCGCGACGTCGACCGGCCGCCGCGGCCGGCCGAGGTGCTTACCCCGGAGCCGCGCGGCCGCGATGCCCGCGCGCACCCGGGCTCGGATGGCCTTGCGTTCCCATTCGGCCATCAGGATGGCCATCTTCGCCATCAGCTCGCCCGCCGGCGTCGAGGTGTCGATCCCGTCCTCGATGCTGACGAAGGCGCATCCGGTGGCGATGAGCTCGTCGATGAACAGGCAGCCCTTCCCGGCGGAGCGGAACGACCGGTCGCCGCGGAAGATCACAACGGTGTCGAACTGGCGGCGGCGAGCGCCGCTGAGAACCTCATCGACGACCTTCCGGTACTGGGCTGACCCGCTGACGCCCTGCTCGATGAAGCGCGCCACCACTTCCCAGTCACGCGCCTGCACGTAGCGCTCGACGGCGTCGCTCTGTGAATCGAGCTTCTGGTCGTCGCTGGACACGCGGAGCCAGATGGCCACCCGGCGTGACCGCCTGCCGTCTTGCTCGCGATCCCGGGGCGGGCTCACCCCGCCACTCTACCCGCCACCACCGGCCTCCTCAATCGGAGGAACCTCCACGCACGCCCTCGCCGTTCGTGGCGTGCTCTTGCCGAGCGAGCCGAGGACTACGAGGCGAACCTGCAGGCCTGGTTCGTGACGCTGTTGCCGCGCACTCCGGGCGAGGGGCAGCTCGCGGCGAGGGTGGCCGACGTCCGCTTCAGCACCGACTCTCGCGCCTGGAGGAGCGCATGGTGAACGCCGCGCTGGAGAGAAGGCCCGCCGAGTCGCTGCTCGCGAAGGCGCTCCAGGAGGCCCAGGAAGCCCTCCAGGCGGCGCAGAGCGTGGCGGCGCTGGCGTAGGAGGTGAAGACGCCCGGGCAGGCGGAGGCGGTCGCGCAGAGAATCGACTACGACTCGTTCGGAGGTGCTGGCGAACACGAGCCCGGGCTTCCAAATGGCCCGCCGCTCCCGGACAATGACGTTCATCTGTACTGAGCGAGCCTGCCATGGGAATCCAGCTCCGGAACGTCAGGACCTTGCTCTGGGCGTGTAGCGCGCTGGGTGCGCTGGGTGCCACGCTCGGCCTGCTCCCGCCTTATCGCGATCTGCTGGGGGTCATCAGGACACCCGGTGACCTCATGCTTCGGAATGCCCCGGGGCTGGTCGCGATGGCGCTCCACGCATGGTGTGCGGTTCGCGCCAGCTCTTTACGATCGACTCGGCTTCCGGTTGTCCGGGTGTGTGGAGTGTTCGACCTCGTCGTCGGAGCCACGATGTGGGTGCCCTGGCTCGGGCTCTGGATCAGTCTGCTATCACCGGCCAGCGTCATCTTCCTCGTCGCAAGCGCCCACGCCCCGGCGGTCGCGAGCCGGATCGCGTACGGCATCGTGAGCGTGGTAACGCTCGGCTTCGGTATCTGGATCGTAAAGCAGTCGCGATGACGGTTACCGTCCTCGACCGTCCCAGGGGCTCAGGCCGTTCTGCCCCCCGCCATGCCGTGAGTTGCGGTAGCGACCCCTCCGGGCGGCCACTAACGCAACTGGCGGTACGGAAGGGGCCAGCACCCCAGCACGCCTCCCGCCGAAGGCGTGGATCGTGCGCGTGCCGGCGGCCACTCGGCCCTAGCCCCCGCTACCCGCCCGGCAGTAAGAGAGGCCCCCTGCCGGGGCGAACGGATCAAGGTGAGGCTTGCTCGTCGTGGTGCGCGCCGGATACCTTCCTGCTGTGAGTTGGGACCTGGTCATCGAGATCGAGCGCGAGGACGACGGCCGCTGGATCGCCGACGTCGAGGCGCTCCCCGGCGTCATGGTGTACGGCGCGACGCGCGAGGAGGCCCTCGCACGCGTTCAGGCGCTCGCACTGCACGTCATCGCCGACCGGCTCGAGCACGGTGAGGCGGCTCCAGGTGACGTGGCTGTGACCTTCCGCTCCGCGGCGTAGCTACAGGTCCTCGGGCTTCAACCCCGTCTTCTTGGCGATGCGGGCCAGCATCTTCGGCCCGATCTCAGCGCCGTCGTGGAAGTGCCAGATCAGGGCCGGCCACCCTGGGCGTTCGAGCACCTTGCGCGACCCGCCCGACTGGCGTTTTACGCTCCATCCGATTCTGAGCAG
>Ga0209341_10001346_pt1 | contig 24440 bp, 30 predicted proteins | sample RifCSP13_2_FD_184020 | JGI IMG/M metagenome (GOLD analysis project Ga0209341, IMG submission 184020) | Soil microbial communities from Rifle, Colorado - Rifle CSP2_sed 13_2 (SPAdes) (version 2) | ecosystem: Environmental > Terrestrial > Deep subsurface > Rock core/Sediment | place: Rifle... | reverse complement strand
TGTACCTACTCACCTTTTACCCCCCCCTGCCGTGGCTGGCGGTGGTCGTGCTGGCGGTGTTGGCTGCCATGGTGACCAGCCTGGTGACCGAGCTGGTGGCCTTCCGCCCGGTGCGGGAGAAATCGCTGACCGCCATGCTGATCACCTCCTTCGCCGTCAGTACTATTCTGCAGAACGGCGCCCTGCTGATCATTTCTCCCCGCGCCCGTGCCGTGACCCTGCCGCAGATCTTCCAGACCAGCGTCATGATCGCCGGCACCAGCGTGCCCTGGCGCAATATCCTTACCATCGTCACCTGCATCGTCACGCTGACGCTGCTGACCCTGTTGCTGCGGCGCACCGTGCTCGGCATCGCGCTGCGCGCTGCGGCGGACAACTTCACCATGACCCGCATGCTGGGCGTGCCCGCCAACACGGTCATCTCCACCGCCTTCGCCATCAGCGGCATCATGGCCGGTATCGTCTCCATCTTCTGGATCGCGCGCTCCGCCTCGGTGACCCCCACCATCGGCCTGCCGCCCCTGCTGGTGGCCTTTGTGGCCACCGTCATCGGCGGGATGCGCAGCCTGACCGGCGCCGTCGTGGGCGGCTTCGTCTACGCCATCATCATCAGCCTGCTGGGCGTGGTGCTTCCTCCGGGGCTGGTGGAGTTCCGCGAAGCCTTCATGTTCGCCTTTGTCATCATCATCCTGCTCTTCCGGCCCGAGGGCCTGATCCGCAGCAAGACCTCCGTGGAGCGCGTGGGATGAACCTGGCCGCCCGCCTGAAACCGCTCAACACTCCGCTGACCTTGGTGGCGGCCGTGCTGGTCGTGGGTGTCCTCACCCAGCTGCTGGGCATCTCCCTGCTGACCCGCATCGTCACCGTCATGTTCGTCAGCCTGATGGTGGTGCTGGGGTTGCAGCTCTACATGGGCAATTCCGGCATCCTGAATTTCGCCCACATCGGCTTCATGGGCATCGGGGCGTACACCGCCGTGCTGTTCTCCATGACGTCCGAGGCCAAGGTCCTGACCAACGCCGACTTGTATCCCTTCCTGGTCCAGCTGCACCTGCCCTTCCTGCCCTCCCTGCTGATCGGTGGCTTGGTGGCGGCCCTGTGCGCCGCCGTGATCAGCTACCCGCTCATGCGCCTGTCGGACGCGGCCGCCGTCATCACCACCTTCGCCCTGCTGGTCATCATCCACGTGGTGCTGCTGCACTGGGACCGGGTCACCAATGGCCCGCGTACCCTGTTTGGAGTTGACAATTACACCGGCCTGTGGACCGGCGTGGTCTTTGCGGTGATCACGATCTTCGCGGTTTACCTGTTCAAGGAATCGCGCATCGGGTTGCGCCTGCGCGCCACCCGCGACGATCGTTACGCCGCTGCCTCGATCGGGATCAACATGGCAGTGATGCGGTGGCAGGCTTTCATCGCCAGCGCCTTCATCGCCGGGGTGGGCGGAGGGCTGTGGGCGCACTTCATCACCTCCTTCACCCCCTACTCCTTCTACCTGACGGAGACGTTTGTGGTGTTGGCCATGCTGGTCATCGGCGGGCCGTACAGCGTCTCAGGGGCCTTGGTGGGGACTTTCGTGGTGACCGCCGCTCGCGAGGGCCTGCGCGGTATCGAGAACCAGGTCAACATCCTGCAGCTCTTCCCGGAGGGCTTCTTCGGTTTCACCGAGGTGGTCCTGGCGATCGTGCTGATCCTGATCCTGGTCTACCGGCCGACCGGCATCATGGGCAGCCGCGAACTGCGCTGGCCGCGCCGCCGAGGCCGGGTGGAGCTTGCCCCGCCGGCCGAACCGGAAGCATAGGGCACACCCATGTGCGACACATTCGTCTCCCTGCCGGCCTACACCCAGGGCAAATCGATGCTCTTCGCCAAGAGCGCCGACTGCGAGGTGAACGAAGCCAACGCCACCGTGCGCATCCCGCGCCGCAAACACGTCAGGGGCGAAGCCGTGCGCCTCACCCACCTGGTCATTCCCCAGGCTGAGGAAACCTACGAGCTGCTGCTCACCAAGGCCTTCTGGACCTACGGCTGCGAGGTCGGGGTCAACGAATACGGCCTAGCGATGGGAGAGGAGGCCGTCTTCACTACGGAGATGGCCGAAGAGAAGGACGGCATCATCGGCCCGGACCTGATGCGCATCGGCCTGGAACGGGCCAGGACCTGCCGGGAGGCCATCCAAGTCATGACGGGCCTGCTGGAGCAGTACGGGCAGGGCGGCAGCGCCGAGCTGAAGGGCAACTCGCACTTCGATAGCTCCTACATCATGGCCGACAGGGAAGAAGCCTACGTGCTGGAGACGGCCGGCCGGCGCTGGGCGACCAAGAAAGTGGACAAGGTCGCCTCTATCTCCAACATGCTGGGCATCCACGCCGATTGGGACTCCTGCTCGGATGGGGATGGATCGCCGAAGACCGACTGGGCCGGACGCTACGGCCTGCCCGAAGTTCCGCCCACCCTAGGCTCCCCGGCCCGCCAGGCCATCACTTATGACAGCCTACAGTCCGCGCTGGGGCACATCACGGTTAAGAGCATCTTCCAGACCATGCGCCAGCACAGCCCCGGCTATCACCCGGCCAGCGCCGAGGCGCATCGCAACATCTGCGTGCATGCCGGGCCGCAGGAGAACCGCTGGTGGCAGGCTGACGGTGTCATGGTCACGGATGTGGGCGCGCACGGCGTGATCGCCTGGGTCACAGCCACCTCCGGCACCTGCGTCTCCATCTTCAAGCCGGTCTTCCTGGGCATGGACTTGCCCGACCTGGGTCCCTACCCGAGCGAGACCTTTGACCCGCGCAGCCTGTGGTGGAAGCACGAGCTGCTGCACCGGCGCGCCATGGCCGATTTTGAGGCGCTGGTGCCCGAGATCCGCCGGGAATTCGACCCCCTGGAGGATTCCTTCCTGACCCAGGCCGAGACGGTGAGGCGCGGCACGCCCAGCGAGAAGGCCGAGTTCATGCAGCACTGCTTCCGGGAGGCGCTGGCCGCCACCGAGGCTTGGATCGCCCGCCTACAGAAGCGCCACGACCTGAGCTTCACAAACCCAGCCTACCGGGCCATGTGGGCCAGGCTCAACGCCGAGGCCGGGATGTCCGGCCTGCCGGATGAGAACTGATCCTTTTGGAGGTAGATATGGCTGTGACGATCTCGCGCGACAATGTGTTCTTCGCCTTCAGCCCGCAGCTGAAAGCCATCGCCCGCATCGAGCAGGGCCAGGAAGTGCTGCTGCAGACGCACGACTGCTTCGAGGGGCAGATCCGCGCCCCCAGCGACCTGGTGGATACGCTGGACTGGGCGCACGTCAACCCCGCCACGGGCCCGCTGTACATCTCGGGCGCTCAACCCGGGGACGTGCTGCGCATCGACCTGTTGGAGATCCAGGTCAATGAGCGATCCAGCATGGTGGCCATCCCGGGCGAGGGCGCCCTGGGCGATGTCATCACGCAGATGGAGACCTCGATTCTGAAACTGGAGGGGGGCCAGGTGGTCTTCAAGGATAAGGTGCGCGTGCCCGCGCGCCCGATGATCGGCGTGATCGGTGTGGCGCCGGCGGAGGGCGAAGTGCCCACGGGCACGCCGGGACTGCACGGCGGGAACATGGATTGCAAGCTGATGGCAGCCGGGAACCGGGTGTATTTCACCGTGGGCGTGGAAGGCGCGCTGTTCGGCGCGGGCGACCTGCATGCCGCCATGGGTGATGGGGAGATCGTGGTGTGCGGGGCAGAGACCGCCGGCGCGGTGCGCTTCAAGGCGGACGTGGTGGACCTGCCCGGCCTGCCGACGCCTTTTGTGGAGACGAGGGAGGAGGTGGCGACCATCTTTTCCGCTCCCACCCTGGACGAGTCTGCCAGCGGCGCCATTCACAACATGGCCCAGTTCCTGACAAACTTTGCCGGCATCCCGCTCAACGACGCCGGGATGCTCATGAGCCTGGCTGGCGAGCTCAAGTTCTGCCAGGTTGTCGACCCGCTCAAGACGGTGCGTTTCGAATTCCCTAAGGCAATCCTGGCTGAGTACGATTTCCACATGCCGTAAGTAGGCCGAATTGGAGGGGAGGAGAGCAATGCGCCGCTGATTCCTCGGATTCTACACCGGGGCCCTACCGCCGCCTAACGGCCTCGAGATGAGCCGCCCGGCCAGCCAAGGCTAGTATCGGCGCTAAACGCAACACTTGGCTGGCCGGGATCGGTAGAAGATCCCGCCCTCACCCCTTCGGGCACCCCGTCGGGTGCACCCTGGGTGTGTGCCGCCCTTGGCGCCCTGTAGAGGGCGAAGGGCGCGGCGCCCTGCACCGCTTCGGCGCGCCGAAGGGCGTAGAGGGCGGAGCGAAGCGGAAGGGGCTCTATCGAGTTGTTAGACGGGCATCGGAGGAGACGCCCTCGATTTGGATATCTAAGCCCTCGCAAGAGTGAGCTGGCCGTTCGTGACCTTCAGCGAGTAGGCGGCCCCATTTTGTGTGTCATGAAGGACAACTTCCCTCGGATGCGCTGCTGATCCAACCACGACGTTCCCTTCACCATTTACTGCAAAGTGGCTCGTTCCTGTACTGCCGATGACTTGGAAGACGTCAGAAGTCTGATCTGCGCTGGCCTCGACAATCGACTGGACTTCGTCCAATGTCCCTCTTACGTGAAGTCTTGCTCTGGCGGGGTCGTTTGCCGGAGGGTGGGGGTGCAACCTTCCTAGAAGCAGCTTTCCATCTTCGTCCCAGAGAGCGGCGGTGAATCTCCAGTCTCGCAGGAAGGCAAGGCCCTGGTACCCCTCAATTCCTTCAATGAAGATGCTCCAGGGGCTGTCGATCGTTTCATTCCCAAAGCCAAAATCCTTGTAGAATCTGAATCCGACGTGCCCTTTGGTGGCCACCAGATTGACAAGCACGCCCTCCGGATTGGCAACGGTTAGTTCACGCTTGTTGAAAACGATGCGCTCATTGAATTCACCTTCTAGTTCGCCGAGTCGCTGGGCGGCACCCGAACTTAGGAGCGCTTCTGCGAGTCGAGCGACCTCGCCTTCGAGAGCGGAGACTCGGGAGTCAACCGATGTTGGAGTTCGATGCTCGCCTTGGGGGAGTGCGGTGGCCCTAGAAGGGAAACCGCCTGAAAGCCAACCGGCGAGGGCTGCGACAATGCCGCCGGCTACAGCGTAGAAGAAGTTTCTTCTTCCTTCGGATCTTCCTGGGTCTTGTTGAGGCATCTTGTCGCTCTCGGCCATGACAGGGTCCTCCTTCATGTGCTCTCGGTACATCAGCCAGGGTAAGGCTGGGGCCGATTCGGGCGCAGGGTGGCAACGGCGAGTGGGATGGCTGCCGTGGGAAAGGCGGTGCCGTGCCCGCCTAACGGCCTCGAGATGAGCCGCCCGGCCAGCCAAGGCTAGTATCGAACGAAAACCAACCTCCGGCTGGCCGGGATCGGTCGAAGATCCCGCCCTCACCCCTTCGGGCACCCCTTCGAGTGCACCCTGGGTGTGCGCCGCCCTCACCCCTTCGGGTGCGCCGAAGGGCGTGGCGCCCTGCCCCCTGGGGGCGCCCGAAGGGGCGTAGAGGGCGAAGGGCGTGGCGCCCTGCCCCCTGGGGGCGCCCGAAGGGGCGTAGAGGGCGGAGCGAAGCGGAGGCGGCTCCATCGAGTTGTTGGGCGGAGCCAAGATGCCAACGTGTGATGTCAAGCCTCCAGCATTAGGCGAAGGCCGCGATGAGTGGCGACCTTGTGAGTCGATCTCGCAGCCACTTCTGGCATCGCCTGCTCTAAGTATCGTTCAGTAGTTCGCTGATTGCAGATTCGCCGGATGTAACGGATGCCATTGGCTTTCACGCCTGCGTGCCGTCGCCCAGTACGCGAACCAGTGCAATGCCCAATAGAGCGCAGCAGGTATTATCAAGACTACGAGATCAAGGCTTACCAGGTTTGCGATGGCGATGTACAAGGTGAGGCTGTCCAGAAAGCCTATGAACAAAACTTGCCAGAAGGTATCACGCCAAGGCTCGTAGAAAGGCGGATAGAGGTCGCTGGTCGGGAGAATGAGAAAGTCCGAGATGCCGAAGATCCCACTATCCCCTGTGTCAATCTGAGCGAAGTACCTTCGAATGTCGTTGACAGCACGCTTATAGAGAATCATCTCCATTCGCATGCTTACAATCATCATCGCCACAAACAATCCAAGAAGAGCTACAACCGTAAGCAGGAAAGCCACGATCCCGGGCAAAGCGAACAGATCTAGGCTATCCATCGCATCGCCGATTCCGATGACTGCGGCAAGGACGGTAAATGGAATGCCATAGAGGGCTATGAAGGTTTTGAACCAGTCGTTGATCTTATCCTGAAGATGGAAGAAGCCCAGATTCGTTTGAGTGTACTCTTCAAGCATGAAAGCCGATGGATCTTTGTTCATCATATGGCTCCTGGCATACTCCCTTGCTGTGTCCCGGTCGTCATCCTCCATCAGGAAGAGTCTTTCCAGTGCTCACCTTGGGTGCAACCTGCTGGCTCCGCCTAGCGGCCTCGAGATGAGCCGCCCGGCCAGCCAAGGCTAGGTATCGCGCCGATGCCAAGCTGGCCGGGATCGGTCGAAGATCCCCGCCCTTACCCCTTCGGGCACCCTTCGGGTGCACCCTGGGTGTGCGCCGCCCTTGGCGCCCTGCCCCCTGGGGGCGCCCGAAGGGGCGTAGAGGGCGGAGCGAAGCGGAGTGGGCTCCTTCGAGTTGTTAGGCGTTTGGTCGGTTCCCGAATCGGTCAAATGAGACCACATCGTGAACGGGTCTTCGTGTCGTAGGGCCGTAGCGGCCGAGTGGCCAACCGAGAGGAATGACTGCACACGGTGTGATGTTCCAGGGTAGGCCGAGGAGTCTGCGCATAGCGATAAGGTTCCACAATGGAATCGTCGTCAATGCAGCGCCTAGATTCACGGCGCGTGCAGCCAGGAGGAGGTTCTGGACAGCAGGGAAAATGGACCCAAAGTAGGAGGCTGTAGAGATGTGCAAGAATGGGATGTATATACCCTTCAGACAGGCGACAACAATGACCGGGGCCTCCTCGAAGTGATCCGCCTGCCATTGAACGGCACCCAACATTCTGTGCCTTTTCAGATCGTGTCGTGTAACCCAACGACCGATGCGGGCATAGAGTCGCCAAACTTGCCAGTTGAGCCGGGCGAGTGCTTTCTTGATCTTTGGGTCTCTGACTACGATGAATTCCCAGCCCTGGGCGTTGCTGGCGGTCGGCGCTCTCAATGCTAGGTCTATGAGGCGAAGGACCAACTCATCGCCGACCGGATCCGCCTTCAGACGACGAATCGCCCGTTGCGTGTTCATGGCCTCATCAAGAGGCATTCCGAAGTCCATACGATCTCCCATCCTCCTCGCTCAGCGCTAGGGAGCACCCTTAGATCGCGTGCGGCATTCGCCGTCGCTTGAGAGGCGTATTCAGCCGCCTAACGGCCTCGAGATGAGCCGCCCGGCCGGCCCAAGGCTAGTATCGCGCCGAAGCCAAACACCCGGCTGGCCGGGATCGGTCGAAGATCCCCGCCCTCACCCCTTCGGGCACCCCTTCGGGTGCACCCTGGGTGTGCGCCGCCCTTGGCGCCCTGTAGAGGGCGAAGGGCGTGGCGCCCTGTCCCCTGGGGGCGCCCGAAGGGGCGTAGAGGGCGGAGCCAAGCGGAGGGGACTCCATCGAGTTGTTAGGCGGCCCGGTTTTGGGCTGAGCTGTTTGGGGGCTCGAAGGCGGTTTTGAGACTGTCGCCCTCAAGGATCGGGGCGGCGTCAATCGTCCCAGTGGACGACGATTCGTCCCTTGGTACCGGGAAGGGGGAGGGACGCCGTTTCCGCGTCGACTGCATCGCGCGCCGCGCGCGTGAGCCGGCGCCAGGTGCGAATCGTTACCTCCCCATGGGAACGCCGCCACGTGCCCACGATCTCGCCCTGGACAAGGAGGGCACCCGGCCAGACGCGAGGAGTCCAGAGCGAGTGTCGACGGATGGAGTCGGCAACCAGGAGTTCGCGATCGCGTCCTTGAAGTAGGAAGTAGGCGTCGCCGCTGGGCAGGAGCCGCACAGGAGCCGCTGTGCTGGCGGGGGCGCGGAAGGTCGGCTCATCCCTGGTGAGAATCCACGCGTCCCCGAGTGGTGTTCTCACCGGAGCCAGCGACTTGCGGAGCGCGTGGAAGGCCGCGACGCCTTGTCGCGGGGCGATCCCAGCCCACAGTGCGAAAGCCTCGGGCGTGGCGGGGCCGAAGACGTGCAGGTATCGACGCGCGAGTTCGAGGCGAGCGTGGCGCGCGTCGAGCTCGGGTGGCGGCACAGTCCAGACGGTAGGCGGTCGCGCGCCGTCCCAGTGGATGACGACCATCCCGGTCAGCGCGGCGTACCGAAGCCGGTTGGGGTGTTCGCCGAGCGCCGGCCCGGCTTCGCCGTAGGTCATTCTCCTGCCGTCGAGGAGGGCGTGCAAACGAGCGGCCAAGTCCTCCGCGATCCGCCGGGCGCCGGGATCGTCGGGCAGCCTCCCGAGTGAGAAGACCGCGAGGTCACGTGCAGCGACCACGTACGCGTGGAACCGCGGCCCCCAGAGCTGGAGGAGTGATGGGTTCTCCCAGGTGGATGGTTGGGTCCCCTCGACGCGAGCGTGAATTGAGAGGAGCGCGGACCGGGGCATGCTATCCTGCAGACCGGCCCAGGCCGCACGGCGGAGCGAGGCCCGTCCTGGCGGCAACCGTTCGTCGAGCGCGCCGACGTGCCGTCGGAACGCGAGAATCTGCGACCTGATTAGGCGGAGTCGAGATCCAGTCACCTCAGGTCTCCTCAGTTCTCATGGTGCTTGGCTGTCGAGCTCGCGTTCTGTTTCGGTTCGACGTCGCGGCCCTAAGGGCCGCCTAACGGCCTCGAGATGAGCCGCCCGGCCAGCCAAGGCTAGTATCGCGCCAAACGAAACACCTGGCTGGCCGGGTTGGCTCCATCGAGTTGTTAGGCGGATCGGTGGGGGAAAGAGCCTTCGCTATCCTTCAGCATCCTCGAGTCGGACCCCCTTTCCCGCGGCAAGGCTCTTCCGTGAGGCGGCTACTCGAGCTAAGAAGCGGGGGTCGTGTTCAAGCCGATAGTCGAACCAGTCCTCTTCAGAAGAGAACCCGATCAGGACCCCCGCGGGCTTCCCGTGGCGGGTGATCACGATTTCTTCCTTCTCAGCTAGGCGAAGGTACTTGGAGAGCTCGTCCTTCACCTCATTCAGCGGAACGCGTTTCATCATCTACCTGCCTTTCTGAGCCAGTCTTCGGCACCATCCTTAGACACGATTGCCACGATCCAGACTGTGCCTTCGGCGACGTCGTAGAAGACCCTGACGTCGCCGACCCGGAGCCGATACTCGGGGCTTCCTTCGCCCTGGAGCTGCTTGATGCGGGCTCTTGAGATGGCCGTGGGCTCGTGGCGAAGGTGCCTTTCGATAGCATCGCGGACCTCTGCCCGGAGATTGGCTCTGAGGGCTCGGAGATCGCCCAGAGCCTCCGGGGCAAGGAGGATCTCGTAGCGCATGTGTGGCTAGATTATAGCCACATCATGAGGAGCGCGCAAGGGAGAAAGTGAGCTGATCCGCCTAACGGCCTCGAGATGAGTCGCCCGGCCAGCCAAGGCTAGTATCGCGCCAAACGCGACATCCGGCTGGCCGGGTCGGCTCCATCGAGTTGTTGGGCCCCATCGATGTGAGGGGCATCAGGTGAGGTTGCTCTAGATCTTGGCTATCAGGGGGGGGTGCGTACTGCATCAAGCGGGTTGGTCCACGCCTCGCGGGAAGAGATCGCCCGCGGGGATGAGCAGGCCCACAAGCGAGAGGCCGATGAACACGATCTGGTGGACATGCTCATTGCCGGGAGGCAATCCGCCCAGAAGGTGCGCTATCCAGAAGATGGGATAGTACCAGAGGGTGAACCAAGCCCACCGTTCACGGCGTCTGTACGGGATCGCGGTTATCGCGACACCGAACAAACCCATCCGAATCGAGGCCACGCCGATCGCTCGTAGCGACGATGGGTCACTGGAGCGGGGCCACGCGGTGGCGATCAGTCCGAAGATTAGGATGGCGACCCCGGTGATCGCAAGAGAGACCCATGCAATCCTGAATCGCATGCCTTCTCGCCTAGCCATTGTTGCGTACTGATTGATCGACAAGGATAGCTCGACAGGGTACTGCACTCCGCGGTGGTCCGCTCCAACCTGCGGTGATTGTGCCGCACTATATGGTGATGCGGTTCACAAAGCGCGATGTTGATGATGCGGCCTAACGGCCTCGAGATGAGCCGCCCGGCCTGCCAAGGCCAGTATCGCGCCGAACTCAACCTCCGGCTGGCCGGGTCGGCTCCATCGAGTTGTTAGGCGCCGGAGGGGTACGTTCTCAGGACATAGGTATCACATCTGTATCAGGACGTCGCTGACACTCTTCGGGCCAGGTCGATCTGGCGCCGGCTGACTGGTACCCTCGAGACAATATCCTCGATCCTGTTCTGCGGCAAGAGGTATCGACCGATCTGGTAGAAGCAGAAGTACAGTCGTAGACGCCGTCGTCGATCTCCTCCAGGCCGACGAAGTCATCGTGCGGGGGAGGCGGCGCCTGGAGCGGGCGAGGCCTTCTCGGAGGAGGATCCGGCAGGCGGTGGAGAGCGATGGCAGGTGGCGGGAGGCGTCGCGGTGATGGATCAAGTCGAGCAGTTTGCGGGCGCCCCAGGAAGGGTGGGCCTTGCGCAGGGTGGCCAGCTCCTGAGCGGTGTCGGGGTCGGTCTGGGAGGGGGAGTTGTAGGGGCGGCGGGAGAGCTCGTGGAAACCTGTGTCGCCGAAAAGCCTGTGACGCCGGATCCACTTGTCGGCAGTCTGGCGGGAGACGGAGAAGCGGTCGGCTAGGTCCGAGACGGAGTAATACCCGAGCTTGTACTCCTGAAAGAACCTCTGGCGTTCTTCGTTCACGGTAACACCTCTCCAGGGCATGGTCGGCACCTCCTCTTAAGGAAGTGTCAACCATGTCCTGCTACAAAGTGTCACCGATGTCTTGCTACAAACCTGTCAACGATGTCCCGGGCTCGTACATCTTCAGTTCTCATGAGACGTTCGTTCATAAGGAGGTAGGTCGCGCGGGCATGTGTGGCCGGCGAAGGACTGTGACCCAGGACGTGGGGCTTGACTCCTCCAGGCATATCGAGTATATTACCAACAAGTTATATAACTAAAGGGTAAAATATACGAAATGACGCCAAGGACCAAGGACACCCTGAGCCTGACTTTCTCCGCACTCGCGGATCCCACACGTCGCCAGATTCTGGCGCGCTTGGCGAATGGCGAACTCACGGTAACGCAGCTGGCGGAGCCCTTCAAGATGACCATGCCTGCGGTCTCTAAGCACCTCAAAGTGCTCGAGCGCGCCGGGTTGATCATGCGCGGGCGTGAGGCGCAGTGGCGTCCGGCCAAATTGCAGGCTGCGCCGCTCAGGGAGGCTGCGGACTGGGTGGAGCAGTATCGCCAGAATTGGGAGGAAAGCTTCGACAGGCTGGATGCCTATCTGAAGACCATTCAGAATGAGGAAGAGGACTCAAATGACTAGCGTCTTTCGCATCGCATGCAATTGAGCCGGATCACTTGACGGCAATTCACCAGCGTATCCTACGTAGAAAGGGAGTGAAATGGACCAGTTAGAAGAAAGACAGATTGAAGTAAGCCGCACATTTGAATCGCCCCTCGAATTGCTGTGGAAAGCGTGGACGGAGCCCGAGCACTTCATGAAATGGTACGGCCCCAAAGGTTTCACGGCGCCCACGTGCGAGATTGACTTGCGCGAAGGCGGCCGCCATCTCTGGAGCATGCTTTCCCCGGACGGCAGGCAGATGTACTACACCGGCAGCTATAAGGAAGTGGTGCTGATGGAACGCTTGGTGTTTAGCGATGGCATGTCGGACGCCGAGGGCAATCTCATAGGCATGGGCGAGGGCATGCCCGAATCTTGGGATGTGACCGTGACCTTTGTGCACGCTGATGGCAAGACCACGGTGACGGTGAGCCATGTGGGCTATGGCGCCAGCGCCGAACATGCCCGAATGGGCTGGGAGCAGGCCATCGATAAGCTCACAGCCGTATTGGCGAAAGTGTAAGATCCATCGCTTGATAAATGGAGCACGAGAGAGAAGCCGCGCATTGCGTGGCTTCTCTTGTTGTTCTTCTTGAATGATCTGCCTTTCAGCCCCGCAACCAAACGCGATTATGGAGGGGGAGAGTGTGTAGCGCGGGGAGTGGCCGTTCCATGCCCATGTGGTTTCAGGCTCGTGCTAGACCTACCCTGTTGGTTGGCCGGGCGATTACCTCGATGGGCTCACGTCCTGACATCTGCCGAACGGCCTCGAGATGAGCCGCCCGGCCAGCCAAGGCCAGTATCGCGCCGAACGTAACCTGCGGCTGGCCGGGTCGGCCACATCGAGTTGTTAGGCGTCCGGAAGGTACAGTTTCAGGACATCGTTTACAGATCTGTGTCAGGACATCGCTGACACTCTTCGGGCCAGGTCGATCTGGCGCCGGCTGACGGGTACCCTCGATACAATATCCTCGATCTTGTTCGACTGCAAGAGGTAACGTCCGATCTGGTAGAAGCAGAAGTACACGTCGAAGACCCCGTCGTCGATCTCCTCCAGGCCGACGAAGTCATCGTGCAGGGTGTTGCTGACGAAGATTTGGTTGCGTAGGACCCGGATCGTGCCATCGCGGCTGACGCGGCGGACGAGGAAGTGAGAGGGGTAGTCGTAGGGTTCGATCCGTCTGGGGAAGGGCCGGGTGGAGAGGCGGTAGAGCTGGGCGGGTCGCGGCATGTCGAGCGACTCGTGAGGGCGAAGCTCGTTGAACTCCTGGCGGAAGGCGTCGAACTTGCGCTGCTGGAGGGTCAGGCTGCTGGCGGGCGGGATCGTGGCCTCCCGCTTGAGGGTGCGATGAATGCGCTCGTGGATGGCGTTCTGCTTAGGCCGGCCGGGCTGGATGAGCTCGGGGTAGATGCCGAGCTTGATGAACCAGACGGAGAGGGCGGAGAGACGAGCCAGGGCGCTGGAGGCGAAGGGGACGCCGTTGTCGGTGCGGATGCGGTTGGGCAGACCGAACTCTTGGAAGAGCCTGGCGAAGTGCATCTGGGAGAGCTCAAGGGAGATGGCCGGGTGGGCGTCGACGCCGAGGAGGAAGCGGGAGGCGAGATCGCTGACGGTGAGGGGGAAGCAGTAGGTGCCGTTTCTGAGGCGGAACTGACCCTTGTAATCGGCGGCCCAGATGTCGTTGGGGCCCTGGGGAGAGGACTTGGGACAGCCTGGGTGAGCGCGACGGAAGCGGCGCCTGGAGCGGGCGAGACCTTCACGGAGGAGGATGCGGCAGGCGGTGGAGGGTGAGGGGAGACGCGGGAGGGGTCGCGGCGGTGCATGAGGTCGAGAAGCTTGCGCGCGCCCCAGGAAGGGTGGGCCTTGCGGAGGGCGGTCAACTCCTGAGTAGTGGCAGCATCGGTCTGGGAAGGGGAGTTGTAGGGGGCGGCGGGAGAGCTCGTGGAAGCCGGTCTGGCCGTAGTGCTCTAGGCGCCGGATCCACTTGTGGGCGGTCTGGCGAGAGATGGAGAAGCAGTCGGCGAGGTCAGAGACCGAGTAGTACCCTAGCCTGTACTCTTGAAGGAACAGCTGCCGTTCTTCGTTCGTGGTGACACCTCTCCAGGGCATGGTCGGCACCTCCTCCCTCAGGAAGTGTCAACGATGTCCTGCTACAAGGTGTGAACGATGTCTTGCTACAAACCCGTCAACTATCTCCCGGAACGGTTCAAGGGAGCGGGTCCGACTTCGGGGTGCGACTTTGAGTAGCGGGAACCGGTACCCATCTTGAGGAGGAAGATCCCGACAGGGATCCCAACAGCTAGGTAGGCGCCGATATAGAGCAGGCCTCCTGGCCTGGCGACAAAATCGAAGAAGGCAATGTTAGCGATCGCGGCCCACGTAATCATGACGATTAGCCCGTAGGATGCGAAGGAGTGGTGAAGCATGGGCGGAAGGCTGCGCTCCGAAAGGAAGGGGATCACAGCCAGCGCTAACGTGAGGTAGAAAGCAGCGAAGCTGCGAAGTGTGAACGCAGACATGGTTTCTGGGAAGATGCCTCCGGTCGTTCCGATTGCCCCAGGCGCAGCAAACATGCCGTAGACGGCTAAGAAGCCGACAAACAGGATGTATGCGAGGACAGCGCCTCGGATTGGCCGGGGAGTGACGGGCCCGATAGGCTCCATCTTGGGGCGGAGTCGTGTCCAGTCAAGAAGACCGACGACCGCAGTGATAACAGAAGCTACGAGCGCCGCGACGTAACCCCATGAGATGGGGCCAACCATTACGAGCTTCTGCCGGAAGGCGACAAGGACCCCGAGCTCGAGAACGCCAAAGAACCACAAATGGAGGGATGACGAGTAGACTAGGCGCCAGTCCCGGCGGCGGGTAGTTATCCCTGCTAACCAGGCATTTCCAAGGCACCATGCGCCGATCGTCATTGCAATGAACGGAGTGACTTTCCATGCGAAGATAGGTGCCATCTGCGACGGGAGCGCGAATAGGGGGACCCCGACGAGGAGAAAGAGAAGTGCCGTCACGCCTGTCAGTATCCGAGATACGGGAGTGAGCATTGTGCCTCCAGGATATGAGTGCCCGCGGGCAGCGCTGCCTAACGGCCTCGAGATGAGCCGCCGGGCCAGCCAAGGCCAGTATCGCGCTGAAACCGACACCCGGCTGGCCGGGTCGGCTCCATCGAGTTGTTAGGCAGCCCTGCGCCCGGATTTCTCGGGCGGGCGATGCAAGCCGAGGGCGGCAGCCCGGGTGTGACGTGGCGAACCCTACCCGATTGGTTGACGGCTCCAAAGCCGGTTCAATGTGGAGAGGGCTTGGCCAGCCCGTTGATTCAGGGGCTAATGGTTATCTCGGCAACCTCGTAAACCTTGTCTTGAAATGCGCAGTACAGCTTGGTGGTCCCTGGCGGCCACTTGACAGGCAGACCAAAGGCAGTCGCGCCCTCTGGGCCGAGTTGCTGGCTTGAGTGCGATGCCAGCGGGTCGGTGGGCGGATCGCCCAGCGTTACGGACAAGACGCCACTGGCTGCCTCCCCGTTGGCGTCCGTGACCAAGAAGGCGCCATCCAGAGTTCCGCCGGCTCTTGCCTGCAGCGGTCCGGCGTAGATGATCGCGTAGCCGCCTTCGGCCGGGATGGCGGGCGGTGCCTCCGGAGGGGCAAAGTGGTCCACAATGACAGTGCAATTCGTGCTCTTATCCCCCAGGGACCCTTCAACTTTGAGTTCGATTTGATACGTGATGCCTATCACCCACCCGGGGAAACCATGCACGGCCCAATCAAGGCTATCCACGAAGATGGTGCCGTCTCCGAAAGGCTGCAGTCCCGTTCCTCGCTCCGGGAATTCGGCGATCTGGACTGCGTTTGGATCCCCTAGCAAACCCTCGGACCCACTGACGGCTACCACCTCCACTGTATCGGGTGGTGGTGCGCTAGCGACCACCAGACGAATGAAATCACCTCCGCCATGATCCATAACGAGGGGATCCGGGTCGCATTCGACACTCCAAACGTCCGGCCCGATGCGGTGGTCTTCGACTTCGCCGCGCTCGAACTGGCCCGTGCCGTCCCAGTCGACGCCATCTACCGGGGAGTCGGTCAACAGGGCGCGGACCCAGACCTCCAGGTTCCCGCCCACAAGGGGAAACTTGGCCTCGATCCTTTCCTTCGCGCCACGACCTAGCTGAAGGGATTGGTTGACCACGATCCATTCCTGCACCGGACCGGCCGGTCCCTGAAAGCTCTGCCACCGGCCGTCTCCATTGGTGTCGGCAAGCAGGTTGAAATACACCACCCCGGCGGGTGCGTCTTCACTCTTGGCCGCCTCGAATGCGACCCGCACTTGATCCGCCACAAGCACTTCAACCAGTCCATCGTCGAATGGATCGAGGTCAACGATTTGTGCGTCCACTTCCGCGTTCACCGCGGTACCGAGCCAGAACTGTGAAGTGTCAAGCGTCCGCGCGCCGTCAGAGGCCAAGAGGGATGGGAACGTGGGGTCAGGCGCGTCGCCGAAGTCGGCCGTGATCGGCGGTGGGGTTGGCCCTTGGAACGGCAAACCACAAAAGGGGGAAAGCAGAAACAGCAATGTCCCGAAGTAGAGTGCCCTTGATCTCACAGGATCCTCCCGTGCATGTCTATGGGACAGCCCTTCGTGGGGCTGCCTAACGGCCTCGAGATGAGCCGCCCGGCCAGGGACCGCTAGTATCGCGCCAAAGGCAAACGCTCGGCTGGCCGGGTCGGCTCCATCGAGTTGTTTGGCGGCTTCGTGGTACGGTGTCAGGACATAGGTGACACTATTGTGTCAGGACATCGGTAACACTCGGCAGGCCAGATCGATCTGGCGGCGGCTGACCGGTACCCTCGAGACAATATCCTCGATCCTGTTCTGCTGCAAGTGATAGCGCCCGATCTGGTAGAAACAGAAGTACAGGTCGTCGACCCGATCGTCGACTTCCTCTAGGCCAACGTAGTCCTGTTGCAAGGTATTGGTGAGGAAGATCTGGTTGCCAAGCACCCGGATGGTGCCGTCGCGGCTGACACGGCGAACGAGGAAGTGGGCCGGGTAATCGTAGGGCTCGATGCGGTTGGGCAGGGGCCGGTGGGAGGGGCGATAGAGCTGTGCTGGGCGTTGCATGGCGAGCGCTTGGTGGGGCCGGAGCTCGTTGAACTCCTGGCGGAAGTGGTCGAACTTGTGCTGTTGGGCTCGCAGGCTGGTAGCGGGAGAGATGGTGGCCTCCTGCTTGAGGGTGCGGTGCATCCTCTCGTGGACAGCGTTCTGCTGGGGCCTACCGGGCTCGATGAGCTCAGGATAGATGCCGAGCCTGATGAACCAGACGGAGAGGAGGAGAGCCGGGCCAGGGCGCTGGAGGCGAAGGGGACGCCGTTGGCGGTGCGGATCCGGTTGGGGAGACCGAACTGCTGAAAGAGGCTGGTGAAGTGCTGCTGGGTCTTCTCAAGGGAGATGGCCGGGTGGGCGTCGACCCCGAGCAGGTAGCGGGAGGCCAGGTCGCTGACGGTGAGAGGGAAACAGTACCGGCCGTTTTTGAGGCGGAACTGTCCCTTGTAGTCGGCGGCCCAGATGTCGTTGGGGCCGTGGGGGACGGTCTTGGGACACCCGGGGTGAGCGCGGCGATAGCGACGTCTAGGCCGAACGAGGCCATGCCTCGCGAGGATGCGGGCGGCGGTGGTGACGCTCGGGAGGTGGGCGCGGGGGTGGCGCTTGCGGAGGAGGTCGAGGAGTATGGCAGGGCCCCAGCGCGGATGAGCCGAGCGGAGCTCGAGGATCTGCTTGACGATGGCGGGGTCGGTTTGCGAAGGGGAACGATGGGGCCTGCGAGAGAGCTCGTGAAAGCCAGTGTGGCCGACGTGCTCGAAGCGGTCGATCCACTTGTGGGCTGTCTTCCTTGAGATGCCAAAGCGGTCGGCCAGGTCGGTAACGGTGTAGTAGTTGAGCCTGTAGTCTTCGAGGAACCTCTGTCGCTCTTCGCTCACGGTAACACCCTTCCAAGGCATAGGCGGCACCTCCTTTTAAGGAAGTGTTACCTATGTCCTGAGAATCTGTGTTACCGATGTCTTGAGAAGATTCTGTTACCTATGTCCCGCTATGGTTCACGATACACTCAGGCAGAAAGAAGAGTTCCGAGCTTCTGGAGAACGTCGAGAGTGCTTTCGGCTGACAGCCTGCAGATGAACTCAGCCTTCCTCGCCTTCCAGTCGAGGCTCTTTGGCTGATCTGAAAGGATGGCGCCCTCGACAGGCAGGCCACCCGGGATGGGCACCTCGAAGGGATAACCCTTCACGCGACTGGTGATGGGGCAGAGTATTGCGAGTCCTACCTTGCCGTTGTAGGCGCCAGGGGAAAGTACCAACGCGGGCCGGCGGCCAGCCTGCTCGTGACCAGCCTGAGGGTTCATCGACAGCCAGACGATGTCCCCCCGCTGCGGGATCTTTGGCATGCTACCAGGCCTCTCGGCCTTGGGCTGGGCCGGTGTCGAACTCGGCGTGGAGATTCGACTTGCGAACCTTGCCGAGGAGCTCTTCGAGGCTGGGAGGTCGAGGAGAGGAAGGCTCTAAGACGAGCGTGCCCTTTGAGAGGCGCAGGTTCACGGGGGAGTCGTCCTTGAGACCGACTTCCTCGGCGAAGGTCTTCGGGATCCTCACAGCAAGGCTGTTGCCCCAACGTTGGACTCGGGTTCGCATATCGCCCTCCAAGTGGTATCTACAATGAGTATACCACAGAATGGGGATGCCGCAAGGGGGACCGTGCGTTTGCCGGGGCCGCCTAACGGCCTCGAGATGAGCCGCCCGGCCAGCCAAAGCAAGTATCGCGCCAAACGCAACACCCGGCTGGCCGGGTCGGCTCCATCGAGTTGTTAGGCTGCACGCATTTTCCTCAACCCGCGGCTCCAATTGCCCGCTTATATCGCTCCGCAGACCCTTGCACAACACGTTTGGCCTCTGCCTCGATCTCCAGATCAAAGAAATGGCCATAAATCCGATCGAATCTCAATGGCATGACGCTCTCAACAATCCGGTCAACAACCTTCGCGTCGAGAGGGATGAAGTTCGGGTAGCTATACATGAATGAGACGTGCTGGCGATCAGGAGCCACATACATGGTATCCCCAGTCAACAGGACCCCTTGGCCATCTGCTCCTTCTGGCCACAGGAGGACCGTTGAGCCTTCGAAATGCCCGCCACACCGGCGTAACGTGAGACCCTCCTTGAGTTCAAGCGTCTCACCCTCCCAGAATTCGATGGAGGGATCGCTTCGCTGGACCCACCGCCTATGGTCCGCATGCAGATAGATCGGTGCATTTCCGAAGGCACGGCTCCACTCGACCATACTTCCAAAGAGGTGGGGATGGGACATTGCCAGACTTGATATTCCGCCAAGGTTCTCCACCGCCTCGATGGTGGCCTCATCTATGAGGCTAATACAATCCCACAAAACGTTGCCAATGGATGCCTGCACAAGCAAAGCGCGTTGGCCGATTGCGAATCTGGGCTCAGTGCCGATGCCGGTTAATCCAGGTTCAAGAGGCCTAAGGATGTTGTGATGCTCTCGAGCTAGTTCATCTAAGGTAGTCCAGGATTGACCGTGGGGGTTTACAAACTGGCGAGCGTCCTCGCAGATCGGACAGCGATCAGGAGGCTTCTCACTCTCTGCGAATTGATGCCCGCAAGTAATGCAGATGTAGTTGTGCATCCTGACAGCCTCCTGTCTTGCGTGCAGCCTAACGGGGTCGAGATGAGCCGCCCGGCCAGCCAAGGCTAGTATCGCGCTGAACTCGACCTCCGGCTGGCCGGGGCGGCTCCATCGAGTTGTTGGGCAGCCCTATGCGGCCTGTAATGGCCAATCGCCCTCTGGACCAAGAAAGCTAAGTACGTGCTCATTGACCAAGCGGGGCTGCTCCATGGGTAAACCATGGCTACTGTTTGGGATGATTTCGACCTTGATGTTGGGTATGAGTCGCCTTGCACGATTGGAAGCGGCCCGTGGATCACAGATCACTTCCTGGGCCCCTAGCAACAATAGCGTTGGGGTTGTGATCTGCCGCAACTCGGCATCGGAAAAGACGCTAGGGAGTGTTCTGATCTGGGACCTGAAGTGTTTCGCCCCTAGAAGGAATTGCTCGACAAATGGCTCTTTGGCGACAAATCCCTCCGCAGTCATCCATCGAATGAAGCTTGTGATGAGAGGGCGAACTGGGAACAAGAGTGTCGGGATACCTCTGACATAGAACTGTGTGGCCAGAGGTACCAGCGCGCCCGCCGGTGCCAGCAGGATCAGGCGCTTCACGCGTTCGGGTGCGCTCAGCGCGTAGTTCAGTGCGATCCACCCGCCATGTGAATGTCCCACCATGTGAGTGCACGCAATTCCCAACTCATCGCACACGTCATCGAGCCAATCGGCAAACTCGGCTCTCTTCTTGAGCGGTCGGCTAGCCACACTCCTGCTGGCGCTGCCAATCGTGTCTACAGCATAGACCCGATAGCGTTGCGCCAGCCCAGCGACATTCGGAAACCACATCGTCGCACTTAGATTCATGCCGTGCAAGAGAAAGAGAGGGGGTGCCCCTGTTGGGCCGCTAACAATGATATGGGTGAGTCCGCAACGCGTGTTCACTTCCTGCGAGTCGAAGGGAACTGGCCAAAGTGCCAAGGTGGCGTTATAGGCGTCGATATATTCGGCTTCGCCTTCGGGCGTCCTAAAACCGGATGGATACCGGTGCATATGCCCATCCCGTCGGTGTCTTGGCAGGGCTGCCCAACGGCCTCGAGATGAGCCGCCCGGCTAGCCAAGCCTAGTATCGCGCCAAACTCAAGACTTGGCTTGTCGGGTCGGCTCCATCGAGTTGTTAGGCGCCCGGACGGTTCTTGGACCCATCGATGTAACGTACGCCCTCGACGTCTTTGAAATCCTTGTCTTGGGTCCACAGGGTCGCGCCAGTGGTCCTGGCCGCCGCAAGCATGATGCTATCTGCCATTGGGAGCTTGGCTTGGATGGATAGGCGAGCGGCACTGAGAGCCAACCCCTCGTCCAGAGCCATGACGGAACCTTGCTGCATGGCTGCGACAGCCCTCAGGGCGTCCGTCTCCTCCTTTTGCTGAAGGATCCGCTTGAAGACCTCATAGATGCTGACTGTGGGAACGAGGAGCTCGGTCGGCTTCTGGATCGCCGGTGCAAAGAAGGTTGCATTGGGCCCATCCGCGAAGAACTCGAGCCAGCCTGACGAGTCGACGACATTCATACTCGATCGGCCTCCCGCTCAACTCGTGTGTCGATGCCCTTGAGGAACCCCCGCGTCTTCTTGATCGGTTCCAAAGGAATGAGCTCGATCCGACCTTCGTAGGGGATGACCTGGACCTTCTGCCCTGGGCGAATTCCGAGGGCCCTCCGAACCCGGAGGGGGATGACTACCTGGAACTTTGTGGAGACTGTACTGGTATCCATACATAACTCCTATCGAACCGCCATCCGTATTACGGCCCATTCTAACAGAAGGCTCCTCCAGGATCAAGAGGAGCTTGGGCGCCTAACGGCCTCGAGATGAGCCGCCCGGCCAGCCAAGGGTAGTATCGCGCAAATCGTAACGCCTGGCTGGCCGGGTCGGCTCCATCGAGTTGTTAGGGGGCAATCCTAGGCAGACTGCACCTTCGCTGCGTGCATGTCTACCGGGCGGCCTCGAAGAGTTCCACGACATTGCCATCTGGGTCCTCGAGCAGGATCTGCTTTCCGCCTGGTCCTTTCACGACCTCGTTGCGGAAGCGAAGGCCAGCGCTCTTCATTTCCTCGACGCGTGTCTCGATGTCCTCGAGCTCAATGACAAAGCGGTTCCAACCGCCCGGCTCGGGATGGCGTCCGTCAGGCATCGGCCGGGCGGCCGAACTCTGCGGCCCAGCGAGCCAAAGGGTGAGGTCGCCCAGGGAGACGCGAGCGAAGGCAGGGGCCATGTTCTGGTCAAGTCTGAAACCGAGGTTCATTGTGTAGAACGCGACAGAGCGCTCAACGTCGCCGACGAGATACCTGATAGTTGCCATGAGTGTCGACCTCCGGTAAGACGGAGAACCCGGGACCGATCCGCATCGAGCGGGTCGGCTCCATCGAGTTGTTAGGCCGCCCGACTGTCCGGGTGGGCCGGTGCCGGACGGAGGGCGTGGATGAATTGTTGAATCTCGGTCATAGCCTGCCGGGCTTCAGGCAGCCAGGGAATGAAGAGATGCCAGAAGTGCCACATCCGCGGCCACACATGGAAGGTCACCCGCACTCCGGCTTGCGCCGCCCGTTCGGCAAATACCTCGGCGCCGCTCCGAAGCAACTCAGACTCCCCTACCTGCACTAGCAGAGGCGGCAAATCGTGCAGATCGGCGTACAGAGGGGAGAGCAGCGGCGTATGCGGATCAGCCCGTCCACGATACGCCTTAAGTTGCCGCATGACAAAATCAGGATGGGCCATCGGGTCGTCTTGGGTGTAGAAGGTGCCCCCGCCTTCGAAATCGAACACTGGGCAGATTGAGACTGCCCCAGCCGGCATTGGGTCGCCTGCATCCCGCAAGGCCAGCATGGTCGTTACGACGAGGTTTCCCCCTGCAGACTCTCCGGTGAACACAACCTGTTCGGGCAGGACACCTTGCTCCGTGATAAGCCAACGGTAAGCCCTGACACAATCCTCCACCGCGGCCGGAAAAGGAAACTCGGGTGCTAGACGGTAATCGACGAGCAGGGCACGTACACCTGCCAGACGGGCTAGATAGGCCGTAGTGAAACGCATGGGGTTGTACAGTGGAAAGACGAATCCACCGCCATGAATATGAAAGAGGACCTGGGATGAAGCAACGTTACGGGGGATCAGCCACTCATAAGTCAGTTCACCTCGAGAGACCTTCTCCCAGCGGACGTCTTTGGGGACTGAATACACGCGCTCAGTCCATCGCGATATGCGGCGGACTGATTCGATCGTGGCCCCGCGCTGCGCGAGCCTTTGGGCTCGGAGAAAGAGGCGGATCAGGGAAGTCGTCAGACTGGTCATGCCACGTGGATTCCTCTCCTCGGAACGGGCGGCCTAACGGCCTCGAGATGAGCCGCCCGGCCAGCCAAGACTAGTATCGCGCTAAACCAAAGACCTGGCTGGCCGGGTCGGCTCCATCGAGTTGTTAGGTCGCCGAACGAGTCGAGCAACAGGTCACTTGCCCAGGAGAAGCAATAGACCGATTATCGCCGGAATAATGTGAATGAGGAGGGGTATGGCGAGTGAAGATCCCACCAGGACGATAGATGCCGCGCCAGATAGGCCTGCCAGCAGTGAAAGCCACCCGGCCCAGGATGGAAGGATCCTTGTGGCTAGGATGGCTCCGCCATAGAAGGCGATAGAGAAGTAGGCGAGTGTCATGTAAAGATGTACGAGGCGTTCCTGCCAGGTTGGCCAGGCTTCAAATGAAGGTGGGACGGAGTTGGTCGCCGCGACTTTGTGGGCGCCCCAGACTGAGATGGAAAGATTGAAGCTGAAGAGGATCAGCCACAGAAAAGAAGCCAAGAGGTATGCAGTCCAGGCGAAATAGGCGAGGATTGTTTGGGCTGAAGCCTGCAAGAGGGCTGTCAACGCTGTGAATCCCAGGACTGTGGTGAGGATCCCAGAGGTGAAGAGGATGTTCACCCACTTCCACCAGTGTGGATTTGAGTGAATGGATTGGTAGAAGGCATGGGGCGGAACTGAAGAGGGGTCTTGGAAAGGGAGGGTGCCTGTTCGCCGCCAGTGAATGACCGCCGCGACGATGCTGCTCCAAAACAGGAGGGCTCCCGCGACAAGGAGGATACCAGTCAAACTTGTGAGAGACACTTAAGAATCCCTCCATTCCCTGGGGGGGTCCGTCCCGGGGAACCCCGCGTTCATTGGCGGCCTAACGGCCTCGAGATGAGCCGCCCGGCCAGCCAAGGCCAGTATCGCGGCAAAGCCAAACCTCCGGCTGGCCGGGCCGGCTCCATCGAGTTGTTAGGCGGGCCCGAAACCGCCTTTGGGCTATGGGAGGTGGTCTATGTCCGCCAGGTCCTGCCGGCGGCCGGTGGCCTTCTTGTTGGTCTTGAGGTCAGGAAGGGAGATGACGGGAATCTCGATATCGCCCGCTGAGACAACGTCGCGCCTGTTGAAGCACTCCTCGAAGCTGACCCCGGCAATTGATGTCAGGATATCGATTCGGAGGGGAGGCACACCCATCCTGACCAGCTTGTCTTGCTCAAGGAAGAGCGATGGTTGGAGCTCAGGTGTGTTGAAGCCGAATTCTCGTAGCGCGTCAACTATCCGTTGCGCGTTGGTGGGTGTCATAGAGACCCAGACGTCAAGGTCAGCCGTGCCGCGGGGGTAGCCGTGAAGGCCGACTGCGTATCCTCCAATCAGGAGGAACTCAACTCCGTGTGAGCTGAGTAACTTCAAGAAGTCTGCGAAGTCTGGTGGAAGCGGAGTCGTAGCCATAGACGGCGAGACGCGATATCTCAATAGCTTCCAGTCTCTCTCGAGGAGACTTGGACAGCCAGTAGAGAAGTTCGTCCGGCGGAGCGGACAGCCGGCTGACAGACATCCTTGTCCTGTCGACGCGAGGGATACGAACTTCGGCCATGCTTCCAGTATACAGGAAATCGTAAGGGTGGCTTCAGATGACCTGAGGCCAGACGGGCACGCCGAACGGCCTCGAGATGAGCCGCCCGGCCAGCCAAGGCTAGTATCGCGCTAAACCCAAACACTCGGCTGGCCGGGTCGGCTCCATCGAGTTGTTAGGCAGCCTGTAGACACATCCTAGCTGCTGACGGGGACGCATCTTAGCAGCACCGTGCCAGAGGAGAAGGTGCGGGTCTCAACCGGCTTGAGCCTA
>Ga0209341_10001344_pt1 | contig 24454 bp, 23 predicted proteins | sample RifCSP13_2_FD_184020 | JGI IMG/M metagenome (GOLD analysis project Ga0209341, IMG submission 184020) | Soil microbial communities from Rifle, Colorado - Rifle CSP2_sed 13_2 (SPAdes) (version 2) | ecosystem: Environmental > Terrestrial > Deep subsurface > Rock core/Sediment | place: Rifle... | reverse complement strand
CGTGGACCACACCACGACGCCGGCCTTCGTGGAGGAGCTGTCCGCCGTGGACGTCGCCGTCACCGGCCTGGGGACGGCGCCCGGCCGCCGCGCGCGCCTCAAGGCGGCCGGCCTCCTGCCGGGCGGCGCCTCGTTCGCGCTCGGCGGCGAGCTGACGGCGGGCGAGCGGCCGCACGTCGAGCTCACGGTGGACGTCCGCGACTACCTCGTCCCCCGCGCCAATCCCTACCTCGAGCGGCTCACCTCCTGGCGGGCGTCGCGCGGCCACCTCAGCATCGCCGCGAGCTACACCCTCGACGGCACCCGGCTCGACGCGCGCCACGACGTCCTGCTGCGCCAGCTCGAGGTCGAGCAGCCCGAGGGCGACGACGAGGTCGAGCGGCGCCTGGGCCTCCCGCTCGGCTTCCTGGTCGCGCTGATGAAGGACGCCCGCGGCGAGCTGCGCCTGTCCGTGCCCGTCTCGGGCGACCTCGCCACGCGCGAGTTCGACTTCCAGGAGACGGTGTGGGCCACGGTGCGCAACCTCGCCATCCGGCTCCTCGCGCTGCCCTTCGCCAAGGTCGGCTCGCTCTTCTTCAGCGAGGACTCGAAGGTGGAGGCGGTCGCCATCGACCCCGTCCGCTTCGAGGCGGGCACCGCGCGGCTCGGCCCCGGCATGGCGCCCCACCTCGACCGCGTGGCCGCGTTCCTGCGCGGCGCGCCGGCGCTCCGGGCGGCGCTCGTCCCGGTGCTCACCCAGGCCGACGTGGACGCGCTCAAGCACGCGTCGCCGCCGGCGGCGGCCGCGCCGGCGGCGACCGAGGCGCTCCGGGAGCTGACCGCGCGCCGGCTCGACGTCGTCCGCCAGGCGCTCACCGGCGGCGGCGTGGACGCCGCGCGCCTCGCCGCGCCCACGCGCCGCCTCCCGCTCATCGAGGCCGCCGGAAGCGGACGCGTGGAGCTCGATCTCCGCCCGTGACGGTCTCGCTGCGTCGCGGCTAGACAGGAGCGCCGGCGCCCTGTACCGTCCCTTCGGAGGGCGGACCTGGTGCAAACGCCGGACGACGACCGGATCAGCCGCCGCGAGCTCCTGCAGCGGGGGACGCTCGCCGGCCTGGGGCTGAGCCTGCTGCCGCTGGGCGCCGCGGCCCAGCCCACGGCGGCCCAGCCCACGGCACGGGCCGGGGCGCGGGTCGGCCGCTACGCGACGCTCGGCCGCACCGGCCTCAGGGTGTCCGACATCTCCTTCGGCGGCAGCCGGCTCGGGGCCGGCGAGGGCGACCTCGTCCGGCACGCGCTCGACCGGGGCATCACCTACTTCGACACCGCGGACAGCTACCGCGGCGGCGACTCCGAGACGACCCTGGGCGAGGCCCTGCGCGGCAAACGCGACCGGATCCACATCGCGTCGAAGACCTACACCAGCCCGACCGACCGCCGCGACTCGATGATGCGCGCGCTGGAGGCGAGCCTCCGGCGGCTCCGCACCGACTACGTGGACGTCTACTTCAACCACGCCGTCAACGACGTGGAGCGCCTCCGGAACCCCGAGTGGCGCGAGTTCACCGCGCGCGCCAGGCAGCAGGGCAAGCTCCGCTTCGTGGGCGTGTCCGGCCACGCCGGGCGTCTGATCGAGTGCCTGGACCACGCGCTCGACACGGACAGCGTGGACGTGATCCTCGTCGGGTACAACTTCGGGCAGGACCCCGCCTTCTACCAGCAGTTCACGCGCTCGTTCGACTTCGTCGCGCGCCAGCCGGCCCTGCCGCGGGTGCTCGAGAAGGCGAAGGCCAGGAACGTCGGCGTGATCGCCATGAAGACCCTGATGGGGGCGCGCCTGAACGACCTGCGCCCCTTCGAGCGGGGCGGCGCCACCTTCGCCCAGGCGGCCTTCCGCTGGACCCTCTCGAACCCGCACGTGGACGCGCTGATCATCTCCATGACGAGCCGGGAGCTGATCGACGAGTCGCTCGGGGCGTCGGGCTGGCGCCGGGCGGCGGCGGACGACCTCCCGCTGCTCCGGCGCTACGCGCAGCTGCACGGCGCGTCCTATTGCCGTCACGGGTGCGACGACTGCCTCGGCGCCTGTCCGTACGGCGTGCCCATCGGCGAGGTGCTGCGGACCCGGATGTACGCCGTGGACTACGGCGACCTGGCGCTGGCGAAGAGCGAGTACGCGCGGCTCGCCGCGGGCGCCGCGGCGTGTCTGTCCTGCGCGGGGGAGCCGTGCCGGGGCGCCTGCCACCACGCGCTGCCCCTCGAGCGCCTCCTGGCGCCGACGCACCGGCTGCTGACGAGCTGAGCGCGCCCCGCCGGCGCGGTCCCCCGATGGCGAACGCGCTGACCGCCGCCCGGGCGCTCCTGATCCTGCCGTTCGCCGCCCTGATGGCGCAGGGCGACGCGCGCCACGCGGCGCTCGCCGCCCTCGTGCTGGCCGCGGCGATCGCGACGGACCTCCTCGACGGGCCCCTCGCGCGCCGCCGCGGCACCGTGAGCGCGGCGGGCACGGCCTTCGACCACACGACCGACGTCCTCTTCGTCACGGGCGGCCTCGCGGCGGGCGCGGCCCGCGGCGCGTTTCCGTGGATCCTGCCGGTCCTCGTCGCGGCGGCCTTCCTCCAGTACGTCGCGGACTCCTACTGGCTCCACCGCGCGCGCCGCCTGCGCACGAGCCGTCTCGGCCGCCTGAACGGCATCCTCTACTTCGCGCCGCTCGCCGGCGACGTCCTCGTGCGCCTCGGGCTCGCCGGGCTGGCGACGCCGCTCCGGCTCCTCGTCTGGCTGCTGGTCCTGAGCACGCTCGTCTCGATGGGCGAGCGGCTCTGGGCGGTCAGGCCGCGGGCGGAAAGAGCTCCCGGGACGCCCGCCGGAGAAAGAGGAGGCCCATCGCCGCGTTGAACACGACGAAGAAGTTGTGCTGGAGGAAGCCGAACGTGATCATCTCGCCGGGCCGCTCGGGGAACAGCAGCACCCAGAGGACGATGGCGACGGAGTGCATGGGCCCGGGCGTGGCCGCGCCGAAGAAGATCACCGGCAGGTAGCCGAGCATCTCCCCGAAGCTCACCGTCACGCCGAACAGCCGCAGCGCCAGCGCGTAGACGACCACCGCCGCCAGCATCACGGGCGACCGCAGCGCCAGCGTGGCGGCGTAGTGCCGGACCCCGGCGTTGCGGAACGCGCGGAAGAGCGGACGCTCGCGCACCGCCCCGCCCCAGCCGAGCCGCCCGCTGAAGAAGAGATGGAAGAGCGCGAAGAACGCCGCCGTGGCGAGCGCGAGCCAGGGGAGCACGTGGAAGACCGCGGGGAACCGCTCCCACTGGAGGAGCACGCCGAGCGTCGCCCAGCCGAGCAGGTAGTAGAACTCGCAGAACATGATGAAGAGCATGCTCGAGGCGACCTCCCAGGCGGGGATGCCGTCGCGGCGGCTCAGGTAGAGCGCGATGGCCCCCTTGCTCACCTGCTCGTTGACGAGGGACAGGATGTAGGCGCTGGCCCGGATCGGCAGCACGTCGGCGTACCGGAGCCGGGCGTTGAACCAGCCGAGCACCCGCCACACGACGAGGCTGTCCACGAGCAGGAAGACCACGCAGTACGGGACCATCAGCGCGAGCCAGTGCGCCCAGCTGATGCGCTCGAACACCGCGGCGAGGTAGGGGCCGAGGCGGCGCCCCTCCAGCGCGGCGGCCCCCTCGAGCCGGCCGTAGAGGTAGGCGAAGCAGGCGAGCGTGACGAGCCAGGGCAGCAGGCGCCGCCAGCCGCGCGCCCGGCTCACGCGCGCGCGCCCGGCGCGAGACTTTCGCGCAGCATGTCGTCGAGGCCGGTCAGGACGAGCCCGAGCGCCTTCGCGGCGGGCGCCGGATCCACGCGCGTGTCGGTCGTGAGCACCTCGAGCGCGTCGGTCGAGAAGCCCGGGCCCGCCAGGCGCTGCCGGAGCGCGAGCGCGAGCCTCACGAGCCCCGTCGGCACCGACCGGATCCGGCACCGCCGGCCGACGAGCCCGGCCGCGCGCGCCACGAGCTCGCGCTCGGCGAGCGCCACCGGCCCGACCAGCTCGAGCGTGCGGCCGGTCGCCGCGCCGGGCGCGGCGGCCGCGAGCGCCGCGCGCGCCAGGTCGTCGACGTCCAGCGGCTGCTGCAGCGTGCGGCCGCCGCCGAGCAGGACCGCGCGGCCCCGCCGCAGGCGGCGCCCGAGCGCCGCGGCCGCCTCGGTCCCGCGGCCGAGCAGGAGCGGCACCCGCAGCACCGTGAAGGCGAGCCCCGAGGCGCGCACCACGGCCTCCCCCTCGCCCTTCGTGCGCCAGTACCGGTTCGCCGCACCGGGATCCGCCCCGAGCGCGCTGACCAGGACGAGCGTCCCCACGCGGCGCCGCCGCGCGGCGTCCACCACCCGGCGGGTCGTCTCCACGTGCGCCTCCTCGTAGCTCGAGCCGGGCCGCTCGACGAGGACGCCCACCAGGTGGATGAGCGCGGCGACGCCCGCGAGCGCCGCCTCCAGGCTGGCGGGGTCGCGGTAGGAGACGCACGCGACCCGGCCCGCCGGTCCGAGGTGCGGCCGGACCGCCTCGGCCGCGCGCGCGGACCGCACCAGCGCGCGCACGGCGAGGGGCGCCGCCCCGGGCCGCGCGGCCGCGCGCAGGATCGCGCGCCCGACCGCGCCGTTGGCGCCCGTCACGCCGAGCGGCCCCGTCATGCCACCGGCCCCGTCACGCGCTCGCCGGACCGCGGCTAGCCCGGCGAGACGCGGAAGACATGGACGCGGCGCGTGTCCACCGCGGACAGCCGCGGGTACTTCCGCGCCTTGGCCTCGAGCACGGCGACCTTCTCGGCCGGATCCGTGACGACGGCCAGGGTCGCGTCGTAGAGCTCGGCGCCGATCTTCAGCCGGACCCGCGGATCGCGCACGACGTTCCGGTTCCAGGCCCGGTCGCGCGGGAACCGCCCCCCCGGCGGATACGTCGAGGTCAGGTAGAGGCGGCCCTCGTACGCGACGCAGACCGTCGTCACCGAGTGGGGCAGCCCGTACCAGCTCCGGGTCTGCACGAAGATCGTCTGGTAGCGGTCGGTGAAGGACCAGTCGCCAACGGGCGCGGTGACGCGCGTGCCCGTGAGCCACAGCCCCGGGCGGCGGTCGTGGGGCTCGAGCCCGACGACGGACAGCGTGGCGAGCACGCCCGCGAGCCCGACGAGCACCAGTCCGACGGCGAGCAGCAGCGGTCGCGTCACGCCGCGACGCACGCGATCGCCTCGATCTCCACGCGCGCGTCGGCCACCAGGCGCGCGCACTCGAAGGTGGTGCGCGCGGGCGGGGTCTCGGGGAAGTACTCGTTGAAGACCGCGTTCATCTCGAGCAGCTCGCCGAGGTCGGCCATGTAGATCGTCACCTTCACGACCCGGTCGAGCGACGAGCCGCCGGCCTCGAGCACCGCCGCGAGGTTCTCGAGGACCTGGCGGGTCTGCGCCCGGATGCCGCCCTCGGCGAGCTGGCCCGTGCGCGGGTCCAGGCCGAGCTGGCCGGAGGCGAAGACCCAGTCGCCGGCCCGGATACCCTGGGACAGCGGCACGCGCGCCGGCGGGACCTTGTCGGTGTGGATCACGCGCTTCTGCATGCGTCCTCCGTGGCCGCCGGCCTAGCCCGCGTTATTCACGAACGGTCATCGCGCGAGGCGGGCAGGGCCTGTCGCAGGGTGCGGTCCCCGCGGGGCCGGCACCCTGCGCCACCCGCCCGGTCGCGCCATCGCCGTTCGCGCATAATGTGCGCTAGGCGCGCGCCGCGGCCAGGGCCTGCAGGACGCGCTCACGCGTGGCCGGGAGCCGCGTGAGGCGCACGCCGGTGGCGTCGGCGATGGCGTTGACGATGGCCGGCGCCGTCGGGATCAGGGCGCACTCCCCGAGGCCCTTGGCGCCGAACGGCCCCTTCGGGTCCGCGCGCTCGACGAAGATCGCCTCGACCTCGGGGACGTCGTGCGTGGTCGGGATCCGGTACTGCGCGAACCCCCGCGTGACGCCGGGGACGAACTCCTCCGTCAGGGCGAACCCGAGGCCCATGACCACGGCGCCCTCCACCTGGCCGCGCGCGCCCACCGGGTTCAGGACCCGGCCGACGTCGTGCGCCGCCACGACGCGCCGCACGCGCACCGCGCCGGTGCGCACGCTCACCTCCACCTCGGCCATCTGGCTCGCCGAGGCGTAGGTGGCGTACGGGCGGCCGAGGCCGGTCGCGGGGTCGAGCGGGCAGGTCTCGGGGTCCCAGGTGCCGCCCTCGCGGAGCCGGGCGCCCCGGGCCTCGACGCGCCGCGCGAGCTCGCCGAGGGCGATGCGCCGCCCCGGCGCCTCGCGCGCGACCACGTGGCCGTCGCGGATCTCGAGGATGTCGGTCGGTGCCTCGAGCTCCTGCGCCGCCGCCTCGAGGATCGCGCGCCGCAGCGCGCCCGAGGCCAGGCGCACGGCGTTGCCGACGTAGAAGGTCACGCGGCTGCCCGTGCACGAGCCCGTGTCGCGCGTGAGGTCCGTGTCGCCCCGCACCAGGTCCACCTGCGGCAGCGACACGCCGAGCGCCTCCGCCGCCACCCGGCGCAGGACGTAGTCGGAGCCCTGGCCGGCGTCGGGCGCGCCGGCCAGCACGCGCACGCGGCCCGTGGGGAGCAGCTCCATGTCCGCGTGGCTCGGCTTCTCGCCGGTGGTCGTGCCGATGCCGAACCACATCGAGGCCACGCCCACCCCGCGCCGCAGGTCGCCGCGCGCGCGCGCGGCGCGCGCGCGGCGCACCGCCTCGTCGTAGTGGGGGCGCAGGGCCTCCAGCGTCTCGACGACCGCCGTCCCCTCGCCGACGGGGAACCCGGTCGCCAGCACGGCGCCGGGGCGGAGCGCGTTGCGCACGCGCAGGTCGATCGGGTGGATGCCGAGGCGCGTGCCCACCTCGTCCAGCAGCGACTCGAGCGCGAAGGTGGACTGCGGCGCGCCGAAGCCGCGCATGGCCCCGGCCAGCGTGTTGTTGGTGTAGACGGCCTCGCCCCCGAGCCACACGTCCGGGATCGCGTAGGGACCGCTGCCCGAGATCGCCGCCCGCGTGATGATGAAGTTGCCGGCCGACGCGTAGGCCCCGCCGTCCGCCAGCATGTGCAGGCGCAGCCCCGTGATGCGCCCGTCGCGGTCCGCCCCGAGGCGGCCCTGGATCTCGAAGGCGTGGCGCTTCGTCGTGCTCGCGAAGGACTCCTCGCGCGTGTAGACGCAGCGCACGGGGCGGCGCAGGCGCCACGCGGCGAGGCCCAGGATGCACTGCATCGCCACGTCGGTCCGGCCGCCGAAGTGGCCCCCGAGCGCGACGGACACGATGCGCACCCGGTCCTCGGGCAGCCCGAGCGCGCGCGCGACCTCCAGGCGGTGCAGGTGCGGATGGCTCGAGCCCGTCTCGAGCACGACGCGCCCCCCGGCGTCCACCCAGGCGAGCGCCGCCTCCGGCTCCAGGTAGGCGTGCTCGTTGAAGGGCGTGCTGAAGGCGCCGTCCACCGTGACGGCCGCGCGCGCCAGGCCGGCCTCGGCGTCGCCGCGCCGGATCGCCTGGCGGGCGAGCACGTTGCCCCCGGCGTGCAGGCGCGGCGCCCCCGGCGCCAGCGCCTCGCGCGGCGAGTGGACGGCCGGCAGCCCCTCGTAGCGCACGCGCACCCGCGCCGCCGCCTCGGCCGCCACGGCCTCGGAGACGGCCACCACGGCGGCCACGGGATCGCCGAGCATCCGCACGCGGTCGCCGGCCAGCACCGCCTCGTCCTGGATGATGCGGCCATGGTGGTTGAAGGGGACGTCCTTCGCCGTGAGCACGGCCTCCACGCCGGGCAGCGCCAGCGCCTCCGCCGCGTCCACCTCGACGACGCGGGCGTGGGGGTGCGGGCTCCGCACCACCTTCAGGTGCAGCATCCCCTCGCGCACGAGGTCCGCGCCGTAGCGCGCCCGGCCCGTGGCCTTGGCCAGCTCCTCCCAGCACTCGTCGAGCGGCAGGGGCGGCGGCGGCACGGCCTCGCCGCGCAGCAGCGCCGCGCCCCGCTCCACCGCCTGGAAGATGCTCGAGAAGCCGGCGCACCGGCAGTAGTTGGCGCCGAGGGCCTTGACCATCTGCGCGCGGCTCGGGCGCGGGGCGGCCTCCAGCAGGGCCTTGGCGGTCAGGATCATGCCCGGGATGCAGAAGCCGCACTGCACGGCGCCCGTCTCCACGAAGGCCCGCTGCAGGGGATGCGGGCGCTCGGGCGAGCCGAGGCCCTCGATAGTGAGCACGGCCGCGCCGCCCACCTTCCCGACGGGAGTCCGGCAGGCGCGGGCCACGCGCCCGTTCACCAGCACCATGCAGCTTCCGCAGCGGCCGTCGTCGCAGCCCACCTTGGTGCCCGTCAGCTTCAGCTCGTCCCGCAGCACGGTGACGAGCGGCGTCGCGGGCGCCGCGGCGGTCCGCGCGGGACCGCCGTTGAGCGTGAGCTCGATCATGGAGGGCCTCCCCCGGGCCGTGGCGCGGCCGCCGGGGCGATCCTAGCACGCGCCTCGCGCGCGGGCCTCGCCTTGACAGGCCGCGCGCGCGGGCCCTAGGATGCGCGCGGTGCTCGAGGGCCCGCGACCGAGTGTTCGCCCCGTGGATGAGCTGGCGATCCTGAAGACCCAGCTGACGGCGTTCTGCCGCGCCCATCTCGACGATGCGCAGGCGAGCGTCCTCTCCGTCGAGCGGACGCCGGGGCACGCCGGGTTCTCCTTCTTCGTCGCCGTGGAGAGCCGGGGCGCGCGGCGGGACTACGTCCTCCGCGTCCCCCCGCCGAGCGTGAAGCGCGAGGGCACCGCCGACGTCCTGCGGCAGGCGCGCGTGATCGCCGCGCTCCGGGGCACCGGCGTGCCCGTCGTCGCCGTCGCCTGGTCGGGCGACGATCCGCGGTGGTTCGGGCGGCCGTACTTCATCGTGCCGCGCCTGCGCGGCGACGGGCTCCGCACGGGCCCGGGCGAGTGGGCGGGGGCGTTGTCCGCCGAGCGCCTGCGTCCCATGGCGCGGCAGGCCATGGAGACCCTGGCGCGGCTCCACCGCCTGGACTGGCGGCGGTACGTCCCGGACGACGGGCCGCCGCTCGACCTCGTCGTGGACGTGCAGCGCTGGGACCGGTTCCGGGAGCGCGCCGCGGAGCCCGCCATGGTCGGCCTCGGCCCCGAGGTGAAGCGCCGCCTGCTCGAGCGCCTGCCGGCGGCCCCTCGGATCGGCATCTGCCACGGCGACTACCAGTGGGCCAACCTCTTCTACACGGACGAGCGGCTCGTCGCGATCGTCGACTGGGAGCTGTGGGGCGTGGGCGCCGTGCTGACCGACCTGGGCTGGATCCTGCTCTTCGCCGACGACGCCGCCTGGGCGCACGAGGGCCGCGGCCCCGCGCGCCTGCCCGCGCCGGCCGCGCTCCAGGCGATGTACGCGGACGCCTTCGGCGCGGCCGTCGGCGACGTCGCCTGGTACCGCGCGCTCGCCGCCTACAAGTTCTCGATCATCACCGGCTTCAACCTGATGCTGCACCGACGGGGCAAGCGACACGACCCCTACTGGGAGGTCCTGCGACCCTCGGCGAGCCGCCTGCTGGAGCGGGCGCTCGAGCTGCTCGCCGGACGGTCGTAGCCCGGGATCGACAGGAGGAGAGCACGTGAGGGCACGGGCGCTGGTGCACGAGTTCGGCATGGGTGTCGACGTCCACGGGCGCGACAGCACGAAGGCGGCGTGCCGGGCGGTGGCGGACGCCATCCGGCACTCGAGCCTGCCGCTGCTGCGCCCGTACCTCGAAGGCGGCGGCCGGATCCTCGTCGACGTGACGGTGGGCGTGCCGGACCCCGACGCCGTCGACGTCGAGCGGGTGCAGCGCGAGCTGCCCGTCGGCGAGGTCACCGTGTGCGCCGTGGAGGGCGGCCTGCGCGTCCCGGGCGCCGACACGCTGCTCGCGTGCGCCGCGATCACCGTGTGCGTGGAGGACGCGCGCGACTAGCCACGGCGAAGCGCCGCGCGCGGGACCGGCTTTCCCCGCGCTCGACGATGCCCCATAATCGCGTGGGATGACGCCGGCATCCGCGTCAAGGACGACGGGCACGCCTGACCTCCGACGGCAGCGAGCGAGGGTGGTGGGCGGGGGCCTCATCGTGCTCGGGAGCCTGTCGCTCGGCGAGGGATGGCGGCTGTACGGCCTCAGGACGCAGATGGTGGCCGGGGCCGTCGTGGGCGACGACACCTTCCCGCTGATCGTCGGCGCCTCGATGGTCGCGCTCGGGGTCCTGGCGGCCTTCGTCACGGCGCCTGCGACGCTGAGGGTCGTCTTCCCGTACGGCGAGCCGCGCGGCCGGATGCTCGTGACCGGCGCCCTCCTGGTCGTCTACTGGCTCGTCCTGCCCTACGCGGGCTACACGGCGAGCACCGCCCTCGTCTCGATCGGGCTGTTCGGCGCGATGGGCGGCTACCGGTGGCCGATCTCGGTCCTCCTGGGCGCCGCCACGACGGGCCTGCTCTACCTTATGTTCCGCGTGTGGCTCGTCGAGCCGCTCCCGACCGGCTGGCTGGGGTTCTGACGGGGGCGCGTGGACGTCCTGCCCCAGCTCGCGCACGGCTTCGGCGCGGCGCTCTCGCCCACCAACCTCCTGATGGCCGTCGTGGGCTCGCTCCTCGGCACGCTCGTGGGCGTCCTCCCCGGGCTCGGCCCGACCGCCGCCATCGCGATCCTCTTCCCGCTCACGACGGTGCTGCCGCCCGTCCCGGCCATCATCATGCTGGCCGCGATCTACTACGGGGCGATGTACGGCGGCTCGACCACGGCCATCCTGCTCAACATCCCCGGGGAGGTGGCGTCGGTGCCGACGTGCCTGGACGGCTACCCGATGGCCCGGCAGGGCCGGGGCGGCGTCGCGCTCGGCATCTCGGCGATCGGCTCCTTCTTCGCCGGGATGCTGGGCGTGACCGCGCTGACGTTCTTCGCGCCGTTCCTCGCGGATCAGGCGCTCAGGTTCGGCCCGCCGGAGTACTTCGGCCTCATGGTCCTCGCCTTCACCGTCGTGGCCTCGCTCTCGAGCGCCTCGCTGGTCAAAGGCTTCGCCATGGCGGCGCTCGGCTACTTCCTGTCCCTGATCGGCCTGGGCCCGTCCACCGCGGAGCCCCGCTTCACCTTCGGCTGGACGCCCCTCATGAGCGGCGTGGAGCTGATCGCGCTGGTCGTCGGCCTCTTCGCGCTCTCCGAGGTCTTCCTCGGGCTCGAGCAGTCGCGCGTGGCGATCGCGGAGAAGATCACGAACGTCTTCCCGCGCTGGGCCGACCTGAAGGAAGCCTTCCCCGCGATTCTGCGGGGCACGGGCATCGGCTTCTTCCTCGGGCTCCTGCCCGGCTGCGCCCCGGGCGTGACGGTCTTCATGGCCTACGACGCCGAGCGGCGGATCGCCAAGCACCCGGAGCGCTTCGGCCGGGGCGCCATCGAGGGCGTCGCCTCCCCCGAGTCGGCCAACAACGCGACCTCCTCGGCGGGGTTCATCCCGCTCCTGGCGCTCGGCATCCCGGCCTCCGCCCCGCTCGCGGTGCTCCTGGGCGGGCTCCTGGTGTACGGCCTGCAGCCGGGCCCGCTCCTCTTCCAGAAGAACCCGGACTTCGTCTGGACCGTCATCGCGAGCCTGTACATCGGGAACATCGTCCTGCTGATCCTCAACCTGCCCCTGATCGGCATGTGGGTCTGGCTCACGCGCATCCCCTACGGCATCCTGGGGCCGCTGATCCTGCTGCTGTCGGTCCTCGGAGCCTACTCGGTGCGCAACAGCATGTTCGACGTGGCGGTGAGCCTGGTCTTCGGCGCGATCGGCTACTTCCTCAGGAAGTACCAGTGGCCGCTGGCCCCGCTGCTCCTGGCCTTCATCCTGGGCCCGCTCCTCGAGAAGTACATGATCCAGTCGCTGTCCATGAGCGGCGGGAGCCCGCTGATCTTCTTCCAGCGGTGGCTCTCGCTCGTGCTGATCGTGGGCGCGGCGCTCCTCTTCCTCGCGTCGCTCGTGCTCGTGCGCTACACGGGCCGGCGGGTGAAGGAGGAGACGGCGGAAGAGCTGGCGCTGTAGTGCATCCCCGGACAAGGAGGACCAAGGCATGAGCTGCCCTCGGATCCGGACCCTCGTGTGCGCGCTGCTGGCCGCGCTGCTGCTCGTCCCGCCCGCCGTGGCCCGGGCGCAGGACTACCCGACCAAGGCGATCGAGCTCGTCGTGCCGTTCGTCCCCGGCGGCGGGACCGACCTGATCGCCCGCCTCGTCGCCGACTACATGGGCAAGAAGTGGGGGAAGCCGATGCTGGTCGTGAACAAGCCGGGCGGCGGCGGGATCGTCGGCGCGCGGGCGGCGCTCAAGGACGCGCGGCCCGACGGCTACACGATCCTCGTCGACATCCACACGACCTCGTCCATGCACATCGGCGCGTGGAAGACCCCCCGGCTGGTCCTGGCCGACCGGACCTACGCGGCGCGGATCGTCCGCGACCCCATGGTCTTCGCGGTGAAGGCCGACGCCCCGTGGAAGAACTTCAAGGAGCTCTCCGACTGGGTGAAGGCGAATCCCGGGGAGCTCATCTGGTCGAGCGTCGGCCCCTCCGGCCCGTCCCGCTACACCGCCTACGATTGGTTCACCCAGATCGGCGTGGACGCGACCAGGACCAGGATGGTGATCACCGAGGGCGCGGGCGACTCGTTCGCCAAGCTCGCGGGCGGCCACGTGGCGCTGGCCATCCACTCCGTGGCCGAGGCCAACGCCATGCTGAAGGCCGGCAAGATCAGGCTCCTGGCCGTGCTCTCGCCCACGCGCATCAAGTACATTCCCGACGTGCCGACGGCCGAGGAGCAGGGCGTGATGAAGGGCGTGCGCGTCCAGTGGTGGGGGGCCATCGCCTTCCCGGCCGGGACGCCCGACCCCATCGTGAAGAAGTGGGAGGCCGCCGCCGCCGCGATGACGAAGGACCCGGCGTTCCTGGCCGGCGCCGAGCGGATCAGCATGAACATCGACTATCTCGACGCGGAGCGGACGCGGGCCTTCGTCGAGCAGGAGGTCGCCGGCTACACCGACATGGCCGCCAAGATCGGCATCCGCCGGTAGCCCCTCGCGGCACGCGCGAGACCCCGGCTCACACCCGGAGCGACATCAGCTCGTCGGCGAAGATGATCTGGCCGTCGTAGATCTTCCGCACGTCGCCGATGCCCTGCTCCATGGGGCCGTGGGCGGCGAGGTGCGGCCCGATGTGGACCAGGACGAGCTGCTTCACCCCTGCCTCCTGGGCCATCCGGGCCGCCCCCGTCGTCCCGCACTGGCCGGGCGCCTCCCCCAGGGTCTGCATCCGCCCCTGGTCGTCCCAGCACATGCAGAGCAGCATGTCGGCGCCCCGCGCCAGGTCCACCACCGTCTGGCAAGGCTGGGTGTCGCCGGTGAACACGATGCTCCCGTCGGCGGAGTCGAGCCGGTAGGCGAGGGAGTCGAGCCAGGGCTGGACGTGCTCGGCCGGCGCGGCGCTGACGCTCCACTCGCGCCCACGGTGCACCGGGCCCGGGCCCACGTCCTTGGCCAGGACGCGCGGGGGCTTGCGCGGGAGTGTCCCGCCGCGGTTCACGAAGACCCGCTGGCTCAGGGGGTGGTTGACGCGCGCCTTCCAGTCGTGGACGAACGCGCCGCCCTCGCCCAGGATCCGCTCGGTGAGGGTCTCCGTGAGGGTGGGGCCGTAGACCTGGAGCGTGTTCTCCGTGCCGATCGACTGGTCCCACCGGCAGAGGAGGAAGCAGGGGTAGTCCACGTCGTGGTCGAAGTGGTGGTGGGTGAAGAAGAGATAGTCGACCTGGGTGGGGAAGATCCCGGCCTGGACGAGCTTGTAGGTGGCGGCGGGGCCGCAGTCGAACATGAGGAACTCGCCTCCCACCTGGACCGCGAAGGCCGAGCCGAACCGGTGGGGCGTCGGCGTCGGCGTGCCGGCGCCGAGGATGAAGACCTGGGCCACGGGGCACCTCCACGAGGATGGCGTCGGGCTCTCTTCTACCAGCCCGGGCCCGGCTTGACAATTCCCGAGCGCGCGACCACAGTCCGCCGGGATGAGACTCACGGCGGAGGAACAGGAGATCCTGGCGGGGCGGTGGGGCGCGCCGGCGCGGCGCGCGCTCGAGATGCAGGTCGCCACGGGCGGGTTCTTCGGCGCCGAGGCGATGGTGCGCATCAGCGCCGCCCATCTGACGGGCGATCCGGAGTCCATGGGGGACGCCGGCCTCGGCTTCGTCGAGGATCTCGTCCGCCAGGGCGCGCGCTTCGTCGTCCCCACGACGACGAACTCCTGCAACGTGGACCTGGACCTCTACCGTCAGCTCGGCCAACCCGAGGAGGCCGCGCAGCAGGAGCGGCGGCTCCGCGAGCTGATCGGCGCGATGGGCGGCATCCTCCTCACCTCCTGCACCAACTACCAGACCATCTACCAGCCGCGCTTCGGCGAGCATCTCGGCTGGGGCGACACCGGGACCGTCATCTACGCCAACGCGGTCTGCGGCGCCCGCTCCAACTTCGAGGGCGGCCCGGCCTCCTACGCCGCGGCCCTCACCGGGCGCGTCCCCGCGTACGGGATGCATCTGCCCGCGTGCCGCCGGGGCACCCACCTCGTGGAGGTGCGCGACCAGCCCCGGGGCGTCAGCGACTGGGGCGCCCTCGGGGTCCTCGTGGGCCGCCGGCTCACCAATTACTGGCTCGTCCCCGTCTTCACGGGGCTCGAGGTGGAGCCGGACGCCGACGGCCTGAAGCAGCTCGGCGCGACCCTCGCCAGCTACGGCTCCCTCGCCATGTTCCACATCGTCGGGATGACGCCCGAGGCGCGGACCCTCGAGGACGCCTTCGGCGGGCGCGCGCCGCGCGGCCGGATCGTGGTGGAGCCCGGCGACCTGGAGCGCGCCTATCGCTCCTTCGTCCCGGAGCAGGCGGAGGTGGACCTGGTCGTCTCGGGCACCCCCCACCTCTCGCTCTTCGAGGTCCGGCGCCTGGCCGGGCTCCTCCAGGGGAAGACAATCCACCCGAAGACGATGCTCCTCCTGACGACCAACGCCGAGGTCAAGGCGATGGCCGACCGGTTCGGCTACACGCAGGGCATCGAGGCCGCCGGCGGGAGGATCGTGGTGGGGGTCTGCTACTACATCATGACACCGCGGGAGATGGCGCGACGGCACTCGCTGCGGACGATCGTCACGGACTCGGCCAAGCTCGCCAACATCATCGCCGCGTACGGCTACAACCCGATCTTCCGCCCGACCGCCGAGTGCGTCGAGGCGGCGGTCAGCGGGCGGATCGCGCGATGACGGCGCCCCTCGTGCTCACGGCCCACCCGGGAGTCGGCGACGTGGTGGAGGGCGACGCCCTCGTCTCGCCGGACGGCTTCAGCGCGCGCTATGACCTCGACCGGACGACGGGCGTCATCGCGCGGGAGTCCCATGCCCTCCACGGCCAGTCCATCGCGGGGAAGGTGTTCGTCTGCCCCCTGGCCAAGGGCGGCTTCGCCACGTCCTGGGCGCTCTACGATCTGCGCGCGCGCGGCCTCGCGCCCCTGGCGATGCTCTTCGGCTGGGCCAACCCCGTGATGGTCCAGGGCGCCGTCCTCGCGGGGGTGGCGCTCATGGACCAGCTCGCGCCCGATCCCATGCAGGTCATCGAGACCGGCGACCGGGTGCGCGTGGACCCGAAGGCCGGGCGTGTCGAGGTCTGGCCTCGTGCTACCATGCGGCTCCACCCAACCCCGGACGGAGGTGCGCCATGTCGCTGGCCCGGTTGACCGTGACGCTCCTGCTGCTCGCCCTCGCCACGCCGGCCCTCGCCGAGTACCCCGAGCGGCCGGTCACGCTGATCTGCGTGTTCCCGCCCGGGGGCGCCATGGACATCGTCGCGCGGGGTCTCAGCGAGGCGATGAAGAAGACGTTCCCGAAGCCCGTCGCCGTCGTGAACCGCGCCGGCGCCGCGGGCACCATCGGCAACGCCGAGGTCGTGCAGGCGAAACCCGACGGCTACACGCTCGGCATCAGCGCGGTGGCCGTGCTCACGGTGCAGCCCCACCTGACCGACCTGCCGTACAAGGGCCCCGACACCTACACGCCCATCGCGAAGCTCGTCAACCTCGCCATCGTGCTCGCCGTCCGCGCCGACGCGCCGTGGAAGACGGCGCAGGAGTTCCTGGCGGCGGCGGGCCAGGCGCCGGGTACGCTGCGGGTGTCGAGCCCGGGCGTGGGGACCATCCTGCATCTCGTCCTGGAGGACCTGAAGGGCCGCACGAAGGTCGACCTCACGCACGTGCCGTTCCGGGGCAACGGCGAGGCGATCCCCGCGCTCCTCGGCGGCCACGTCGAGGCCTCGATCGTCCATCCCGGCGAGATCGTGCCGCACGTGCAGGCCGGCCGCGCGCGCGTGCTCATGGTGTTCGAGGGCAAGCGCGACCCGCTCTTCCCGGACGCGCCGACGGCGCGCGAGCAGGGCCACGACATCACGCTCGGCGTCTACTACCTGCTCATCGCCCCCCGGGGCACGCCCCCCGCGGTCGTCCAGCGGGTGAGCCAGGCGGCGAAGGGCGCGCTCGCGGACCCGGCGTTCGCGACGCTGGCGAAGAACCGCGGGTTCGACGTGGACTACCAGCGGCCGGAGGAGATCACGAAGGAGCTCTGGGACTCGTACAGGATCTTCGGGCCGCTCATCAAGCAGCTCGGACTCCGGAAGTAACCGCCGCGAGGGCGGCGGATGGGCGCGCGCGGGGCGGCGCTCGTGGCGCTCGCGGCGAGCGGCGCGTACCTGGCGCTGGCCGCCGGCTTTCCGCTCGGGACGGCGGCGAGCCCGGGCGCGGGCCTCTTCCCCGTCGCGGTCGGCGCCTACCTGGTCCTCGTCGCCGGGGCGCTCACGCTGGCCGCGTTCCGCCGTGAGCGCGCCGCGGCGGTGACGCCGGGCGTGGCGGTGCCCGCCGGGGCTCGCCGGCGGGTCGCGGTCACGATCGCCGCGCTGGCCGGCTTCTGCCTCGCCCTGCCGTGGGCCGGCTACCCGGTGGTCGCCTTCGCGTTCGTGACGCTGCTGCTCGGGCGTCTGGGCGGCGGCGGGTGGGCCGGGGCCGCGGCCGCCGGGCTGCTCGTGGCCGGCGCGTCCTACTATCTCTTCGCCGTGCTCCTGGGCGTGCCGCTGCCCCTCGGGCTCCTCGGCTGATGGGCCCCGTCGAGGGCCTCGTCTACGGCTTCGGCGTGGCCCTCGCGCCGGCGAACCTGCTCGCGTGCTTCGTCGGCGTGCTGATCGGGACGGTCGTCGGCGTGCTCCCGGGCATCGGGCCCATCGGCGCGATGGCGCTCCTCATCCCCTCGACCTTCGCGCTCTCGCCCGCCACCGCCCTCATCATGCTCGCCGGCATCTACTACGGCGCCATGTACGGCGGCTCGACGACGTCCATCCTCGTGAACGTGCCGGGCGAGGCCGCGTCCGTGGTCACCACGCTCGACGGCTACCAGATGGCGCGCCGGGGCCGGGCGGGCGCCGCGCTCACGGTGGCGGCGATGGGATCGTTCGTGGCCGGCTCGCTCGGCGTCGTGGGCATCGTGCTCTCCGCCTCGTGGCTCGCCGACCAGGCGCTCCGGTTCGGGCCGCCCGAGTACTTCGCGCTGAGCGCGATGGGGCTCGCGATCCTCTCGCGCCTCTCCGGCGGGGCGGTACGCATGTCGCTGCTGATGGTCGGGCTCGGGCTCGCGCTCGGCACGGTGGGCATGGAGCCGATCTCGGGGGTGCGCCGGTTCACGTTCGGCGTGCTCCAGCTCGCGCAGGGGATCGAGCTGGTGCCCGTGATCATGGGGCTCTACGGTGTGGCCGAGGTGATCGTCCTCGCCGAGGAGGGGCTCCGGAAAGCCGACCTCGCGCGCGTGCGGCTGCGCGAGCTGTTCCCGACGCGCGAGGAGTGGGGGCGCTCCGCGATGCCCATCGCGCGGGGTTCCGTCGTCGGGTTCGTCGCCGGGCTCGTCCCGGGCCCCGCCGCCGTGCTGTCCACGTTCGTGTCGTACGCGCTCGAGCGGCGCGTGTCGAAGACGCCGGAGCGCTTCGGGCACGGCGCGATCGAGGGCGTGGCCGGCCCGGAGGCCGCGAACAACGGCGCGACCGCGGGCGCCATGGTGCCGCTGCTCTCGCTCGGGATCCCGTTCGCGCCGGCCACCGCGATCCTCCTGGGCGCGCTGGTCATCCACGGCGTCCAGCCCGGACCGCTCCTGATGGTGCAGCGCCCGGAGGTCTTCTGGGGCGTCGTGGCGAGCATGTACATCGGCAACCTCTTCCTGCTCGTCCTGAACGTCCCGCTCGTCGGCGTGTTCGTGAGCATCCTCCGGCTCCCGCAGCACGTCCTCTCGACCCTCGTGCTGCTCCTGTGCCTCGTCGGCGCGTACAGCCTGAACAACAGCCCGCTCGACCTGTGGGTGCTCGTGGGCATGGGGATCGTCGGCTGGGCGTTCCGGAAGCTCGCGATCGACCCCGCGCCGCTGATCGTGGCGCTGGTGCTGGGGCCCTTCATGGAGAACACGCTGCGGCAGACGCTGTTCATGGCGCACGGGGACTGGAGGCTCCTCGTGCTCCGGCCGCTGAGCCTCGCGCTCCTCCTCGTCGGCGTGCTGGTGCTCGCCGCGCCGCCCGTGGTCGCGGCGCTCCGGCGGACGCGCCGGGCGGCGTGAGCGCGCGTCCCGCGAGGCGGCGTCAGAACCGCACTTTCACGTCCGGCCGCGAGTCCACGTGGATGCTGTCGATGAAGCGCACCCGATGCGGGCGGGTCTGCATGACGAGCGAGCTCGTGCGGATGCCGTCGCCGAAGAACCGCACGCCGCGCATCAGCGCCCCGTCGGTCACGCCGGACGCCGCGAAGATGATCGAGTCGCCCGACGCCAGGTCCGTGGAGCGATAGACGCGCCGGGTGTCGCGGATCCCCATCGCGTGACACCGTTCCTCGTGCTCGGGCTTGCTGACGACCAGCCGGGCGAGGATCTCGCCGTTGAGGCACCGCATCGCCGCGGCCGCCAGCACGCCTTCGGGCGCGCCGCCCGTCCCCATGACCGCATGGACGCCGCTGCCCGCCACGGCGGCGGCGATGCCGGCCGACAGGTCGCCGTCCGAGATGAGCCGGATCCGGGCGCCCGTGGCGCGGATGTCGGCGATCAGCTGCGCGTGGCGCTCACGGTCCAGGACGATGACGACCAGGTCCTGGACTCGCCGATCGAGCCGGCGGGCGATGGCCTGCAGGTTGTCGGCCACGGGGGCGTCGAGCTCGACGACGTCCTTCGAGCTCGGCCCCACGACCAGCTTCTCCATGTACAGGTCGGGGGCGTGCAGCAGCCCGTTCCGCGTCGAGGCCGCCAGCACGGCGATCGCATCCGGAGACCCGGTCGCGCAGAGGTTGGTGCCCTCGAGCGGATCCACCGCGATGTCGACCTGCGGGAACCCCCGGTCGGCGCCGCCGCCGGCGCGTGCATTGGCGAGCCCCACCTTCTCGCCGATGTAGAGCATCGGCGCCTCGTCGCGCTCCCCTTCGCCGATGACGATCGTGCCGTCGATGGCCACCGAGTCCATCTCGCGCCGCATGGCCTCGACGGCGACCTGGTCGGACCGGTGGCGGTCGCCCTGCCCCATCGTGTGGGCGCAGGCGATGGCCGCCTGCTCGACGACGCGCAGGAACTCGAGGGAGAGGTCGGAGTCCACGCTCCGGGCATTCTATCCCGAATCGAGTCGTCGACGTCGAGCGGGTGCACAGGGTCCGTCATGCCGTCGTGGGCCTCGTTCTTCGGCGCCGGGGGCGGCGCCACGAAAACCGCTTGCATTTCCAGTCGACTGGAAGACGTACATTGTTTGCCGTCGGTGAGGAACCTCATCCACGGGAGGCAGTCCATGCGGATCGGCGAGCTGGCCCGAGACTGCGGCGTCAACCCCAAGACGATCCGGTACTACGAGGAGTTTGGCCTTCTGCCCAGGGCGGCCCGGGCGCCCTCGGGGCACCGGACGTACTCAGCGCACGATCGTCAGCGCCTTCAGTTCATCCGTCGCGCCAAAGGGATCGGCCTGCCGCTGACCAGCATCCGGCAGATCGCGACCTACGCGGACACTGGGACTTGCCAGCATCTGCGCCCCCGCCTCAAGGAGCTGGTCGCTGCGCAGATCGCCGAGATCGAGGCCCGGGTCAAAGACCTCCGGGCCCTACAGCGAGACCTGCGTGGACACTACGCGTCCCTCTGCCGGCCCCACACACCGCGGCCAGGGGAGACAGGCTGCTCGTGCCTGGACGGGGGCTCACAGAAGGCAGCGATTCTCCGCGGGGCCGCACTGGTCAAGCGGCTCCGGAGGAGGAAATCCTGACCGAAAGGAGATGAGGGAAATGGGCAAGCGGATCACCAAGAAGAGCCAGGTGGCCCGGCCGTCGGCCAGCAGCAGGTGCGGCTGCGGGTGCGTGGCGGCGACCAAGAAGTAAGACGAGGGGAGACACCGGCCGGGCCCGGGCCCGGCCGGTCCACCTGCCAGCGTGCTCTGGCAGGTACCGATCGCGCGAACCATCGGGTGTGGACAGCTATCGTGTCCTGTTCAGACAGACGTTCCCCAGGTCCTGCTCACCGTCCGTGGTCACGACGGCGCGGAAGGCCTCGTAGCCTTCCTTTCTGATCTCGAGCCGGTACTTCCGGTGCTCCTCGACGTCCCGCACCCGGAACTCACCGAACGCATCCGACAGGACGGTGACCGATCCGTCCTCGAACAGATCGACCGAGGTGATTGCCGCGCCCGAAATCACCTCGTCGCTGACCGCGTCCACGACCGCGCCCGCGATCCATGGCTTCGGCAGCCCCTTCCAGTAGACCCTCGGCTGCGCCGTGTACTCGGGGTGATAGACTTCCCGCCTCCCCCCGCGTCCGACGTCAGCGAAGACACCGTCGGCCTCGTCACCGAAGACGATGGCGTCGTGCGGACAGACGTCAACGCATCGGGGCAAGGCCCCTTCGTCGACGCGGTGCGCGCAGCCCGTGCACTTCTGGGCAATGCCCAGCTCCGCGTTCATATAGATGACGTCGTACGGACACGCCTCCCGGCAGAGCCCGCACCCCGTGCACGCCCCGGGGTCGATCCAGACGAGGCCATCGTCCCTCCGCTTGATGGCGTCCCCGGGACACGCCTTGATGCAGGGCGCATTCGCGCAATGCTGGCAGAACACCGGCAGATAGGTCATCCGGACCCTCGGGATCCGACCCCGTTCCATCGCGTGGACGGCGATCCAGAAGTGGCCGGTGTCGGGCTGAGGCCGCGTCCACGGCGGATAACCGCTCCCGACGTGCTCGTCCTTGCACGCGATGATGCACAGGCTGCAGCCGGTGCACTTGTCGACGTCCACGAGGAATGACTTCCCGCCCGTCATGCGCTCAGCCCTGATCCGGCGTCGCCACGATGTCCGCCACGTCGATCCTCTCGGCCTGCGCCAGGAACCCGCTGACGCTCATCTCCGGTATCGTGATCTCCGCGCCGATTGCGTATTTCTCCCGCGGCGAGGGCGCGATCAGATTGATGCTCCCTCCCCGGTCGACGCGCTGGCCCCGGAGCATGGCGGGGTCGATCCTGGCGCCGTGTTCGATCCCCAGGGCGCCCGGAACGATTCGCTCCGTCACCACCGCTCCGACGAGCACGGCGCCGCGCTCGTTGTGCACCATGACGACATCGCCGTTCGCGATGCCTCTCGGGCCGGCGTCGCGCGGGTGGATCCAGCACGGTTCGTACAGGTAGCCGTCCGGCCCGCGGACCTTGCCGATCTCCCGGATCCAGTCGACGTCGTCCCCCTGCACGTGGAAGCGGAAGCGCGGATGATTCGAGACCACCGACAGGGGATACGCGTGCGACCGGGGCGAGCCCTGCAGCTCGGCATGGGGCGTCCACTTCGCCAGCGGTGGTCGTTCCGCATTCGCGGGATCGAGCGCCGCGATCCTGGACGACACGAACTCGATCTTCCCCGACGGCGTCTCCAGCGTGCCGCCCCCCGACCAGAACCAGTGGAGTCCGCCCTCGTGCGGCCCGAACCCGTGCTCCTGCTTGATCTGCACCCACTCGTCCCAGGTGGGGCAATCGTAGACGACGACCTGCCTCTTCTTGAACTCCTCCCACGTGATGCCAAGCTTCGTCGCGGCGAGCGTTCCCTCGTACGCCGCCCGCAGCCAGTGGTCGGCGGGCGGAAACGCCGCGTCCAGTCCGAACCGCTCCCCGATCATCCTGTGGATCTCGAAGTCGCTCTTCGATTCGCCCACCGGCTCGATCGCCTGCTCCTGGTAGAACATGGCCGGCAGGTCGGTCCTCTGCACCGTGATGAGATCCGCATGCTCGAAGTGCGTCTGCGCGGGCAGGATCAGATCGGAGAAGGGGATGTCGTTCTCGAGCCACGGGTGGATCCCGACGACGAAGTCGATCGTCGGACTCCGGAGCGCCTCCAGCCACTTCCATCCGTGTCCCCAGCTTCCCGCCTGACTGCCATTCTCGTTCCACACCACGCGAATGCCGGGATGCCCGTCGCGCGGGGGGAAGCGGTAGCGCGTGAACTGGTCCTCGGTCTTCGCCAGCGCCGCGGACGACCCGCGCCATGCGATGGGAGGGTGCAGGATGGCGTCGGCGGCGAGGGTGCGCGGGACGAACACCGGCGACGTCGGTCCCTTCCCGATCGCGTACTCGATCATCGGGTTCATGGCGAGCCCGTGCTTGTCGACCGCGGGATAGCGCGGTACCTGCGCCAGCGCCCGCTTGTAGAACGAGGGCGCGCCCGTCCGGAGGAACTGCCGTCCCGGGCGGCCGATCCCCTGCATCGCCAGGACGTAGGCCTCGAGCCGGCCGACCAGATGCGAGCGGGTCCCCCGGATCTTCGGACCCCCGAAGTAGACCGACAGGGACGTCTTCCTGGCCGCCCACTCCCGGGCGAGCGCCCGGATCGTGCGGGACGGGACGCCCGTGATCGGTTCCGCCCACGCGGGGGTCTTCGCGACGCCGTCGTCTTCGCCCAGGACGTGGTGCCTGAACTCCTCGAAGCCGGTGGTGTGCGTGCGGATGTAGTCCTTGTCGTACAGGCCCTCGACGATCCACGTGTGCGCCAGCGCGAGATAGAGCGCCGAATCCGTGTTCGGCCGGAGCGGGATCCACGTGTCCGCGTGCACGGCGGCCGCGTAGTTGAGGTCCGGCGAGATGGCGACGATCTTGATGCCGGCCTTCTTCAGCCAGGTGGGCATCACCAGGGCGGTGGATCCCGACATGCCGAGGCCCGTCGCCTCCGGATCGTTGCCCGAGAAGATCACCATCTCCGCATGCTCGAGCACGTCGTCCCAGACCGCGTCCTGGGGGGGCTCGCCCAGGGTGTCGTCGAAGCCCCAGACGTGCTTGGCGCCCCAGTAATACCCTTCCCAGCTGTCCGGGTTCCGGAGCTGCTGCGTCCACCATCCCCATCCCCGGCGCTCGCGGCCCATGTCGAAGAGGTAGTGCCCCCAGAAGTGCAGGGACTGGAGATAGCCGCTCTGCCCGTGGCCATCGGCTTGCACCAGCACGGGCTCCATCGAGCCGTATGTCGCGCGAACGCGGTCGAGCTGACCGACGACGATGTCGAGCGCCCGGTCCCAGCTGATCCGGGAATAGCCGCTGCGACCCCGTGTCGCCGGATGCGGAGCGTCCGGGCTCCAGTCGTCGCGCAGGAGGGGATACCTGACCCGCGTCGCGGCGTGCACCCGCCGCTTCCAGGCGTAGGCCAAGGGCATCTGCACGTCTTTTCTGGGCCGCGTGTAGACCCCCCGTGACGTCTTGATCTCGTAGAGCCGGACGTCGTCGGGGATCTGGAAGGGCAGCGATCGGACGATCCTGGAGCCGGCCACATGGCACACGAGGGGGAAATTGGACCTCGCCAGGCCGCTCGCAGGGTGGGACACGTACACGACCCGGTGCTCTCGATCGTCAGCCATGGATCACCCCCCGAAGAACCGGACGCCCGGTGGCCCGCCCGCGAGTATGGCGCCGCCCGTGAGCGCGGTCAATCGGCGGAGCGCGCGCGCCGCAGCCCGAGCGTGAGCGCCGCCGCCAGCACGTTGGAGGACAGCATCACCACGAACGCCAGGTCGTAGCCGCCCAGGCGGTCGAAGGCGGCGGCGCCGAGATAGGCGCCGAGACCGCCGAACACGTGGTGCACCATGATGATCAGGCCGCTGAGGGCGCCGAGGTGCTTCGTGCCGAAGCTCTGCACCACGAAGACGACGGTGAGCGGCGCGGTGACCAGGAAGGTGGCGCCGAACATCAGGGCGAAGATCGCCACCGAGACGGTCGACTGATCGGCGAGGATCAGCACGAAGACGGCGAGCCGGGCGACGAACGAGACCGCCGTCGGCCACACCGGCCCGGATCGATCGCTCCACACCCCCGACGCCACCACGCCGACCAGCGCCGCCAGGCCCATCCACGCCAGCAG
>Ga0209341_10001342_pt1 | contig 24463 bp, 26 predicted proteins | sample RifCSP13_2_FD_184020 | JGI IMG/M metagenome (GOLD analysis project Ga0209341, IMG submission 184020) | Soil microbial communities from Rifle, Colorado - Rifle CSP2_sed 13_2 (SPAdes) (version 2) | ecosystem: Environmental > Terrestrial > Deep subsurface > Rock core/Sediment | place: Rifle... | reverse complement strand
CCGCCGGGGCTCTTCGTCGGCACGACGGACTCCCTCGGGGAGCAGATCCAGCGAAAGCTGCCGAAGGCGAAGGTCGTCAAAGCGCTGAACATCGTGAGCAACGCGACGATGGTGAACCCGAAGATGAAGGACGGCCTCCCGGACATGATGATCGCGGGGAACGACGCAGGCGCGAAGGGCGCGGTGGCGGGCCTCCTGAAGGAGTTCGGCTGGGGCGATCCGATCGACGTGGGCGGCATCGACGGCGCGCGATACCTCGAGGCGATGGTCCCGCTCTGGGTCCGCGTCTGCCAGGCCGTCGGATCCTGGTCCGTCGCGTGGAAGGTCCTGAAGTCCTAGGACGACGCCTCGCGGACGCGGTCCAGCACGAAGGTCTTGTCGAGCACGGCCAGGAACGGCGCGGCTCTCGGCCCGCGTTCCTTCCCGAGGAGGACGAGGTACAGGGCTCGGAAGAAGTCGCCCGTCTTCACCGGGAGCGTCCCGCTCGACGTGAGGGCGACCATGCTGTCCTTGATCGCGTCCTCCCGCCACTCGATCGTGGATGCGCGGTCGAACCACATCGCCAGCGCTCTCCTGGCGGGCCCGTCGAGCGCGGACCGCACGTCGTCCGTGAGGGCCTCGAGGAGCACGACCCGGTTCTCCGGTGCGTATCGCTCGACCCACGCCTGCGCCTGCGCGAGCCGCCGCTCGATCCGCGTGCGCTCCGCGCCCGTGAGATTCGCCCGGAGCACGCCCGTGTCCTGAAGCCGCCCGAGGACCCATTCGACGCGCCCCGCCTCCGGCGCGATCTGCGACAGATACGCGGCGTGGCGGTATGGCAGCGTGAACGGCGGACTCGATGGCGGGGGCGCCATCATCGCCAGCGCGTACGTGCGCGCCCGGAGCTGCTCCTCCTCCGACTTCCCGCCGCCAAAGTGCGCGCGCTCGCCCTCGTCGAACCCGTCATGGTACGCGTCCACCTTGGTGAGGTCCAGGACGATCCGACGGCCGTGGGGCACGGACAGGTACGTGTACCGGAGGACGTCCGGGTCGCCAACGGCGGCCCACGTCGCGGGCCCGAACCCGATCGCATCGCTGCTCCCCATGTCCCCGAGGTCCTGCCCGCGCTCCCCGTACCCGACCCACTCGTAAGCGATGCCGAACGGCGGCGTGAAGCCCATGACCGACTGCGCGATCTCCTTGCACGAGTCCCGCGAGCCGCCCGGCGCGGCGTGGTCCTTCCCGAACGGCTCGACGTCCACGCGGAGGACCTTCCAGATCGCGGGCCACTCGAGCCGCCAATTCAGCTTCCCGAGCTCGAGGGGCGAGCGGCCGCGGTCCCCGCACTCGCACTCGTAGTCCGCAGACTCCGTGCCGTTGATCCGCACCGCCTTCGCGTTTCCGACGCGCTTGCACGCGTTGCAGTACGGCTCGAACGGGATCCAGCCCTCCGGGTACGGGCGCCGCGCGCGGTACTTGTTCACGACCGCGCGGACCTCCGAGAACTTTCCCGCCACCTCCGCGATCAGCGCGCGCATCTCCTCGCGGCGGTACAGCTCCGTCGTGCTCGTGATGTGGACGTCCGGCGCGTACGCCGGGAGGTACTCGGAGAACTCCGCCCAGTAGTGGTCGACCCAGTTCCCGTGGCACCCGTGCGGGTCCGGGACGTCGATCAGGCGCCGCCCGACGTACTGCTTCCCCTCGTCCCCGGGGAACCGCGAGAGCTGCCACTCCTTCCCCTTCCACTGGTCCTGCGTGTACTGCACGAGGCCCTGGGTGACGCGCCGCCCCTCGTCCCGGAGTGCGCGGGCGAGGCAATGGCTCAGGACGATCTCGCCGCGCAGTCGGCCGACATGCTGCAGGCCGGAGACGCTGAGGCCGCCATTGATCACGAGCTCGCGCTTGGGCTCGATGAAGGCCTTGACCTCGCCGAGGAGCTCGTCGAACCAGTGGACCATTCGGCCACGCATCCCATCTTCCGCTATTTCGCTTTCGCCCGGTGTCCCGTCCGCCGTTGCACACGAGGTGGCGCATGCTTAAGGAGAAGGGGAACCCTCCGGGGCTCATGCCGCGCCGGGCGCCCCGGCCCGCGATGCCTCGCCATCTTGTGACGGACCGGCTCATACTGAGGCCGTTGCGCGCTGAGGACGCCCGGCCATTCATCCGGATGTACAACGACCGGAGGATGTGGTCGCACTTGCCCGAAGGCGTCTGGAGGAAAGGAGGACGCAAGGCGATCCAGGCCTGGCGTCGGCGGAACCGAGCCAAGCAGGCGTATCACTTCATCATCCGGACGCGCGGGGAAGACGACTTTGTCGGGGAGATCGCGATTCATTCCATTCACTGGGGCTCCCGACACGGCGAATTGGGCTACCACATCGAGCGATCCCAGTGGGGTCGCGGGTACGCGACGGAGGCGTCGTTGGCACTCGTGCGGTGGAGTTTCGACCGCGCGCGGCTCCATCGGCTGGAGGCCGTAGTGTCAGAGGGGAACGCCGCCTCGGTCCGCGTCCTCAGGAAACTCGGTTTCCGGAAAGAGGGACGCAGATCGGAACGAGTCCGCTTGGGGAAGCGATGGGTGGCGGAGCTGGAGTATGGGATCATTTCCTCCGATTTCCGGCGCGGGGGCCGCCGCCTCACGTGATCGCGCGGGCCCGCACGAGCGCGCGGAGCGGGACGCCGAGGAGTTCGTTCTTCTCCGTCTTGTTCACGAGCACGACCGCGAGGACCGCCTGCCCGTCCGCCTCTTGGATGTCGTTGATCGCGCCGCTGATCGTGTCGCCCGAGGACATCACGTCGTCGACGATCACGACCTTCTTCCCCTCGACGGACGCATAGTTCGAGGACCACGCGCCACCGCCGCCACGGGTCTCGCTCGGTCGGTAGATCGCGAGCTCACTCCCCATGTCCTCGCTGATCAGCGTCGCGTACGGGATCCCGTTGATCGCGATGCCGGCGACCGTGTCGGGCTCGACGCCGGACTTCTCGGCCTCCTCGAGGATCAAGTCCGTCATCGCCGCCGCCACGAACCCGATCCGGTTTCCGAAGACGCCGACGGAGCGCCAGCCGATCTTCACGTCCTTCGGCGGCTCGCCGCCCTTCACGCCGCGCGTGAGGAGCCACGTGACCGTCTCCGGAGAAAGGTGGAGCTCGTCCCCGATCTCCTTCTCGCTCAGCCCCTTCTCCTTGTACTCGTGGGCCTTCTTCACGAGGGCGTCGATGCTCTTCATCTGGGTCATCCGGAGCGGCATCCCGGGGACGATATTTAAGGTGTCCCGAGGCAGAACGCCGTGATACGTAGGCAACGTTGATGAAGGACGGTGCCGCTTGGCGAGTCGTGCGGACGCGCGAGTCCCTTGCGTTGGCGGTGATTCTCCTCCTCGGCGCTGTGGCGGTGGTCCTGCTTTCCCTCCAGGGCACAGGCGGCATGATGGGCGGCATGATGGGGGGAATGATGGGCGGCATGGCCCTCGCGGGCATCCTGTTCTTCGTCGCCCTCGCGTTCCTCGTCCTCGCGCTCGTGTCGCGCCCTGCCGCCGGGATGCCCCTGCCGCCGATGCCCGCCGCGCCTTTCGCGCCGGTCGCGTCCGAATCGCCGCCAAACGCCGCCGCGCCTTCGCCGTTGGCGGTGGAGGCCGCCGTTGTCAAGCTCCTCGACGAGGACGAGCGCCTCCTCTACACGCGCCTTCGGGATGCGGACGGGACCTTGCTGCAGAAGGACGTCGTCGCGTGGGGCACGTTCTCCCCCGCCAAGGTCACGCGCCTCCTCGATCGGCTCGAGACGAAAGGCCTCGTCGTCCGCGAGCGCCACGGGATGACGAACCGGATCCGCCTCGCCTACCGCTGATTTCGCGTTCGTGAAATCTCTTTCACGTCTTTTCGCGAAACCCTCAAGTGGTCTTTCTCCGAAGGGAAGTCCGGGACGTTCGGTCCCTAGGTGAACGGATGAAGATGACGATTGTGGCGGGCCTCGTGGTCGTGGCCCTGCTCGGCGTGGGGATCGTGGCGGCGAGCGCCGCGATGGCTCCTGGCGGGATGGGCACGCCGGCGGGCGGCATGGGGTCGGGGATGAGCGGCGGCATGATGGGCGGGGACATGCAGGGGATGCACGATCAAATGCACGACCAGTGCCCGTGCTGCCAGGGCGACAACCCGAACGCATGAGGCCTCGCAGATTCAAGCGGGCGCAGGTCGACCGACGGCGTCCTCAATCCCTCTTGCCCATCTTCGAGCGGACGAAGGAATTGAGGTCGCCGAGCACGATCCCCGTGAGGATGCACCAGCGCACGAACGTGGAAACGTCCATACCTAGGGCCTTCGCCTTCTCCCTGACGAGCTCGAGGAGCTCAGGGTCGATCCTCAGCTTCAGCACTTCCGTCTGCCTGCTCGCGCGGGGCACAGACTCACCTTGAACGAAGTGCCGCATCATCTGCCACAGTTGAAATAGATGGCGGTGGGCCGATCCCCTGTGTGGGCTGCCCTATCCGCCGAGAGCCCAGTGGAGCCGCCGGTCTCGGTTGGTGGCGACGGCCCCCGCGTCCCGGAACTCCGACTCCGCCTGCGCCAGGTACTCGACGAACCGTGCGATCCCAGCCCGGGTCGGCTTCCGCACGTCGACGCCCGCCCGCTGGATCTCCTGCCGCACGAGGACCATCGCCATCTTATCGTCGAACTCGTCCTGGTTCGCCTCGCAGAAGTCCGTGATGACCGCGTCAAGGGCGCCCACGGGCGTGCTCGTGTCCGCGTCCAACGCGGAGCGCATCGCGACGAGGCTCTCGAACAGCTCCTTGATGGGGTCCTCCGGGGGGCCCGCGAGCATGAGGTGCCCGAGGCTCTCGAACGCGTGTTCCACGTTCTCCCCGGTCTTCGCGCTCGTCGCGTAGCAGGTGGACAGGCCGGGGGGCAGCACGCCTTGGAGGCCGACGTTGTGCTTGGCGGCGACTTCTTCCACGTCCCCGAGGTCGAACGCCGCCTTCCCCGCGAGGTCCGCCTTGTTCGCGGCGAACACGAGGGGCACGGGGTCCGCGACGCGGACTAGCGCCGGAATCCAGTGCCGTTCGAGGTTGTCGAGCGTCTCCCGCCGCGTGAGGTCCGCGACCACGATCGCGCCGTACACGCCCTGGAACGTCCACGTGCGGAAGGACGTGTACCCCTCCTGGCCGAGGAGGTCCCAGATCATCATCGCAAGGTTCGCGGTCTTGTCGGGCCTCGGGATGGCGATCTCCTTCTTGGTGACCTTGCTGCCGACCGTCGCAACGTAGGCGTCCTCGAACGCGTCGAGGACGAACCGCTTGATGAGGCTCGTCTTGCCGACGGCGCTGTCCCCGAGGAGCACGACCTTCTTCTTGACGGCCATCGCCTCACCGCGCGCGACCGCGATCGTTATCCGCCCACGTCCCGAAGCGCCTCCTGCGCCCGCTCGAGCCACTTGGCGGCCCCGATGCGCTCGAAGATTCCGACGGCCGCAGAGAGTTGTTCCACCGCCCGACCCCTGTCGCCCTTCTGCTTCCACATCAGGCCGAACTCGTATCGGGACGTGCCTTCCGTCAATGGAATTCCCAGTTCTTTGGCGGTCCGGACGCTCTCCTCGAACGTCTTGGTCGACTCCGCCCAACCTTCGCGCTCCCGCTCGATCATCCCCAAGATTCGGCGCGACTCCGTGAGCCGCGCCCTGACGCCTGCGTGGGTCGACGCAGAGAACGCGAGGCTGCAGACGTCCCGAGCCTTTTCGAGGTCCCCCATCTTCAGCTGAACTTCCGATAGGAGCAGCTGAGCCTCGAGTTTCGCTTCATGACTCCCTATCCCGTCCGCGACTTGAAGGCCTCGCTGAGCGCTGTCGTTGGCCGCAGCCAGGTCGCCGAGCTGCTCGTGCAGTCTTCCGTGGCCAACCAGATTCATAGCCATGCCCAGCTGGTCGCCGATTCTCTCCGCGACCTCCAGGCCCTTTCGGAAGGAAATCATCGCCTGCTCGTACTCCCCGCGGGCCTCGTGGACGTTGCCGAGGCTGTTCAGCACGAGGCCGACTCCCTGCTGGTCGCCGATTCTCTCCGCGACCTCCAGGCCCTTTCGGAAGGAAATCATCGCCTGCTCGTACTCCCCGCGGGCAAAGTGGACGCCTCCGATGTTGTTCAGCGCGCTGCCCATCACCCGCTGGTCGCCGATTCTCTCCGCGACCTCCAGGCCCTTTCGGAAGGAAATCATCGCCTGCTCGTACTCCCCGCGGGCCTCGTGGACGTTGCCGAGGCTGTTCAGCACGAGGCTGACATCATGCTGGTCGCCGATTCTCTCCGCGACCTCCAGGCCCTTTCGGAAGGAAGTCATCGCCTGCTCGTACTCCCCGCGGGCAAAGTGGACGACTCCGAGGTTGTTCAGCGCGATGCCGATCATCCCATGGTCGCCGACCCTCTCCGCGACCTCCAGGACCGTTCGGAAGGAAGTCATCGCCTGCTCGTACTCCCCGCGGGCCCGGTGCACGATGCCGAGGCTGTTCAGTCCGAGTCCGATTCCCCGCTGGAGGCCGATCCTCTCCGAGATCTCCAGGCTCTTTCGATGGGAAACGAGCGCCTGCTCGTACTCCCCGCGGTCTATGTGCACGTTGCCGAGGTTGCCCAGCGACACGGCGATTCCCCGCTGGTCGCCGATCCTCTCCGAGATCTCCAGGCTCTTTCGATGGGAAACGAGCGCCTGCTCGTACTCCCCGAGCCTCCAGCGGGCAATTCCGAGACTGCTCAGGACTAGTGCCGCTTCCACGGTCTCATCGCCCTTCACCAGGGCTAGCGCCGTTGTGCATGCTTTGACGGACTCTTCAAGTTCCCCCTTCTTCACGAGGAGCCGCCCAATTTTGGCCAGACTCTCGGCCCGCTTTTCAGGGGCGCTCGACAACCCCAGTGCCCGATTGTGACAGACCAGGGCTTCGCCAAACCTCCCAGTCAGCTCGTAGAGCGCGCCCAAGGCGTCGAGGAGTTCGATTCTAGTTGTTCCATCCAGGTCGAGCTCGAGTGCCTCAGTGTAGAAGCGGATGGCTTCCGCGTTGGCGTACTGCTTCGCGGCCCTGTCCGCCGCTCTCCGGAGATAGGGAAGCGCTTTGGCCCGGTCCTTCGAACCGAGATAATGGAACGCGATCTCCCCCGCCACGTCGTCGAGTCGATCCTGGTAATGAGCTTCCATGGCGGCCGCGACTAGTCCGTGACATCGAAGGCGGAACTCGGGGGACATGTCCTCGCAGAGGGAATCCTTGATCTTCACGTGGTCGAACCGGTACCGACCCTCTCTCGTACGAATCAAGCGGTGCCTCTGTTCCAAGGCTCGAAGAGTCGACTGAAGCGCTATGGGGTCGCGCCCAAGGGCGGTGGCAACGACCTCGAGGGAGAACTCCTCGCCGTTAATCGCGGCTACATCGAGGGCTTGCCGCTCCGCGTTTCCAAGCCGGCCCAGGCGTCTCTGGATGATGGCCTGAACCCTCCGGGGTATGTCTATCTCGTGAAACTTGCCGCGTGCGGACCAACCGCCGCTGTCGCGCTGCAACAGTCCTTCCTCGAGCATCAGTTTCACGAGTTCCACCAGAAAGAGGGGGTTCCCTTCCGTGCTCTCGTGGATGCGTCGAACTAGCTCCTCGCTCACCTCCCCGCCGCGGAGGAGGGAGATCAGGGCCTTTGCGGTGTCCGATACTGGCAGGCGCTGCAGTTCGAGCGTCTCGAAAAGGCCCTCTCGTTCCATCCGTTGCGTCGCGTCGACGAGAGGGTGGGGCCTCCCTTCCCCGGCGGAGAGGTCCTCCGGTCGGTACGTTCCGACGATGCACATCGCGCATTTCCGCGTGTTCCTCGCGACGTATTGCATCAGGGCCAGCGTGGAGGGGTCCGCCCACTGGAGATCCTCGACACACAGGAGAATCGGATTCGTCTCCGCCTGCCGGGCGAGGCCCAGGCAGACGTTCTCGAACAGGAGGTTTCTCCTCCCCTGGGGGTTCGACTCCCCGTAACGGACGCCGTCGTACCGCGCGAGCAGGGGCTTCAGGGGTTCGTCGATCCCGCGGACCCGTTCCTCGTCCCCGTCCCACGCCTCAAGGGCCCTGCCGTGCGTCTCATGGACCTGCGCAATCGCTTCATGCAGGTCGCGGATGAGGAACTCGTTCTCCCGCCCGTCGACCACAGCGACGAGGTGTACGCTCGGGCCGCGTTCGAGGAGAATCGAGTGACCGCCGTAGTCGAGGCGGGTGAGCATGCCTCCGTCCTTCTCGCCGCCCCCCAACTTCGAGAGGGAGTCCTGGACGAAGCGCTCGACGGTCGCGAGCATGGAGGCGAAGAGGTCGGAGTCGAGGGGGGCCTCCTCCCGCCGGGCGGCCATCACGAGGAGCCCCGAATTCGCCACGAGATACATGGACTCGATGCGCGGCGCGTCTTCAGCGAAGAGCTGGTCCAGGCCCCCGGCGCGAAGGGCCTCGCGAAAGGGCATGAACGGCGTCAGCGACTCGTACAGACCGTACGCCGAGAGGACCAGGAACCCCCGCGCGCTCGCAACGGACTTCAGTTCCTCCACCAGCCTTGTCTTCCCGATTCCGGCTTCCCCGGAAACAAGCACGAGGCTGCCCTTTCCCTTGGCCGCCGTGTCCAAATGATCCTCTAGGAACCGAAGCTCCTTCTCCCGCCCGATCATCGGCGCCTGAACGTCCACCCCGGAGATCCCCTCCGCCATCGTGTGTCCATCTCCGTCGTACACCGTAATGGTTTCGGGCGACCGAATGCCCGTCTGGGCTGGCCTCCCAGCCACCGACGTCGCCATTACGGCCCCCGACCCACCTTGGCACGGATGAAGGCGTTCAGGTCGGACAGGGAGGCCCCGGTGACGATGCACCACCGGACGAACGTGGAGACGTCCATGCCCAGGTCCGCCGCCTTGTCTCGGACCAGCTGGAGGAGGCTCGGGTCGATTCGGATCGTAAGGACTTCGTCGCACCGATCCGCCGCGGGCTGCTCCGGGGCTCCCACACGGCCACCCGTTCGGTCTCACGAGGCTCCCCGAGCCTTAAGGGGGCGTGGCCACGCCGTGGCCACGCTTCTTCATGCCTTCGGTCCGCCTACATCCCGCCCGGACGTGGCAAAATGGGCGGAAGTCGGGTGTCCGAAATGTCCGTTGTGCGGGCGTGTCTGGCGGTGTCGATGGTGATCGCGTTGGCGGGACTGGCCTTCGTGGCAACTGCGGGGTACAGTGGGTCCTTCCGGGCCGTTCCCTCCGTGGGATCAGCCTCCTGCCAGACGACCGCGGGGCCGGTAGGGGCCACGTGCTCCGACGGAGACGGTCCGGGGACGCGTTCCGACGATTCCCCGGATGCGTCCGACTCGCACTGCTGGTGGCACTGGCACTACCACAAGAAAACGGACACGTACTACGTGCACGAGCATTGCAGGCACCGGCAACCGTCTTGGCCCTGACCGACGAGGTGAGCACTGCAAGTAGGGAAGGAGGTGAGGGAAGTGTTCCAGGAAAGACCCTGGTCGACGGTCGTGGCGGTTTTCGCGCTGGTCGCTGTGGCGGCGCTGACGCCGCCGGCGGCGGCCATCGGCAACGGCACCCTCGACACGACGCACGACTACGTGGGCGCCCTGATCGTCCCGAACCCGGGCGTCTCTGGATACACGGGCGTCCAGGACTTCATCTGGTGCTCCGGAACCCTGATCGCCCCGCGGGTCTTCCTCGTCGCGGCCCACTGCTTCGACGTGATCGAGCGATTCGGCTTCACGGCCGCGGACATGGCCGTGAGCCTCGCCCCGAACGTGATGGACGACCGCAAGTCGTGGATGGCGGTGGAGTCCTACGCGCGACACCCGGACTACAGGACCAACCCTCAACAGTCTGGAAGGTTAGTGGATGCGCACGCCGACCAGGACATCGGGGTCGCGATCCTGACGAAGGCGGTCCGGAACGTGCGTCCGGCCGTCCTCGCGCCGGTCGGCTTCCTCGACGCCTATCCCGACCTGAAGAATGCCGTGTTCCCCTTCCTCGGATACGGCTTGAACGAAACGTCCGTCTTGACCGGGGATCGCCGCATCGCCACGACGGGGTTCGCTTCCATGGGGCCGAGCTGGTTGCAGCTCGACGGGAACCCGGGGAAGATGTGCCGCTTCGACTCCGGGGGGCCGACGCTCCTCGCGTGGGCGGGCGTGGAATACCAAGTGGGGGTGCACAGCACGGTCATCGGAATCCCGTGCGACGGTCCGTTCGCGGACACCCGCGTCGACACCGCGGTCGCCCGCAGCTTCCTGGACGCCGCCATCGCGGCGAACGCGTAGGAGCTCTAGTCGGGAAGGGCGGCGTGGCCGGCACCGCCGGACCTGCCCTCTTCCCGCGTCTCTGATCTTCGTCCGGACGAAGGAATTGAGATCCCCCAACACGATGCCCGACCTCGCGGTCGATACGAGCAAGGGGCCCTACGCGGGCGGATCTACGCGACCTGGTACGACGCTCGAACCGGCGACCTCGACATCCTCCGGAAGACGTCCGACGACAGCGGGAGGACGTAGGCCCCGAACCGTCGCGTGAACGATGACGCGGGCACCGCCACCCAGTACAACGTCGCGGTCTCCGCGTCGCCGAGCGGCCGCGTGGACCTGTCGTTCTACGACCGCCGCGACGATCCGAACGACGTCCTGAACGCGCGGTACTACGCGGGGTCGACGGACGGGGGCGTCACGTTCGTCAACCTGCGGGTGAGCGATGCCTCGTGGGATCCGGCCGGGCTCCCGCTCGACGACTACGACCATGTCGCGTCGACCGCCCGGACGGCCCAGCTCGTCTGGGCGGACGGACGGAACAACCCACTGGGGGGCATCAACTTGGACATCTACACAGCGACCGTCTTCGCGTAGGAGGGAGAACGATGGTTCTGGTGAAGCGCCCGGCGTCGGGACGGGGGAGGGCCACTCCGCAAGCTATTTGTTGTCACCCTACGTTCGGGGTCGAAGGTCGGGGGGAGAGTCGAATGCGCATGGCGTGGTCGGTGTCGGCAGCATGTGTGATCGCAATCTTCGCGGCGTTGGCGGCAGTCCCGTGGTGCGCCTCGGCAGCGCCGCCGCAAACGGGCTCGGGCTCGTACGTCGTGACGGGGGGAACGGTCTGGTCCGTACGCGTAGCGGGCGGCAACACGTTCGTGACGGAGACGGAGTCCGCGGCATCCACGGGGATCGCGACGGGGACATTCACCCACGACATCGTCCTCACGTTGCGAGCGGACGGCTCGCTGACGTTCCGCGGCAATGGGATGTTCACGGGGACGTTCAACGGCGTCTCCGGGGGCTTCACATACTCCCTCGAGGGACAAGGCTCGGTCGTCTCCGCAAATTTGCGCGGGACGATCACGGTCCTCGACGGGTCGGGCGGCCTCGCGGGCTTGCGCGCGGCCGCCACGATCGATGGCATCCCGGCGACGGGCGGGACGTACACGGTGCAGTACCACTGAGCAAGGGGCCGGGGGACGGGACGAACCTATAAGTCCCGCTCCCCCGTTCATCGCCCGATGGTGCAGGATCGCGGCTTCTACGTCGGCGGGAAGTGGACGAACCCGAAGGACCGGAAGCGGTTCGAGACGATCAACCCCGCCACCGGCGACGTCCTCGCGGCGTTCCCGATGGGCACGAAGGGCGACGTGAACGCCGCCGTCAAGGCCGCCAAAGACGCGTTCGAGAGGTGGCGGACCACGCCGGCGCCGCGCCGCGGCGATCTCCTGCTCGACGCCGCCAGGATCTTCCGTCGGAAGAAGGAGGAGCTCGGTCGCCTCGTCACAGTCGAGATGGGCAAGGTCATTGCAGAAGGGCGCGGGGACGTCCAAGAGGTCATCGATTTCTTCGAGTACGCCGCGGGCGAAGGCCGCCGCCTGTTCGGGGAAACCGTGCCCTCGGAGCTGCCGAACAAGATGTGCATGACGATCCGCATGCCGGTCGGCCCCGTCGGCCTCATCACGCCGTGGAACTTCCCGATGGCGATCCCTGCGTGGAAGAGCGGGGCCGCCCTCATTGCGGGCTGCCCGATCGTGTTCAAGCCCTCGTCCCTCACGCCCTTGTGCGGCGCAAAGTTCGTCGAGGTCCTCCAGGAGGCAGGCTTCCCGCCCGGCGTCGTGAACATGGTCACCGGCTCCGGCGGCGTCGTCGGCGACGGGATCGTGGAGCACCCGGACATCCGTGCCGTGTCGTTCACGGGCGGCGTGGACACCGGCAAGCATGTGTACGAGGCCGCCGCCCGAAAGATGATCAAGGTCGGCCTCGAGCTCGGCGGCAAGAACGCGATCCTCGCGATGGACGACGCGAACCTCGACCTCCTGATGGACGGCGTGATGTTCGGCGCGTTCGGGACCGCGGGCCAACGGTGCACCGCCACGTCGCGCCTCATCGTGCACCAGAGGATCTACGATCAAGTCGTGGAGGAGCTCGTCGAACGCACCGAGATGCTGAAGGTCGGCGACCCGCTCGATCCGAAGACGGACATGGGCCCCGTGGCCTCCGCGGACCAGAAGCAGAAGGTCATGGAGTACATCGGCATCGGGAAGAAGGAGAAGGACAAGCTGCTCGTTGGCGGGAACGAACTTGCGGGCGGGAAGTACGATCGCGGATTCTGGGTCGAGCCGACGGTCTTCGCCGTTGACCGGAAGGCGCGGCTTGCCCAAGAGGAGATTTTCGGGCCCGTCCTGAGCGTGCTGAAGGCGAAGGACTACGAGGACGCGGTCGCAATCGCAAACTCTGTCAAGTACGGCCTCAGCTCTTCAATCTACACGAATGACCTCCGATGGGCGTTCCGCGCCATGCAGGACCTCGAGGCGGGGATCACGTACGTGAACGCGCCGACGATCGGCGCGGAGGTCCAGCTCCCGTTTGGCGGCACGAAGGAAACGGGGCCGACGGACACGCGCGAGGCCGGCACGACCGCGCTCGAGGAGTTCACGTACTGGAAGACCGTGTACGTGGACTACAGCGGGCGCCTGCAGAAGGCGCAGATCGACACGGACCGGCTCGTTGGCGGCTAGCCGGGCGGCGCGTCCCGCGTCCACTCGTACTCTCGGATGACTTGACAGACTTGAATCCAGTACGAGTCGTACCAGCGCTCCCGTCCCCGTGCCTGGGCTTGGCGGTGCTCCGGAAGCGTCCGCCATGCGTCGAGGGCCTGCTCGCTCCGGAACCGCACGATGCTCACCCGTTCGCCATCCTCCGCCGTGAACGACTTGATGGACACGAAGCCCGGCATGCCGGAAACGATCTCATACATCCGCGCGTCCGTCTCCTCGTACTCCGGCTCGCTCGCCTCCGGTCGCTTCACGATCTTGAAAAAGACGACGACGCCCTCGGGCGGTTCGACGCGGCGGTACCCCACGGACTTCCCCTCCTATCGGCACCCGAAGCTCGTCCGGGAGCCTTGAGGTTTCCCGTGAACCGCCCTCAGAGCCTCACTTTGTAGCGGATCACCCGGTTGTGCGCGCGGAACCCGCCCTTCTCGTACGCCCGCCGCGCGGGACCGTTCGACTCCTCCGTCTCGAGGTACATCGCAGGGAACCCCGCCAATCGCGCCTGTCGGACCGCCGCCAACACGAGCCGCGTGCCGATGCCCCGGTTCCGGAAATCCGGGTGGACGTGCAGCTCCGTGAGCTCCGCCCACCGTTCCACTCCGGGGTCGAACCACGCAGGCTCCATCGCGGCAGACCACAGCGCAAAGCCGACGACCCGGCCGCCAAGGTCCGCGACGGTGAGCCGCCCGCCCTTCACGTCGATCGCGTTGTCGACGAAGAACATCGGGTAGATGCGGCACACGTCCGCGGCGTCCTCGATGCGGAACCGCCTAAGCCTCGCGCGGGAGGCCTTCGTTCGCGCCATGTCGCGTGGGGACCACCTCCCTTGCCGGGCGCATATGCATCCATGACGAAAAGCTTTAGGGGGAGGCTCGCGAGCGGGAACCCGCGGTGTGCACACCGCACGTAACACAATCAGGATAAAGCGGGTCCGTGTAGTGGAAACGGGGACGGAACGGCGGTCACGACTTCGCACGGAATGGGACTGAGCGATGAGGACGAATGAGTTCACCTGGATGATCGGCGGCGCCCAGGGCAGCGGCGTCGACTCGAGTGCGAACGTCTTCGGCCGCGCGTGCGCGTACGGCGGGCTCCAGGTCTTCGGCAAGCGGGAGTACTACTCGAACATCATGGGCGAGCACTCGTACTTCCAGATCCGCGTGGCGGCGAAGCGGGTCCGCGCGCACATGGACCCCGTGAACCTGCTCGCGACGTTCGACGCGGAGACGGTCTTCCGGCACGCGCAGGAGGTCACGGACGACGGCGCGATCATCTACGACCCGGCCGTCGCCCGCGTGAAGCTCGATGAGGTCCCGACGGTCGAACGGCGCGTGAACCAGGACCTGAAGGCGTACCTGCTCGCGCGGGGCCTCGGGGACACCGTCCAGGACGCCCTCGACGCAGCCGCCCAGCGGGGCGTGGCCCTCCGCCCGCTCCCGATGTCCGAGTTCCTCGTGAGCATCCAGAAGAAGTTCGACGTCGAGCAGCTGAGCAAGCTGAGCCGGATGGTGAACATCCTCGCGGTCTCCGGCGCGTTCGGGATGCTCGACTACGACTTCGAGCAGGTCGCGAAGGCGATCCGGTACATCTTCCGCGCGAAGAAGAACGTCGCGGAGATGAACGTGTACGGCGCCCAGGTCGCGTACGACTACGCCCGCGAGCGCTGGGAGAAGGAGTTCCCGTTCAAGCTCCGGCCCGTGCCGACGACGGAGAGGCGCATCTACGTGGCGGGCAGCCAGGCGGTCGCGCTCGGCAAGATGGTCAGCGGCTGCCGGTTCCAGACGTACTACCCGATCACGCCGGCGTCTGACGAGAGCGAGTTCCTCGAGGCGAACGAACTCCTGCCGACGGCGGTCGAGCCGGACGCGCCGGAGGCGCAGGAGGCCGCGTTCCTCGAGGCGAACGGCCAGTCCGTCGTCGTCGTGCAGACGGAGGACGAGATCGCCGCGATCACGATGGCGAATGGCGGCGCACTCGCCGGGGCGCGCGCGGCGACCGCGACGTCCGGTCCGGGCTTCTGCCTGATGATGGAGGGCATCGGGTGGGCGAGCATCAACGAGGTCCCCGTCGTCATCACGCTGTACCAGCGCGCGGGCCCGAGCACCGGGATGCCGACCCGCCACGAGCAGGGCGACCTCCGATTTGCGATCCACGCAGGGCACGGGGACTCGCCGCGAATCGTCTTCGCCTCGGGAGACCTCGAGGAGTGCTTCTACGACACCGTGAAGGCGTTCAACTACGCGGAGAAGTACCAGATGCCCGTCGTCCACCTCGTGGACAAGGCGCTCGCGAACAGCAACCAGACGCTCCCGTACTTCACGCTCGACGGCGTCACGATCGACCGCGGGGCGCTCGCGCGTCCCGGCGACGACGGCGACTACCTCCGGTTTCAGTTCACGAGGGACGGGATCAGCCCCCGCGCGGTCCTCGGGATGCCCGGCACGATCTTCTGGAACACGGGCGACGAGCACGACGAGAAGGGGCACATCACGGAGGACCCGGTCCTCCGGATCCTGATGATGGAGAAGCGGATGGGCAAGCTCGACCTCGCGCTCAAAGAGATCCCGCCGGAGGACCAGCTCCTCGTGCACGGGGACGCGGACGCGGACACGGTCGTCGTGAGCTGGGGCTCGACGAAGGGGGCGCTCCTCGACGCGATTGACGGGCTCCGCGCGGAGGGTCGGAAGATCGGGTTCATCCAGGTCCGGCTCCTCCACCCGCTGCCCGCGGAGCGGTTGGCGAAGCTCCTCGAGGGCCGGAAGCGGATCGTGGACGTCGAGATGAACTACGGCGCGACCCTCGCCGGGCTGATCCGCGAGAAGACGGGGATCGCGGTCACGCACGCGATCGTGAAGTTCCAGGGCCGGCCGATGTCCGTCAACGAGCTCCACGAGGCGTTGGCGGCGGTCCTCGACGGGAAGGCCCCGCCGCGGGAGGTGCTGAAGTATGGCGCCTGAGGCCCTCCTGAAGCCGCAGGACTTCCAGACGGACGTCCACAACGACTGGTGCCCCGGCTGCGGCGACTTCGGGATCCTGAAGGCGGTCCAGATGGCCCTCGCGGACCTGAAGCTCCCGCGGCACGAGGTCGCGCTCGTCTCCGGGATCGGGTGCTCCGCGAAGACCGCGCACTACGTGAACGTCTACGGGGTCCACACGCTCCACGGGCGCGCCCTGCCCGTCGCGATCGGCGTGAAGCTCGCGAACCCCGGGCTCGAGGTCCTCGTCGTGAGCGGGGACGGGGACGGCCTCGGGATCGGCGCGGGCCACTTCGTGAGCGCGGGCCGCCGGAACCTGGACATCACGTACCTGATCCTGGACAACGGCGTCTACGGCCTGACGAAGGGGCAGGCGTCCCCGACGCTGAAGCTCGGCGTGAAGACGAAGTCCCTCACCCAGCCGAACATCAACGAGGGGATCAACCCGCTGTGGCTCGCGCTTGCCTCGGGCGCGACGTTCGTCGCGCGCGGGTACGCCTTCGACATCAAGCACCTGAAGGACCTGATCGTGCGCGCGATCCGGCACCGCGGATACGCGTTCCTCGACGTCCTCCAGCCCTGCCCGACGTACAACAACCTGAACACGAAGGACTGGTACGGCGGCGAGGACCGCCTCGTCGAGGGGAAGAAGATGCCGCGCGTGTACAAGCTCGAGGAGCGCGGGTACGACCCCGTCGTCCGGACGTTCGAGGACACGGAGCCGAAGAAGATGGAGGCGCTCAAGCACGCGCTCCAGTGGGGGGACGCGATCCCAATCGGCGTGTTCTATCAGAACGAGCAGTTCCCGACGTTCGAGAACCGCCTCGAGGACCGGATCCCGAACTACCGCGAGTCCCCGCCCGCGAAGCAGGTCATCGCGGACGCGGCCGGGCGCCCGACCGTCCGCGTCCAGAAGTTCCTGGACGAGCTCGTCGTGACCTGACCCTCCCGGTTCCCGGGTATGTAGGGGTATATCGGCGCCCGAGCCCCCGTGTCCTCTTCGCCCGTGACACCGACATGTATAAGCCCGTTATACCGATGCATAGGGCAGGGGTGCAACCATGGTCATGCCATCCCTGGCGAGGCCGTCCAAGCGACCCGAGGTCGACGAGGTCCTCGCCTGCCCGGAATGCGGGGGCGCCCACCTCGTCCGCGACGACACGCGGGGCGAGGTCGTGTGCGACGCGTGCGGCCTCGTGATCAGCGAAGGGGCGATCGACCCCGGCCCCGAATGGAGCGCGTTCAACCCCGAGGAGAACGACCGCCTCGCGCGGACGGGCGCGCCCCGCGGGTACACGGGCCAGACCGTGAGCCTCACGACCGTCATCCCAATCGCGACGAAGGACAGCCGCGGGAATCCGATCCCGCTCCGGGAGCGGGAGAAGTACTTCCGGATGCGGAAGCTCCAGCGCCACTCGGGCCACAGCCGGCCCGGGGAGCGGAGCCTGCCGGAGACGATGATCGTCCTCGACCGCGTCGCCTCCTCGCTCGGCCTCCCGAAGGCCCTCAAGGAGCAGGCGGGCTTCCTGTGCAAGAAGGCGCTCGAGCGGGGGCTCCTGCGAGGCCGGAAGATCAGCGGGATCGTGTCGGCGGCGGTGTACGCGTCCTGCCGGATGGGCGGCGTCCCGCGCACGCTCGACGAGCTCCAGCAGGCGACGGGCGTCCGGAAGAAGGAGATCGGGAAGTCGTACGGCCTCCTCCTCCGCGCGCTCGGGCTCCGCGTGCCGCCGTCGAAGCCCGCGGACTACGTCTCCCGGTTCTGCAGCGAGCTCGGCCTCGGTGCGGAGGTCCAGCGCCAAGCGCACCGGATCCTGAAGGAGATGGACGACGGGGACGGCTCCCTGAGCCTGTCGCCGGTCGGCACGAGCGCGGCGGCGATCTACCTCGCGTCCCTCGCGTGCGGGGAGCGGCGGCCCCAGAAGCTCGTCGCGAAGGTCGCCGGGGTCAGCGAGGTCACCCTCCGGAACCGCTTCCGGTACGTCCACGACACGGTCCGGCTCCTCTCGCCGACCCCCCGCGGGCGGGCGCCGAAGCGGTCCGCGGAGTAGTCACGGGGCGTCCGCGGGGATGTCGACCTGCTTCGCGCCGCCCCACGTGTGCTCCATGATGTTCGCGACGGCCTGCGCGAGCGCGCGGTCGTCCGTCCAGATGCAGATGTCGTCCCCGCGGTAGAACGAGTCGTCGTCCGGGATCGGGTGGGACATGATGAACTCCCGCCCGTCGACGACGTGCATGTACATCGGAACGAAGAAGTCCACGCTCCGGATCGACGCGTACCGGCTGAGCCGCTGCACGTCCTTCAGGTTCTCCGGGGTCACGGGGAACATGTACCGGAACCGGACGCCCTTCGCCGACTTGTCCGTGATATACTCCCCGAAGCCGCGCATGACCCGGCCCGGGCTCCGCCCGGTCCCGATCCCGATCCACGACTGCTCCGCGCCCTCGTACATCTTGATCAGGCGCTCCCGCGCGTTCCGCCGCCCGTAGATCGCCTCGAACCGCCCGCGTTCCTCCGGCGTGACCTGGCCGACGACGGCAAACTCCTTCGCGATCCCCGCCAGGTTCTTCTCGAGGGAACCCGCGCGGTCCCGGAGCTCGGCCACGGACTTCTTCAGGTACCGGTCGAACGGGACGGGCTTGTACCGGAGGGGCGTTTCCGGGATGATCTCGACGAGGCCCTTCTCGTGGAGCTGGGACATCGTCGCGTAGATCCGCGTCCGCGGGACGCGCGCGTGGGGCGTGACCTGCGACGCCGTGGCGGTGCCGAGGTCGAGCATCGTGAGGTACACGCGGGCCTGGTACTCCGTGAGGCCGTGGTCCATGAGCTTTCGGATCCGGTCCGCATTGATGGGCACGGCGCGACTCGATTCCGGCCTCGCGATAAATAGGTTGTCATCCGGTTCGGTGACACCGCCGCCCCCGCATCGGACGCGGGCGCACGCGTGGGGGAGTGACATATGCGGCGAGTCGGAAAGCCTTTTAAGGGTTCGGAGGTTACGTCGCCCCTCGTAGCCTGCAGGCTCGCACGGCGGAGGCATTCCATGGATTCCATCGTTCGGGAGGTCCTGACGCGCGCGACGGACGACGCGGGGTCGCGGGAGGCCCCGATGACCGGGTACGGCGCGGACGACGCGGAACTCGAGCGGATCCTCTCGGGCCTCCGCACGAACATCAAGATCGTCGGCGTGGGCGGCGGGGGCACGAACACGATCGACCGGCTCGTGGAGGCGGGCGTGGTCGGCGCGGAGTTGTACGCCGCGAACACGGACGCGCAGCACCTCCTGATCGTGCGGGCGCCCCACAAGATCCTCCTCGGGCGGCGGAGCACGCGGGGCCTCGGGGCGGGCGCGCTGCCGCAGATCGGCGAGGAGGCCGCGCGGGAGGCGGAGGAGGAACTCCGGAAGGTCCTCCAGGGCGCGGACCTCGTGTTCATCACGTGCGGCCTTGGCGGCGGGACCGGCACGGGCGGCGCGCCCGTCGTCGCCCAGATCGCGAAGGAGCTCGGCGCGCTCACGGTCGCGATCTGCACGTGGCCGTTCCGTGCGGAGGGCGTTGTCCGGTGGGAGAACGCGGAGTACGGCCTCGACCGCCTCCGGAACTTCTCGGACACGGTGATCGTGATTCCAAACGACAAGCTCCTCCAGCTCGTGCCGCGCCTCGCGCTGAACCAGGCGTTCAAGGTCGCGGACGACGTCCTGATGCGGGGCATCAAGGGAATCACGGAGGTCATCACGAAGCCCGGGCTCGTGAACCTGGACTTCAACGACATCAAGACGATCATGAAGGGCGGCGGCGTCGCGATGATCGGGCTCGGCGAGGGCGAGGACGACGACCGCGCGGAGGACTCCGTCGAGGAGGCGATCAACTCCCCGCTGATCGACGTGGACATCAGCGGCGCAACGGGGGCGCTCGTGAACGTGACGGGCGGCCCGGACATGACCGTGTCCGAGGCGGAGCGCGCCGCGGAGCTCGTCCAGGCGAAGATCTCGCCGAACGCGCGGATCATCTGGGGCGCGGCGGTCGACCCCGCGCTGCAGCACAAGATGCGGTGCATGGTCATCCTGACCGGCGTGAAGAGCAAGCAGATCTTCGGGCCGGGCGAGGTGCGGAAGGGGAAGGAAGTCGGCGTGGACGTGGTACGGTAAGATGGCGCACATCGTCGAGCGGGCGTGGGAGGTCCAGAAGCGGATTGAGGAGCGCGCGAAGCGCCTCGGGAAGGGGAAGTACGGGCGCGTCCTCCAGATGGCGCGGAAACCCACGCACGACGAGTTCTCGAAGGTCGTCCAGCTCACGGCGCTCGGCCTTCTGATCATCGGTGCGGTCGGGTTCACGATTTACCTGATCTTCCAGTTCGGCGGACCGTGGCTGTCCAGCCTGTTCAAATGAGGATGCGTGGATGAGCTTGCTCGAGGGTCTCCCGAAGGACGAACCGCAGCCACCCGCGCCGCCGCCCCCGCCCGCGGTCCGGCCGGCGCCCGGCACGTACGGCATCAAGGTCGAGCTGAAGGGTGCGGACACGACCTCGCTCACGGCGGGCACGTCCCAGGACTTCGAGTTCCTCGTGACGAACACGGGCCGCGAGGACGACACGATCAAGGTCCGGGTCGACCTGCAGTACGGATCCGAGGAGGCGGAGCTCCCGGAGTGGGGCGTGAAGGTCCACGGGGTCGAGGACAAGCCCTGGGACGTGACGTTCACGAAACTGTACGAGAAGGAGATCCACCTGATCAGCGGCGGCACGAGGGACATCACGGTCGCGGTCACGTGCCCGCGCGGCGTGCGGTTCGGGGACAAGGTGAACGTCGTCCTGAACGCGGCGTCACACGGGGACCCGGAGCTCGCGGACAAGGCGCAGGTCGTCGCGAACGCGCGGCCCGCCGTTGTGGCGGTGAAGACGAGCATCGGGCACGAGCGCACGGTCGCGGACAGCTTGGCGGCGCGCGCGAAGGAGCGGGACATCGGCGTCTTCTCGATTCTCGCCCCCGCCACGATCCGCGGCTACGTGTTCGTGGAGAGCATGAACCCCGACCGGCTCGACGAGGCGGTCCGAGGGATCCGGCGGGCGCGCGGCGTCGCGAAGGGGGAGACGTCCCTCTCGGAGATCGAGCACTTCCTCACGCCGAAGCCGATCGTGAGCGGCATCATGGAGGGCGACATCGTCGAACTTGTGGCGGGACCGTTCAAGGGCGAGAAGGCCCGCGTCCAGAAGATCGACGAGGCGAAGGAGGAAATCACGGTCGAGTTGTTCGAGGCGATGGTCCCGATCCCGATCACGGTCCGCGGGGACCACGTCCGCGTGATCGAGAAGGAGAAGGAAGAGAAGTAGTCAGCCGACGCATCCCTTCTCGTTGAACTTCACCGTCGCCGTGACCCCGTACACGTTCTTGTGGTTCGCGAGCATCTGTCCGTCGCGGATCCACCAGCTCTTCGCGTTCGTCGCGAGGCCTTCCTTGAACTCGATCCCGTGCGGCAGCGTGAAGAACGGCTTGATCACGAGGCCGTCCGGGTAGGAGAGGGATTCGCACTCGGCCTCCATGAGGTCCGGAATCCGCAGCGTCGCCCTCGGTCCCTCGATGTCGAGGGCGATGTCGGTGACGAGGAACGGGTACACGGTCTCGGAGAGGTTCGCGAAGATCTCAAAGATGCCACCGCCAAACTTCCCGCTGCAGATCGCCTCGATGGCCTTCCGCTGTGCGGGCGTCGCCCGTCGATCCACGTAGAACCGCGAGAGCCCGTGTCCCTGCTCAATGAGGCCGGGGAAAAAGTACGCCGCCGCGAAGACGACGCCGTCGAGCTTCGTCTCGTCGTAGTGCCCCGTCCGGATTCGCCACGCCCCGACGCCGTGGCAGTTCCCCTGCGTCGGCCGCGCGTTGAAGTTGCACGGGCATCCCCAGTCGCAGTTGCAGAACGTGAAGTAGTCCGCTTCGAACTCCCACCTCGACTTCGTTGCCTTCCCCTTCCTCGCCACCGCCGCCACCACGTAGGGATTTCGGACTCCCTAGTTAAGGACGGAGGATACCGTGGTGAGGGTCCAAACCTTTATATCGCGTCCGTCTCTCAGCGCGCCGCATGCCGGAGCGCATCCCCGTCCTCGTCGATGGAGGGAAGGCGTCCGCCGGACCGCCGCTCGGACCCGCCCTCGGCCCGCTCGGCCTGAACATCATGGCGGTCGTGAAGGACGTCAACGAGAAGACGAAGGCCTTCGAGGGGATGAAGGTCCCCGTCACCGTCATCGTCGACCCGAAGACGAAGTCGTACACGATCGAGGTCGGGACGCCGCCCGTGAGCGCCCTCATCCTGAAGGAGATCGGCGCGGAGAAGGGGAGCGGGGAGGCGGGGAAGACGATGATCGGGAGCGTTTCCCTGAAACAGATCCTGAAGATCGCGGACATCAAGCAGGACGCGCTCCAGGGACGGGACCTGAAGAAACGCGTGATGGAGATCGTCGGCACGTGCGTCTCGATGGGCGTGAAGGTCGAAGGGAAGGCGCCGAAGGAGATCCTCGCGGAGATTCAGGCGGGGAAGCACGACAAGGCGCTTGCGGGCTGATCGGTCGAGTCGCGGTCGACTCCGGCCAAATCCTCATATACCCCGACGATTCTCGTCGTCCTCCCACTGCAGGAGGCGCGTCGCGCCGGATACTGCGGGAGGTGGTCCGCCGATGGCGGACGCGAAGACGATCGAGGCGATCAAGAAGGCCGTGGAGTCCGCTCCCGAGCGGAAGTTCCCCGAGTCCGTCGAGGTCGCGATCAACCTGACGGACGTGGACCTCAGCGTCGCGAAGAACCGCCTCGACGAGGAGGTCGTCCTCCCGAAGGGCCGCGGGAAGCCGATCAAGGTGTGCCTGTTCGCTTCCGGGCAGCTCGCGTTCCGCGCGCAGGCCGTGGTGGACCTCGTGATCACGCCGGAGCAGATCGAGGACCTCGCGGGGAACAAGCGGAAGGCCCGCGAGCTCGCGAACGACTACCACTTCTTCCTCGCGGAGGCGCCCCTCATGCCCGTGATCGGGAAGCGCCTGGGGCAGGTCCTCGGCCCGCGCGGCCGGATGCCCCGGCCGATCCCGCCGAACGCGGACCCCGCGCCGATGGTCCGCTCCCTGCGGAACACGGTCCGCGTCCGGACGAAGAACTTCCGGACGTTCCATGCCCCGATCGGCGTCCGCACGATGGCGGTCGAGGACCTCGCGGACAACCTCGACTTCCTCCTCCAGCGGATCGCGAACAAGCTCGAGCGCGGGAAGTTCAACATCCAGTCCGCGTTCGTGAAGACGACGATGGGCCCGGCGGTGAAGTACCTATGATCGCCCGACCCGCGCACGTGAACCCGGCGAAGGCGCAGGAGGTCGACGCGCTCGCCGCGCTCATCGGCGCCGCCAAAGTGGTTGGCGTCGTCGACATCCGCGGCATCCCCGCGGTGCAGTTCCAGTCCATCCGCCGCCGGCTCCGCGGGAAGGCGGAGATCCGCGTCGCGAAGAACAGCCTGCTCCGGATCGCGATCGAGAAGGCGGCGTCGGGGAAGAAGGGGCTCGACGGCCTCGCCACCGCCCTCGGCGGCCCGAGCGCCGTCGTCGCGACGGACCTGAACCCCTTCCGCCTGTTCAAGGAGCTCGAGGGCACGAAGACGAACGCGCCCGCGCGCGGCGGCGAGGCGGCGCCCGCGGACATCTGGGTCCGCGAGGGCGAGACGCCGTTCAAACCCGGGCCGATCGTCGGCGACCTCCAGAAGGCGGGCATCCCTGCGGCGATCGAGAAGGGGAAGGTCGTCGTGAAGAAGGACAAGCTCCTCGTGAGGTCCGGGGATCGGATCCCACGGGAGGTCGCGCATGTCCTCGCGCGCCTGGAGATCTTCCCGCTGATCGTGGGCCTCGACCTCCGGGCGGCATTCGAGGACGGGCAGCTGTACGGGCGCGACGTGTTGGCGGTGGACGAGACGTTCGTGCGCGCGCAGGTCCACGACGCGATCCGCCACGCCCTCGGCCTCTCCATCTTCATCGAGTACCCGACCGCGTTCACGTTACCGATCCTGATCACGAAGGCGTATCGGGAGGCGGTCAGCGTCGCGATGGAGGCGGGCTTCCCGACGCAGGAGACCGCGAGGTTCCTCCTCGCGAAGGCCCAGGCGCAGGCGCTCGCGTTGGCGGCGCGCGTCCCGCAGGCCCTCGCGGAGCCGAAGAAGGAGGCCTGACGATCACGAACGAACGGAACAGGAGGTGACAACGCATGGAGTATGTGTACAGCGCGATGCTGCTGCACGCGGCGAAGAAGCCCGTGAGCGAGGAGAACCTGAAGAAGGTCCTCACCGCGGCGGGCGTGAAGGCCGACGACGCGCGCGTGAAGGCGCTGACCGCGGCCCTCGAGGGCGTGAACATCGACGAGGCGATCAAGACCGCCGTCGCGATGCCCGCCGCTGCGGCGCCCGCGGCACCTGCAGCCGCACCGGAGAAGAAGAAGGAAGAGAAGAAAGA
>Ga0209341_10001341_pt1 | contig 24476 bp, 14 predicted proteins | sample RifCSP13_2_FD_184020 | JGI IMG/M metagenome (GOLD analysis project Ga0209341, IMG submission 184020) | Soil microbial communities from Rifle, Colorado - Rifle CSP2_sed 13_2 (SPAdes) (version 2) | ecosystem: Environmental > Terrestrial > Deep subsurface > Rock core/Sediment | place: Rifle... | reverse complement strand
TAGCCTACGACAACAACACCCTCACATTAGGTTCGACGCAGATGTTTTCCCCTGCCATTAATAATGACTTGCGCGTCAACTGGAGCAGGAGTAGATCCACGAGTATTCAGGACTTGGATGATTTTGGGGGCGCAACCGTTCCACCTGATTCTCTCCTATTTCCATTTGCTCCGAGAGAAAGTGCCCTTCTTCAATTCCTCATCAATGGGGGTCAAAGCATTATTGTGGGTACGGGTACCGAAAACATCCAGCGGCAGATCAATATCGTTGATTCACTGTTTATTGGCCTGGGTGCACATCAGTTGAAAATTGGTGGTGATTATCGTCGCCTTTCTCCGACCAATGGGCCTGTCACATACCAGCAACAAGTAAATTTCTCAAGTGGAATTGGAATTACCGGTGCTGGTGACGCCCCCGCAGGTTCAATTTTGTCCGGTCGCGCAACCAGGGTGAGGATTTTCAATTCAATCACTCGCTTTCCTTTGTTCATGAATCTCTCTCTTTTCGCACAAGACACCTGGAAGGCCAACAGGCGACTAACTCTGACCTATGGATTGCGCTGGGAGTACAATCCGCCACCTACCGAGAGGACCGGAAACGACCCGTTCACTCTCACGGATTTGGACAATATTGCCAACGCCCAGTTGGCCCCACGAGGAACACCTTTATATCGTGCCGCCTACAACAATTTTGCTCCTCGTTTTGGCATCGCCTATCAATTGGGCCAGAAGCAGGGCAGAGAAACTATCTTTCGCGGCGGCTTCGGCGTCTTCTATGACTTAGGAAACAGTATGGTAGGCAATTTAGCTGGCCTGAGCGGCTTTCCTTATGTATCCACAAGAACATTAACAAATGTTCTGTATCCGCTCGTGGATCCGGCACAGGCGGCGCCACTTCCAATTAGTTTTAATCCGCCGCATGGAGCAATCCAGGTTCCAGATCCGAATCTCAAGTCTCCTTATACTTACCAGTTCAGCTTAGCGATAGAACAATCGCTGGGCACTGCTCAAACTGTTACCGCCTCTTATGTTGGGGCAGTGGGCCGGCGTCTCCTGGTTTCGAGTTTGAGCATAAGTAATAATCCACGTTTCAGCGCAATCACAGTGACTCGAAGCGTTGCCACATCCGATTATGATGCTCTGCAATTTCAATTTCAGCGGCGCCTCTCAAAAGGTCTTCAAGCCCTCGCATCCTATACGTGGTCGCGTTCCGTAGACAGCGCTTCCGCGGACTCAACAACGGGCTTGGATCTTTCTCTTGGCCCTTCGGATTTTGATATTCGACACGTTTTATCCTCGGCCATCACTTACAACATTCCACGGCCGCGGGTGAGAGGACTTCCAGGGGCTCTTCTGCGAAACTGGTCGTTCGACACTATCGTCGCAGCGCGGTCAGCCTCTCCAGTAAACATAATCTCGGGATTTGAGAATATAGATGGAGTCTCAATAATAATCAGACCGAATTTGATTACCGATGTGCCGTTCTACCTGAATGATCCGACCGCTCCTGGAGGAAGGGTATTCAATGACGCAGTCCCGACGGCAGCTCAAATAGCAGCGGCTGGGTGTGCGCCGCAATCAGCTTCAACTCCCGCGAAGGCGCGTTCTGCACTCCACTGAGCGGCCAAAAAGGTAACGTCGGAAGGAACTCTCTTCGCGGATATCCGCTTTGGCAATTAGATCTAGCTCTGCGCCGAGAGTTCAGTTTTGGAGAGCGGTTGAGGTTACAACTTAAAGTAGAAGCATTCAATGCGCTCAATCACCCAAACTTTGCCGACCCAAGTGGTTCACTTACCGACGCAAACTTTGGGCGTTCTACTTCTATGCTGGGTAGAAGTCTGGGGACAGGAGGCACAACTGGAGGTCTCAGCCCTCTCTACCAGGTCGGCGGACCGAGGTCCTTGCAATTCGCATTGAGATTTTCCTTCTAAACGGCCCGCAAATTCAGAGTTGAAGAGCCGAGTGTGCAGCGAATCAGTTTCCAAGGCATAGAAGCGTTCCTTGTCTTTCGATTCACGGCCGTTTTAATACTGGCGTTAACGGTCTCGTTTTCGGCATTGGGGCAAAGACGTCTGACCACTGACGATCTTTTCCGTTTGGAGGAGATTGGCGAACTATCCCTTTCCCCAAATGGAAAATGGCTTGCTTATGTGCTGAAGAGGCCAAAGATATCGGCGCAAGAACACAAGCTTGATTTTCTTGACGGTAATGACAGAGGAGACATTTGGGTGGTAGACATTGAGCGCGGTATTCGTGGTAATGCTCGGAATATCACGTCTGGTCACTCGAATGGATTCGGGTATTGGAATCCTGTTTGGTCGCCCGATAACAGAAGATTGGCACTGCTCTCAACTAAAGGAGGCAATGTCTGTCTTTGGATTTGGGATGTTGCGTCCGGTCGTTTAGTTCAAGCTTCGAACCTGGGAATTCAAATGACTCTCAAGCCAACTTGGATGACCAGTAGCAAGGTCATTTTCGCGGTTCTGCCGAAAGGTGAAAAACCCAGTCAAATGATTTCAGAACGGCGCGCCGCTGAGGCTGCGATGCGTGAATGGCCCAAAGCCTGGAAGGGTCAGGAGGCAACTGCAAGTGTTATTGAGAGTGGAGTCCCTTCGACTTTTAAGAATCGGCCGCAGGGACAATTGCTTTCGTTTGACGCGGAACTAAGTGAGTTAAAAGTAATTGCAACCGGCAATTTCCGCGATCCCGCTCTGTCGCCCGACAAGAAACATCTTGCTCTCCTCCAACAGATAGACATCGGATCCCCCACACCCAGTATGCGGCAACTTGATCGAGTCATGTTAGGTCCGAGATACGGGTTAGCTGTCCTATCTGCCCAGGGAGCAATGTTACCGGTCGCCTTGGCAAATCCGCTTGCGACGTACGAATCTGTCAGGTGGTCCCCCGATGGTTCGCAGCTAGCACTATTTGAACGAGGCAGCACATCTTCAAGCGTTTATCGTTATGAGCCAGTAAATAATACCGCGCAGCTATCCACTTCGACTGACTTAAGCATAAATATCGATGCGAGTCCCTTCTTCCCGAGACCCAGGGGACTGGTTTGGTCGGCGAAACGAAACCTGGTAGTCCGTGGCAAGACTGCAAGCCCCACTCAGTCAACAGTGACGAATCGTTGGGATTGGTGGTTGATTGAATTGCCCGGAAAAACCAAAAACATTACTGGCGGACTGAAATCCGTTCCGGCACAAATTCTTGCTGAGATTAATAGCGGTGCGTTTGTCGGTATTGCCGATGGCGACTTGTGGCGTATTAACCCTGACGGCAAGACGGAAAATCTTACAGGGAACTTTGAACCAAAAGTCACATCAATAGAATGGCCGACGTCGCAGACAGCCGAAACCGAGCCAATTAACCAGCTTATCGTTAGAGTAGCTGGCAGTTCAGACTCCGAGTTGTTTCACGTGGATCTCGAATCTGGAAATCTATCGGTCCTTTTAAGCCCTGATGCCAAGGTTGAGTTATCGGCGTTCCATCCATCACGCCGCCTCGCAGCGTTCACTTCTGTAACCCGTGATGGAAACAGTCTTTGGGTTGCTAAAACGTATCCAGATAGGGAAAGCCGTTTGATCCTCAAAACTAACACCTACTTAAGCGACATTGACGAGGGGAAACGGCTACAGATTTCCTATCGCAGCTTAGATGGTCAGGAATTAAATGCGTGGCTAACGTTGCCCCCCGGTTATCAGAAGGGTCGACGGTATCCGATGATAGCGGACGTTTATGCCGGACGTGTGTTGGGTCATCAGCCGACTCGTTGGAGCAACATTAATTTTTCGCCAGCGATGAACAATATTCAGTTGTTGGCGGGACTAGGCTATGTCGTGTTAGAGCCGTCTATGCCGTTGAAACCATATTCGGCCAAAGATGGCAGCGATCCGTTTATGGAGCTAACAAAAGGAGTAATTCCAGCCGTAGAGAAAGCGATTGAACTGGGCATCGCCGATCCGAAACGATTAGGTTTAATTGGCACGAGCTTTGGTGGGTATAGCACCTATGGAATTGTGGCACAGACTAATCGATTCCAAGCTGCCGTCGCGCTGATGGGACCATCAAATCTAACTAGTTTTTATGGTGTGTTTGACGCGAGACGACGATTCAATGATGTTCCGGATGATAATTTTGTTGGGATTTGGTCTAATGAGACCGGGCAATCGAGGATGGTCAACCCGCCTTGGAAAGATGTACAACGGTATGTACGTAATAGTCCAGTCTTTTATGCCGATCGTGTCGAAACACCTTTAATGATTATTCAGGGAGACATGGATTACGTACCCGTTCAACAAGGGGAAGAGTTCTTTACTGCCCTGTACCGGCAGGGTAAGAGAGCAGCGTTCGTTCGATACTGGGGGGAAGGACATGGTTTTGATAGTCCCGCAAACATACGCAACGCGCTCAACAGGACCACAGCTTGGTTCGATGAATTCCTCGATATTACCCGCGACGACCAAGGAAATCTCGTTTGGCAGCACGAGAACGTCCGATCGCGAAATGGCGGGCCTCCCCTTGGATATCAGGATTTTGCCCGTTTCGATCAAATGGTCCTCGAAGACAAGAGCAGGAAGTGACTGCGAGAGTCACTAGGCAATAAGAGGTCATTGCCGGGTTGGACGACCCACCGCACCCTAACACCTGGCGACTGCCCTCCCTCACTGCCGGGTTTTGGTGTGAGTTGAATTGTGATTGTGGTTGGGGCGGGGGCGCGTTGGATCTATTGCACCTTGAATCTAACGACTGCCCCCTTCCTTACTGCGAGTTCCTTTTGGATTGAATTGTGACTGTGGTTAGCGCAGAAGCTATTTTGAAAACGTAGTGCTTGCTATATCGCACCCAGTGGGAACGGCAAGGTAAATTGGCCACGATCGGCAAAGTAAAATGGCCACACCTTTGCACCATCTAGTGTACCTTTTCCGGTTTTGTGTTTAACACCAGAGAAGGAAGCTGAGATGGATGGAGAGGAGAGCCAAAGTGGAACTTTTCGAAAGGTCAGTCCGATTGCGCGCCGCCCCGCCTCACGTCGCATCCATAATCAACTCGAAAGAAACAGTTCAAGGATAGATAATTTGCAGTTGGGAAGGGGGCGTGCGCTGAGGCTTTCATCTTCACTGCTCAATCTGATTGCGCGCTGCCCCCGCTTCAACTTTCATCATCATTCAACTGCAGCTGTGACAGTTCGATCTCACACAATCCTTTCAGCTTGAACTTTTTCTCTAATATGTAGAGTGCCGCAACTTGAAGCGGGGGCAGCGCCGAATCACATTGAGCAGTGAAGATGAAATTGAGTCCCGCGCGCCCCCTTCCCTACTGCAAATTGTTTGATGTTGAGCTATGTCTGTAAAGTTGAGGCTGCTGGAAGCTGAGGCGGGGCTATTGACCAACAATCACACAAAAACTCGCAGTCAGGAAGGGGGCAGTCGTTAGATTCAAGGTGCGGTAGATCCAACGCGCCCCCGCCTCAACTTCGAATGTCAGTACTCTTAAGGATCATCAGAGCTCGCGATTAGTTACAATTAAGTTATTGGTTCACTGATCAGCTTTTGCGACTTGAGGCTAAGGCGCGTTGGACCCGCCGCACCCTGAACCTAGCACTGCCCCCTTCCTCGAGCACTACCCCTTCCTCACTGCAGGGTTTTGGTGTGAGTTGAATTGTGATTGTGGTTGGGGCGGGGGCGCGTTGGATCTACTGCACCTTGAATCTAACGACTGCCCCCTTCCTTACTGCGACTTCCTTTTGGGTTGAATTGTGACTGCGTTTGAAGCGGAGTTTCAGACAAGCTCAGTTCGCGTCTCTTTTAATTAAGAGAATCGTTTTTCAAACCAAAGAAACAAAGGCCCTCAGAGGCGTAACAGTGTAACCTGTTCTTTTTGTGGAGACGCCCCTAGACAAGGTATTCACAGACTCGCGGGGAAATCTGAAGGCGCGTGACTGGGTGCCCACTGAGTTGAGTGATGGGCCAGGCGGACCCGACGCTACCGCGCACCGGTACTGACTGCGTGACCACTGTGTTGAGTGATGGCGCAACGGGACCGACGGTCAATGAGTTGATTAACGCGCTAGAAAGCACTTGCCCTCCGTATCTACATTGTTGACACGCGAAAGGAGCAAGGACATAATACAGCTACGAAAGTGACCATTGGGACCATTGGGAGGCTAACGGTGAAAGTGGTGGTAAAGAAGTGGGGTAATAGCGCGGCGGTGCGGATTCCGGCCTCGGTGATGCAGGCCATGCACCTTGATCTGGATGAGCTCGTTGACGTGCGTGAAGAAGCGGGGCGGATCGTCATTGAGCCGGTTCGAAAAAGAACGTACGATCTGCGCAAGTTATTGAAGGGAATTACAGCTAAGAATCAACATCGGGCTATTGACTTTGGCCCGTCTGTAGGGAGAGAGGTTTGGTGATGGCGCGACGATATGTGCCCGAGGCTGGGGATATCGTTTGGCTAAACTTCACGCCGCAGGCTGGACATGAGCAGGCGGGACACCGTCCGGCCCTGGTACTGAGTCCGGCAGCCTACAATGAGAAAACAAGTCTCATGATCTGTTGTCCTGTAACGACTAAGGTCAAGAACTATCCTTTCGAGGTTCTTATTGCTGGCACGCCTCAGAGCGTGGTCCTGGCTGATCAGGTGAAGAGCCTCGACTGGCGCGTCCGAAAAGCTACTCGGAAGGGAGTGGTATCAGCAGAAGAACTCGCAGACGTTCGTGCGAAAATCCTGGCACTGATTGGGTAACGATTGAGAGTATAAAAGCCGATCCACGAAACATCACGAAGCAGCACGAAACAGACTCTGCATAAGCACGGGATTGACTTCATCGGGATCGAACGGGTCTTTGCAGGAAAAACGATTACTATCCTTGATGATCGCGTCGATTATGGAGAGGAGCGCTACGTAACGTTTGGACTGCTCGAGGGATACGTCGTGGCAATGGCTCATACGGAGACGGACGATGTAATCCAAATCATTTCCGTGAGAAAGGCTACGAAACATGAAGAAAGCAGTTACTTCAAAGAGATCGCGAACAGGGGCAAGGCTATCAGACGAAAATCAATGCACTACTAAGAGCATATATGAATGCGCATAAAGCATAGCTCTTTTCCAAGATTCGGAAGAAACGTTTGTTGGAAATTTGTCGTCGCGCAGCAGTCGGCCCAGTCGCCAGTTTCTTGAGCTCATCGAACACAAACTTTGAAGTAGTTATCATGTTCACCCAGTTTCCTGATGACGGCAGCAAATGTTCGGTTGATTTTCCTTCGACCTTGCCCTAACACACCGCCTGGATGATCTCTGCAGATACCATCGTGCTTCAGCCGATGGAGTTTCAGATTTGACCTAACACCGTCTTAGAGGATCACGGCAGATACCATCGCGCTTCAGAGACTGTGTCAAAAACCTGTTACATGGACCAACAACAAAATCCTACACACGGCAGTGTGTAGTGCTTTTCAGATCCTACCTACTAGACGGACGCCACCCCTTCTTTTATCTCAAGGTTGCCGACTCAGAAGCTCCATCGAAATTGCTGAGCTTCTGAGTGTCACCCGTGTTCTGAGTTGGTATTGTTGAAAGACAAGAAGGGGGGGGCGCCTCTTTGTAGGTGGGATCTAAAAAGCACTACACACTGCCGTGTGTAGGATCTATTGTTTTGACACAGTCTCTTCAGCCGATGGAGTTTCAGTTTGGACCTAACACCAACTCAGGGAGAGCCCCAGATTTTCACGCTACCTCCACAACAATAAAGAACACTATCGCAGTTCAGTCGATGCTTTATCGAAGACGATGAGTGGTTTTATAGTGCGTTAGGTTAGGTTAAAGCTGGAAGCTCCATCGGCTGAAGCGCGATGGTATCTTTAGGAGTCTAGGTTAACTCAGTTGTCGTTGGAAATCTTAGTTTCCTTGTTGTCGTTCTCCGGAGAGTTGACAACCAAGCTGTCTTGAAACGTATCGAAGGATTTGCCATAATGCATGTGGCAAAGTGCCACTTAGCAGTTTGGGAGGTAAAATATGGCAGTCGCTAAAGCCAAGAAAGTAAGCACAGCAAATAAGGACCGGATGCATTTTCGTCTCGCGCCGGATATTAAAGCGCGAGTCGTCCGGGCCGCCTCGATCACCGGTCAGGGTCTAACCGATTTCGCCATCTCGGCGCTCAGCGAGCGAGCCGACGAAATCCTGGAACGGCATGACACTGTGTTGCTCGATACGGACGCCTATGGCTTCTTTCTCGAATCGCTCGATCATCGCCGGAAGCCCTCGCCAGCTTCTCGCGCCGCCGCCGCTCGCTATCGGCGCGGCCAGCGGAAGGGTTTGAGACATCGCCTTGCTGATTGAGCCCATCTCCAAGAATCAAGATCGTAAGCGGTTTGACTGCGGAGATGAAGAAGTTACGCGGTTTCTTCAGCGGCAAGCACTACAGGACCAGGAAAAGGATCTCAGCCGCACGATGGTGCTCCTTGACGAGCAAGTAGATCCGGCCCGAATCATCGGATACCACACGCTGCTAATGGCCCAGGTAAAACAGGAAGAGATTCCTGAAGACCGGCCGCGCATCAAACGGCCCATCCCGGTGATTCTTCTCGGGCAATTAGGCATCGACAAAGAGTTCCAGGCCTGCGGGTATGGCGAATTGATGCTGATGGATGCTCAGGCGCGGGTGGACGAAATCTCAAGCAAGACGGGAGTTCGCGCTCTAATGCTCGACGCCAGAAATGAAAAGCTCGCACGTTGGTATGAAAGGTACGACTTCATTCGCTTTCCCGGCCAGTTCCGCATGTTCAAGAGCCTTGATGCTATCCGGGCACTTAAACTGATCTGATTCGTGGCAATCGCTCATGGAGACGGACGATGTAATCCAAATCATTTCCGTGAGAAAGGCTACGAACATGAAGAAAGCAGTTACTTCAAAGAGATCGCGGACTGATTGGGGCTGCTTAGATGCTTTGAAAGATAAAGATATTGACTTCTCTGATGTACCTGAAGTGCCTCCGAAGATGTTCGCGCGGGCCATAGTGCGGCAGGGCTTGAAGCCTGTGCCGCGTAAGGGACAATTGACGTTACGGGTGGACAGCGACGTGCTCCACTGGTTTAGAAATCAGGGGCAAGGCTATCAGACGAAAATCAATGCACTACTAAGAGCATATATGAATGCGCATAAAGCAAGCTCTTTTCCAAGATTCGGAAGAAACGTTTGTTGGAAATTTGTCGTCGAGCAGCAGTCGGCCCAGTCGCCAGTTTCTTGAGCTCATCGAACACAACTTTGAAGTAGTTATCATGTTCACCCAGTTTCCTGATGAGGGCAGCAAATGTTCGGTTGAGTTTCCTTCAACCTCGCCCTATGTACCCCGCCAGATTAGTTACTGAAGTCGTTTTTCCCTGAGCAGGTCAAAGATCGCTGCTAAGTGACGGTGAATGACAAGTTTACGGCCGGTCGATGTGTTTCTGCCGTTTTCACATCAGTTACTGAACTGGAGCGCTTTTTTCACATTAGTTGCTGAATTTTGGCTTGATCCGAGGTTGTCGTCCGATCAGTTACTGAACAGGGCTCGTCGAAAAGGGAGCCAAGACTTCACCTAAAATGCTTGACTCTGAGCGGATTATTACGGGCAATAGAGAACGCGAAATTGGCCGATTTGTGCTGAACCTCCACTTCAGCAACTAACGTGAAAAAATTCAGTAACTGATCGGACGAGGTACAACTCGATAATGGGGTCCTCTATGGGCTGCGTCTACCTTCATTATTGGCGCATCTTAAACGCGGCCTTTTTTCTTTTTTTCCTAGGTTTGCCTCCATTCGAGCGTTATATGGATATACGGTTAGTTCAGAGCATAGGAGCGGCATCATGCAGAAGCGTCGGGCCGTCATGCCGGCAGCCACGCACGAGGACTTATTCATACAGCGCTACCGATGGCTGATGGATTGGGCCCTGCGTCTGACCGAGCAAGATCGGCAACAAGCTGAAGATCTGGTCCATGATGCGTTTGTGCAATTTATCATCAGCCGCCCCAGCCTCGAACGCATTGAACAAAATATCGACGGCTATCTCTACACGATGCTGAAGAATATGCACGTGTCCGAGCTGCGACGCGCAACGCGTACTCGTGAGACCGTCACTCCCTTATCTGAGTTTTCCCTGACAGATTACGATTCCGTTGAAAGCGGTCTCCGAGTTCTTCAGGAGTTGACGAACGCCCAGATGCAATTGCAGATTCGCGGTCAACTTCGCCGCCTCTGTCATTACGCCTGCATTCGCAAAAGCTCGTCAAAAGCTGGAAGCGTGCTGCTCCTTCGGTTTTTTCACGGCTATTACCCAGAAGAGATCAGTCGCGTTTTGCGCACTTCTCGGCCGGCAGTGGAGGACAGACTGCGTACAGCGCGCACCGAAGCTCGCGTTTTCCTCGAAGACCCCGCCTCGCTCAGTTTCATGAGCGGACGGCTTTCGTCGCCCCCTCCCCAAACGATCATCGCTAACACAGCGGAGGATTTTATCCAGGAGCTTCGCCGCGATATCTACTTTTCTCGCGAAGGTACCTGCCTATCACGCAAGGAGATAGAACACCTCTATGCAAAGAGCGAATCGATTCCCATTGACCAACAGACTCTTGGCCACTTTGTGAGTTGCACCGATTGTCTGGACACTGTGAATCGTGTGCTTGATTTGCCGCTTTTGGCCGATCGCTTCCCCATTAACACAATGAGCAAAGATACTCGCAAACAAGACAAAGATGGTGACGATGGACCATTAAGCGGCGCCGGTAGCTCGGGCGGGAGCGATGACCTGTTGACAAAGGTGCGTCGCAAAGCGAAAGACGTTCTCAGCCAACGTCCGGTAGAACTGCGTATCTCGGTCAACGGATTCATTCTCGGGTCGCAAAGCATCACCTCGCACGTAAACCGTCAAACTATCAGTGTCAAAGGTGAAGAACGAATCGGCTTCGTCGAGATATTTAGCGAAAAGGAAGTGCGTTTGCTGTTCTCGTGTGTCGAGCCGCCACCGAATGGTCCCACCAAGCACAAAGAAAGGGTCGCTTTGAGCGATGGGCGCTCGCTGGAATTGCTGTTGGACTTCAGCAGCTCCGCTCCCGATCTCCACGTATCGTACACCGATCCAATCTTGTTTTTGGAGCCAGCCGTAAAAACCTTCGACTCAGAAGATGCCCTATTGCCCAGTGATAACTTCGATTCGCAAGGGGGTCTAACTAAGTCGGGGCTATGCAAGAGCTCGCTGAAAAAAGTGAGCGCCCTGCTTACGGATTGGCGGCTCTATCTAAGGCCAGGGACGGTAACTGCCCTGCTAGCGCTCGTTCTGATTTCTGGCGTCCTATTCCTGTACTGGAGCAATCCGGCTCCGCGGATGACGGCTGAAGACCTGCTTCAGAAATCGGCCGCGGCAGAGGAAGCGGCTAGGTCAAGCCGCGAACACGTGGTCCACCGAATCGTTCAGTTGGAAGAGAAATCCTCAACAGGTCAGTTGCTGGCGCGAAGGCGTATTGAGATCTGGCAGAGCGCGGACAAAGGGATTACTGCTCGTCGTCTTTATGATGAGGGTGGTGGTCTCATTGCTGGAGATTGGAGAAGACAGGACGGCGCTCAGACAATTTATCACCATGGGATGAAACCAAGGCTTCAAATGACGCTAGAGAGGCGAAAGACTGAGACAGGCTCGCTTGACCTTGAACGGGTATGGCAGTTCGAGCCGTCTGCGAAAGATTTCAGGGCTTTGATCGCCACCGCTGATAAAGTTGCGGTCGCAGACAGGGGCCTGGTTTACATTCTCAACTACGAGAGTCCAAATGAGCTGACGGGCATAGTTAGAGCGTCTCTGACACTAAACAAACCCGATCTTCGCGCAACCGAGCTAACCATTGTCATTCGCAGTGCCGAGAATGGCATTCCGCAGTTGCGAGAGTTCCAATTAACGGAAAGAGCGATCGAGCGCCGCGTCCCAGGTGCAGTTGCGCTGGGAGTCTTCGAGCCTGATCCAGAGCTGCTCTCTTCAGAACCGGTGACGAAAAACGCGAAGCCCGAGACGACCGCCCCGGCAGTTGATCCTCCGCGTCCAACTCCCGCCATCGCGACGCCGGAACTCGAACTACAAGCCGCTTATCTTCTCGATCAGATTAAAGCCAATTTGGGCGAGCAGATCAGTTTAAATCGGACTCGAGGGGGCCTGCTGCGCGTAGAGGGCATCGTGGAGACGCCAGAGCGGAAGGCGGAGATCATGCGCGCGCTAGCCCATTTGTCGGGCAACCCGGCTGTCGTGCTCGATGTGAGAACGGTCCGTGAAGCTTCACAGCGTCAATCTCAAGAATCTCAAGCCGCGTCGTCATCGGTGACACTCGACCGAGTTCAGATCGCGAAGGGGACAATCCCGCTTGATTCCGATTTGCGCCGTTACTTTGCGGCACATGTGGCCGCCGACATGCTTGACGAAGAAGTACGTCAATTCGGCAACCGCATGATTGGTCATGCGCGTAAAGCCCAGATGCATGGGAGGGTACTCAAAAGTCTCTTCGAAAGATTCACTCCTGAAGAGCTACGCTTGCTCGACAGCGACGCGCGAACTAAACGCATGACAATGATCCGACAGCACGCTGAGGCATTCCGCCAAGAAACCGCCAGGCTGCGGCAGGCACTTGAAGCTGTCTTCTTTGCCGCAAAGCCTCCGGAGCAGACTGACGATGAAGCAGCGATTCGTGATGAACCAGATTTTCGCCATGCCATCGAAAGGCTCTTCGAACTTGGAGCGGGGCACGAAAACGCGATGTATGCTTCCTTCTCGATCTCCTCAGAAGGCGCCACAACCTCCGTGGCGAAGACGCCCCAGCTCTGGCAATCATTGAGAAGGGCGGAGAAGTTAGCCGCAAGAATCGCGAGCAGTAAGCAATAGTCAGTTGTCAGCCTCGGAACAGACTGACAACAGAGCGTCGCTGGTTCATAACAGCGAGCGAATTGCGACTCTTAATTCGCAGAATGCTGATGACATTGGTGCGGACAACGCTAACTCAATACTACCAACACCCATAAGGAGCGCGATGAATCACCATCTTCCCTTTCTAATGGCAGTTATCGTTTTCATGCTCAATACCTTTTGCCTACCGTCCTCTGCTTTCAGTCAGGGCGCGACGGCAACTTTGAGTGGCACGGTCGAAGACGAGGGAGGTGCTGTCGTACCGGGAGTGACTATCACGGTAATAAACTTAGCCACGAGTGCGCTGCGACAAGCGACTACTAACGGCGAGGGCTATTTCATCGTCCCACTACTCCCGCCCAGTCGGTACCAGGTGACGGCTGAAAGTCAGGGTTTTCCCACGGTGCGAATTCCGGAAGTCATATTGAATGTCAACGATCAGAAGGGCTTGGTGATTCAATTAAAGGTTGGATCGGTCGGCGCAACTGTCGATGTAAGAGAGGAAGCGCCACTGATCAACGAATCACCGGCTGTGGGCACAATCGTTGATCGGCAGTTCATAGCCAACATTCCAATCAATGGAAGGAGCTTTCAATCGTTGATGACGCTCGCACCGGGCGTCGTGCTAACAAAGTCAACTTTTGGTGAACAGGGCCAATTTAGTGTCAATGGCCAACGCGCTGCTACCAACTACTTCATGATCGATGGTGTCAGTGCAAATTTTGGTGTTAGCGGCAGCGCTGGGAGCAATCAGGCGCCTTCAGGAGCATTACCAGCTCTATCAGCCGCAGGGAGCTCGAACAACCTTGTTTCCGTGGATGCACTCCAGGAATTCAAGGTTCTAACGTCATCATACGCTCCTGAGTTTGGTCGCACCCCCGGGGCTCAGGTCTCGATAGTCACGCGCTCCGGAACGAATGACTTTCATGGTTCAGTATTCGAATACTTTCGCCACAACGCGCTAGACGCAACGGATTGGTTTGTCAACGCCAACCGCCTCACAAAGCCTCCGCTTCGGCAAAATGACTTCGGCGGTGTCTTAGGGGGTCCCATTTTGCTGCCGCGGTTTGGCGAAGGAGGCACGCAACCGTGGTACAGCGGCAGAAACCGCACTTTCTTCTTCTTCTCCTTTGAGGCTTTGCGCTTACGGCTGCCGCAAGTGAAAATTACCGACGTTCCTTCACTCGCGGCCAGAAGCTCTGCCGTACCACTAATGCGTCCATTTTTGAATGCGTTTCCTGTGCCAAATGGCCCGACAAGCGCCGCCACCAGTTTTTCTCAGTTTGCTGGCAGTTATTCGGAACCGTCATCTTTGACCGCAACTAGTATACGACTAGACCACGCCTTCAACGCGCGATTGACCCTGTTTGGAAGATACAATTACGCACCTTCCGAGAGCATCTCGCGCGCGGGAACTGGAACGCGGAGCGTGAATTCGTTAAATAGTACTAACGCGATGACTCAGACCGTTACGCTCGGATCAAGCCAGATGCTTAGCCCCAACGTGAGTAATGAACTCCGCGCAAACTACAGTAAAAATAATGCTGGCAATGTAAATTCTATAGATAACTTTGGCGGAGCTGTTGTGCCTGACGACTCAATTCTTTATCCCGCCTTCGCCTCTCCATCAACGAGCGGGTTTACTTTGAATTTGACGGGCGGAACGAATAGCTCATGGATCACAGGCCCAAACGGAGACAATCGTCAAAATCAGCTTAATCTTGTAAATAATTTCCTGGCCACGATGGGATCACACCAAATCAAAATAGGCGCGGACTATCGACGGCTGTCGCCGGAAATCAAACCGCTTACATATTCTCTTATCGCAACGTTCAGCAGTGTCAACATGGCAATCGCCGGCAGGGCAACCACCGTTAATATCTTTACTTTCGGCAGCCCGCGTCTGTTACAAGTCTCAAATTTCTCTGCGTACGCGCAAGATACCTGGCAGGCAACGCGCAGCCTTGTACTTACATACGGAGTTCGTTGGGAAGTAAATCCTAGCCCTAAAGACACCAGCGGCACGCCTGCCTTTACCGTTACTGGGTTGGACAATCCCGCAACATTCGCGTTGGCGACGCCTGGGACGACTTTGTACAAGACCACATACAACAATTTTGCGCCGCGGGTTGGACTTTCGTACCAACTGCTCAAAAAGCAGGGGCGGGAGATAGTTGTACGAGGAGGTTTTGGTGTCTTCTTCGATACTGGCAATACGCAGTCGACCGCAGGATATAGCTCCGCTTTTTTCCCGTATAACCTTTCACGCTCTCTGCCACCCAACTCGCAGTTCCCGGTTACCAATCCGGCCTTGCTGGCGCCACCAACGCTGAGTCTCAATCCTCCGTTTGGCAACCTGCTTGCTCCCGTTCCGGATCTCAAGCTCCCTTACACGCTGCAATGGAACCTGGCTTTAGAACAGTCACTTGGTTCTAACCAAACTCTCAGCGCTTCGTACATCGGTGCTGCCGGCCGGCGTCTGCTACGAATCTTGAGATACACGCCGCCAATCATCAGCCCGAACTTTACCGGTGTCTTTGTTGTAAGGAATCTCGATGCGTCAGACTATCACGCTATGCAGCTTCAGTTGCGGCGACGTCTTGCCAGGGGTTTGCAAGCTTTAGCCTCATACAGCTGGTCACACTCCATTGACACATCTTCTGTTGATTCATCACAAAACCCGCCTGACGTCCGGCTGGCCGCCCGGCTCGATAGAGGGTCTTCCGATTTTGACGTGCGACAAGCGTTTACGGCGGCTGCGACTTACGATGTGCCGCCACTTGGCGCCGGCTCTATTGGCAGGGCAATCTTCCGCGATTTTGCTCTCGACGCGAACTTTATTGCACGTTCGGCAACGCCCATAAATGTGATTTCATTCAGAAACATAGGGTTTGGAAATTTTCCCCTACGCCCAGACCTGGTTACTAATGCTCCTCTCTATTTGGAGGACTCAAGCGCTCCCGGTGGGAGGCGCTTTAATCCCGCCGCCTTTGACGCGACTGCACCAGCGAATGCGGGTCGCCAGGGGACCCTGGGGCGAAACATATTAAGAGGATTTCCGGTAACTCAGTTTGACCTGGCAGTGCGGCGGGAGTTGCAGCTGATAGAAGGCGTTAATCTTCAGCTCAGGGCCGAGGTCTTCAATGTTTTCAATCACCCGAACTTTGCAGATCCGATTGGCACGCTTACAAGTACCTCCTTTGGTCGCTCAACCTCTATGCTGAGGAACAGTTTAGGTGCGGGCGGTGTCAGTGGTGGTCTCAACCCACTTTACCAAATAGGGGGACCACGCTCAATTCAGTTGGCGCTGAAGCTCCTATTCTAGCGCATGGCTCACAACAGAAGTTGCTGAGGAAGTTCATCCTTGAGTCTACACTTAGCCACCAGAATGGGCGGTGGAGAGTTCCTCTTCATGATTTCATCTAAGTTGAAGGACTAAAATGAGACAAGCATCGCTCCAAAAGCTACTGTTAGTTTCTTGTGCGATCACGGCATTACAGTTCCACACGTTGGCTCAAACTTTCCAACTCAGTGCCGTTTCGGCAAAAGATTCAACTCGTATCTCCAACAACAAGGAGATCGTAACACCTGAAAGGTTGCTTGCGGATGACACCGCAAACGAACTGCGAGATTTTAGTTGGGCATGGTTATCACCTCAGCGATTGGTTTTCTCCATGAGAGAGGCGACAACCGGCGCTGCGGGTGCTAGCCCGCATGTCAACGTAATCGACATTGGAACAGGTGAGATCGAGCGCTGGGTCGAGGGTTGGCGCCCGAAACCGTCGCCGGACGGCCAGAGGCTCTCGTATCTGGCAAAAAGTGAACAAGGTCCAACGCAGATCATGCTCATGACCTTGCCGCGGAAGGACTCGAGATCTGTAGCGCAACTTTCAGACGGCGCCAATGTGGACGTCGTATGGTCACCAGACTCTCAAAAAATAGCATATTGGGCTGGTGACAATGAGGGTATGAAGCTGTGGGTAACGAGGGAGATCGAAACTACAGCGCTTGTCACCTTGCCCAGCAAGTCGGACATTTTGGATCTAAAATGGTCGCCCGACTCGCGCATGATTGCGTACACCTGTAGACCTAAGCCTGCGCCTGGCATCGAGGATGGAACCTCAACTTCAGTGATAGTGTTCGGGCAAAAAGGATTTGTTCTGCCCGATTCAGAGGTCTGGGTGTTGAATGTCGAGAGTGGCGCTAAACGCAAATTAGCCTCAGGTCCTTATTCGCCTGAGGGCCTACAGTGGCGCCCCGGGGCGAAGAACCTTCTCTTCACAGTGGCCGGCAGTCATGAATACAAGAATGATCTGTTTTATCAAAGGATCACTAAGGTCATGTCGGTTGCTGACAATCGAATAGTCGAAGAGTTCAAGACCGTAGGGCCGCGCAGCGGGGTGGCATATTCGCCTGATGGAAGTCGGATCGCCTATGTGCATGCCGCTGACTTCGTCCCGAACTACGACATTTTGATGAGGGAAGTAAAAGGCAAAGTGGAGCGCCGTCTAACTGAAAACGTGGTCGTGCTTCCGAGCGGCCTGTCATGGGCGCCTGACGGGAAGGGTCTCTATTTCAGACAGATGAACGGTGTGCTGAGTCAGCTAGGGTTCGTGAGTGTCACTGGCGAGATCAAGCAGATAACAAGATCGCCGCGAAATGTTCAACAGCTAGCGCTGTCACCTGACGGAAGGAGTATCGGATGGACGACATTTGATCTCCAGGGCGGGGCGGATCTCAGAGTGGCGCGCGCCGATGGAAGTGGAGAACGCGTGCTGATCGACCTAAAGCCGGAGCTGAAAAATCTCCTCCTGGGACATGCGGAAGTAATCAAGTGGAAAAGCCGCGATGGTCTCGAAATCAGCGGTCTGCTTACCAAGCCTGTCGCATACCAGCCTGGGAGGAAATACCCCTTGCTAGTAGACATTCACGGAGGACCTACCATGCTAGTCGGGTTGCGGGGCAAAGGAGGAATCCTCAGTAGCCATCCACTAGAGTCCCAAATGTGGGCGGCAAGAGGTTTCGCAGTCTTCGCGCCTGACTATCGGAGTAGCGGCTTGTATGGTCGAGCACCGATTTTGAAGGCGAGAGAAAAACAAGAATTCAACGCACGTGATTTTGACGATATCTTGTCTGGAGTAGATCACGTTATAAATATCGGCGTCGCCGACCCTGATAGACTCGCCGTACTCGGTCACAGCCACGGGGCATATTTAACAAACTGGGTTATCACCCACACTGATCGATTTAAGGTGGCTGTCTCAAAAGAAGGCTATGCTCGTGAGTATGTTTCCTATAGTTTGGGTCTCGAAGGCGCCGGGTCGGCTCCTTTTGCCTGGCTTCATAAGGGGCCTCCTTGGGAAGTATCGGAGAACTACCGAAAATTGAATCCCGCAGAATATGTAAAAGGCGTCAAGACACCAACATTATTCATCAGCGGTGAGAAGGGCCCTTTGGATCGTTATGGAAACCATATTCTCTCAGGAGCGAGCTTTCTTTACAATGGATACCTATATACTGCTCTGAAGAATCAGGGAGTCGACTCTCAGTTCATTGTCTATCGGGGCGAAGGACATAACATCCATCGGTCTGAAAATAAGCGTGACCTGTTAATGCGTGTGCTGGCATGGGTCGATTCGCACTTAGAAACAGATCGCATCTTATATCCAAGAACAGGTCACGGAATCAACGAGCCGTTGCTCCGTGAGGACAGTATGAAGCGAAATCTTGGCTTCTTCGAGAACTTGTGACTGATCTGCCCTTTTGCCGTTGTTGATCGGCTGTACCCCGTCCCCCAATAGAGGCGGCCTGTCAAGAAAAAACACTTCACCGCATGGCCGGCAGGGCCATCATCCATTCATTTTATTGACCGTTTTTTGGTTTTTCTTTTCCGACTTACGGTTCACGAACGTTACCTGCTGGCTCGCAACTTCCACTAGGCGGAGCAACTATCCTCACCTCACGCGGCTTTTCTCTTGTTTCCTGAGAAGCTGCGTCCGATGGAATGTGCCTGTCGCGGCAGACCACCGGCGGTCAGTGAGCTGCACCAGTCAGCCAATCGGGCTCGCCGTAAAGCATCCCGCTTCACGTTGTTCTCAATTCATTCAGAGAACAGGCGCCAGAAGCTCATCGGTACCGCACCGGCCTCACTCAAGAATCAGCGGGGTGACCAGTGGACAAGATGACTCCCAACCCTGAGTCGCGGCTTGTCCTCTTCAGTCTCACCAGTCGGGGTTCGAGATACCGGCGCTGGCAGCGTCACATTCGTAGAACCCTGGTGGAGGCACGCCCCAATCAGATCAGCGGCTCCCCTCAGACGAGCTGAGGTGGACCATACGAGGTAGCGGGTTCGGGCCTCCACCCACGCAAAGAGTTACCGACCAAACAGCAACTCTTCGCGATACTCGATCTCTCCTTTGAGCACATGAAATGCAGCCTGCGCCAGAGATCGTGGTGGCAAACTGTTCCAGACTGGCAATGAGATCAGCTTCTTTCCTTTGCTCGGCGGCCGTTTTTTCCAGCAACTCTTTTTCGCGCTGCAGCATGTTCAGCTTCGTGTCTACCAAATGACGTCGCTTCTGCCGCTCGGAGAGTTCAATTGCCCCACTCTGATAGGCATCCAAAAGTCGCGAGAGCTCCTTGTGAGCAAACTTGATCTGGGCCTTAAGTCTCTCTTAACGCAGGGTGAAAGCTCTCGGTCCATTGTCGACCGCAGCGCAGCAGCTAAAGGGTAACGTTCGTGCTGCAGAATACTCTGGTCCAAAGCCGGCTCAAGATTGGTGAGCAACTCATACGCCGGCTGTAGTTGCTGGCGGTGAAAGTCTCTTTTCCCGCTCCAGGCCGGACGAGCTAGAGTAACTGATCGGACGAGGTACAAAGAGGTACACCAATCTCCAGCGTGGGTTTCAGTGAGGGGCGCGCTAAAATCAGCCCTTTCGGAAAAAAGTTTGCTTCCCGTTTCTAACGGACCCTAACCCGTGCGTCTATAAAGATAGAGACCATGCTCAAGTCCCTGAAAATCCTCCCCCTTCGGGGAGAAGTCAGCCACGAAGCCCTGTTCATGGAGCGCTATAAACGGCTGCTTGATTGGTCTCTGCAGATCACCGATCACGACCTGCAACTAGCCGAAGACCTGGTGCACGACGCTTTCATCCAATTCTCCCTGAGTCATCCCAACCTGCAGCAGATTCGAGATCTGGATGCTTACCTCTATGTGGTGCTGCGCAACATAAACATCTCGCGCGTCCGCAGGGTCGCTCACATTCAGAGCCTCTCGTTGACAGCGGCGGATTACGACACCGCCGAAATTGCCTTGCGCGCCACCAATCCGCGGGCCCAGTTAAACGTACGCGAGGAGCTTCGCCTCGTCTGTCGTTACGCCTGCACCCGCAAAGAAACGTCCAAAGCCGGCAGTCTGCTGATTCTGCGTTACTTCCATGGTTATTACCCGGAGGAGATTGCCGGCGTCGCTCACATCACCAGAACTTCAGTCTATCAATGGCTGAAGATCGCACGACGCGAAGCGCAACTCTATTTACAGGAACCCGAGGCTCTAGCGTTTATGAATGAATCCGTCCCGGTTATGGCTGCGCGCTCGGCTGAAGGTGAGCAGGATTTCCCTGGCGAACTGATCGAGATGATCCGGAAATCATGTGCCTCATCATGTCTAACCGCGGAGGAGCTTAAGCGACTCTACCTGGGCAAGGCAGTCGAGTCGATACTGGCGACGACGCTGGCGCACGTGACCACCTGCGTAACTTGTCTTGATGAGATCAACCAAGTCCTGCGGCTGCCGCCACTCGCAGATCGCTATCCCACAGACACGCTCGGGCCTGACTCTCGCCCGAAAGACGATAGTGGCGGTGGATCCGATGGGCCGTCTGGTCCAGCCGTTAGTGAAGGACTCAAGCAGAGATCCAAAAAACGACTCAAGGAAGTCTTTGAACACCGACCGGAGGAACTGTTCGTTTCCGTCAATGGTTACGTGCTTGGTTCGCAGAACATCAGTTCGGAAGTCAACAAGCTCTCGTTGCGGGTCAACATTGAGGAGAAGATCAACTTTATTGAGGTGATCAGCGAGCAGGGAATGCGGCTGTTGCTCTTAAACGTTGGGCCCACACCTGATGAAGTCGAGCAGCAAGCACAGACCGAGTTGAGCGACGGCCGCAGGCTGGATCTGGAGCTGAACTTCGACAATCCCTGGCCCACCGTCAATCTGCTTTATCGAGATCCATTGCTCAGGCAGTTCGAAGCGTCAACTCTGGAGTCTGAAGCTGATGGCCGTCTTCGGGAGGGAAAAGCGGGCAGGGAAGAGGAGATCAATGGTGGTTTGTTTTCAGTGATCTGGTCTGGCCTGCGACGACATTGGACGCACACTCGACGTTGGGTTCTGAATATTGGTTCGTTCTCGAAGCCGGCAACAGTTACGGCCGTCTTTGCCGTCCTACTTATCGCCGTACTCATCTTCCTTCAGTTCAATCCACCGGCTACCACATTGTTAGCAGCGGATTTGCTGCAGCAGGCGGCCGCTTTTGAGGTGGCAACTGCGGCGAGTGGAGATCAAGTCATTCATCGGGCAATCAATCTCGAAGAGCGCAAGGCGAATGGAGAGCTGGTCGCCCGGCGTAAGGTCGAGGTTTGGCAAAGTGCGGCGCGTGGCGTCACGGCGCGCCGGCTCTATGATGAACGCGGACAATTGATCGCTGGGGATTGGCGCAGAGCCGACGGGGTACAAACGCTCTATCACCACAGCTCGAGACCGCGACTGCAACTGGCGCCGGAGAAGCGTGGCTTTGCACCGCTGTCATTCGATGACGTTTGGCAATTAGAACTCTCAGCCAGGGAATTTAACCAGCTGATTAGCAACACGCACAGTGCGAGTGTTACTGAACGCGCTTCAACGTATGTGATTAGTTATACGAGTGGCAACCCCAGCGGATTAATTAAAGCCACGTTGGTGCTGAGCCGTAATGATCTACACCCGATCGAGCAGACGTTGCAGTTGGCCCTGACCGGTGAAGTGCGTGAGTACCGTTTCACTGAAGCGAGTTTCGAGCGCCACTCGCCTAACACTGTCGCGCCGGCAGTATTCGAGCCAGAGAAGGAACTGCTAAACGACGGCAGCGCCACTGGGCGTCCGGGCGAACGGGTGCTGTTGGCGCCGTCTCCCACGCTTCCCCTTTCAGCGTCTCCCCTCCTGGCCACTGCTGAACTGGAAGTCGAGGTGCTGGGGCTTTTGAATCAGGCAGGGGCTGATCTCGGCGAGCAGATCAATGTGACGAGAAGTGCTGCCGGGGTGCTGCGCGTTGAGGGTCTGGTAGAGAGTGCGCGGCGCAACACGGAGATTCTCCAGGCGCTCGACTCGGTGAGAAGAAATCCGGCCGTCAGTATTGAGATTCAGACGGTTGAGGAAGCGCTTAACACCCTTAACACCCATAACCAAAGAGCGGCAACTGCGCCAGGGAGAAATTCCGCGACCGCAACGGTCGAAACCGCGGAGTTTGCTGATCGAGTTCCGGCTGATTCCGAGCTCAGGCGACATTTCTCGGCCAGAGGTCTTTCAGGAGAGGCGCTTGAGCAGCAGATCCACTCTTTCGCTACTCGGGTCGCCAACCGTTCTCAGCAAGTGCAGGCGCATGCTTTTGCACTCAGAAGTTTGGCGAACCGGTTTTCGGTGGAAGATCTGCGAGCGATGGACCAGGGCGCCAAGACAAAATGGCGGTCGATGATCCGCGCGCACGCTGCCGCCTTGGCTCGAGAAGCATCAATGTTACGGGGCGAGCTGGAGAGCGTTTTCCCCGCGGTTACCGCTGCCGGCGAGGTTCCGGCAAGTGTTACGGAGGATGCGGAACTCGTGGCGGTGATTGGACAATTGTTTGCGCTGGCGTCAACAAATAATCAGAACATTCAGTCGGCGTTCACCATCTCGCCGCGCGGGGCGGAGGGTACTGGCCCAAAGTCGGCCCAGTTCTGGCGCACGTTGTTCTCGGTGGAGAATTTTGCTCGTCGCATCGCTGAGTAGTGTCCACACAACTTCAGAGCCTCTGGCAAAACTCCGAGTTAGAGGTTCACTGATAGCAGTTGATTCACCTCGGATGAACAACCCCGTAGGGGTGGGATCTTTATAGAGTTGGAACACAATCAAAATCGTGCGCCGTTCGGAGGGGCGGAATGGTACTAGATGAGTAACTTCCAAGTTGAATTCCGCCCCTCCGAACGGCGCCGGGCCGGCTCCGGGTGGCTGCGGCTATAAACATCTAACCCCTACCGGGGTACAACTTCTAACTCGGAGTTTTTGCAAGAGGCTCTTCAGTTGGGGCGCCCTTTCATAATGCGTCGTCGGCTTAGCTTCCGCAACCATTCACCGATTGAGCTGTCGTTTGACTTACGTTTTCGGTTCTTTTAATGGATTCAGTTTGTCCTTTACTTAGGAGAATCTCATGCTGCACCGCAATCACTTGCCGCATTCCGTGTACTTCAAATACCGGTTACTGCCCGCGTTAGTGTTGTTCATCTCATCGCTCGTTACTGCATTTGGTCAGAGCGCAACCGCGACGTTAAGCGGCGAAGTAGTGGACCAGAACGGCGCCGTCGTTCCTAACGCCGAGGTGACTGTAACGAATAATGGTACCGGCCAGGCGCGCCATGCGACGACCAACGATAGCGGCAATTTCACAGTTCCACTGCTGCCACCGGGTGCTTACACCGTGAGCGCGCAACGAGAAGGCTTCGCTCCGGTACGTATCCCAGAGGTGATACTGAACGTCGGCGATCAAAAGTCATTGCCGATCCAATTGAGAGCAGGAAGCATCAGCGAGATGGTGCAGGTAATAGGTGAAGCGCCGCTGATCAATGAATCGCCGGCGGTGGGAACGGTTGTGGATCGGCAGTTTGTCGAAAGCATGCCTCTCAACGGCAGAAGTTTTCAGTCGTTAATTACGCTGACGCCGGGTGTCGTCCTTGCGAAGACCAACGTTCAGGAGCAGGGACAGTTTTCAGTTAATGGACAACGCTCGAACGCTAATTATTTCACCGTAGACGGCGTGAGCGCGAACTTTGGCGTTGCCCCTACCGGGGTGAACCAAAACGGTGGCGGCTCAGTCCCGGCACTCAGCGCCGCGGGGGGCACTAACAGTTTGGTTTCGGTAGATGCGATGCAGGAATTTAAGATTCAGACTTCTACCTACGCGGCGGAGTTCGGTCGTACGCCGGGAGCACAGGTACAGATTTTACCCGATCCGGCTCGAATGAATTTCACGGTGCGCTCTTCGATTACTTTCGGAACGATCTATTCGACGCAAATGATTGGTTTGCGAATGCTAATCGTCTTACGAAGCCCCCGCTCCGGCAAAACGACTTTGGCTTTGTTTTTGGAGGTCCGATATTGCTCCCGAGGTTCGGCGAAGGCGGTCAACCTTGGTACTATGGAAAAGATCGAACCTTCTTTTTTGTCTCCTATGAAGGCTTACGTCTCAGGCAGCCTCAAGTGGGTACCGCGCTCGTACCTTCTTTAACCGCTCGGCAATCCGCACCCTTAACTCTTCAACCGTTTTTG
>Ga0209341_10001339_pt1 | contig 24505 bp, 23 predicted proteins | sample RifCSP13_2_FD_184020 | JGI IMG/M metagenome (GOLD analysis project Ga0209341, IMG submission 184020) | Soil microbial communities from Rifle, Colorado - Rifle CSP2_sed 13_2 (SPAdes) (version 2) | ecosystem: Environmental > Terrestrial > Deep subsurface > Rock core/Sediment | place: Rifle... | reverse complement strand
CGTCCAGCCGCTGCGGCTTCGCGTCGACGCCGTCACGAAGGTCGCGGGCGACGTGCCCGTGCAGATCCTGATGAACAAGGCGGACCTCGGGGCGAACGAGGACGTGAAGAACGCGGGCCTCCGGACAGGGCTCAACCGCGGGATGCCGTGCTACCTGACGAGCGCGAAGATGGGGGACAACGTCGTCGCGGCGTTCGAGGACCTCACGCGCCGGATCGTGGAGCGGACGCTCCTCCCGGCAGACGCGCCCCTCGATGGAGTCGACCGCGGGCTCCTGATCGCGTGCGCGTCGGAGCCGATGGGCGCGGAGGAGGTCGCTCGCCGGGAGCGGATCCCCGCGATCTTCGCGGAGGCGCGGCTCGAGCGGCTCCGCCGCCAGGGGTACCTGCGGCTGGCGGCGATGGCCCTCGACGAGGAGGGCCGACCGACGATCAGCTACGGCCGGGGGAAGAAGCCCTTCCAGGCGGTGCCGGTCCTTTCGGCCTGACCGAATTGGGACGATCCGAAATGATGGAGGCCCGGGCCCTTCGAGGTTTGTTGGGCAAGGGTCATGCCGCGCCCGCGCGTCGCGAATCGCGGGGCAGACCATCGTGGAGCGAGCACGTCGTGAACGGAGATTCGCCCGCCGGTTCTTCGCCGTCGTCGGGGCGATCTGGGTCGGGACCGCGTTCCTGTTCGGCGCGTTCGTCGTGAACTGGGCGCAGGCGGTGTCCATCGCGCAGTTCGCGCTCATGCTCGTGTTCCTCTTCAGCTTCGCCTTCGTCTTCTCCAAGCGGCTGTTCTCCCTCGTCCTCCCTCCGTTCCGGCTCGCGGCGCTGGATCGAATCGAGGGGCAGCCGACGGTCGCGATCCTCTACACGACGATGAACGACGTCGTCCCGGACTGCGTGCGGGCGATCCGGCAGACGCATCCGTGCGACGTGTACCTCCTCGACGACTCGTCGGACCCGGCGAAACGCGCCGTCGTCGACCGCCTGGCGGCGGAGACCGGGTTCCGCGTCCTGCGCCGGACGGAGCGGAAGGGATTCAAGGCCGGGGCGCTGAACAGCTGGTTGCGGGCCCACGGCCGCGCGTACGACTACTTCGTCCTCCTCGACGCGGACTCCCTCCTTCCCCCCGACTGGGTCGCGCAGACCCTCCGGTACGCGGAGCACCCGGAGAACGCGGACCTCGCGATCTTCCAGGGGATGATCAACATCTGGAACACGGACCGCCCGTTCCCGCGGGCGCTCGCCCCGACGCACGTCCTCAGCCACGACGAGTGGGAGCGGAAACTCGCCGGATATCTCGGCGCCGTCGTGTGCTACGGGCACAACGTCATGATCCGGACAAGACCGGTGATCGAGCTTGGCGGCTTCGTGGAGGACTACGTGTCCGAGGACTTCGCGACCGCGGTCAAACTCGCGGACGCCGGCCACGGGAGCACGTTCGTCCCCCTCCACTCCTGGGAGGCCCTCCCCGAGAACGTCCGGGGCTTCGTGAAGCGGCAGAACAAGTGGACCCGCGGCTCCATGGAGTTCTTCTCCTTCGTCCCGCCCACGCGGCTCCCGCGGTGGAAGAAGGTCATGCTCTTGATGATCCCGTGGGGCCACATTGCGTACGTCGCGATCATGGCGGCGATCCTCTTGGCGGTGTTCGGCCGGGCGTCCTCCCTTACGGCCTTCCTCGCGTTTGGCGGCAACCTCCTCGCGGCACCGATCGAGTACCTCTGGTCGATCCCCCTCTTCCGCTTTATCATCCTGTTGACCGTCGTGACGTCCGCGTTCACGGTCGCGAAGCTCATCCAAGTCCGCCTCTCGTTCTGGGCGTTCTATCGCTCGAGGACCCTGAGCAAGGCGATCGGGGCGATCATGCTCCCGCACGAGGTCCGCTCGATGCTCATGTACCTCATCGACCGCCGGCGGCGGTTCCCGGTGACGCCGAAGGACGAACCGCCGATGACGATGCGCGAGGTCCTGGCCGTCGGCCGGGGGATGGTCGCGATCGCAGCCGTCGTCACCGTCAGCCTCGCGCTGTGGAACCCCGTCGGGCTTTACTACAACGCGCTGTGGATCCTCCCGTTCTACACCTCGCCCGTCCTGCTGTACCACTACTGCGGCCCGCACACGGCGCCGCGCACGATGGCGAACGGGGGGTCCAAGGACATCCAATCGGACCCGCGGGTGCGGACGGCGGTGGACCGGCCGGTCGCTCGATGGTAGGACCGCCCCTCACGCCGTGAGGGCCCTCCACATCCGCGGGAGGCTCACGTCGTACCGATACGTGACGTTCAGGTGCCCGTCGTCGAACTCCTCGTACACATGGCGGACGCCCAGCGCCGTGAGTTTCCCGTGCAGGACGCGCGCCCCCCAGATCAGGTTCCACTCGTCCTTCGTCCCACAGTCGATGTACACGAGGCGCATCCTGCGGAGGGCGCGGGCGCGCTTCTCGACCATGTTCACGGGGTCCCACGCCCGCCATCGCCGCCAGACCTCCGGCCGCCACTCGCCCGTCCGCAAGTCGAACGGGAAGTCGGTCCCGATCTCCGGGCTGCGCGGGTTCGGGGAGTAGTGCGCCGCCATCCCGATCGTGTTCAGCGTGGGGAAGTGGACGGACTGCCGCCGGGCCGGCTGCCGCCAGTACCAGCTCAGCCACCGCGTGGGGCCCCCGCGCTCCCGGAACGCCGCGAGCGCCTTCGGGAAGTCCGGGATGTAGCAGAACTCGAAGAGGGAGTCGCCGGAGTGATCGGCGAGGGCGGACCACACGTCCGGATGGAGCATCCCCTGCACGATCGCGCCGTAGCCGCCGGAGGACTTCCCCCAGATCCCGCGGCGGAAGACGCGGTACTTCGACTCCACGAACGGGACGATCTCCCTCACGAGGTAATCGTCGTACCGGCCCGTGGCGGTGCTGTTGATGTACTGGTTCCCGCCGACCCGCGTGAAGCAGTCCGGCATCGGGACGATCATCGGCCCCATCTTCCCCGAGCGGATCAGCCGGTCCAGTTTCGTCTTCAGATCCTCCATCAGAGGATCGACGTTCAGGAGGGACTTGCCCGTCCCTGTGTAGCCGACGACCCCGTACGCCGCCGGATAGCGTTTGTTCGGGTCGTACTTTGGCGGCAGGTAGACCGCGACGTCCCGGCGCGTCGGGTCGCCGAGCGGATTCCCCCGGAGGACCTTCGAATCGAGCGTCTCGACGACGACCTCCCCGCCCGCCACCTACGTCACCGGCGACGGGAACGGGAGCCCCGCCAAGAACGTTCGCTTCCCTCACACGAGTCCGAGGAACGCAACGTGGATCCGCAGGTCCCCGCTCAGCTCCGGGTGGAAGCAGGCGCCCCAGAGATCTCCCTGCCGCGCGAACACGATCACGTCCCCGAGTCGGGCGGCGATCCGGCACTCATCCCACGTCCGTGTGATCGCCGGCGCGCGAATGAACACGCCGTGGAACGGGCGGTCGAACCCGTCCACCACCAGGTCCGCCTCGAACGACTCCCGCTGGCGGCCGAACGCGTTCCGGTCCACCGCCATGTCCATGAGCCCGAGGAGCTGCGTGCGCGTATTCCGCACCTGGTCGTCGCCTTCCTTCGCGAGGAGGATGCAGCCCGCGCACGTCCCGAGGACCGGCATGCCCTCCCCCGCCCGCCGCACGATGTCCTCGTGGAGGCCCGTCCGGACGAGGAGCTTCGAGATCGTCGTGCTCTCCCCGCCGGGGATCGTGAGGGCGTGGCACGCCGCCAAGTCCTCGCGCCGGCGCACGGTCACGACGTCCCCGGAGAACCCCCCCTTCGCGATCGCGGCGCGGACCGCCGCCACGTGCTCGGAGACGTCGCCCTGCACGCCGACCACGCCGATCCGCATCGCCCGTCTCGATGCGCGCGCGGGTCTTAGCCTTGTCGCGTCAGAAGTCGGGCCGCTGCACGGACTTGCGGAGGAGCTCCGCGAGCCACTCCGGATCGTCGTCAAGCCGTTTGGCGGCGGTGCCTTTGAGGACGACCGCGTCGCCGAGCCGGGGTTGCAGGTGCGGCCGACGCACGTAATCGTACTCCTGCTCGGGGAGGACGACCTCGCCGCGCGCGGACAGCGCCGCCGCCTCCGGCCGTCGCTCGTCGAGCGGCACGACCTGGAACGGCTCCTGGAAGAACCACGGCCGGTCCGGGTCCGACCCGGCGAGGCCCACGGACACTTGGTCCCTCGGTGCGAGCTCCGTGTTCTGCGCGAGGGCTTCCTTGTTCACGCCGACCTGTTCCGTCGTCAACTCCGTCGAGCGACCGCCAAAGGGAGAAACGTACCAGTATCGGATCGTCTCGATCGGATAGGGAAGCGATTCGTCGTCCGGGTCGTCGGCCTTCGAGGGGAGCCGCATGGCGCGAGAATTCGACTAGGGGCGGTCTCGATACTTCAATCTTGTCCGGCGGTTCCGCTTCCTGATACCGTTCCGTCACAAGATCTCGAAGACGCTGAGGAACTCCTCGAGGCTGACTCCGGCGGTTCGAAGGATGGACCGAAGCGTCCCGGTCGCAATCGCGCGATGGAAAGGGACGGTGAGGACGCGCCGGGGGTCGGCGTCACGCGGGAGCTTTGCCAACCGCCACCCCCGGCACAGATACCCTGATGTCCAGGGCGTGGGCCGGGGGTCTCCCCTCGAAATACGCGATCAAGGCGTCTCGCACCATCTCGATGGTGCCGTCGAGGCCACGTCCCTGCGTCACAAGTCCCGGGAGATCCGGTGACGTGGCCATGTACCACTCCGTGGGCGTGTCCTTCGCAGGTTCAATCAGGATGCGGAACACCTTCCGACGTCGTGCCATGTCCGACGTGCTCATGAAACGCCCGACCCTTAAAGGTAGCGTGGGCCCGATGCGCCGAAAAGATGCCGCGTACATGTAGCATCGTGCGACGCCTCCGATGACTCGGGGGCAAAGGTTTAGTAGCGTCGCCGGCTACGTCGCGATTGTGGCGGTCGGTTTCGTCCTCATCGGCGTGGAACCGAAGATGGAGCGGGAGGTGTACAGCCGCCTCCTCAAGATTGAGGAGATTGTGGAGATCGTTCCGCTGTTCGGCGAGTACGACCTGATCGCGAAGGTCGAAGCGAAGGACTACAACACGATCGGCGAGGTCGTCGTCGCGAAGATTCGGAGCGTGGAGGGCGTCCGGACGACGAAGACGCTCACCAAGATCACGTTCTGATTCCTCCCTGTGTTCGCGCCACTCGAAACGAAGGCTATTTAAATTGAGAGCCCTTAATCCAAGTCCCATCGGGTCCTCGCGGGCGGTTCCATGAGAGAGATATCCTTCCGGGTCGGCGGCGCCGCCGGCGACGGGGTCGCGTCGACCGCGGAGTCGTTCGCACGTCTCTGCGTGCGCGGCGGCCTGTACGTGCACACGTACTCGTCCTACCAATCCGTGATCCGCGGGGGCCACGTGTGGGCGCAGGTCCGCGCGGGGGAGGAACCCGTCCTCTCCCAGGGGGAGGACCCGAGCCTCCTGATCGCGTTGAACCAGGAGACGGCGGACATCCACGTGCCCCTCGTGACGGCGGGCGGGGCGATTGTCTACGACGACGCGCTGAGCAAGCTCGACGGGCTCACGCCGCGGGCGGGCGTCCGCCTGGTGAAGCTCCCGATGAACGCGACCGCGCGGGAGCTCGGGGAGCCGATGATGAAGAACGTCGTCGCCCTCGGGGCCGCGCTCGCCCTCCTCGACGTCCCGTTCGCACCCCTGGAGGCCTCGATCCGCGACGTGTTCGGGCACAAGAAGCCCGAGATCGTGGAGATGAACCTGAGGGCGGCGCACACGGGATACGACGCGATCGGGACCAACGGCGGCTCCCTCGGCCTCGGCATTCCGTTCGGGAAGGCGCCGGGCCGGTTGATGATGACGGGGAACGAGGCGATGGCGTTGGGGGCGGTCGCGGCGGGCTGCAAGTTCTACGCGGCGTACCCGATGACGCCCGCGTCCGCGATCCTCCACTGGATGGCGGCGAACGGGCCGAAGCACGGGATCGTCGTGAAGCAGGCGGAGGACGAGTTGGCGGTCATCAACATGACGATCGGGGCCGCGCACATGGGCGTGCGCGCGATGTGCGGCACCTCCGGCGGCGGCTTCGCCCTCATGGTCGAGGCGCTCGGGCAGGCGGGGATGACGGAGACGCCGATCGTGTGCGTCCTCGTCCAGCGGTCGGGGCCGAGCACGGGACTGCCGACGAAGACGGAACAGGGGGACCTGAACCTCGCGCTCGGCGCGGGGCAGGGGGACTGGCCGCGGGCGATCCTCGCGCCGCGGAACGCGCAGGAGTGTTTCACCGCCACCGTGCGGGCGTTCAACCTCGCGGAGGTGTACCAGACGCCCGTGATCCTCATGTCCGATCTGTACCTCGGGGAGGGGAACCGGACCCTCGAGGCGTCCCAGCTCGACTTCAACGTCCCGATCCTGCGCGGCTTCCTCGTCGAGGAGAACGGGGACCCGAAGGGGTACAAGCGGTACGCGTTCACGGAGTCCGGGATCTCGCCCCGCGTGCTCCCCGGAACCAAGGGGTACCAGTACACGGCCGCGACGGACGAGCACATGGAGAACGGGATCCTGATCAGCGACGTCCTCGCCGGCGTGCCGGCGTGGATCGAGGAGCGCCGCCGGATGATGGAGAAGCGGATGCGGAAGCTCGAGGGGATGCGCCACGAGATGTCCCCGCCGGAGCGGTGGGGGCCCGCGGACGCGGACCTCACGATCGTCTCCTGGGGGACGACGACGATGACCGTCCGGGAGGCGCTCGGCCGGCTGGCGGCGATGGGGCACACGGTGAACGCGCTCGAGTTCTTCGACCTCTTCCCGGTGAAGGTCGAGGAGACGCAGGAGATCCTCGAGGGCGTGCGGAAGACCCTGATGGTCGAGGGGAACTACACCGGCCAGTTCGCGCACCTCCTCCGGGCGGAGACCGGGTACAAGCCGGACCACATGCTCACGAAGTACGACGGGGAGCCCTTCGAGCCGCGGGAGATTGTGGCGCGGGCCCTCCAGGTGATCGAACATGGCGGTTGAGCTCCAGCAGTACAAGTCTGAGGTCCGGCCTGACTGGTGTCCAGGGTGCGGCGACTTCGCCGTCCTGAACGCGCTCACGAAGGCGCTCCAGTTCCTCCAGCTCCCGCCGTGGCAGGTCCTCGTCGTCTCCGGGATCGGGTGCTCCTCGAACCTGCCGGGCTTCCTGTCCACGTACGGGTTCCACGGGATTCACGGGCGCGCGCTCCCCGTCGCGTCCGGCGCGAAGCTCGCGAATCCCGAGATGACGGTGATCGCGGCGGGCGGCGACGGCGACGGGTACGGGATCGGCGCAGGGCACTTCCTCCACGCGATGCGCCGGAACCTCGACATCACGTACATCGTGATGAACAACGAGATCTACGGGCTCACGACCGGCCAGGCGAGCCCGACGAGCGAGAAGGGGGACAAGACGAAGAGCACGCCCGAGGGGGTCATCGAGAATCCCCTGAACCCGCTCGCCCTTGCGATCGCGGCGGGGGCGACGTTCGTCGCACGGGGCTTCTCGGGGGACGTGAGGACGCTCGCGGACATCACGACCCGCGCGATCCGCCACAAGGGCTTCTCCCTCGTCGACGTGATGAGCCCGTGCGTGACGTACAACAAGGTGAACACGTACGACTGGTTCAAGCAGCGTGTCTACGTCGTCGACAAGGAAGGCCATGACCCGAAGGACATCCACGCCGCGATGGCGAAGGCGATGGAGTGGCCGAACCTCGACGGGAAGCGGGATCGCGTGCCGACGGGCGTGATCTTCGAGACGGACGCCTACCCGACGTACGAGGAGCTGGACCCGACGATCCGGCGGTTCGGTCCTCCGGTGAAGCAGAAGCTCGGGGTCGAGAGTCCCGAGGAAATCCTGAAGCAGTTCTACTGACGTTGGATTGTCAGGAATTCGACGTCCTCTGCGCTAGACGTCCCGTCGCGAAGCCGAACGACTTTCGCGAGTTGCTCCTCCACGTTCGGCAGGATCGCCGCCACGTCGATGCCCATCTGGCGGGGCTCGAACGGCCTCAAGTATCCGATCCCGCTCGTCAGGAGGGCCGCGGACCCGCGGAAATTCCCGTTCTGGTAGTGGTGGAAGCCGCCCGCGAGGTGGATGAGCCCCTTGTAGAAGTTCCGCATCGGGCCCTTCTCCGCCTGCCAGATCTCCTCCCACACGTCGTGGGCCTCGAAGAAGTAGCGGCGGTTGAACAGGTCGATGCCCTGGTCGAGGAGCAACTCGACGTCCATCGTCCATGTACATGCACGGGAAAGTATAAGGCCGCGGGAGCAGGTTTCGATCCGATGATGGGTGTGTTTCGGGTTCGCGTACGAGTTGCGTCCGCGACGGATGAGTCGAACTCCCGTGACGTGGACATGGTCGTCGACACCGGAGCGACGTACACGGTCTTGCCGAAGGCCCTCTGGCGGGAACTAGGGATTGTGCCCATCCGGCGGGTTCGGGCGCGGCTCGCGAACGGTCGGTTCGTGTCCCGCGACCTCGGCGATGCGGGAGTCGCGTACGGAGGGCGGAGCACGCGGACGTGGGTCGTGCTTGGAGAGGAGGAGGATGTCCCCCTCCTTGGGGCGTACTCGCTCGAGGGACTCGGCCTGGAAGTGGACCCAATCAACCAAGAGCTTCGGACTGCCGACGTGTACTTGCTGGCCGAGCTCACAGCATGACGAGCTGCGCAATCCGTCGCGGCTCGTATACGCCTTTGTCCGTGAGGTACGCGGTCACGAGCTCGGACGGAGTGATGTCGAAGTACACGTTCGCGACCTCCACCGACTCGGGCGGTTCGAGTTCCTGAGGTGGACGGCGAACCGGCGACGGCATCGACTCCCTCGTCTGCGCCGCATCGATCTTCAGGGCCTCGCACGCGGCGTAGAAGGGCCTTCCGGCCGCCTTCGCCGCAAGCGCAAGACCGTACGATCCGATCTTGTTCACGAGGGAACCGTCCCGAAGGACGGAGTCCGCCCCGACGAGGACCGCGTCGTGCTTTCCCGCGACCGAGGGGCCGAGCGCGTCCGCGACGAGCGTTGTCGGGATCCCCGCTTTCGCAAGTTCCTCGGCGGTGCGCCGGCCCTCGAGCAGCGGACGGGACTCCATGACCGTCACCGCCGTGAGGCGCCCGCGCCGGTGGAGCCATCTACACGTCGCGATCACCGAGGCGCTTCGGCTCAGGGTGAGAAGGGACACGCGCGTCGGAAAGACCTTGATCGCGTTCCGGGCGATCTTCTCCTGAGCGCCCTCCAGTTCCCTTCGGACCTCGCGCAACGCGAGCGGGGGGTCCTGCGAATCCACGATCAGCTGCGCGCACAAGTGCGCGACATTCCGGACCATCGCCATGCTCGGCTGCGCGGCCGCCAACTCTGCCGCCAGCTCGCGCAACTCCTCGGGTGACCTTTTGGCGGTGGAGAACCATTCGAACGTCTCCAGCGCCCGCGTCGCGAGATCGCTCGCCCCCGCCATCCGGTCCGCGGCGATCGCCGCCACGCGCGCCTCAACCTCGGGGGGCAGCATCCTCCAGCCTCTGGTGGTACGCGAGGAGCCCGTGGACGCTCGTCTGGATCCGCTCCTTGAGGAACCTCTCCGGGTAGAACGCTGCGCCCTTGCAGTGGGTCTCGAACAGCTCGTCGATGATCCGCTCGGGCGTCGCCTCCTTCTTCCGGGCGCGGACGAACGAGGCCCACAGGGAGTACTGGACGAGCTGCTGCTCGAGGGCGGCGGGCGGCTCCGGGTGCGGGCCGTAGTGGGAGAAGAGGAGGGCGCGGGGCTTCGCCTTCAGGAGGCGGGTGAACACCGCCAGGTTCTGCTCCAGGTCGAACGACGGCGCGGGCGTGATCGGCATCAGGAGGCGGTCCCGCGGGAACCACAGGCCGGCCGCGTCTCCCGTGTACACGCATCCGTTCTTCCCGTCGGAGATCGTGAGCTCGTGGGGCGCGTGCCCGGGGGAGTCGTGGAACGTGAGGACGCGGGAGCCGAGGTCGAGGGTGTCCCCCTCCGTCACCGCCACGAGCCGGTCGGCCGGGACGGGGCGCATCGTGCCGAACGCGTCCGCCTGGTCCTGGAGGGCCTGCGCGGCGCTCGCGAGGAGGCGGGACGGGTCCGCGAGGTGCTTTGCCCCCCGCTCGTGCACGTACACGGTCGCGTTCGGCATCGCGTCGAGGAGGAACCCGGCGCCGCCGGCGTGGTCCAGGTGGATGTGCGAGACGAGCAGCGCGTCCACGTCCGCGGGCGTGCGGCCGAATGCCTTCAGCGCCGCCAGGATCATGTGAACGTCGTTCGACGTGCCCGTCTCCACGAGGGCGGTCTTCTCGTCGTCGATCAGGTAGATCGCCCCGAACTCCGGCTGGCGGAACATCTGGACGTCCGTGAACCACGTGTCCGCGTCCCACGGGAGGCGCTCGAAGGGCATCGGCGGCCCGACAGCCCGGGCGCGGTAATAGCCTTTCCCGGGTCGCATTAATACGCCCACGAAGGTACGGGACGCCGTGCGGGGGTAGCCAAGCCCGGCCAACGGCGCGAGGTTTAGGACCTCGTCCCGCAGGGGTCCCCAGGTTCGAATCCTGGCCCCCGCACTGTCCTCCGATAGCCTCGGGTGCGTGTTAGCAATCCGCCCATCGGGGAGGGGCGCTCGCGGCGTCGTCGTCCCACACGGGCCGATGGGATGCGTCGGTTTCTCCGCGGCGTTCCCAGGCGCTCGTCGCGGAGGAAAAAGGGGCGGCCCCCCCGTCCCTCCCGCGAGGGGCCCGCTCAGGAGGTTACGCGGTCAGCATGCGGAGCGGGTACCAGCCCTCGCGACGGAGGGCGAGGTCCGCGATCAGAAAGCCGAGGGCGGTGACGGCGATCCCGCCGAAGATCGCGAGGTGCGGCGGGGCGAAGATCGATTCCACGTCCGCCGACAGGCCCTGGACCTCGTGCACGTAGAAGTCCCAGCCAAGGCCCAACAGGCTCAGCCCGAGCCCGCCCGCCATCACGAAGAAGGCAAGCCCGAGCCGCTTCCACATCCGCGTCTCCACGACGGTTGCGCGTCCGGTCATGTATGACCCCGGTATATGACGGGGTTATTCCAGAGGGTAAACCCTCCGTCCTTATCGCACTTAGAGTATGGACTCACTTCGTCAGGTCGACGAGCGCCACGCGTTCCAGCACGAGGTCGCTGACCCGGTCTGGCGGCACGGAGTCGAGTTCGAGGTCAGTGAAGCCATACTCCTTCGCCTTTTGGCGGTGGAACGCGAGGACCGCGTCGTCGCGGGTCAGGCGGAGGGCGTCGAGGACTGCGGCGGGATCGCCGCCAAAGACGACGACCGCGAATTCCGTCGTGGTGTCGCGGATCCCCATCTTCGCGAGGGCGTCCCCGATCTGGCGCTCGCCCGAAGCATACACGACGAACTCCACCGCCAAGGTCTTCGCCACGTTCGTCCCCTCCCGCATCGCGCGCTCCGCGTGGTCCGCGGCGGTCAGGAGGTGGTCGGGGCCGAGGACGAGCCGGGCGTCGAGGAGCTGGACCGTGCCCAAGCGGCGAACCGCCGCCAACCGTTCCTCCGGCGCGCCGGCCGGCCCCCGGGCGCCGACGATCTCCATAGGTCGTCGCATGTACGGGAAAGTATAAGGTGGCTCGCGCGGCTTTCTGCCCGGGTGATGGGCGTGTTCCGGGTTCCGATCCGCATCGCATCCCCCGCGAATCCTCACGTCACGCGAGCCTTGGCGGCGGTCGTGGACACGGGTTCTGCCTACACGTTGATTCCTCGAACGGTCGCCGAGGCGCTGGGGATCCGGCCCGTCCGCAAGATGGCGGCGCTCCTCGCGAACGGCACCCGGATCGTCCGGGACATGGGGGAGGCGGTGGTCACAATCGACGACATGCACACGACCACGTGGGTCGTCTTCGGCGACCCGGAAGACGCCGTGCTCCTCGGCGCCGTGACCCTGCAGGAACTCGCCCTCGAAGTCGACCCAAAGGCGGAGCGCCTGCGGCCTTCGGAAATCTACATGTTCGGCGCCGTGGGGAACGTCCCCCGCCCTACTCGCCCCACTCCGACGGTGCGGTCTGCCCCGCCAGCTCCTGGGGCTTGATCGCCTTCCCGAGCTGCTCCTTGATCGAGATTGCGACGCTGTTCCCGATCGTCGGGATGGGGACGACGTGCTACGGCGGCGGCCAAACGCGACGCATTCCCGGGACGCGATCAAAGACCTTGTCCTCCGACACGATTTCACGCTCGCCCGACCGAAGCGCGGAGGCAGCGTGAATCGCGTCCCGAGGACGGATCGGGAGGGCGCGGTACAGCGCCGATGCGTCGCGGATCACCGCCGCGTCCGCCGCGATCCACGTCACATTGGGGAGGGAGAGCAGGTCCCCCGCCTTCTCCCGGGAGTCCTCGGGGCCCAGGAGGCGGCGGACGACGTAGACGACCTCGTCCCATGTCAGGACGGACGTGGAAACGGCGCGCTCCCCCCGGACGACGGACTCCACGAAACCCTTCGCGGCAGAAACGTGGCGCGCCCGCTCGTCCGCGACCAACGAGAGCACGAAGACACCTGCGTCGGTGTACATCACTTCCCCGCAGGGACTTTGTACTCTTCGTCGAGGACCGTCCTCCAATCCACGCGCCTTCGCGTCCTCTTGCCCTTGACCGTGAAGAACTTCCGCAGGATCTGCTCCGCCGTCGGCTCCGAGCGCAGCTCGATGACGTCGCCCGAGAGGGAGAACACGAGAGACGCCCCCTCCCTCAGGCCGAGCGTGTCGCGGATCTCCTTCGGGATGACGATCTGACCCTTCGGGCCAACCTTTCGCTTCATTCCAACCCGATGGTAGGAATTCCTACCTCATAAAGACTCCGGAGCCCGTTCCCGCCCTCGGACGGGGCGGCCGACGGGGCCCTCACCCCTCCCACTCCGAGAGCGCCGTCTGCCCCGCCAGCTCCTGCGGCTTGATCGCCTTCCCGAGCTGCTCCTTGATCGAGATCGCGACGCTGTTCCCGATCGTCGGGATCCGGGAGAGGTCGCCCGCGGACGCCTTCTGCAGGTCCCGCAACGTCCGGTAGCCCGCCTTCGACAGGTGCCGCGCCCGCACGCGCCCGACGCCGCGGAGCTGCACGAGCGGGAGGAGCTCCTCCTTGATCCCGTACTGGAGCCGCGGGATCAGCTTCGCGAGCGGCTGGATCCGCTCCTTCCGGAAGATCTTCGCGAGCTCCGCCATCGCGTACACGAGCCACTCCCCCTGGTCCACCATGCGACGGATGTCCCCGGGGCCGACGCCGAAGCGCTTCGTGACCTCGTCCTCCGTCCGTTCTTCGATCCAGTCCTCGAGGAGGGCGGCGGTCTTGACCTCCGCGAGGAAGAAGTCGTAGTCCTCGACTTCGAACGTGAACGCGGCGTCCGCGATCTTCTCCTCGATCCACGCGTTGTCGCCCCGCCGGAGGTACAGCTTGGGCATGTCCGGCGTCGCGCACGCGGCCCACAGCCAGAAGAACGTCGTGTCGTCGTCGCCCTGGAGGGCGTCCCGCATCTTCACCGCGGAGAGCGGGTCGATGTACAGGTCGCTCGTGCGGCGGCCGAAGAACGTCGCGCGGAGGTCCTTGTCCCTCCCGCGCTCGATGAACTTCTCCTTGTCGAGGAACGAGAGGACGCGCTCGACCTTCGACGTGAGGTCGTGGACGTCGCGCTCGAACGCGAAGAACGTCTGCCCGAGGAAATCGTACAGCTCGTCCTCCGTGCGGCAGTGACCCGTGGCGATCACCGCCAAGAGATGGACGCGGAGGGCGGGCTCAGTCCCGAGTTTCGACTCGACGGGTTCTGGCGGCGAGAGCAGGTAGTCTTCCAGCAAGTAGTCGACATCTTCCTCCTTCTTCGCTATCAGGATTGCTTCGCCGTACGGATCGTAGCCCGGGCGCCCTGCTCGACCGCACATCTGTTGAATCTCGAGAACTGGAATCGGCGTGAAGCCGAGGTTCACGTCGAAGCGGGTGACGTCGCGCACGATGACACGACGCGCGGGGGTATTGATCCCACTTGCCAAAGTCGGGGTGGCGACGAGCACTTTGATCTTGCGTTTCTTGAATCCTTCCTCAATCGCGCGACGCTGAGCGTTCAGAAGGCCGGCGTTGTGAAAGGCGGTACCGCCATCCACGCATCGGGCAAGACGGTTCGCCATCGATGTGGATTCCTCTTGTTCGCGGATGAGCTGCTCCGAAACTCTCTTCAGCGCCGCCAACTCCTTCTCCTTGAGGCGAGGCTTCACGTTGGCGGTGAGGGCTTTGGCGAGCGCCTCGGTCGATCGTCTCGTGTTCACGAAGATGAGGGCCTGCCCGCCGGTGTCGATGATGTCCTCGACGAGGCCGGAGAGGTCGTCCTCGTTCGCCTTGAACTCCGTCGTCGAGTGGTCCGTCCACGTCACGAACCCGTTGAACATCACCCCGGCCTTCAGCGGGACGGGCCGCCAGTCCGACTGCACGTGCTCCGCCTTCAGCCACGCCGCCAATTCCGCAGAGTTCCGGATCGTCGCGGAGAGGGCGATGATCTGCAGCCTCGGGTTCGCCTGCCGCATCTTCGCGAGGGTGACCTCGAGCGTGGGCCCGCGGTCCGCGTCGTTGATCAGGTGGACCTCGTCCGCGACGACGACCGTGAGCTTCGCGAGCCAGTCCGCGCGGTGCCGGAGGAGGGAGTCCGCGCGCTCGCTCGTGGAGACGATCACGTCGTACCGCGCGAGGGTCGGGTCCGGGGAGTCGTAGTCGCCGACGGACATCCCGACCTTGATCCCGAGGGGCTCGAACGCCTTCAGGTCGTCGTACTTCTCCGCCGCCAACGCGCGGAGGGGAACGATGTACATCGCCTTGCCCCCGGCGAGGACGTGCTTGAGGACCGCGAGGTAGGCGACGAGGGACTTCCCGCTGGCGGTGGGGATCGCGAGGACGAGGGACTTGCCCGCGAGGGCGATCGGGGCCGCGCGCTCCTGCGGGGGGTACAGGTCCTCGATCCCCCTCGCCGTGAGGATATCCACGATGCGGGGGTCGACGCCGAGGTCCGCGACCTTCATTCTCCCGTCCATTTGGCGGCGCCGCCATAAAGGTTTGGCGGGGGGTCGACGGACGCGCTGGCCTGTCGTCCCGGACAACGCCAGATGTTCATCGGAGCGCACTCCTCCAAGCCGGCGGGACGCGCGCCGAGTACACGACATCCTTGGCTTCCACTCGACCGGCAGCCGAGCGCTTGTAAGCACTTATAATAGCCTCAGGCAGTCATAAGTCATCATGATGACGACGGTGCCCCGGTCTCCAAGGAGATCCGCGATCGCCTCCGCCGCCTCGCGACGAAGGGAGAGACGTACGATCAGCTCCTCCGCCGATTGCTCGCGGACGCCGAGGCGCGCCTCCTGTACGAGCGTGAGAAGAGGATCCTGGAAACCGAGGAGTTCCGTCCCCTTGGCAAGGCGTAGGGTCCTCCTCTCGCGGACGGCGGCTCGCCAACTCGAGCGGCTCCCCGCGCCAGTCGCCGGGAGAGTCCAGCGAAAGATGCATGGGCTCGAAGACGACCCGATGACGGCGAGGACCGGCGCCGACCTTCGGCTCCTGTGGGGCCACGACGACCCTCCCTTGTACCGACTCCGCGCCGGCGACTATCGGGTCCTGTACTTCGTACTCCCATCCGAGGTCCGCGTCACGGAAGTCGTCCACAGGTCGCAGGCCTACCGAGGCCTGGAACTAGTCGTCTCGGTCCTCGCCGCCGCCCGCCACGGGAAGGACGGAATTCGGGTGGGATTCTGTAATACGGATAAGGGCGCCATCCGGTCTCGCCGGGCCGGGTGATGAGGGTTGGGTGCAACCGTCGGGCGCGTGGAAACGGGTGTCGCGGCACACGTGGCGGTGGTGTTGGTCTCGGCCTTCCTGCTTTTCTCCGCAGCCCCGGGTCTGGCGACCGACCTCGCCCCTTCGAGTCAGACCTTCATCCGGCTCTATGAGAACGTGTATGCGGGTGCGCCCGTCGACACGAGCGCATCGGACATCGCCCCCACCGCCGACGGCGGCTACGTCGCCGCGGGCGTGACCGGGGGCCCGACTGGCTATCCCGTGGGCTGGATCCTCAAGCTCGACGCTTCGGGGAAACCGGAGTGGAGCGAAGAGGTCGGCGCGGCGTTCACGTACCCCACGTCGATCGAACCGACCGCGGATGGGGGCTACGTCGTGGCGGGGGGAACCCAGGGCGGCTCCGGAGCCGTCTGCGATCCCCTCAGCGGACGGGAGTGCGCCTTCGTCATCAAGCTCGACTCCCTCGGCGGCGTCGAGTGGCAGAAGGTGTACGCCACGGGAGACAGCACCCTGCAAGTCGCTTGGGAGATTCGACAGACGCCCGACGGCGGATACGTGGTCGCGGGGAACTCGGGATATCAGACGGAGTACGGCGCCTGGATCGCGAAACTCGATCCCGCGGGGGACGTCGAGTGGCAGAAGGTGTTCGGAGGGACGAGCCAGTACGACCTCTCCGTCTTCGAGTCGGTGCAACCCACCGCCGACGGCGGATACGTCGCTACGGGCTGGAGCACCGCCCGCTTCGACGCCCAGGGGATGCAGGAGCTCGCCGTGCTCGTCGCCAAGTTGGATTCTGGCGGTGAGGTGATCTGGCAGGAGCAGTACTCGAACTTCGACGCCTTCGGAGAGAATATCGGGGGGGCCCGGGCGGATGCGGTCGCTCTGACACCCGATGGCGGTTACCTCGTCGCGGGAGGGTGGGCGAACCGGGGGAACCCGGGGGGTTCGGACTACTTGCTCCTCAAGCTCGACCCCAACGGCGACATTCAGTGGCAGAAGGCGTACGACGGCGGCGTGCGGTGCTACTACAGCTGGCTCGGCTACACGTGCGTCCGCTTGGGCGGGTTCGTCTACTCCGTCCGCCCGAGTCCGGACGGCGGCTACCTGCTCTCCGGCTTCGGCTGGGCGGTGATCGGCGACCCGGTCGTCTTGATCGCGCTCGAGGCATGGCTCGGGAAGGTCGACGCGAACGGGAACGTCCTGTGGCACAACACGTACTTCCCCACTTACGGCCCCACGGGGCTCCCGCTCGCGACGAACACGTTCTACGACGTGGGCGCGACCGCCGACGGCGGGGTGGTCGCAATCGCGTCGACGACGGTCTATGAGACGCAGGAGGAGCATCTCTACGTCGTGAAGGCGGACGCGAACGGGAACGTCGGCGGGTGCGGCGAGGTCCACGCCGGGGTGCCCCTCACGGCATTGGATCCCTCCCTCGTCGCGAACGAGGTCTCCCTCCCCGTGTCGACGGACGCGGCCTCGGTCGCGACGGCCGCGGGTGACGCGCTGCTGACCTCCGCGAGCATGACGCAGACCTGCGGAGGCGGGGAGCCGGCGCCGATTCCGAGACCCCCACGGCGGAAGCTGAAGAAGAACGGCTGAACGCCCTCAGACGATGCCACCTGAGCAAGATCCTTGTGGGGCAGGGGGATCGGCCTGTGAGGGAAACGGCGAACCCCCGCCCTAGCGGCGGACGACGCCGGATCGACGCGCGCGGAACCTGCAGCGGCGTGGCTTGCGAACGGCGGAGGAGTCGCGGCTGCGTCAGGCCCGATCGAGTAGCGTCCCAATCTCGCCGGCGACGCGGCCCAGGGTGAGGAAGGCGAGGCCCAGGTTCTCGGATTTCCCATACAGTGCGATGACCACGGCCTCCCGGCCCGCGTTCACCGCGATGATCCTACCCTGCGTGCAGCGAATCGTGACCTCCTCGATCTCGCCCTGGCCGAGTTGCTGCGCCACGACCTCTGCGGCCCCGACTATCGTTGCCGCCACCGCGGCGACGATCCGCGGATCCAGCCCCGAGGCGCCGCGGTGAGCGACGACAAGGCCGTCCGTGCGAGCGATCGCAATCGCGTGGCACTCCGTGCTCCGGATGACGCCGTCCAGCAAGGCTTCGAGCTCGTGGCGGATGTCCACGGCACTAGCCTGGGGCACGGACGCACCTCCCCGGGCGGCCTAGCCCAGCAACGGATGCGCGCTGAACGCGCATGCCTCACCTCCCGCGGTCTGACACGCCGTTTCCTCGCACACCAGGTTCGAGGCGCCGAGGGTCCGCTCGGCGAACCCGCACAGGAGCCCACGGAGGAAGTGGCACGAGGGCCCAGGGCGGGACTCATCATGGTGGGAGACCTCGAACGCTTCGCGGACGACGGCGCGGACCCGAATGGCGTCCCGCTCGATGCGGAGGTCCCGGCAATCCCCGAGGCCCGCGGAGCGGAAGTACTCCCCGAGGGCCCGCACGAGCTCCGCGTCGTCCCGGGGCTTCCACGTCGCCTGCACGAACGCAAATGTGTCCGTCCCCGCCCTGACGCCGGCTTGATAGAGGATCGCGGCCGCCCCCCGCCCGAGGGTCGTGAACAGAGCCTCCCACAGGTGTCCCGTCTCCGCGCGTCGCTGTATCTCGAGTCGCGCCGCCCGGATCGCGCCATCCTGCATCCGCTGGCGCTCGATCGCGTACCGAACCGCGCGGGCCACGGAGTCCCCGTTCACCCGGCCCTTGACGAGGTAGTCCTGCGCGCCCGCCTGGACCGCTCGGACCGCGACGGTCTCGTCGGTCCATCCCCGTGAGCACGACGACCGGGAGATGGGGGGCGCTCGCGTGCACCGTGGAGAACGTCTCGAGCTCCTTCGCGTCCGGGAGGTTCAGATCCGCAAGGACGACATCGAACGGTTCCCTGGCGAGGAGCGCGAGCGCCTCGTAGCGGTACGTGCGAGTCCATATACCCACGTGCCCTTTCGCCATCGATATCTATGGTCGCGACCCCGCCTCCGGCCGGCACGGCTGCGCCTGAAGCGCCCGCCCTGCGCATGCGTGAGCTCACAATCGAGGCCCAGATGACGTTTCACGCAATTTGGGCCGCCGCGGAGATGGGCGTCGCGGACTCCCTCGCGAACGGACCTCGGGACGCGGAGGACCTTGCCCGGCACTTGGGCGTCCACGGTCCGTCCCTGTACCGACTGCTCCGCGCGCTCACCGTGCCGGGCCTCGTCGTGGAGGACGCGAACCACCGGTTCGCCCTCACGCCGCTCGGCGAGTCCATCCGAAGCGACGTACCGCGGTCGATGCGCGCCTATGTCCGATTCGTCGGCTCCCCTTGGCGGATGGCGTCGTGGCAGGAGTTGGGGTTCAGCGTCCGCACGGGCAAGCCCGCCGTTCCCGCGGTCTTCGGCACGCCCCTCTTCGAGTACCTCGGGACCCATCCCGAGGACGCGGCCGTCTTCAACGCTGCGATGACGAGCATCACCGCCATGACGGAGGAGGCGATTGTTTCCGCCTGCGACTTCTCCGGCGTTCGCACGGTGGTGGACGTCGGCGGCGGGCACGGACGCCTCCTTTCCGCGATCCTGAAGAGGAATCCTGCCCTGCGCGGCGTGCTGGTCGATCTCCCCGCCGTAGCGGAGGGGGCGAAGGCCTTCCTCGCGGAACGGGGGCTTTCGGACCGGGTCGAGGTCTCTGCCGGCGACTTCTTCGAATCCGTGCCGGCGGGCGGGGACGCGTATATGATGAAGCTCGTCATCCACGACTGGGACGACGAGCGGTGCATCCGGTTGCTCCGGAACTGTCGTCGGGCGATGACTCCCGAGGGACGGCTCCTCGTCCTCGACGGCGTGGTCCCTCCCCCGGGCGAGCCGGCATTCGACAAGCTCCTAGACTTGGAAATGCTCGTGCTCCCCGGCGGCCAGGAGCGGACGGCGGAGGAGTTCCGGACGCTGTTCGAGAGGGCGGGGTTCCGCCTTACGCGAATCGTCCGGACCGAATCGAACATGAAGATCATCGAGGGGGAGCCCACCTAGACTCCAGCTCGCGTGAATCGTGGCGCCTATCGGTATCGCAGGGTTCGTTGCCGGTCGGTTCACCCACCGTCAACGAAAACATGCCTGAGAACCTCAGGGACGATGCCGAGTCAGTGGATCGCGGACGCCACGGTTCAAATAGCCGTCATCCTTCCGTGGCGACGTGGTGAAGTACCAGCGCCGGAAGAAGCTGAAGCTCACGCGAGCGGGTCGACGTCGCGCGCGGCGCAGGCATCGGTGACGACCTCACGGACCTCGCGCCCCGCACGGACTTTCTTCATAACTCCGTCATGGTCGGAAGGGCGGCCAAACCTGATATAGCGGCACAATCGCGCTCAACAAAGCCCATCCACCGGGTCCACCTTAGCGGATTGGGGTTGCCATGATGCGCGTGGGTCGTGCACGGGGTCGTGGGGGACGTCGTCGGACGGTTCTGGGCTTCACGTTCGTCCTGCTCGCGCAGGCGACGATCGCCTTGGCGGTGCTTGTCGCCGTCCCCTCGCCCGCCTCGGCCTGGACGCCCCACCCGCCGATCGTGATCAATGGGAACGCGGAGTTCACGCCCGCGAACGGCGTGACGGCCGGGAGCGGGAGCCCTGCGGACCCATACGTGATTGCGGGCTGGGAGATCGACGGCAGCGCGAACTCCGGGATCGAGGTCTACAACACGGACGCCCACTTCGTGATCCGCGACGTGTACGTCCATTCCTCCCTGATTGACGCGATCTTCCTCTACAGCGTCCGGAACGGCCGGGTCGAGAACGCGACCGTCTCGGGGAACGACGGGGCCGTCTACATCCAGGTGTCGTCGTACGTCACGGTCGCCTCGAGCAACATCTCCCTCAACACGCTGGACGCGATCGTCCTCGACTGGTCCTCGAACATCACCGTGGACGGGAACGAGATGTGGGGCAACGGGGACTGGGGCGTCTTCACCTACGAGGCGGACGACCTCGTGATCCGGAACAACACGATTGCGAACAACGGCTGGGCCGGGATCGAGCTGAGCCTGGGCTCGGACCGCATCCTCGTCGAGGGCAACCACGTCGCGAACCACAACGTGGCGGGGCTCATCGCGGACACCGCCTCGAACGTCACGATCGTGAACAACACGTTCCCGGACAACGACTTCAACGTGGACCTGACGAACTCCGTCGACGTGCTGATCCGGAACAACACGGTCGCGACGAGCACCGCGGACGGGATCACGATCACCGGAGGCGCGAGGCTGACGGTCGAGGAGAACAACATCACGGGAAACGGCGGCGGCGTCCTCGCGGTGGGGACGACGGGCCTTCTCGTCCGGCACAACGCGTTCTGGGGGAACCTCCCGCAAGCGGCCGACAACGCGGGCGCGAACGCGTGGGACGATGGGTACCCGAGCGGCGGGAACTACTGGTCCGACTACGCGGGCGTGGACACCTGCAGCGGCCCGAACCAGAACATCTGCCCACTCCCCGACGGGATCGGGGACACCCCGTATGTGATCGACGCGGACAGCCGGGACCGATACCCCCTGATGCAGCCCTTTACCACCGGGCGTGCCGGGTACACGGTGACGATCATCCCGCCTCTTTCCGGGGACGCGTACACGATCTCGATCGGCATCAACGAGACCGGTGCGGTCGTCGGGTGGTCGACGACGGGCGGCTTCGAACGCCCCTTCCTGTACACGGACGCAGGTGGGACCGTTCTCCTCCCGCTCGCGCCGAACACAACGCGGGGGGGCGCAAGCGACATCAGCGACACGGGGATCGCGGTCGGGTTCCTCTTCGGCCCGAATCAGAGCCATGCGATGAGGTGGCCCGCGGGGGGACCCCCGCAGGATCTGGGCACGATGGGCGGGCCGACGAGCAGGGGCATGGGAGTGAACGCGACGGGGGCGGTGACGGGGAGTTCGGACTACGGAGGCCCGTTGCCCAAGGCGTTCTTGTACACGGACGCGACGGGATTCATCGACATCGCCCCGGCCGCCTCCGGCCAGGCGGCCGACGTGAACGACGCGGGCGTGGTCGCCGGATACGCCGGCGCCCGGGCAATCCGATGGTCGGACGGGGCCTTGGAGGACCTCGGGGGCGGATTCGGCCTCGACATGAGCCGCGGGATGGCAATCAACCAATTGGGGCAGGTCGCGGGCTGCCTGTGGGACGTCACGCCGAGCATGGAACGTGCAGCTCGGTTCACCGACGGAGTCGGGTGGGAGGCTCTGGGCCCTGAGGCGGATGTAAACTGCGGGACCGGGATCAATGCCTACGGGGATGTCGTCGGGGCCGGCAGGCCCACCGGCACGGGCATCGTGCGTGCGTTCCTGTACACAGACGCGGGCGGGATGCAGGACCTGGAGCGGATGACGGATCGGACTCCGCAGCTCCGCCTCCTGGCGGCGTACGACATCAACGACCGGGGGCAGATCGTCGGGGTCGCGTGGGACAACGGCATCTCGCAGTACGTGGGTTTCCGCCTCGAACCCACCGTGCCGCAGCCGCCGAACCGGGGTCCGACGGTCAATGTCCTCGCGCCGAACGGGGGCGAGTTCTGGGGGAGCGGCGCCTCGCGGCTGGTCGAGTGGAGGATGACCGACCTCGAAGACGGGGTCCTGTCGGTCACGGCCGAACTGTCGACGGACGGCGGCCTCACATTCCCGACTCCGATGTTCTCGGGGCCCTTCGGCCAGGGGACGAAGAAACACTCGTGGACCCTCCCCGCCGTGGTCACCACGACCGCCCGGGTCCGCATCTGCGTCTCCGACTCCGAGGGGCTCAGCGCCTGCGACGTGAGCGACGGCGACTTCGCGATCGACCCGAGCGCAATTGTGATCAGCGTCGACACGAGCCCGACCGGCTTCCCGATCCGGGTGGACGGCGTCAACCACACCGCGCCGTACCCGCTCTCGTGCGCCCCGGCCTCGCTGCACTCCGTGGAGGTCGCCGCCACGCAGCCGATCAACCAGTTCTCCCGGTACGGCTTCTTGAACTGGTCGGATGGCGGCGCACTGGCACACAACCTCGTGTGCGACGCGAACCGGACGGTCACCGCCGACTACCAACTGGAATGGTGGATCGAGCTCGCCACGGACCCAGTCGGGCTCGCCCTCCTGTACGACGGCATTCCGGTCGCCACGCCGCAGCGCCTCTGGTGCGCCGCGGGGAGCACCCACCTCCTCGGGGCCCCCTCGCCCAACGGCGCCGGTCCCGACGTTCGGTACGCATTCGACCGCTGGATCGACACGAGCGTCGAGAACCCGCGCACCCACTCGTGCAACGGCGCGGCGCTCTACACGGCGGCATACCACGCAGAGTTCCGTCTGACCCTCGACACGTCGCCGACCGGTCTCACGGTGGTCCGGGACGGAGTGAACCTGACGGCTCCCGCCACGACCTGGTGCCCCGATCTGTCGATCCACACGATCGGAGCGCCGTCGCCCCAGTTCCTCGGCGGGGATCGATACGAGTTCTCCTCCTGGTCCGACGGGGGCGCGCAGAGCCACCCGATGATGTGCCTCGCCCCGGGGACGATCACCGCGTTCTTCCTCGGACCTTTCGCCGCCGCCCCCTCGGTCACCGTGACCTCACCGAACGGCGGTGAGGACTGGACTGGCGGGAGCGGGCATTCGATCTCGTGGACGATGAGTGACGACAGGGACGCGACCCTCTCGGTCACCGTCGACCTGTCGATCGATGGCGGGGCCACGTTCCCGTTTCCAATCTTCTCGGGATCGTTCAACCTGGGTGCGAACACACTTCCTTGGATCATCCCACCCGTGGACACGACGCAGGCACGGATCCAGGTCTGCGCCCTCGATTCCGATGGTCTGGCGGGGTGCGACACGAGCGACGCCGACTTCGCGATCGATTCGACGCGGCCAGCCCTCGCGGCCATCCTGCCTCCCAACGGCGCCGTCGGCGTGGACCCGAACGCATCGATCGTCATGACGTTCAGCGAATCGATGAGCCGGGCCTCTACGGAGGCGGCCGTCACGATGGCCCCCTCTCCCGGCGCCGCGACGTACTCATGGGACGGCACAGGCCGAGTCCTGACCATCGATCCCCCGCCCCTCGTGCCGGGGACGGTGTACACCGTCACGGTCTCGTGCGGGGCCCTGGACAGCTCCGACCCCGGGAACGCCCTCGCGAGCTGTCCGGTGAGCTCGACGTTCACCACGGCGGTTCCCCCCGTGCCGCCGCAGGTGACGGTGGCGGTCCCCGCGGGCGGTGAGGTGTGGACGGGAGGAGCGCCGCACGCGATCGAATGGACGATGACGGACCCGGACTCCGGCGACCTCTCCGCGGACCTCGCGTTCTCCGTGGACGGAGGGGCGACGTGGATGCCAATCGCGGGTCCGCTCCTGATGCCCCAGGGGACGAGGACGCACGTGTGGATCGTCCCCGCCATCGATGCGGCCGCCGCAATCGTCCGGGTGTGCGCGTCGGACGGGTCCCTCGCGGGATGCGACACGAGCGCGGCCTTCTCCGTCGATTCCACGCCGCCCTCCGTCGCGTCCGTCTCCCCGCCGGACGGCGCGCCGAACGTGCCGCTCGGGGCGCTCGTCGTCGTCACGTTTTCCGAGCCGATGAACCCCGCCACGTTCCCGATCCCTGGAGTCTCGCTCGTCCCTCCGGTGACCGGGGTCGCGGGCACCTGGTCGCCGGATGGGCGGACCCTGGCCCTCTCCCACAATCCCCTCG
>Ga0209341_10001336_pt1 | contig 24547 bp, 22 predicted proteins | sample RifCSP13_2_FD_184020 | JGI IMG/M metagenome (GOLD analysis project Ga0209341, IMG submission 184020) | Soil microbial communities from Rifle, Colorado - Rifle CSP2_sed 13_2 (SPAdes) (version 2) | ecosystem: Environmental > Terrestrial > Deep subsurface > Rock core/Sediment | place: Rifle... | reverse complement strand
GAGGCATCCAGGGCTCTATGAGCTAGCGGATCAGTCCTCGCACCTGAGGCTGAGAGACCTATCCTTGGACCGCTACTCGTTCTTGATCTATCGCCCACGGTTTAGGCAAGGCGTGTGTGCCCATTTCGCAAATGCCTGAATCAATCAGTCGGGGCGACGTTCACGGTGAACGAGACACCATGGCGGCCCTTCTTCGCCGTGGCAATCGCCGTGCTCAACTGCGTGAGGACGGCCTGGATTTGCGCGGCGTTCGCCTGAAGATCCGCAATAGGGATGCGCAGCTCGTTCGGCGAGGGCGACGGCTTCGCGCCCAGGTAGGGCTCCGCGTTCGCGTACGCGTTGCGCAGCTCCTCGATCGTCTCCCGCGGGAGCTGCTTGTGGTGCGAGTACCGCAGATCGATCGCGGTCTTCCTCCCTTCGAAGAAGAGCTTGTCATGGAGGGAGACCTTCCCGTCGCGCAGAGCGGACTCCATGCGGGACACGAAGTAGTTCCGCAGACCGTACGGGCGGACGTGCAGCTCGCGGGCCCGGAGGGTCGCGCGGATCTCCGACGTGATGGCCATCGTTTCCAGGAAGGGGGAGCCCCGCATGTGGGAGGGCCGGCCCTGTCGCTCCCGGTTGTAGTCGGGTCGCACGATCGGGCTGTCCCTCGTCAGCACCTCGCCGTTCGCGGCGCGACGTGCGAGGTATTCCTCGAGGAAGACCGCGCCCTCCCCGCAGAGGAACGAGAAGTACCGCTTGCGGATCTTCGACAGCTCGCGGCGGACCACGTCCTGGAGCGGGTGCTTCGTGATCCCTATTCCGCTGTCCGCAAGCTCGAGGTCCGGGAGGTCGCCGATTACGAGACCGTCCGATGCGTCGTGATTCCCGAGGACCTCCGGTCGAAGGCCGGACCACGCGACGAAGGCGACGATGACGCGACCGCGCGGGGACGCGGCCGTCACGATATCACGGAGTTGCTCGGGTGTGAGGAGGGGCTCGTTCTCGACGAGCGTCGCGTCCGTGTCGCCGACGTAGATCTTCCGCAGGACGATGTCGTGGTGATCCAAGTAGGAGCGGAGGACCTTCGGGAAGCGGTTCACATACATCGGCATGTGCCCGCGGGCGCACCGCTTCGTCGCCTCTAGGTCGGAATCGTCCTCTCCATGGCTCGAGGGCTTGTGCGACTCCCGCATCGCCTTGGCGAAGTTCTGGAGCTGGTGCTCGATCGCGCGGCGGCCGCCATCCTGATCCTTGGCGCGGACGACGATCGACGCCGGGTTCGTCTTCATGGCCCTGCAGTACCGATCGAGGATTCGCACGTACTCGTCCGCAGTCAGCGTCGACCGCATCGCGAGCTTCTCGTGCCACGCCCGAACCTCGGGATCTTGGAGGACCGCGCGCCACGCGGCCGTGGACCTCTGCGCTACAACGTCGGACTCCTCCGCCATAGCCGATATTCCCGCGTCGGTAAGGGAGTTCGAGGTCAAATCCCTTTCGCATGAAGAAGCTACGGGCCTGCTGGGATTCGAACCCAGGTCAGAGGCTCCGGAGGCCTCTGTCCTATCCAAGCTAGACTACAGGCCCTTGCGCGCCGAACGGCTTCGCCCGATTAAGGGTTTCTGCTATCGATCGGCCCTTCACTTCTTCGCGAACTCGGTGTACCCGCACCGGCCGCAGGAGACGCGGCTCTCGTGCTGGGCCAAGAACACGCCGGGACCGCACTTGGGGCAGTTCTGCCGCGTGCGGGTGAGGCGCTCGCCCTCGAGTTTGTAGAACCCCCGCTTGAGGCCGGCGGAACCCTTCTCTGCTTTCTTCTCGGCCATCACTTGCCCTCCTTCTTCTTGGGCTCCGCCTTCTTGCCTTCCGGCTTCCCTTCCTTCTTCTCCGCCTTCCTCTCCTCATGCTTCTCGGCGGGCTTCTTCTCTTCCTTGGGGGCGGGCTTCTCCTCCTTGTGTTCCGCCTTGCCTTCGGCCTTGTGCTCCGGCTTCGTCTCCGGCTTGTGCTCAGGCTTGGCCTCCGCCTTCGCCTCGGCCTTGGGGGCCTCCGCCTTCGCGGCCGGTTTCTCCGCCTTCGCGGGCTTCTCGGCCTTCGCGCCCTCTTTCGCCTCCTTCACCTCGGGCTCCTTGAGCTTGTTGCGCACGAGGATGTGGCCGCGCTCGACGCCGAGGGCCTCCTCCTTCGACTTGTAGACCTTCGCGTACCCGAGCGTCTCGTACCGGCCGAAGGTCGAGGCGGCGTGGTCGACGATCACGTGCTCCTTGGACGCCTTGAGCTGCTTGGCGAGCTCCGTGCGGAGCGCGTCGCGGCTCGGGGTCGCTTCGGCCTTGTGGACGGCCTTGAAGGTGACCTCCGTCCGCTTGAGGAGGAGGTTCTCCTTCTTGGCGAGGACCTGGACTTCCATGCTCTACCGTTCCATCCGCCGGAGCACGTCGAGGACCTTCTGCTTCGCGGCCCGGTCCGCCTTCACGACCACGACGCCCTGGGACGGCATGCCGTAGAGGACGGCCGCGGTCTCCGGCGCGAGGGCGATGCAGACCAGGGCGAGGAGATCCTCTTCACCCCGGACTTCGACGCGTACCCGCTCCTCTGATTTAAAGGCTTCGGACAGGAGGCTCCACGCCTCCGGGGCGATCGTCGCTGCGGAGTTGTTGAGGCGCAGGACCCTCGCGGGGATCCGCGCGAAGGCGTCCCGCAGCTCCGGGTCCTCCTTCCGTTTCGTCTTGAAGTCGACGAGGCAGATGTCCGGCATGCGCCCGCGGGCGATCAGGTCGAGGGTGCAGAAGTCCCCCACGGTGACCACGGGGCTCGCCGCGCCGACGGCCCCGAGGACGTCGGGTCCGTGGACGATCGGGCCGAGAGGCCACTTCAGGTTCTCGCGCAGGGATTCCGGGAGCGTCAGGCGCACATCCGCGAACTCAGCGAACGCGGAGGGCAAACTTCCCGTTGACATGGATCCCCATCTTCTTCGCGATCTCGGACCGCGGATGGTCCACGATGATCACGTAGCCCTGCCAGTCCTTGGACGTCTCTCCACCGCACAGGGGGCACTTGTCCTCCTCCGTGATGTGGGCGCAGTTCTTGCAGGCCCTGGGGATCTTGACGACCATGGACTCAGCTCCTCTTGCCCTTCTTCCCGCGACCTTCCGCCCGCGCGCGGTCCTCCTCGATCCAATCGAGCTTCCCCAGGGAGGGCTGGCGCATCGTCAGGCCGATCTTCGACTCCCGCGGCGCGCGCTCGTTCAGGGAGACGGCCACAATCCGCGTGCGGACCTTGTCGCCGATCCGGAGATCCCGCTTCGTGTCCTTCCCGATGAGTCGCTGGCCCTCCTCGTCCACGTCCACGCGGTCGTCCATGACCTGGGAGATGTGGAGCAGCCCGTCGAGGGGCCCGAAGCGCACGAAGGCGCCGAACTTGAGGATCTCGACGACGGTCCCGTCGACGACCTCCTGGAGCTGGGGGGCGAACACGAGGGCGTCGTACTTCACGGTCTGGTAGACCGCGCCGTCCCCGTGGACGATCCGGCCCTCGCCGAGGCGCTCGATGTTCGACGCGATCAGGGTGAGGGTCTTGTCCGGCCCGATCTTGCCCTCCAGGGTCGTCCGCGTGAGCTCCCGCGCCACGGCATCGATGTCCTCCCCGAGGCGCTCCGGGGGGATGCGGACGACGTCCTCCCGCTGAACCCGCTGGTACATGAGAATCGACCCCGCAGCGATTTGGCTCCCTCTATTTAGGCCTTTGCGGCTCGCGCGGCCCTCAGAGGAGCAGCGGGGCCATGACCAGGGTGATCGTGGACAGCAGCTTCACGAGGATGTGCAGGGACGGTCCGGCGGTGTCCTTGAACGGGTCGCCGACTGTGTCGCCGACGACCGCGGCCTTGTGGGTCGGGCTGCCTTTGCCTCCCAGGTTACCGGCCTCGATGTACTTCTTCGCGTTGTCCCACGCCCCACCGCCCGTGTTGAGGACGAGGGCCATGAGGATGCCCGCGATCGTCCCGACCATCAGAAACCCGCCCAAGGGCTCCCCCGCGGGGAGGTTGGGCGTGATCTTCACGAACTTGAAGATGAGGCCGATGGCCACGGGTGTGATCACGGCGAGGAGCCCAGGCACGACCATCTCCCGGAGCGCGCCCCGGGTACAGATGTCCACCGTGCGGCCGTAGTCGGGCTTCTCCGTCCCGGCCATGATGCCCGGGTGCTCCTTGAACTGCTCCCGGACGTCCTTGATGATCGTCCACGCGGCCTTGCCGACGGCCCGGATCGCGAACGCGCTGAACAGGAACACGAGCGTCGCGCCCATGAACGCGCCGACGAAGGTCTCGGGCTTCGCGAGGTCCACGGACGTCACCTTGGCCTCCGTCAGGAAGGCGTTGAAGAGGAGGAACGCGGCGAGTGCCGCACTCCCGACGGCGTAGCCCTTCGTGAGGGCCTTCGTCGTGTTTCCCGCCGCATCGAGCTTGTCCATGTTCTTCCGGACGGCGTCGGAAACCCCGGACATCTCCGCGATGCCCGCCCCGTTGTCCACGATCGGCCCGAAGGTGTCCATGGCCAGGATGTACGCGGCGGTGGAGAGCATGCCCATCGTCGCAATCGCAGTGCCGTACAGCCCGCCGTTCGGGATGTTCGTGATCTCGCCGAGCCAGTAGGCGACGAGGAGAGCGACCGCCACAGTCACGGCCGGCAGTGCGGTGGCCTCGAGGCCCGTGGAGAAGCCCGCGATGATGTTCGTCGCGGGGCCCGTCTCCGAGGCCTGGGCGATCGCCTTCACATTGCGGTACCGCGACTCCGTGTAGTACTGCGTGATCCAGACGTACAGGAAGGCCGTGATCATCCCCGCGATGCCACAGAGCCAGTAGTAGACCCAGCTGCTGGGATCCGCGACGGGCGAGCCGGAGACCGCGTTGGGCTGGAGCATGGCCCACGCGGCGAAGCCGAAGAGGATGGCCGCGAGGATCGTGGTGACGGCATACCCGCGGTTCAGGGCGCTCATCGGCGCCTCGTCCTCGCGGGCGCGGACGATGAGCACGCCGACGATGCTCGCGATGATCCCGAAGGCGCGGGCGACGAGCGGGAAGATGATGCCCGCGAAGCCGAAGTAGGGATAGAGCACGACCCCGAGGACCATGGCCCCGATGTTCTCCGCCGCGGTGGATTCGAACAGGTCCGCGCCGCGGCCCGCGCAGTCGCCGACGTTGTCCCCGACGAGGTCCGCGATGACCGCGGGGTTCCGCGGGTCGTCCTCGGGGATGCCCGCCTCGATCTTGCCGACGAGGTCCGCGCCCACGTCCGCGGCCTTCGTGTAGATCCCTCCGCCGAGCTGGGCGAACAGGGCCACGAGGCTCGCGCCGAAGCCGAATCCGACGAGCTGGAGGATGACGAGGTCGTTGGCCGCCTGGGTCCCGGCCGGGGTCGCGCCGTAGCCGTAGAACAGGATCGCGATGCCCGCGAGGGACAGGCTGACGATGGAGAGGCCGGACACGGCGCCGCCTCGCAAGGCGATCACGAGGGCATCGTTGAAGGACTTCAGGGAGCCCGCGGCGGAGCGGACGTTGGACCGGATGGAGATCTGCATGCCGATGAACCCGGAGAGGGCGGAGAACGCGGCGCCGAGAGCGAAGGCGATCGCGGTGCGCACGCCGAACTCCAGTCCCTTCTGGTAGCCGAGGGCCAGGGCGAACACGACGGCCATGATGGTCGCAATCATGGCGATCGTCCGGTACTGGCGGCGGAGGAAGGCCCGCGCACCCTGCTGGATCGCCGCGGCGATCTCCCTCATCTTCTCCGAGCCCTGGTCCCGGCGCAGGATGTCCCGCGTCAGGAGCCCCGCGGAGCCCAGGCCCGCCAGGATGGCGATCACCACGACGTAACTGAGGTCCACCTGCTCCATTCCAACCACTCCGAGGCGCAGCCCCGCGCCGCTAACGCCCCATGGTATTTAGGCTTTGACGGGGCCTCAGGCTCCGAACTTCTCCGTGCGGTTCGACGCGTTCATCAGGATGGGCATCAGGTCCACCCCACGGATGCGGCCGAGGGCCCCCCGGGCCACGCTGCGCTCGTCGAAGTGCGGGATCTCGTCCACGCGGAGGCCCTCTCCGAAGACGGTCACGGGCACCGGATCGCCGGAGTGGTCTTTGATTGACACAGGCGTGGAGTGGTCCGCGGTCAGGGCGACGATCACATCGGGTCCGAGTTCCGGCTTGAGGTGCCCCATCATCTGGTCGATGCGTTCGATCACTCGGATCTTCTCCGACGCGTTCCCGTCGTGGCCGCAGAGGTCCGCGGCCTTCACGTTGACGACGACGAGGTCGTGGGACTTGAGCGCCCGGATCGCGCCCTCCGCCTTCGCGACCATGTCCGTGTCGAGGCCGCCCGTGGCGCCCTTGACCTCGAAGACCTCCATGCCCACGGAGCGGAACATCCCCTTGATCAGCGCGACGCCGGCGATCCCCGCCGCGCGGAGGCCGAGCTTCTCCGTGATCGGCTCGAGGTCCGGGGCGATCCCCGCACCGCGGGCCACGACCATGTTCGCGGGCGGCTCGCCCTTCGCGACGCGCGCGCGGTTCACGGGATGGTCCTTGAGGATTTCGTACGCCTTGCGCGTGAACAGGTTGATCGCCTTCGCGGTCGCCTTCGCCTTCGATTCGAGCGGTTCCGACGTGAGGATCTTCTTCCCCTCCTCGTGGGGGTCCGTGTCGGAGACCCTCGGCGAGAGCCCCTTCCCCCGGAGGACGAGGGCCGCGCGGTGCTCCGTGCCCGCGCGGAAGAGGAGCTTCACCCGCCCGATCTTCATGCCGTCCAGGGCCCTCGCGAGCTCCTCCGTGCCCTCCCGAATCCGCCCCGCGCGGCGGTCCTTGAGGGTGAGCTGCTCGTCGACGGTCGCGAAGTTGCAGCGCAACGCGACGTCGCCCTTCTCGAGCTCGATGCCCACCCCGGCGGCCTCGAAGGGGCCGCGCCCCGTGTAGACCTCCATGGGGTCGTACCCGAAGAGGGCCAGGTGGCTCGTGTCGCTCCCCGGTCGGATGCCCGGGCCGATCGGGTCGAGCAGCCCGTTCATGCCGTTCGCCGCGAACCAGTCCAGGTTCGGCTTCGGCGCCGCCTCGAGCGGGGTCTTGTGCCCGAGCTCCGTGACCGGGCGGTCCCCGAGCCCGTCGAAGATGATGAGAAGGATCTTGCGCTGGTCCATGCCTGCTCCCGCGGAAGCGCGCGAGCCTAGATTAGCCTTGGCCTCGAAGGCGCGCGACGTGGACCGGGGCCCCCGCGACCACGTTCAGATGGGCTGCGGCGGACGACTCCCTCCGGGAGATCTCGAGGAAGCCGCTCGACGAGTACGTGGCCAGGAACTCCCCGGGCTGGACCTCCGCATACGTGCGGACGAGAGGGACGGTGACCTCGTAGCCGCCCACGGAGACCCGAAGGCGGTCTCCGGGGGACCAGCCCTTCTCCAGGAGGGACCTCGGCAGGTTCGTGATCACGTTCCCGAAGCGGTCGTGGGTGATGACGAGGCCCGCGAAGGCGTCCTTCTCCTTCCGGGGTCGCCCGAAGTCCAGGTCGACGAAGTCCTCGATCGCAGGGCCGACGTCCTTCACCTTCGTGCCCGTGAGCAGGTGGGCCGCCACCGGCCCGAACAGGTCCCGCCCGTGGAAGGTGTCCGAGATCTCCTTCCGCCCGAGGGAGCGGTTCGCGATCACGCGGACCTCCTTCAGGCCGAGGCGCCGCGCGGCGGGGATGAGCAGGCCGTTGTCCGGGCCGACGAGGAACGCCCCCTCGCAGACGGCCACGATCGGGCGGCGTGAGGTGCCCACGCCCGGGTCCACGACGCCCACGTGGGCTGCGAAGGGGAAGGCCGGCAGGGCGGCGAACATGAGGTAGGCTCCCTGGCGGACGTCCTGCGGGCGGACGTTGTGGTCGATGTCCACGATCGTCGCGTCAGGGTCCACCGCGAGGATCGCACCCTTCATCGCGCCGACGTACTCGCCCGGGCCGAAGTCTGTGGTCAGGGTGATGATGTCCGCCATCGTGTTCCCTCCCGCCCGAGCGCTGGGTTCGGCATCCTCCGGGATCTCATCGGAGGCGCTTCAGCCCTTCCTTGATCCGGGCGAGGTCCCGGCGCTTCTTCTCGAGATCCTTCTCCTCGCGCGCCGCACGGGCCTCGCGCTCCTTGAGCTTCGTCTCGCGCGCCTTGAGCTCGGCCCGGGCCTCCTGGACGTCCGCCCGCTCCGCCGCGAGCCGATCCCGGAGCGCGTTTAGCTTGGCCGCCCGGTCCTCCAGGGAGGCGCGGCGTGCGTCGACGGCGTCCTGCCGAAGCTTGACGTCCCCCTCGAGGCGCTCCTCCCGAGACGCGAGGCTGGCGGCCTGCGCCTCCAAGTCCGCCGCACGGGCTGCGAGGACCTTCTGCCGCTCCTCGAGGTCGGCCTCGCGCTCCGCGAGGGCGTTCTCCCCTTCCTCCAGGGCGACCGCCCGACGTTCCGCCTGGTCCTTCGCCTTGGCTTGGGATGCGGAGACGACCTCTTCGCGCCGCGCGAGCTTCTCCTTCGCCTTCGCGAGCTCCCCCTCGCCGGCCTCGATCGCGGCCTTCTTGGACTCGATCTCCTGGAGGTCTTCCAGGAACGCGGTCTCCTGCTCGTCGAGGGTGACCTTGAGGGACTCGAGGGACTCCGTCTCCGCGGCGAGGGCCTTCTCCCGGGAGGCGATTTCCCGTTCCCGCCGCTCGAGCTCTGCGGTCTTCGCCCGCATCTGCTCGTCGAGGGCGACCTTCCGTGCGCGGAGGTCCTCCTCCGCGACCTCGAGGGAGTCGGAACGCTGGAGGAGCTTGGCAGCCTCCGCCTCGGCGGACTTCTCGCGCTTCGCGGCGGCGGCCTCTCGCCGCACGACCGCGGTCTCGCGCTTGGTCAGGTCCCGCTCGAGGGCTCCCAAGTCCGCGAGGCGCTCCTGCGCGGCCTTCTCCGAACGGATGAGTGTGAGGGCCTGCTCCTTGAGCCGCGTGCGGGAGCCTTCCAGCTCCTCCTCGACCTGCCGGACGGCGCGCTCCCGGCGTTCGAGCTCCTTGGCGAGGCCGGCGGTCTCCCTCTGTCCCCGACGGAGCTCCACCTGGCGCTCCCGGGCCTCCTTCTCCTCGGCCGCGATGCGCTTGTCCTTCTCCGCGAGGTCCTTCGTGAGCTTCTGGATCTTCTTCGTGGCGCGCGCGAGCTCTTCCCGGCGGGCCTCCAGGGTCTCGTCCTGGGTCTCGACCGCCTCGGAGCGTTTCGCGACCTCTGCGGAATGGGCCTCCAGCGACGCCTCGCGGGACGCCAGGTCCTTCTCGCGCTCGTCGACGTCGTTCGTCCGCTCCGCGAGGGCGCTCTCCCGGTCCGAGACGGAGGCGTCGTGCTCCCGGAGCTTGTCCTCCCAGTCCTTGCTCGACTGCTCCCGGAGCGTGATCTCCCGCTCGCGGCGTTCCGCTTCCCCGACCCGCGCGTCGAACGTCCTCCGGGCGTTCGCAATCTTCTCGAGCTCGGCCTCGAGGCTCGTGTACATCTCGTTGAGCTGCTTGCGCTCGCCCTCGGCGGACGTCGCACGTCCGTCGAAGAGGCCCTCCCGTTCGCGCAGGAGGCGCTCCCGCGCATCGATCTCCCGCTCCCGGTCGCCGGCCTTCGCGAGGCGCTCGTCAAGATCCCGTCGTTTCGCCTCGAGGTCGGCGCGGGCCTTCTCCGCCTCCATGGCCAGGATCTTCCGCTGCGACTCGATCTCCACGTCCGCGGAGGCGCGTCGCTCCTCGAGCCGGCTCATGAGCATGCCGCTCGCCTCCTTCACGGCCTGCAGCTCCGACCGCAAGGAATCGAGCTCCTTCTGCCGCACCGCGCTCCGCTGGTACTCCTGCTCCAGCTCCCACTTGCGGCGGTACAGTTCCTCCTCCTTGTCCATCAGGCGCCGCTCCTGCTCCCGGCGGGCCGCGAGGTCCCTCTCGTACGACTCCCGGGCGGCGGACTCCTCCGCGACGACCGTGGCCAAGAGGCCGTCCGCGTCGCCGAGGCCCTCCACGGCGGCCCCGGGATAGCTCTTCTGCAGCTGCTCCACGCTGATCGAGGAGTGGCCGTAGTCGTAGGTGCGGACCTCGATCTGCGCCCGCTCGCTCGCCGCGTCCCGCAGGATCTCCGGCAACGCGGGAGGCCCTTCCACGTCCGTCGCGGCCCGGTGCTCCGCGAGGACCCCGTCCCCGCCACGGAAGACGAGGACGCCCTGGGACGGCGTATCCCCCCGGAAGACGGAGGTCTTCAGGAGCCCGTTGAACTTGGACGCCCGCAGGTCCGCGAGAATCGTCCGGATGGCCTCGGGTCCCCCGTCGGAGACCCTCTCCACCCGACCCGGAGGGACTTCCATCCCGCGCGGGACGCTATTATCATGTTAAGTAGCTTGCGCTGAGAATTTATCGGCTGAGAGCCAGGCCTCGCGGGAGAGAAGTTCTTTCTATGCCGGCGTCCATCGTCGCCCCGCGTTCGTGATGAGAAGAGGGTCAGCCGACCTACCGGGATGACGACCCCTATGAGTTCTGAAACGCATCCGATCCCGTGAATCCCACGCCGGCCTCGCCCCGTGCGAAGCGTGGCCCCACAGCCTGTGGACGGGCTTGAAGCCCCGTTCCGCGCCCCTCGCGGGTCGGTGGTCCGAACCGAGTCAATATCACCGACGATAGCGGGCCTGCAGGGCTTATCCGCAGAAGCCATCCTCTTGGTGGCCCGAGGTCCACTGTGTCCGTTTCTGCGCTACGCCGATGTGTCCTTCTCCTCGTGGTCGCGAGCTTCGTCGTCTCTGCGGCAATCGTGCTCGTGACGCCCCGTGCGAGCGCGGGCGCCGCGATCGTGTTCAGCGAGGACTTCGAGCAAGCCCCCCTCGGTTCGCGCTGGACGGTCGTGGACGCGGACAACGGCTCCGGGCTCGACTACTGGGGCATCTCGGATTTCCGGGCCCACGGAGGGAACTACAGCTTGTGGGGCGCCCAGGTCGGAAACCAGTCGAGCGGCACGTTCGCGGGCCAGAACAACTCTGACCCCGGCGTGCAGGAGTACGACGACAACATGCAGGCGGACCTCTCGGTCGACCTGCGGGTGAACGGCTACACGAGCCTGACCCTCTCCTTCTTCTATTTCATCAAGACCGAGAACGGTGGCGGGGACTGGATCCAGGCCTGGTACGAGGCGAACGGCACGCAGACCGTGATCTTCAATCCTCGTGGATCGTCCGCGGGGTCTTGGACCAATGAAACGTTGTCCGTGCCGAACGACATCGAACGGCTCATCATCCGGTTCCACACGGACACGTCAAACCACGGATTCGAAGGCGCCTACGTGGACGACGTCGTCCTCGTCGGCACGGAGGACACACCGCCGGCCTCGAGCGTGTCGAGCCTCCCGAACTACTCCAACGACCAGCCGTACCTGGTCCCGTACACCGCCCAGGACAACGCGAACGCGAGCGGCGTCGACCACGTCGAGCTCTGGTACCGGGCGGGAACGTCCGGCGCCTTCAGCCTGTTCACCACGGCCTCGAACCCCCTGGGCCGGTGGATCGGTCCGACGATCCCCTTCGACGCCTCGCTCACGGGAGGCGATGGCTACTATGAGTTCTACACGATCGCGGCCGACCGCGCCGGGAACCGAGAGAGCCCGCCCTCCGCGGCGGATGCATCCGTGACGATCGACACGACCGCGCCGTCCCTGTCCATCACCGCACCGTCCACGGGCGCGGCTCTGGCGGAGAACCAGGTCACCGTGGAATGGCAGGCGGCTGACGCGCTGTCCGGGATCGACCACTATGAGGCGACGCTCGACGGAGGCTCCCCGCAGTCCACTGGGACCACGGCGTCGATTGCCTTGACCGGCCTCGTGACGGGCGATCACACAGTCACGGTCCGGGCGTACGACCGCGCGGGGAACGTTCGGGAGCTGTCGGTCTCCTTCTCCGTATCCGCATCCGCGTTCCCGTGGTGGATCGTCCTCCTCATCATCGCGGTTCTCATGGGTGGGATCATCCTGTTCCTCTGGTGGCGACGCCGGCAGGAGGAAAAGGAGGACGAGGAGCTCCTGGAGAAGTACGGCCAGGGCTCGCCGGAGCACCCGACCGAGGAATCTGCCGAGACTCAGCCCGAGGAACAGGAGCCCGAGAGGCCCTCGTAGTCACTCCGGATCCGACGTTGCGTCCGGCTCGCCGCCCTGGCGGTCGTCCGAGAACACGACGTGCATGAGTGCATCAAGGATTACCCGCGACAGCGCGTCCAGGTCCGGCCGCGGGCAATGCCGGACCCGCCGAACCCTTGGAGGAGACTTGGGTTCCGCGTTCCTCCGGCCGGATTGAAGGTCGTCCTCAGGCCGGCTGGATCATGTTCTCGATTTCGGCCTGCGGCACATCCTGGTTGTGGATCCGCTTCGTGTGGTGCGTCGCGGCGTTCACGAGTTCCTCCCGGTCGTGGCTCCGGACCAAGAAGCCGCAGTCGGGCACACATTCCACCTTGAACAGGCTTCTCGGCGCTTCCTCCATGTGATTCCCCCTTTCGTGAGCCGTGACAGAACATCACACTGCTTAAGCCCTCGCACTTCCGGCTCGGGCGGCCCACCGACGGGAGCGCGGATCGTTGCTCCAGATCACGAAGAAAGGAAAGGTGCGGCCTCGGCGTTCCCCGGGGCCGCATTCGTCGCCTTACTGGGTCCACGGCACCGCGGACGTCTGCGTGAGGTCCGCGTAGACCGCGGGATCGAGGCCGAAGTCGCTAGGCAGCGTCGAGTGCTGGTTCCCGTTCAGGAAGCCGTTGCTCCTCTGGATTCCGACCCACCAAGGCGCCTTCAACGTGGTCGAGCCGCACGAGGCGACCAGGTCGCCCCAGAAGGCTCCCGTCGGGATGCTCTGTCCGCCGTTGAAGGCCACGGTCACCATCTCGGTGGCATGGGCGGGGATGCTCAGACTCTCCGCGCTCAGGGAGAAGAACGGCGCCGCAGCAGCCACGTTGATGGTCAGGCTGAGGCTGCACGTCACCGCGCTCCCCATGGTGTTCTCGAATCCGACGGCTACCGAGGATGCGGCCGCCTTGCCTCCGGTGAACGCACCGAAGCTCACGCTCGCGGGGTCGAGGAAGATCTGCGCATCCCCCGCGCGGGCGACGTTGATGCGACCGCCGCCGCGTGCGATCGGCCCGAGGCCACCCAGACTCGATTCGAGCAGGGCCGGCCGGTCTGCGTTGTTCACCAGCGCGGACTTCACTTCCTGCGGGCTCCAGCCGGGGTGCAGCGCCAACAGAAGGGCCGCCGACCCAGCCGTGTGCGGCGTGGCCATCGAGGTGCCCTGGAAGAAGTCGTACTGGCCGTCCAGGATGCTCGAGAGGACGTTCACGCCGGGTGCGACCACGTCCGGCTTGAGCCGGAAGTCGTAGGGCGTGGGCCCCTTGCTCGAGAAGCTCGCCAGGATGTCCGCATTCGACGTCACCACGTCGAGGTAGGTCTCCCCGTCCACGGTGATCGTTGTGGGCGCCGCCGCCTTCAAGACCGCTCCGTCCGCCTGCGACACCATCGCCGCCGCGATCGTCGGGAAGTGCACGCCGTCCGAGCCCATGGGGATCGGATCGGAGGGGTTGTTGTTGACGATCAGTACCCCGAGGGCTCCCGCATCCTGCGCGTTCTGGATCTTCACCGAGAAGAAGCAGACTCCACGGTTGATGAGGGCGATCTTCCCGGTAAGGTCCGTCGAGATGGCCGTGCATCCGTCCGCGGGCGTCGTCAGCGAGCTCGGTGCGGTGATCGCCGGATCGAAGTTCGCGAACACCGGGCCGATGGCCGCACCGAAGGTGTCCGCGCCCTGGTGCACCGAGATGCCGAGGTAGTGCGGGTCCGCGGACGCGCCGGCCGTGATCGCGTTGGCCGCCGTGCCCGGGGACTCCACGGTCTCGATGCCCGGGCCCGAGTTGCCCGCGGCGATGACCGCCACCACGCCCGCGTCGACCGCGGCGTTGATGGCGACCGCGAGGGTGTCGGACGGTCCCTGGACGTTGCCACCGATGCTCAGGTTGATCACGTCCATGCCGTCCGCGACGGACTTCTCCACGGCCGCAATGATGTCGTGGCTGAACGCACCGCCGCCATGGTGGATGAACGCGGATCCGTATCCGGGGAACACGTTGTAGTCATGCAGGGTCACGCCCGGCGCAACGCCGATGAGCGGGCCCGCCAGGGTCAGGTTCTTTCCCTGCACGGGAACGGTGCCCTCGATCGGACAGCCGCCGATCGTTCCCGAGACATGGGTCCCGTGGTCGAAGAACAAGGTCCGGCTGGGGTCGAACAGGCCCGCGCCGCTGAAGAACACGTCATGCACGATGCTGTTCTCCGCCCGACAGGAGGCGATGAAGGGATGGGAGTCGTCGATCCCGGTGTCGATCACGCCCACCTTGACGCTTGACAGATCCCCGAACTCGCCGTTCATCGGGTCAACGCCAAGCTGGTCCCAGACAGGAGGTGCCTGGATCAGCGGCACGGACACGTCCATCGTCGGGTAGTAGACCCAGGAGGGCGTGACGGACTTCACTCCCGGCGCGTTGGCCAGGGAGCTGAGGGAGTTCCCGTTGAGCAGCACCGCGAACCCGTTGAAGGTGAGGCTGTACTCCCGGACCACCTGGGCCCAGGGCGCGTTCGACTTCAACCAGGCCTGGAAGCTCGCGTGTCCGATACTCAGGTACGCCTCGTACTGGACCACGTTCGCGGAGGCGAGGTCGAGCTTGTGGCCATGGAGCGGCTTTGTCGCGGGGATGCCCGCGATCCCTCCCGTGTAGCGCGCGACGGGGCTGTCCGCCAGCTCCACGACCGCGTAGTCGTCCGGTGTGGACGACGTCTTGCTTGCGTTTCCACCACTCGCTGTCGCGACCACCGCGAGGAACCCGCCCAGGACGAACAGCAATCCGATCGCAAGCGCACTGATGACCACTCGGCGTTTCAACAGAACCTACCCCTCCTCCGATGCAGCGTGGGGACTCCTTCGTCCCGCCGCACGAGGGATTGCGACGTCGAGAGAAAAGCGTTTTGCCCAAATTCCTCTCCGGAAGTGTCGCGCACCTCCAGACATTCCTGACAATGTGTCAACGGGTCTGGAGAGGGGACCCGCGCTGGTTTCCCGCGGCGATAACGACCGCCTCTCATTCGTAGGCGATGTCCGCATCCTCGACGCGGTGGATCTCGACGACGACGCCGGGCGCCCCATACTCCTTCGTGGCGCGGATGTCCACGACCTGGCTGTCGTCCGCGAAGACCACGTACGTCAACGCGTCGAGGACCGCCCTTGTGAGCTTGTCCAGATCGGGGCGCTTGTCGGGCCACACCCGCTTCCGCTTCGGCGCGGACTTGGGTTTGGGGAGACCGAAGTGAAGGTTGATTCCCACGGGGCCCTCCCACGGTTCCTCGGGCGCGAAGCGCTGGGCCACGTCCGCCACGAGCCGCCGCCAGGTCGAGAGCCCTTTCGCGGAGCTCGTGATGATCGGTTTCCCGTTCACGACCCACGAGCGGGTCGAGCCCTGTGGCACGGGGAGACCGTGGACCTGGAAGGAGATGAGCTGTTCCGACCGCACCTCCCGGGTCGCCAGCGTCTCGACCGGCGAGGGCGGTTCTGGAGGGACGGTCCGTCGGGAGACATCCGGGGTCCTACGCGTGGCGGCCATGATCCCATCCGCGCCCGGAGCCCTTCAGGCACCGAGCCGACTTCTGACAGATGTCCGACAACGAACCGCCACCTCTTAATCCTAGCGCTGCCGCCGACAGGCTGCTTCATTCGAGCACCCCTCGACGATATAAGGGATTGGATGGGATCGGTGAATGCGTGAATCACTTCAGCGCGGTCTTCGCCTTCTCGAGGTCGCTCACGACCAGGGCGACCTCCGTCCTCCCGTTCTTCGAGCCGAGGATGTAGATCGAGTGGACGTTGATCCCCGCTCGGGAGAGGCGTCGCGCGACCTTCGCAAGCTCCCCGGGCCGGTCGATGAGCTCGACCTCGAGGATGTCGCTCAGCTCGTACTTCAGGCCCGCGTTCGCAAGGGCCTTCGCCGTCGTCGCGACGTCGTTCGTGACGACCCGGAGGAACGAGGCGTCGTGCTTCGACTCGCTCGCGATCGCGCGGATGTTCACGGCGCCGTTCGCGAGCGCCTCCGTGACGCGGGCCAGCTCGCCGGCCTTGTCCGTAACGAAAACCTTGAACTCCTTCATCATCGGACTCCCCACCAGCATAGGTCAGGTAAATCGACGGGCGGCTTCTAAACCCTTGTGCCCGCCGACGCGGTTCGGCCTACGGCACGAGCCGGACCCGGTCCCGGGGGAAAAGGATCGCCTCGCGGATGTTCGGCAGGTCCAGGAGCTTCTGCACGAACCGGTCCACGCCGAAGCCCCATCCGCCGTGGGGAGGCATGCCGTACCGGAACGCTTTCAAGTAGAAGTCGAACTCCGCGAGGTCGAGGCCCTTCTCCCGCATCCTCGCCTCGAGTGCCCCGATGCGGTGTTCCCGCTGGCCGCCGGACGCCATCTCGTCCCCCTTGTACTCCAGGTCGAAGGAGAACGAGATCTCGGGCACGTCGGGCCTCGCCATGATGTAGAACGGCTTGATCGCGGTGGGATACTCCGTGAGGAAATAGAGCTCGTGGCCTTCGTCCGCGAGCGCCCGGCCGAGGAGCTTCTCCGCCTCCGTGTCGATGTCGTCGCCGTCCCGCACCCGCTTCCCCCGGCTCCGGAGGATCTCGAGGGCCTCCGTGTACGGAAGTCGGCGGAGGGGGAGTGCAGGCACCTTCGGGTCCGCGTGGAGCAGGTCCAGTTCGGGCTTCGCCTCGGCCCGTACGCGCTCGATCGCATGGGCCACGGTGCCCTCCAGGTGGTGGAAGACCTCCTCCTGGCTCTCGATCCAGGCGATCTCCGCGTCGAACGAGGTGAACTCGGTCACGTGCCGCACGGTGTCGGAGGGCTCGGCCCGGAAGGCGGGGGCGATCTCGTAGACGCGGTCCATGCCCGTGCTCATGACGATCTGCTTGTAAAGCTGCGGACTCTGGCTCAGGAAGGCCTTCCGGCCGAAGTACGAGGTCTCGAAGAGGCTCGCACCGCCCTCGGCCCCTGCGCCGGAGAGCTTCGGCGTGTGGATCTCGAGGAACCCCTGGGCCCCGAGATGTTCGCGCAGGGCCGCGAGGACCACGGAGCGAACGCGGAAGATCGCGCGGCGCTCCGGCTTGCGGAGGTCGAGGAAGCGGTTGTCGAAGCGGGTGTCCATCTCCGCCCCGACCTTGTCCGCGACGGGCAACGGGAGCGGCGCGGCCGCGGCGGCGAGCACCTCGACGGACATGGCGAGGAGCTCCCACCCGTTCCGCACCTGCGCGTTCGGCTGGACGGTGCCCTGCAACGCGACGACGCTCTCCCGGACGATCTTGGAGGCGGCGTCGAAGAGGGCCTCGTTCCCCTTCTTCTTGACCGTCGCCTGGAAGGTGCCCTCCCGCTGGCGGACGATGAGGAACGCGATCCCGCCGAGGTTCCGGACGTCCTCCACCCAGCCCGCGAGGACCGCGGTCTTGCCGTGCTCCGCGGGTCCGATCGAGGCGAGGGAGCGAGAGAGGACGGGCACGGGCTTCGCGGAGACCGTAGGGCCGTATTAAAGGATGTGGTGGTCAGCGCGTGACGGGGACCGCGGCGAAGGTCGCGGCCGTCAGCGGAGGGGGTGCGGTCAGCCGGATGTCCGGCCGGTCGGCGGCCTTCTCGAGGATGAGCTTCACGATCTCCGTGCGATACTTCGCGCGCTCGTAAACCGGGCAGAAGTAGACGAGGGTCAGGTCGACTCCCACGTCCCGCAGGCCCCAGAGGACGATCGGCTCCTCGGAGACGTATTCCTTGAGGTCCTCGAATTCGTACTTGTCCCGTAGCCGTTCGCGGCTGCCGCGCATCATCGGACCGACGATCTCCTCGGCGACCGCGAGGAGGAGGGCCTCCGTGGCCTTCGCGTCGCTGTGGTATGTCACCGTGACGGTGATCTGATCCCAGATGAACGGCGTGTCCTTCGTCGCGTTGAACACGTTCCCGCGGAGGACCTGGCTGTTCGGGATCGTGACGTACCGGCCCGTGTGGGTGTCCCCCGCGAGGATGCCGCTGAACTCCCGGATCGTCGTGTTGAGAGGGGTGACCCCGACGACGTACCCGCGGGTGTTGTTGATCTCGATCCGGTCTCCCAGCTTGTAGACGCGCATCGTCACGAGGACGAGCCAGCCGACGAGGGAGAGGAGGGGCTCGCCCAGGACGTAGACGAGGGCGGCGGAGACGAGGCCGAGGCTCAACAGGCTGTTCTGCTGGGCGCCCTCCCCCAAGAGCATGTAGACGATGAGGGCGAGGGCCGTGGCCCAGACCACGTACGAGACGATCTTGAAGTGGGCAAAGATATCCGCCTCATACCGCACGTGGCTCCTCAGGGCGGCATGGAAGACAGGCTTCAGGACCTCGAGGAGGGCCTTCGTCGCCAGGAGGATGAGGATCGCGAAGACCCAGGGGCGGAAGGCGGAGAGGTCCGCCTGGGGCGGCGGGATTCCAGGGATCGCGATCGCGCCGGTGAAGAAGAGGAGGATGAGGATGAACGCGGCCGTGACGAGGACCCAGAGGAGGGCTCGCGCTTTCTTCCAGCTCTCCTGGTTCACGGAGGCGGTCGAGCCGGGTCCGGCCGTATAAGTCCCGCGTCTCCATTATCGCCGCTGAAAGACGGCGTCTCTCAGACCGGCGGATCCTCAGGCTAGGCCGAAGCGGTGCGGGAGGTGATGACCGAGTCCGCAGGTTGCGTGGGCCATCCCACGGACGATGGAAGGGCCACGGGAGATGCCTCCCTCTCCTGGTCCGGCCGGCAGCGGAGCAAGGTGGAGGCCTTCGCGCCCCCGCCGCAGGATGGGAGGCACCGGAGGTCCAGGCCGTCCGGCTCAGATGAACTCGGCGAACTTCGCGACGAGCTGGGGGTTGTGCTCCTTCAGGACCTTCAGGATCGCGCGGACGCTCAGCTTGTACACGCCGACGTCGGCGAGGATCTTCACGATGTCGTCGAACTCCTTGTCCGTGAGGGTGACGAGCTTGTTCTTCGCGAGCCAGTTGCGGTAGAGGTTCTCTTCCATCTTCGCTCGCCACGCCTTCTCGTACGGCTGGAGCGCGGCCTCGCTGAAGTCGCCCTTCTCGTTGCAGTCACCGAGGACCCCGCCGAGCATCATCCCTGCCGTCATCCCGTTCCCGATGCCCCCGCCCGTGATCGGGTCGATCATCCGCGCGGCGTCCCCGACGAGGGCGATCCCGTCCCCGACCGTCTTCTTGATCGGGGCGCACGTCGACACCCCGCCCGTGACCATGTCCAGCGGCTGGGCGTGCTTCATCCTCGGGTCCTTCTCGATCCAGCGGTCGAGGAATCCTTTGATGTCCTGTCGGTTGTGGAGCCGGTCCAGGCTCACCCCGATCCCGACGTTCGCGGTGACCTCGTCCTTGGGGAAGACCCAGATGTACCCGGCGGGCGCGACGGACCCGAGCCAGAACTCACAGTAGTTCGGGAAGTCGTAGCCCTTCCCGATGTTCGTCATGCGGTACTGGAGCGTCCCCGTGACGTCCCCGGCCTTGAGGAGCGTCCGGAAGCCCGCCCAGCGGCCCACCTGGCTCTCGTAGCCGTCCGCGGCGACGACGCACTTCGCCTCGATGTTGAACTCGTCCTCGAGTTGCTTCACACGGACCCCGCGGATCCGGCCGTCGTCCTTGAGGACCGCGGTGGCGGTGCTCTTGAGCATGATCCTCGCGCCCGCCTTCGCGGCCTCCTTGGCAACGGCCTTGTCGAACGCGTCCCGCTCCAGGACGATGCCCACCTCGTTCCCCGCGTGCTTCTCCTCGATCGTGAGCTCCGTGCCGTTCGGAGAGAAGATCTTCGCGCCCTTGACCTCCTGGGCGCACCACTTGCGGTCGAAGGGGAGCTTCGTGTCCTCCACGAAGTGCCGGGCGAGGCCCTCCCCGCATCGGACCGGCGAGCCGATCTCCTGGCGCTTCTCGAGCAGGATCGTGTCGCAGCCGTGCATCGCCGCGTACCGCGCGGTCATCGAGCCGGCGGGGCCGGCCCCGACGACGACCACGTCGCACTTGAGGGGATTCACCATGGCAGAACGCCGCCCTGCCCATCCGTTGTACGTATAAGAATCTGAGGGGGCGAGGCGTCCTCCGTCGCACGACATCGAGAAAGAGTTAACGCCCGCGATAACCTTCACGGCCCTGTGACCCGCCGCGGGACGCCCGTCCCTCCCCAGCCGCCGTGGGTCTGGGGACCCACGGAGGTGAGGGAGTGGATCCGTGGGGCCTATCCCTCGAAGCGTCATCGAGCCCAATCGGTCCGGGAGGGGCCCGAGATCATCACCCGACTCCGGATTGTCGCGGAGGGGTCCGATGCGGAGCAGGTCCGCGCAGCGACGGAGAACGCGCTCGATTCGGTCGGCTTGACGCTCTGGGCGTCGGAGGTCGAGGGGGCGCGGCATCGCGTCGTGGCCGTCCTCCGCCGGTCCCTCGTAGGCGAGCGGCTCCACGTGTCCTTGCGGTTCACGCCGCCGATTCACGTGTCGTCGTGTAAACAAATCGTGGCGCGGTTGGGCGAGGAGGTCCGGATCCTCGGAGTCTCCATCCGCGAGGAGCGGGCCCGCCTGCCCGCGAAGCGGCACTGAGCTCGCCCAGGAGGGGTTCCTTCCGTAGGGCCGCGGTTACGCCGAAGCTTGCGGCTACGTTCACTTCATCGTGTGGAGCTTGTGCCCGCGCGGGTAGTCGATCGCGCCGACAGGGCAGACCTTCACGCACATGCCGCACTGCGTGCAGTCCTCGTTGAAGGTCAGGTAGACCTCGTTGAGGAAGATCGCGTTCGTCGGGCACGTGCCGACGCAGGCTCCGCAGTGCATGCAGAGCATGTCGTCGATCGCCATGATGCCGTTGTCCCGGACCGAGGGACGGAGGGCGACGAGCTGTTGTTCAGGCATGCCGGTTCCGCCACTCTTCCATCGGCACCGCGAACTTCTTCTCGACTTCCTCGCGGAAGTTCGGCCCCGTGTTGTAGGCGCAGAAGGGGATGACCTTCCCATCGGGCGTGGCGTAGTGGATGACACAGCGCTTCACGCGCTCGATGTCGTAGTTGTAGTTGTCCTGGAAGTGCATCCCGCCCACGTACATCGTGGACCAGGAGAACTCCGAGGCCCCCTTCTTGTCGCCCTTCGTGAACATGCGGTCCAGGATCTTCAGCATCTTGGCCAGGCCCATGCCCTCGGGCGCGTCCTCGGGCTTGAAGTGCCGCTTCAGGAGCTGGAGGGCGCGAAGCTTCGAGGTGAACTTGATCTTCTTGCCCTTCGTGTCCTGGGCCAGGAGCCACATGTCCTCCATCAGGCCTTCGACGTCGACGAAGCGCGTGATCGGGATCGGGTCCTTGCCGTTCTCGAGGAACATGTAGGAAGCGAGGCCGCACGCGGGGTGGGACGTGAAGGAGGGCTTCGCGGTCCCCGTGAGCACGGACACGAGCTCGCTGATTGGCGCGACGAAGGGCACCGGGTACCAGTCATCGCGGGTCAGGTAGCCCGTCTGCTCCTCGAGGTCGTACGCGAGGTCGCTCAGGGTGTAGCGCAGCTTGCGCCGGTCCTCCTCGGGGATCCGCCCGGTGAGGGACACGGGCTGGTAGTTCACGCCCTTGACGACGTCGCGGTTCTTGATCGCGAAGTTCAGGATCTCGCCCGCCTGGTCGTCGTTGAAGGAGTTGACCATCGTGGGCACAAGACAGATCGTCGGCGTCTGGAGCTTCGCGTTCTGGCGCTGCCGGACCTTCTCGATGACCTTGAGCTTGATGTCGAGCAGCGGTCGTCCGCGGGCCTTGATGTAGTTCTCCTCGCGCAGGCCGTCGAACTGCAGGTAGATCGTGTTCAGCCCGGCCTCGGCGACCTTCTCGAGGAACCCTTCCTCCGTGGCGAGGCGGATCCCGTTCGTGGCGACCTGGACCTGGGCGAAGCCCATGTCCTTCGACGCCTTGACGATCTCCGGGAACTGCGGGTAGATCGTGGGCTCGCCGCCGGCGAACTGGATCGCGGCCACGGGGATCGGGCGCTGCGCGCGCAGGACCGCGAACTCGTAGACGATCTGCTCGAACGTCGGCTCGAAGACGTACCCGGCGGCGTTCGCGTTCGCGAAGCAGATCGGGCACTTCAGGTTGCACCGGTTCGTCAGGTCGATGTTGCACAGGGACGTCGCGGAGTAGTGGAGGTTGCACAGGCCGCATTCGTAGGGACAGACTTTGGCGTCCACGATCTGGGGGTTCTCCAGGCCGACGCCGTCGAAGGCCCAGTTCTCCGCCTTCAGGTACATCTCCGCGTCGGACCAGCAGACCTCGTCGAACTCGCCGTGCTCCTTGCACGTCTTCTTCATCTTCAGGGCGCCCTCGCCGATGTAGAGCGTGGCGGGGATGACCTTCAGGCACTCGGGGCACAGGGAACCCGTGCGCCGGGGCAGGCCCTTCTGGAGCTTGGATGGCATCGTGACCATCGCGTTGTCCTGCCGCGACTCGCGGTACATGTTCCGGACTGCGCCGATGGCATAGTCAGTGCCGCAGAGAGACATGGTTGAGGCACACCTCTTTGGCCCGACGTATTCTTGGGGGTATAATAATCCTTTTGTAGTAAGCGCTACTACAATAGTTCTCGCCCGCCCTTCTCTCGGAGGGAGGCAGGTTAGGAGCCCCTAAATAGCCGGCCGGCGGGGCGGGCCGAACGAGGGCCTTGGAGCATGGCCCACCGCGCAGTTTTCCCGATCCCTCCCACATACGATAATGTATCGACGCGGGATAACGGATGGACGGCATGGTGCGGCTCCGGTTCGGCTGCAGCGGATGGGACTACGCGGAATGGATCGGCCCCTTCTACCGGAACGCAAGCGAGTCGAAGCTCGCCGCCTATTCCCGCGTGTTCGACACCGCGGAGATCAACTCGACGTTCTACCGGCCGCCGACGCCGGGCATGGTCCTGGGCTGGGGGCGGTACACGCCCGAGGACTTCGTCTTCGCGGCGAAGGTCCCGCAGACGGTGACCCACGATCGCCTCCTCGACGTGGCGCGCGGCGCGGACAAGGACCTGGTCTCCTTCTGCGAGCTCATGCGCCCGTTGCTGGACCAGGGCAAGCTCGGCCCTATGCTCCTCCAGCTCCCGCCTCGGCTCCGGTTCGAGGAGGCTGCGATCCACCGCTTCCTCGACGCCCTGCCGAAGGACTTCACGTTCGCCCTGGAGCCGAGGAACCACACCTGGATGACGATCGAGGCCTTCGAGCTGCTTCGTTCGACGGGCGTCGCGTACACGATCGTCGACGAGCCGCTCCTGCCGCCGGATCTCCACGTGACCTCGTCCGTGGCCTACGTGCGCTGGCACGGGCACGGGCAGGAGCCCTGGTACAACTACCGGTACTCGGAGGCGGAGCTCAAGGAGTGGGTGCCGCGGCTCGAGCAGGTCACCTCCCAGGCGGAGACGGTGTACGGCTTCTTCAACAACCACTACCACGGCTACGCCCCGGAGAACGCCCTCCAGACCCTCCGGATGCTCGGCGTGCAGGACCAGGAGAAGGCGCGCGCCCTGCAGAAGATCGAGCGCTTCCGGTCCGAGGCGACGCGGGAGGCCGCGCGCGTGCGTTCGATGACCCTCGAGGACTTCGGCGCAGGGGCACCGGACGGCATCGCGGTCGAGCGCATGCTGGAGCGGGACATGGACTCCGACCGCCTGGACCGCGCGAAGCGGATCGACCCGAAGGAGGTCGACGTCTCCCGGGACGGGGACGCGATCCTCGCGCGGGTCAAGGAGTACCGGGTCGAGCTCGATCCGTCCACGCGGACCCTCGGCCATGATTGCGAGGACTGGGAGAAGCTCGTGGACCGCAAGGAGTTCTGCAAGCACGTGGGGCGGTTCTTCCTGAGCCTCCCGAAGGAGGAGGCGGTCCTCCACCTCGAGGCGATCCACGCGGCCCGCGACGCGTGGGGCTTCCGCGTCCTCACGCGGGAAGCGACAAGCCGCTGACGCGTTGGGACTCCCATGGGCGTGAACCTCACCCCGGTCGCGGTGCGCCATCCCACGACCCTCGAGGCCCTGCGCGGGCGGACGGTCGCCGTCGACGGGAACCTGGAGCTGTATCAGTTCCTCTCGATCATGCGGATGCGCGACGGACGGCCGCTCATGGACTCCGAGGGCCGCGTCACCTCACACCTGAACGGGCTGCTGTTCCGCACCGCGCGGCTGATCACGGACTTCGACATCCGCCCCGTGTTCGTCTTCGACGGACCGCCGCCCGAACTCAAGCGCGCGGAGATCGCGAAGCGACGGGAGGCGAGGGCGAAGGCCCAGCAGGAGTACGAGGCCGCCTTCGCCGCCGGGGATCTCGGCACCGCGTGGTCGAAGGCGGTCACCTCGACGCGCCTCACGCGGGCGATGGTCGCGGACGCGCAGACCCTCCTCACCTCCATGGGCATCCCTTGGGTGCAGGCCCCGAGCGAGGGCGAGGCGCAGGCGGCGTCCCTCGCCCGACGCGGGGATGTCTGG